>Ga0209483_1000258_pt1 | contig 49796 bp, 33 predicted proteins | sample NGEPerA_FD_184508 | JGI IMG/M metagenome (GOLD analysis project Ga0209483, IMG submission 184508) | Arctic peat soil microbial communities from the Barrow Environmental Observatory site, Barrow, Alaska, USA - NGEE PermafrostL2-A... | ecosystem: Environmental > Terrestrial > Soil > Wetlands >...
CCGCGTTTCGCCGCCGCATCTTGGAAATCCGCACGCAGAACGAGCAGACCATTGACCGCCACACGATTGATGAAGTGCTTTATTCTGGGTTTGACGTCGCTGCCGTGGAAAAAGCGCAGGCGAAGGTGAAAGATTTCCGCGCGTGGATTGTCGCGCACAAAGACGAACTCACGGCGTTGCAAATTATTTACTCCGGCACGCGCCCGCTGAAAATTACGCTTAAAGACCTCCGCCAGTTGCAAACCGCCATTTCCACGCCGCCGCTCGCGGCGTCGCCCACGCAACTCTGGCGGGCGTTTGAAGTCACTGAAACGCTCAAGCTCAATGAAGGCAACAACCCACCCGCACGCAAGGGCGAGATGCTGGCGGACTTGGTAAGTTTGGTGCGCCACGCGTTGCATCCAGACTTGCCGCTCCTGCCTTACGCGGAGGAAGTGCGTGAACGCTATGCGGTTTGGCGGCTGGAGCAGGAACGCCGGGGCGTGAAGTTCACGTTTGAACAGGAAGAATGGCTGGATCGCATGGCCGAGCATATTGCCACCAGCCTTACGATTGAGCCGGACGATTTTCAGGACGGCTGGTTTGGTCAGCACGGCAGTCTTGGCCGCGCCCATGCGTTGTTTGGCGAACGGCTCCAACCGTTGCTCGCGGAACTGAATGAAAGTCTTGCGGCATGAGTAAAGCCACCAGAGAACAATTGCCGCCGGGGTGGATTGAAACGACTTTGCGAGAAGTTTTGATGCCAGGAGAAAAAACGAATCCAGCTCGAAATAGACAAGGAGAGTTTTATTACATAGACATTGAAGCAATTGATAATAAGCAACAACGAGTAGCAAATCCTAAACGGTTATCTAATGCAGCAGCTCCGAGCAGGGCTAGAAATAAACTCGTCACGGATGATGTTCTTTTTTGTTTGGTGCGTCCTTATTTGAAAAACATCGCTGTTATACCAAAAGAATTAAACAGCGCGGTTGCTTCCACAGCGTTTTACGTTTGTCGGTTGCCGATTGGCGTTAGCAGTCGGTTTGTCTTTAATTTGTTACGGCGTGATTTATTCATTGACGCAATTCCGACCTACGGCAGCAGCCCACCAGCGGCGCGGGATGTTGAATTTGAGAAACAGCCAATTCTTTTACCGCCGACGGCAGAGCAAGAGCGCATCGCTGATAAACTCGACGAACTTTTGTCCGACCTCGATGCGGGCGTCGCGGCGTTGGAGCAAGTGCAGGCGAAGTTAAAGCACTACCGGATTGTGGTGCTGAAAGCTGCGGTGGAAGGTGCATTGACCACCAAATGGCGTGACAAAAATCCCACCACCGAGCCAGCCTCCATCTTGCTCACGCGCATTCTCACCGAGCGCCGACGCCGCTGGGAAAAAACCCAAATCCAAAAATTTAAGGATGCAGGCAAAGAGCCGCCGAAAGATTGGAAATCAAAATACAAAGAACCCGCCACGCCGGATACGACGAAACTGCCCGCGTTGCCGAACGGGTGGTGCTGGGTGCGTTTAGGTCAATTACTTTTTGAAATTGAGGCAGGGAAATCTTTCTCATGTGTGCCGCGTCGAGCCGGACTCGACGAATGGGGGATTATCAAAGTAAGCGCAATGTCTTGGGGCTTTTTTGATGAAACTGAAAACAAGACAGTGCCGGTCAGCCGCGAAATTGACCCTTATTATGAAATCAAACCTGGTGACATCCTACTCTCGCGAGCCAACACTTATGAATTAGTTGGTGCGTCTGTCCTCGTAAAATCATGCCGACCTCATTTGCTAATGAGTGATAAGAGCATGAGACTGCTCCACAGCCCGAATTTAGATAAAGTTTGGCTGAAGACGATTCTTGAAAGTCCCGTGGTTCGACGTCAACTTTCCCAAAAGTCCACAGGCACAAAGGAGGGTATGCGCAATGTTTCGCAGGAGAGTGTTTTGGATGTTGTGATTCCTCTTGCGCCTGCTGTCGAGTGCCTTGCCATCGTCGAGGCCGTCGAAAACCAACTCTCCGTCGTTGACCACCTCGAAGCCGACCTCGTAGCCAAATTGAAAAGCGCACAGGCATTACGCCAATCCATTCTCCGCCACGCCTTCACCGGCCAGCTCGTCCCCCAAAATCCCAAGGACGAACCCGCCGCCGAATTGCTAAAACGCATCGCCGCCCAGCGCGCCGAACTCGCCCGCCAAAAGCAGTCTGGCAAACCGACGAAAGGGCTTTCCAAAAAATTGATTATTTGAAAAACTATGCACACACAATTTCCTTATGCCAATTCCTGACTTTGATCACAATCAAGTAATCCCGCCACATCTGGGAGATCCGAGAATTCGGGCACAATTGTCACCTTACCCAACGACCAGCGAGGAAGTGTGCCAAAAATTCGCCACTTCAGATGCCCGTCGCGACATTTTAAGGCGATGGCTGCGATTTCGCGAAGAGCTGACAAAACTTGGCGTTAACAGCGGCTTCCAGTGGTTGGACGGTAGCTTTTTGGAACAAATTGAAATTCTGGAGACCCGCGATCCAAATGACCTTGATATTGTTACATTTTATTTAACTCCGACCGGGAAAACCCCCATGGCATTCACGGCGGAAGTGGTTGCCAGTTTGCCGGAGTTTGTAGATCGGGATTTGGCCAAAAAGAATTTCAAACTGGACCATTTTCCTGTTACACTTACTGCAAATGGGGCGGCGATTGTTGAAAACACGCGTTATTGGACTGGACTATTTTCCCATCGCCGCGATGGTCTCTGGAAAGGCATGTTACGAGTTGAATTAAACACTCCGGCAGCGGATATTGCGGCGGCGATACTCGTGCAGCCAGCGGCAGCAGCAGCACCGGCGGCGGCAATGCCGGCGGCACCGGCAGCGCCAACAACAACAGCGGCGGCAACCACACCAACACCATGAGTGCAAGCGCACATAGGCATTTTTTGCAGCGAGAGCTGGTTGAAATGGATAATCTGCTGGCAATTTCAGCGGATGATCCAATCATGGCGCTTGCCTTGAAGAACCGGAAGTTGAGCCTGGAAAAAGAGTTTCAGCAGGCACCTGCCGGGCCAGCTAAACCCCGGACGGTTTTATTTTTCGCCGGCCCGCCCGTGATGGGCAGTCAGGGTATTGATGCACAATTCGCGGTGGAAGCGATGCGGCCCTTCTTGGAAATGGTGAAGACGCAATATGCCGCGCATAAATTTGGCCGTGTCGGTGCTCGCGGCCCGAGACGGGATGAATCCGAGGCACGATTGTTTTTGACCGGGCTGCCTCGCGGCTCTTTCGGACTTGAACTTTCGCAACCGCAACCCACTGATTTTTTGGCAGCCGGACAGCTTTCGGAAGTTCTCGTTGAATTGACCGAAGTTCTAGCCTCTGCCGCCGACACCGACGAACGGTTTGTTTTTGCGCTCGATAAGGTTTCACCGCGTGTGCTTCCCAGAATGAAAGAGTTTCTGGATGTGGTTTCAGGCAACCACGCATGGCTGAAAATGCAAAGCGGGGAACTAACTGTCGAATTGCCCGCTGACCGATTGGCTATCGCCCGTGACCGCGTAGGCTCAACTAAAACCACCGACCGGAATGTTGAAATCAAAGGCACTTTTCGCGGAGCAACCCTTGATTCTTGGCGGTATGATTTTAGAGATCAAGCCGGCGAAACAATTAGCGGACGCATTGCCGATGACGTAGAAACAGCCGCCGTTGAAGCCATGCTGCCGCTTACGAATCACAATTGTGTTGGCGTTTTCAAAGAAATTAAAATTGTTACCCGCGATGGTAGCGAACGGCTTCGTTTTGAATTGTTAAAGCTCATGCCACCAGCCTCGAATGCAGAAAAAGTCTGAATCTTCATGGATTCTTCCCAAATCGGAAAACGGGCTTGGAGCTACGCCGGAGTCTTGCAGCAGGCAGGCTTGAGCTGTGTTGAATACGTCGAGCAACTCACGATGTTGCTCTATTTGAAAATGGCCGACCAGCTTACCGAGGAACCTTACAACCAGAAACCCATCGTGCCACCGGAACTCGGCTGGAAACCGTTGCTCAAGCTGGACGGAGCCGCGCTGGAAAAACAATACACCGAGGCCATTGAAAAACTCGCGCTCAAGCCCGGAATGTTGGGCGTCATCTTCAAAGGCGCGCGTTGCGACATCCACAATCCGGCGCTCCTGAAACAACTCATCGTCAATCTCATTGATAAGGAAGATTGGATGGCATTGCCGGTGGATGTGAAAGGAACCATCTACGAAGAATTGCTCCAGCGTTCCGCCTCGGAATCCACCAAAGGCGCGGGACAATACTTCACCACCCGCGCCGTCATCCGCGCAATGGTCGAGGTGATGCAGCCCACGCCGCAAGACCGCATCTGCGATCCCGCCGCAGGAACCGGCGGCTTCTTGTTCACCGCCTATAATTATGTCCTCGATAAATTTGAGAAGGATTTGAACCGCGACGAAAAACATGTGATGCGTGAAGAACTGGTTGAGGCGATGGAGCTTTCCCCCAAAGTCGGGCGTATGTGCGCGATGAATCTTTCCTTGCACGGTATCGGCGGCGACAAAGTTGTCGTTCACTCCGGCCATGACAGTCTTGCCGCGCCATGGAGCAAGGAATACTCGATGATTCTCGCCAATCCGCCGTTCGGCAAAAGCCAGAGTTTGCTATTCGTGAACGAGGAAGGCGACACGGAGAAAGACGATCAAGTCATCGTGCGCGAAGATTTTTGGACTTCGACAAGCAACAAGCAGTTGAATTTCGTGCAGCATTTTTTCTCGCTATTGAAAATCAATGGCCGCGCCGCCGTGGTGCTGCCGGACAATGTGTTGTTTGAAGGCGGGGCGGGCGAAAAAATCCGCAAGAACCTTTTGGAAAAATGCAACGTCCACACTTTGCTGCGCTTGCCGACCGGAATCTGGTATGCGAACGGCGTCAAAGCCAACGTGCTTTTCTTCGACAAAAAGGAAGGCCGTCCCGAACCGTGGACAGAAAAACTTTGGGTCTATGATTTGCGGACGAACAAACATTTCACGCAAAAACAGTCGCCCATCACGCGAAAGGATTTTGATGAATTTGTCGAGTGCTACCAGCCGGGTAAAATGCACAAGCGCAAACCCACTTGGAGCGAAACGAACCCGGACGGTCGCTGGCGTTGCTACGATTACGCCGAACTGGTCAAGCGCGACAAATTGAGCCTCGACGTTTTTTGGATCAAAGACAAAAGTTTGACCGACACCGACGCATTGCCTGCACCCGACATTCTTGCAACGGAAATTGCGGACGAATTGGAAACGGCTTTCGATTTGTTCAGCAAGATTGCCAAGAAGCTCCCGAAATCATCGGCCTGAAGGGCATCGCGCCCTGAATCTGCACGTCCGCTTTCTGGAATCTTTGCCATGATTCATTCTTTCGGGTTTGTGTTTGCATCAGTTTGCAATACTCTGTCGTGCAAGCAGCACGGAAAAAATGGTTATGGCCGTAAAAATCATCCGCTTCAGCGAGCCTGTAAACGCCAGCGAGGTCGCCGCCCAGACCAAATGCAAGGCGGCGCTTGAAGCTCTCGGCGATTCGGCTCCGTGGTTCATCTTTGCTGGCCTTGCTTCGTCATCTTCGCCCTTACACCAATCTGATGATTTGGATCTCTTGCCCATCGGTCCGCGCGGCGTGTTCCTCATCGAAGTTAAACATTGGGATGCTGCTTGGATTAATAACAATCGGGCGAGCGCCGAGGATGAAGCGGAAAAGTTGACCGCAAAAGCAAAGCGGCTCTCCGGTCGCGTCAAACGTGCGCTCACCGATAACCCCAAAGTCATTCAAGTATTTCTTATCACGCGTGAACCCGCTGGCCCGAATCTTCCGCCAACGATTCGCGGCGTGCCGGTCTGGACGTTGCGTGATCTCGCCAAAATCTTTCGAGACCTGCCCAAGGGCGTGTTGAACGAGTCGCAGGTGAAACTCCTTGCCGGTTCACTCGAACCGTCTGCCAAAGTTCAGTTGGATGGAAAAATGCGTCGCATCGCCTCTTACCAGAATTTGGAACTCCAAACGCCGATTGAACAAGCGTTTCACCGAATTTACAAAGGGGCGCATCAAAGAACCAAAGAACGCGTCATCCTTCATCTTTACGATTTATCCGCGAGCGAGGAGAAGAATCCAGAACGCCAAGCAGAGCGCGAGTCACGCGCTCTGCAAATGCTCCAGACCTCGCGCTTCGTCCCGCGCGTGCGCGATACGCTCCGCGAACTACCGGAGTTCCCCGGTGAATTATCTTTCTTCACGTTGATTGATCCCGGTGCGCCCAATCTGGAAGCACGGGCTGCTGATGACTCATGGACCACAACCGAGCGGATCGAATTCGCCGCTAATTCGTGCATGGCCTTGCATCAAATTCACGGCCTGATTGATCCCGAGGCGGTCAAATTCGTCCATCGCAATTTATGCCCACAGAGCGTGCTGGTGGGTTCACGCAGCGAACCCATGTTTATCAATTTCAGTCTCTCCCGCCTGCCCAACACCCAAACACTCGGAGCGGTTGAACCGACCAATTCTGAATTCGATGCGCCGGAAGTTCGAGCGGGCGGCCTGAACGCAGCTTCGCAATTGAGCGATGTGTTCTCGCTCTGTTCTGCACTTCTCACTTTGTTTTCCAACGCCACGGACGAGAAAGCCGAAGCGGTTCGGAACGCCTTACTCTTGGGATGTGCAGATTCAGCAGATTCCCGCGCCTCTCTAAAGGACATTGAAACCGCGTTGCGTGGCTGCTTAACGGCTGCTCCCGAACCAGAGCTTCCGTTTGCGCCGCCCGCCGAAGGCGAGATTCCTTCGTCTGAATACTGGTCCGAAGGTCAGCTTCTCCCGTTTCGTGACATGACGTTGCGCATTGTGAGCCGCTTGGGATCAGGAGGTGTTGGAAGAACTTTCAAGGTCGAACAAGTTGATCCACTCAGCGGCGAAAATTATGGCACGTTCGTCGCCAAGGTAATGAAATCGCAGGACTCTGGCCGGGCTGCTCTCCAAGCGTATCAGCGTGTGCGGAGTCATACCACTTCGCCCGGCCTATCCGTCGTTTTTGAAACCGCAAGGGAATGGCGGCAAGACCGAATTGTCGCCTTGCTGAAATGGATTGAAGGGGATTCTTTGGACGGCTTGGCGGGTGTTCTGGCTATCGCCGCCGAAGAAGCCGGTGACGACTCCGTAGAAAAAATGCTCATTCGCTGCTGCACAGACGTGTGCCAGTCGCTCGCGGCATTGCACGAGCAAGGGCTGGTTCACGGCGATGTCAGCCCTCGCAATTTAATCTGTGATCGCGGTGGATTAACGCTCACGGACTACGACCTTGTTACCGCAGGCGGCAAGCAATCTTGGGGAATTGGCGCAACGGCCTATTGCTCGCCGGAAGCGCAGCGGCGCGAACCACTTGATCCCTCTGATGATTTTTTTGCGCTTGCCGCAAGTCTGTTTGAAGTTGCTTTCAATCATCCCGCCTTCCCCAGCCCGCACGGTGCGATGGACAAGGGGCACGGCTTGGATTGGCGCACCGGCGAACGCGAATCACTGCCGAAACTCGCCGCATTCTTTGACCAAGCGACCCACCCCGAACGTGGTCGGCGATTTAAGAACGCGCAAGCTGCAATCAGCGCCCTTGCGCTGCTGAATGATGTTCCTGTTACACCTACTGATACCGTCACTATGCCGGAGGTCGTCCAGCGATCACCGCAGCAAGTCGAATGGTTGAATTCGCTCCTGCGCATTTATCCTGGCTCGCCTCACGGCAACATCGAAACGCGCGGCTTGGATAGCGATTTCGCACTCGCCACCTACGTTGAAACGCCGCTCGAACAATCGCTATTCAACTCGCTTCGCGAGCGTAAGACCCGTCTCGTGATCCTGTGCGGAAACGCAGGTGACGGTAAAACAGCGCTCCTCCAGCATCTCGCTGTAAAGTTTGGTGTTCAACACCACGTTTCAGCCACGCGTATATGGGAAGCGACCACAAAGGATGGTTTGAAGCTTAGAGCCAATCTTGATGGCGCAGCTTCTTGGAACGGCCGTAGCGCAAATGAGTTATTGGATGAGTTCTTTTTACCATTCCACGCCGGTCCTCCATCTGACGATGTCGCTCATCTTCTCGCCATAAATGACGGTCGGCTTTACGACTGGCTGGAAACGCGGGAGCGTGTTTCTGGCTCCAGCCCTCTAACGTCGGCATTGCGGTCTTTCCTTTCTAATGACGACGAAGACGATGTGATGCCCGAGCATCTTCAGTTCATCAGCTTGAACCATCGCTCGCTGGTGGGCGGTCGCACGCCGTCAGGTGAGTGGTCGGATGAATTCCTTAATCGGCTCATTCACCGTTTGCTGGGCGGTGATCAAGCTTCCAAGACTTGGTCGCCTTGCTTGAAATGCGAGGCGTGGGATCGTTGCACCGCCGGGCCAAACGCACACCGGCTTCTCGCGGCTTCCGAAACACCGCAAGGCGAACTAGGGCAACGCCTGCGCACTCGCTTGAGCGATGCGCTTCAAGCGGTTCACCAGCGCGGACAAATCCACATCACCACCCGCGAACTGCGCGGCGTGCTCGGCTATGTGCTATTCGGTGTAAATAGTTGTGCGGAATTACACAATGATCCTGGCCTAAAACCCGGCTCACTCTGGGATATGCTCTTCGCTCCAGAATCACTGTTCCGGCAGGGTGAACTGCTCCGTGAACTCGCGGCTCTTGATCCCGCGCTCGAATCCCATCCCCAGCTTGATCGTTGGCTCATGGGGCGCACTGCTCGCGAAGTTCCTGGCGCTGGCCCTGGTTACCCCGGCCTTCGGCGTGATTCGGGTCGCCGTCGAGCCTATATTGAGTGGAGTGAACCGCAGCTTGAGTCGCTCACGGGTGACTCGAATTCACTCCCGTTGGCAAACGGCGACCACCTGCGCCTGTTTAAGGAGGCAGCCCTCAAAAATGTCGCCGAGAACACCGAACTGTGCGCCCGCCTTTGTCGCGGCATTTCACAATTGGAAAGCCTCCCGCCGCTTGCACTGGCTCGCAACTCAATTGTTCCACTGCGCATTACGCCACGCACTCCGATTGAAACCTACTTGTGGGTCGAGAAACCGTTGGATAGATTTCGACTCGAAGCCGAATGGCCGCGAATTCGCGAAGTCCCATTGCCGATTCTTCCCCGCAGGTTGAATTTGGTTTACCGCGCTGCCAATGGCCGCGAAGACGTTTTGTCCATGGGCTACGAACTTTTCCATACGCTCTTGTCTTTGGCTTCAGGCGAGCAATTGAGCGAACTTCGCTCGGACGATCTCTTTGCCAATCTTGCCATTTTCACTCAAAGACTCGCGAAGGAGGATGAAGGCCACTTGCTTGCGTGGAATCCGAAGTCGGATTCGACGTTGTATCGCTTGGGCATTCAACGTTCCGCGTCCAGACAAATTCTGGCGTGCGAACCTCTCACCACCACAAATATATGAGCGCGCGCGACATTGTCGAAGAAGTATTCACTGGACCATTGGCCGAGTTGATCTGGACTGCCAACACGCTCGTCGTGCTTCCGCTGACACCACAGAACTTTGCTGTCGGCTCGGTTCTTCCGGCGGCGTTCTACATGTGCAGACGCGGTTGTCGTCGTGGAAAGGGGCGTTTTCAACAAACCTTTTCCCCCATAGAGAAAAAACGGGCAAGCATCTATTATGTAGCTGGAAAACTTTCTCAGGACAAACAGTCTTTTGCCGGTTTTGATTCCGAAGTGGAGAAAGATATTCTGGGTGACTTGCTTCTCTGCGATGCACTTGAAAATAAGAAGCACGAAGAAGGGCATCAGGAGGAGATTCAGCGTGCTTTTCCAGTTCACTTTCTCGCTTCCTGGCTGGATCTTCCCCCCGCAGTCGCAAACCTTCGATTCGTTCCTGAAATGATAGTCTGCCTCCTAGCCAATCAGCAGGAAGGACAGAAAATTCAGCCCGGTCTTGGCAATGGTCCATTTCCTGTCGGGCTGTCCCCGGAAAAAAATCTGCTGTTTAATATCTTTGCGCGAGGCGTTGTGTTCGGCGAGAATCCGGCGGATCTCCGCGCCGACACCTTCGACGAGCAAGCGTCGGTTTCTCTCGAAGAGTTATTGATGATTCGTCTCGGTCAGACCTGCAACGAAGCTCCCGAAACGCTGCGACACACCAGAGGCGCAGTTTCCGATATTCAGAACAGTTGGCCGGTATCCCAGCGGGCTACGCAGGCATTTCGGGATGATTTAACAGCTTTTCTCCAAAACTATGGCACAACCATCCCACGCCGTTCCATTACTCCGATGTTGGAATCTTTATTGGGGCTTGGTTTGCTCTCAATCTACTTGGAGAGTTGTTCGATTGCGATTACTTGGGATGGCACCGGCGAAGTGCCATTCCTGGAATCTCAAAAGCCAGTGCCGATTTTTGCTGATGCGTCCAATGGCAGTAATTCGCGTTTGCGCGATCTCTCGGAGCAATCTTTTGATGAAGTCATCCGGCTACTTGATCAGGCTTCATCCAGCTTGATGTCAATCCGAATTCTGGACGCCAAGGCTCGGTTCAATATGCATTTGCGCCAGTCTATACCACAAGGTCCTGATACATCGTCTTGGTTGAATCTCTTGGGGAAAGTGCGACTCGGTCAGCACGCTCGTTCAGATGCTATATTGAACGACCTCTCCGAGAAAATTGTAACTCTCACCGAAAAGCTAGAGGAAGAGGGTATAGAACCGGAAGCTGTGGACATTCTTCGCTCCCCCACTGCATCCACTGATCCAGTTCGGGCGCTCGCCGATGGCCTCTGCACGATGATGGGTGACAAACTGCTCCGCACCAAGCCGCTCATGTTCGTGGATTCCTGCCTCATGCTAAATGAAGCGCATGGCCTCGGACGAAAACGGCGTGTAGCGCGCAGCTTTGCCGGTCGCAAGCGCAAGATGATGGACGTTAGATCGGCAATCCTCTCTAACACGATGCTTGAAACTCTGGTTCATCTCCACTTGATTGCCCGAGAGGGTGTTCTTTCTTTCGCTGGGTTCCTCCACGTCTTGCGGGAGCGCTATGGCATTTGGGTGGACGAATGCCCGCCGGGAGTATTCGCATCCCGCGAAGATTTGTTGAACAATCGTGCCATGCTTGAACGCCGCCTCCGCGACCTCGGGCTGCTAGTAGGTGTCAACGACGCGGAATTCATGAAACACTTACGCCCGCGCTTTCAACGAAACCATCAGGCATGAACACCCAGATTCTAAGTCGCGCAATGGAACACCTTCTTGGTCAGGGAGCGGAGGGGGACTTAGCGTTTACTCGTGCATTCTCCCGTGATGATATTCAGCAAATACTTGCCGCAAACATCCATGTGGTTGCCGATTGGCAGGTAGTCGCCGTTGGCTCGATGAATGGCGGCGGCTGGATTACCGCCGACCACGCAGTTGAACTGCGCGAGAGCAAAGGCAACGCAACCTTCCTGCTGATTGATGCGCATAGTGCTGGTGCAGGCATGGACGGCATATACAGCGCGGCACGGGAGATCGACGAAAAGACATTGTTCAAAGAGGCGATTTCTATCCTGCAAAAAAACACCGAGCGTTCTTGGAGGGAATTTGCAGAAGACGCAATCAAACGCGCCCGCAAATTGGGCGGTCGCCGCAACAGCACCTCCTTGCGACAAGAGTTCGAGTTCTTCGGGTTGGTTAACCAGAAGCCAAAAGAAGCTGGACGACTTGTTCATTTGCTCGGTCTCTGGCCCGTCGTCGGCGACACCGCCGCAGAATCGAGCGGTCTCCTAGCTGAGTCCGCGCTAATGGTCGAAAAACTTCTCATGCCCCCGGCTACAAGCCAAGCCCCCGCGATGCGCATCAATGGGCTTGTGTTGTCGCAGTCGTCTGCCGATCAAATTGCTTCGCTTGAAAACATTCTCCGTAATTCAGGTTCACAACCAAGAGCCGTGGTTCTGGATACTGTCGCTAACTCTTCTCAACTTTGGTTGGGTAATCTTCGGCCAGCCTTCTTGGACAGCAGCCTTGCCAAAATCGACATCATCCCTTGGCGTCGCCCAAATCAGCGACTCTGGGCTTGGTCAGGATTGCAAAGTGTGGCGGATGAGAATTTGCCTCATCTCATTATTGACCCGGAGAATCCTAAAACGAAACTGGAAATTCGTTGGAAGACCGAGCCTGAAACTTTGCCTAGAGGTTCAGTAAACTATGAAGTCCGCGTTCTCGCCGGTTCGGAAATCCTTGCATCTAAGCAAATCGAACATAGTGGGAAACCTGAACAAAAGGTAATTTTTACGCACGAGGACTTTGAAGACTTGGACTCAACCTCAAAACTGGAAGCGTTCGTTGAAGTGTCGGCTGCCGTTCAAACCAAGATGGTGCCAGAACGAACTGAAGATTTTATTATTACATTTGGCGAAGCGCCTGTTTCTGCACGCGTGAGCAGCGGAGAGATTCTGCGTTGTCTTGCAGACGGACTGATTCAGGCAAACTCGCGTGATGAGATAGAGGCATTCTTGGAGCAGCGTCAGAAAAGTGAACAGGCCATCGCCGATAAGCATGGCTTCGTAACATGTCGGCTTCCGGGTATGCGCCGTGGCTTTCGTGTCGAACGCCCGCATTTGCTTCAAGAAGTGGAAAAAGATTGGGAGCGACACGGCGCCGTGAGCATTGGCCGTTGGGTCATTCGTTGCCGAGCAGATGGGTTTTGGACTAGCCCATTGGAATTCAAGCCCGTCGTTAATGGGGAAGTGTTGGATGACGCATTAACACGATTGCATGATGTGTCTCGCCGCTTTCGAGATAATGCGCTCAAGGCGGCGGGCACATTGTCGCGCTTCTATCTACACGGACATAGCTCGGCTGCACTGACGGCGGAATACTTAAACGCTTGGCAAACAGCTTTGGAGTCCGGCGATCCTCAACTCGCGCTGGCGCACACAATTGAAGTTCAAAATCCGGCTGGCCGCACCACCGGTCTGATTGTTCTACCTTCACACCCGATGCGAGTCGCCTGGCAGAGTGCCTATGATGAACTTGCCTACCAAATGCGTTTCGAGGAGCAAATGCTTCCTCGGCGTGTTCGCAACTCACTCGGATGGCTGGATTCCGCTCACTTCCCGTTCATTCTTCCCGGCCTACAGCCCGGCTCCCATTTTGTTTTTGGCGACGTGCTTGGTCTCGCTGCGGTAGCCATGGTCGCCGATCGCGACCGTGAACCGAAGTCTGCAATCGCAACTCTCGCCGCTTGTTTTGCTGGTGATTCCGAGCGAATTGTGCCGGGGTTGAGCGCAAATTCAGGCGACGCGCTTGCGCGTGAAGTAAGTCATTATCTTGATTCCCACCCGGAATGCTCCGTCGTTCGCGTTCACGCCCTACGTCCCGGCGATGCCGCCACAGTCGTGCGCGCCTTGGGCAAAGCACTCGCTGCCGAGCCGCACCCGGACGGCGAGCCAGAAGATGGACCAAGACTTCGCGACGTCGCCTACCAACTTGACTTGCACCCAACCGAAGCACAGTCCGGCGCTGCTGGTGCGCACTTGGTAAAGATCAACCAACGAAGACGGGCAGGAGTGGCGGGCGTCCCGGCGGAGGATGCTTGGAGTCTGGAATCTCTCAGTCGTGGCGGCGGGCGCGCTTTGCCACGACTCCGCTGGGCGCGTCGCGATCCAAATTCTCTGACTCAGCCTGCGCACCTTGCCATAGCTTTCGATTCGTTCACGTCTCAAGTCGCTTCGGAAACAAAAGGCTCTGTTACGAGTCCCAATCTTGCCTACGGTTTGGCTGCCAATTTGCAGCGTGTATTTTCCATCCAGGATTCCCAGCCTTGTTGGCGGCTATTTGTTCCGCTTGATCAGGACGGCCTGAAACTTCCTAATCGGGCAGTCACCGAACGACTTCAAAAACTTCAGAACGTCATCGCCTCCGCCGTGTCCCGGTGGGCCGGTGTCGAAAACGGCCAGCCTCTTATTCGAACCATTCCGACCGCCGACGATGTGGAAATGCTGGATACTCTACATCGCTTATGTGATTGGGTCATCACCGTTGATCGTAACGCTGGTGTGGAGTATTTCGATTCTCCTAAAGCCTCACCTGCGGTTTACGATGCTTACTTGATAGACGCCGTGCCGGAGCGCGACGACCTCGGCTGTTTGCAAATGATAACCTCCACCGCGCATTTCGATGAAGTGCGCCATCTGCTGGATCAAACGCTGGCCCTCATGGGTTTGAGTGGTTCGATGCGCAATTGCGAGTATCTGCTTGGGCAGCTTAAAGGTTTGAGTGGAAGACTCGCCATGCGCTTGGCTGCGGGCGGTGACGACTTGCCTGCTAAACGTGTCGGTGCCGAACTGGTCGCACTGTCGCTTGTCCGGGCCAACTGCCTTAAGTGTGAGCCGGAATCAGAATGCTGGTTGCCTCTGTCGTCGGGATTTCTTGTTCCCCTCGATGACGTGCGCGAACTTGTTCCTAAGGAGTCATCTGAGGATGAGGAGTCGGATACATCCGGTGAAGAAGGCGAACAAGAACAAGAAGACTCTCGCCGCGCGGACATGCTATTTATCTCAGTTGCCTCAAAAGGTCGTCTGCAATTTCGCTTTGCCGAAGTAAAATATCGTAGGCATCTCGCTATGGCTCGTGCAGCGGCGCTGGTCAGTTCCGTTCTCGAACAAACCAGTAGCACGCGCACTCGTTGGATGGATTGGTTTTTTGGTGCTTCTCTCAAGTCTTCCGAGCGTGCCATTCGAGCCGGGCGTCTTGTCCGTGCGCTCCGCTTTTACGCCGACAAAGCTCGTCGCCACCATCTCGACGAGGCGGTTTACAATCGAGTCTGCGAAGAATTGGATCGCCTCCTTCGCGAGCCGACTGAATACGAACCGAATCTCGCTGACCGCTCGGATCGCGCATTCATCTTTTGTCCCGATTTTGCTCCAACCACACCCGAAGAACTTTTTCCCGGATTGGCTGAAGAATGTCGCGTATGGCTATTTGGCCCGGACACGTTGCCGGATAAACCAGCCGAGGTTCAAGCTGAAGTGACACCACCGACACCTCCAGCATCAACACCGACGCCAACGCTTCTACCGAAAATCGATAGTTCGGAAAGTGTTCTCACGACTTCGCTAGATGCGCCGCCAACGGAGATTGCGGCAGATGCTTCTGAAACCACTGACACCGTTCAGCCAGCTACGGTAAGCACGGAACAATCCGGTGTTCCAGTAGTGCCGCTAGGCGATGCGCGCGGCGGGCAGACCGTCAACTGGTCGCCTTCCATCACGAGCAACCCGCACCTGATGATTGCGGGTCTTCCCGGTATGGGCAAAACGACATGCCTCATAAACATCTGCAAGCAATTGGTAGCAGGAAATGTTCTGCCAATCGTTTTCTCCTACCATGATGATATTGACGAGAAACTTGCAGTGGCCTTCCCAAACTTGTCATGTAGCGATGGCCGCAGTTTAGGTTTCAATCCGATGCGCGTCACGCACGACGGTCCTCTTGCTCATGTCGAGAGTGCCGGCCAGTTGCGCGACATCTTCGCCGCCATTTTCCCCGACCTCGGTGACTTGCAACTCGAACAGCTTCGCGGAGCGATCAAGGCCAGCTATCAGGAACTTGGTTGGGGGAATGGTGCAACTGCCGAGCTACAGCCGCCTCAATTCCGCCGCTTCGTGGAAATTTTACGGCAACAGGAGCGGCCCGACACCCGAACCCAGACGCTCCTCGCGCGGCTGTCAGAACTTGATGACTTTGAGTTTTTCCGTGGCGAACAAGGAGCTAAGAGCTTGCTCGACTCCACACATCCACAGATTCTACGCGTCCACGTTTCCAAGAGTGACGCTGTGCAACGTGCTTATGCGAGTTTTGCACTTTACAGCATCTATCAGGACATGTTCCGGCGCGGTCGGCCTGATCGTATCACTCATGCGGTCATTTTCGACGAAGCGCACCGCGCCGCGAAGTTGAAGCTCATTCCCACCATGGCGAAGGAGTGTCGCAAATATGGCCTCGCCATGATTGTCGCCTCACAGGAGGCCAAAGATTTCGACTCCAGTTTATATTCCGCTATCGCCAATTATCTCATCCTCCGCGTCACCGATCAGGACGCCCGGACTTTAGCGCGTAATGTCGCTCCGTCAGAAATTGAACGCCGCACCGCAGACCGCCTGAAAACACTTCCGAAATACGAGGCGCTTTTCTTCTCGGAGGGACAGCGTCAACCTATCCATATGCGTCTGTCCAAGGAAACTTAAAGATGCTGCGCGGGTTGCAGCTACATCCGCCATGAAAAAAGATGGAACTCTATTCTATTCGCCAACTGACTTAATTCGGTTCATGGAATCACCGTTTGCCACATGGATGGAGCGGTTTAATTTAGAATTTCCGGGCAAATTCCCGCCTGACGAAGAAACCGAGGAGCAAAAGTTGGTCGCGAATGCCGGCAACAAGCACGAGGAAAAATATTTACAGAAACTTCACTCCGAAGGACACGATGTTTGTGTAATTCAGAAAACAGATCTTCCGCTCGCAATTAAACAAACTTTGAGCGCCATCAGCGAAGGGCGTGAGATAATTTACCAGGCACACCTCGCTTTGCTACCTTTTCGAGGCTTTGCAGATTTTCTTGTCCGCGAGGGAAAACCGAATCCAAGTTTGAACCGCTATGAAGTCTGGGATACTAAACTCGCCCGGAAAACCAAGCCTTACTACCTGATTCAACTTTGTTGCTATGCCGAAATGTTGGAAAAAATTCAAGGGGTCAGACCGCAGAAGTTACGGGTGGTTTTAGGTGACAACTCAATTCCAGAATTCAGAACGGATGATTTTTTTTATTATTACCGCAATCTCAAACAGGCGTTTCTCAAGCAGATGGAAGAATTTGACCCTGACCAGCCACCAGTCCCCGACCCACGGGCTGATCATGGTCACTGGCATTCTTATGCAGAGAAATATCTCATCGAAAAAGACCACTTGATTCAAGTAGCGGGAATCACGGTTGGTCAGATTAAGAAACTTAACAAGGCCGGAATCAACAAAGTTTCTGAACTTGTCGGTTCACGCGACAAATCGGTTCCAAAATTGAGTCGTGATGTAATGATTCGATTGGCTGAACAGGCGTCGTTGCAAGTTGCAACACGCGAACTACGAGCCAAGGCAAAACCGGATGAAATTGTGCGCCCGACATTCCGCATTTTGAAACCGGATGCCAATGATCCGAGGCGCGGGCTGGCCACGCTGCCTCCTTCATCCGTTGGGGATGTTTTTTTTGACATGGAGGGTTTCCCGCTGGTTGAAGGCGGCCTCGAATACCTTTTTGGCGCGTCACACTTGGACGACGGCGGTAAATTGAGGTTTCAAGATTGGTGGGCGCATGACAACAAAGAAGAAAAGGCGGCATTCGAGGGTTTCGTGGATTGGGCTTATGCCCGTTGGAAAGCTGACCCGACGATGCACATATATCATTATGCAAAGTATGAAGTCAGCGCTCTTCGCCGTCTGATGGGCCGGTATGGAACGAGGGAAGATGAAGTGGACAATCTATTGCGAAACGAAGTGTTTGTTGACCTTTACCAAGTCGTGCGACAGGGACTTCGCATCGGCGAACCAAGTTATTCAATTAAGGATGTCGAACATTTATACCGCGAGAAGCGTTCCGGCGATGTCACCGCTGCGGGTGAATCCATTGTTTATTATGCGAACTGGATCGAAAGCGGACAACCGCGAAATTGGAACTCATCTGATATTCTCCGCAAAATTCGTGATTACAACAAAGACGACTGCGACTCCCTCGTCCTGTTGATTGACTGGCTTCGTAACCAACAAAAAATTCAGGGAATTGCTTATATCCCGGCACGAACCAATGTGCCGGAATCAGAAACCAAAGTTGTTGATCCTTTAATTGCTGCAAGGATTGAACTGGCAAACCGGCTACAAACGCAGATTCCAGAAAATGTTGAGGAGCGTAAAAAAGAAGCTGACAAGTGGCTCGTTCAGGAAATGCTCGGCCATCTAATCGAATTTCATCGCCGCGAAAACAAGCCGGTCTGGTGGCGGATGTTTGACCGGCACGCTTTGACAGCGGACGAACTGAAGGAAGACATCAATTGCCTTGGCGACCTCGTGCTTGCGTCCAATCCACCGATTCAGGTGAAAAGATCATGGGTCTTCACTTATTCGTTCGACCCGAATCAGGACAACAAAATGAGGGAAGATGACCATGTGATTTTGTCGCACGACTTGAGCGTGAAACTTACAGTGGAGACATTTGACCCTGAAGGTCGCATTCGATTGAAAATAAGTGAAAAGATTCTCAATGATCGTTTGGGTGGTCGAATGCCGAAAACGATGTCGCTGATTCCCGACGAATTTGTGAATCCAAGACCCATACCGGAAGCCATTGCTGATGTCGCAGCCAAGTGGGAAAGCACAAAGATAGTTCCAGAGAATCTTCGCAGACTCCTTTTGCGGTTGCCTCCAAATTTATCTGGAAAAAGTCCATCGGATTCACTGGTCAATTCCAACGAAGACGTTGGCACAGCGGCGGTGCGTATTGTTACCGATATGCAGAATTCGGTTCTCTGCATTCAAGGCCCTCCCGGATGCGGGAAAACAACGACGGCTTCAGGAGTCATAGTTAATCTCCTAAAATCAGCCAAGAAAATTGGCATCACATCCAACAGCCACAAAGCCATCATCAATCTGTTGAGCGCGTGCAACGATAAGCTCGGAGGAAAACTCCAAGGAATCAAAGCTGGCGGTGATGGCAACGACCCGATTTTCACCAAATGTCCGGGATTGATTCATGTGGCGGTATCAGGCGATGCCGCGTCCCAATTTAGCACCGGATTGATTGCTGGAACAGCGTGGTTGTTCGCACGCGATGACATGGTGGATAAATTAGATTATCTCTTCGTTGACGAAGCGGGACAAGTCTCGTTGGCCAACCTTGCTGGAATGTCGCGTTGCGCCCGCAATATCATTCTCATGGGCGATCAAATGCAACTTGAACAGCCAATTCAAGGTTCACATCCGGGCGATAGCGGTATGTCCGTGTTGAATTATTATTTGATGGGTCACGCGACAATTCCTGAAAAGCTAGGACTTTTTCTTGGAACATCTTTCAGAATGCACCCGGAAGTATGTCAATTCATATCCGAAATGGTGTATGAAAGTCGGCTTCAAGCTGCTCCCGAAAATAAAAATCGAGAGTTGGTTGTTCCGTCCGCAGGTGGAAAACACGTTCGGAAGCCAGCAGGAATTATATTTTCACCGGTTGAACATGACGGCAACACGCAAGGAAGCGAGGAGGAAGTTGAGAGAATCAAGGAGATCGTCAACGAACTATTGGGACGCACACTCTTCGATAAAAAAGGAAACACAAAGCAACTTGAGTTGAGCGACATTCTTTTTGTCGCGCCATACAACCTGCAAGTTCGTTTGCTGAAATCTGCTTTGTCGCAAAATGCCAAAGTCGGTTCCGTTGATAAATTCCAAGGACAAGAAGCCCCGGTTGTGATTGTATCCATGTGTTCCAGCGCTGGTGAGGATGGGCCACGAGGATTGGAATTCCTCTTGGATAAAAATCGAATAAATGTTGCCATCTCGCGTGCGCAGACTCTCGCCATCGTCGTCGGAGACCCTCGCATCGCGTCAGCCCCCTGTTCAAATGTGGCTGACATGGAGCGATTGAATTTGTTCTGCCGTCTGCAAACCTTCAACGATTTCTTGGCTCACACAAAGTCAACGAACTAACAGGCAATTCGGAACGACTATCTGAATCCGCCGTGACCAACGCGCGGTTTGCTGCGCCGCACGGTCTTTCGGTCGGCCCTTGACCCGCTCGACCATGCCCGTGCCACTCCGCAAATCCGCGCGCTCGTCACGAGCGGCAATGGATTTGCCGCAGCAGCGGCGGGCTTCCGTCTGCGGCTCGGCGGCGGCGTTGCGCTCCGGCTCCATTCCAGCCGTCTCTTCGCCTGTGCTTTACTTCCTCCGCTCGCCGACCGCAGACCGAAACCAAAGTCCGAACCAATAACGCATGAGGTCGAATTGACCTGTTGTCACAAAAACTAGGCAGTTTTTGTGACGGTTAACATTCAAGACCTGACATCCTTTCTTTTGAGCCGATCAACCAAGCTCTTGCGCATATCCACGAGCATCTCAGCAATTCGTGGCGAGTTGTCCAGACAATTGCCGTAAGTTATCTCTTTCCGCCAAACCCACGCATACCATGTTTTATCATTACCTTCGGAGCTTTTTATGCGTGATTGTGCTTCCGAAAGTATAAACGGTTCGACATTTTTCTGATTATCTGAACTTCCGCTCCTCATGTAACCTAACCAGAACCCCTCGTTGTTGCCCCCGAAGCAAACACTTACATTAGCATCTGCGTGAACACAGAGATCCACGGTGTCTCCAAACCGCTCGTCATAAGCATCAACGATGGAAATTTTCACCGTTGGCTCACTCTCCAGGCAAAGCCAGACATCCATGTGTTGCTCTTGGAGAATCCTCTGGATTGCGAGCAGCAGTTTTCCACGAAGCACGCTTTCAAGACATTTTTTAAGCTCAACCGCAGATTTCTGCAAACTTTCCACTTGTGACCAAGTGGGAAGGCGATTCCTCTTCTCCGCCTCTGCCAATTGTTTGAGTAATTCATGGTTCATTTTGAGTTCCTTTTGTTTGTTAATGAGAAACTTGATTAGATTCAGATAATGGCTAAGATTCTCGCGCATACCATCGTGCATGGCTGCCGGGGATTCAAGGTCAGGCTCTTCATTGAGAATGCTTTCCAACCATTTCCTAATGTGCGTCTCAAATGTGATTTTCTCATAATTTACGCAGAGTTTCCTGATGGTATCTAGGTCGTTGGGGTCGGGGTTTTTGTATGAAGTCAGTGGAAGATACAATACATATATCTGTTTAGCACTGAATCCGCGCTTCATCACTGATTCAACATACCTTTGGAGTTGTTTCCATTGATCCCTAGCCCAGTTGATCTTGTTTTCGATGATGATAGCAAACTTTCCATTCTCGCAATCCCTCTCAATCAAAAGGTCAATATACTCAGGTTGAGAAATCCGGCAATCATCGGCGATGAATTGCTCGTCGTTCGGTAGAATTTTTGACTCTTTCAGGACCATGAATAACTTTCCAAGCAGAAAAGCACCACAGCGATGCTCCTCATCAGGGTTGACAAAATACCCCAGCAACTTTGAATGACGCGGTTCATACGGATTGCCCCAGAAATGCTCAAAAGGCCAATCCGTGATATTCCTTTTGATGTTGTGCTCCTCAACGGTTTTTTCGACCTTTTCCAAGAGCATTGAGTCAAATACGCCAAGTCGCTTTTCATTTTCGACAAGGATGTGTGGAATCGTTGAAGTTGAATCAAGTGCCAAGAGTTCACAAACTCTGCGGCAGCCTTCCGTTCGGGCAATTTCGTCCTCATATAGAATATCAAGGACAGGCGCGAGATTAGCATTCATCCGATATTAAACTCGATACAGTGAAATGGTGATTACGCATGGCTTTTAATGAGGTTTGATAGCGGTTCCTACGCGCAATAGAAAGTATTTATTTTTGTTCGCATCCGGCGTTGATTTCCGCCGTGTTCATCCGCCCGCTTCCCGCGCTTCTGGTTGCTCCGCGCAATTTCGCGCCACAAAAAATTGTGTCACTGCATTGCTCCATGCTCCGCCGCCCGCCAGCGTGAAAAGCAGGCTTGAGTGCGTTTCGTTCGGAACCGGATTGCTCTCCCGACGTGAGGCGAAGAGAGCAATCCCGTTCCTTCAAACACGAAACGCAAAAACATGAACACGACAGAGAACTTCGTCTCAACACCTCAACCGCCGAACAACATCGTCATGCCGCTTAAATTCCCACCGCAACCGCAGGAATGGAAAATTGTTTCCTTGCGTGAATGTCCCACGCCGCAAGAAATGCAATTGTGCGAAACTCCAAGTGAAGCAGCCGCTTATTGGAGAGCGCATATCACACAACACCCGTATTTTAATCCTGAATGCGAATGTCTCGTGGTTTTGATTTTGAACACACGCCGTAAAATCAAAGGTCACTATTTCGTTTCTATCGGCACATTGGACACCATTCTTTGCCAGCCAAGAGAAGTCTTCCGTCTGGCAATCATGGCCAGCGCAGCATCCATTATTATCATGCACCAGCATCCAAGCGGTGAATCCATTCCATCCGAAGCGGACATTAAAGTCACCCGCGATCTCATTCGAGGCGGTCAATTGCTTAAAATTGATGTGGTTGACCATGTTGTCATTGGAAATGGCAATCATACTTCACTTCGTGAGAGTGGTTATTTTTATCAGTGAGGCGTGAGCTTCGCTTAATAATTTTGGGGCAAATCCTGCCCAAGCCGGAAAATTTCTCATCTTGATTGTATGGCGGCATCCATCCGCGTGCAAAATTGTTCGGCTAATCGCGGCATAAATTATTTCCTAATGCTTAAAAAACAGCCGTGCTCTTCAACCAAAAGCCGGCCGCAGGCTTTTCCGCCAGTGAGCAAATCAGTGGAGACGGCATCGCCGACGAGTTTTTCAATCGCATCGCGCATCGGACGCGCACCGAGCTTCGGATGAAAACCGCGACGCACCAGAAACGGCAAAACGGATTCGCTTGGGGTGAGCGCGTGTCCCTTATCGCTTAAAAACTTCAATTCATTCGTGAGCAGCAAACTCGCGATTTCAAGCTGGTCTTCATAAGTCAGGCGGTTGAAAACCAATTTCTCGGTGATACGAGCGAACATTTCGGGACGCAAGGATTGTTGCGCCCGCGTGAGAACATGACGCTCCATCGTGGCTTGGGTGGAATGTTGAATGTGCAAAATTTCCGCAGCGCCGATGTTTGAAGTCAGCACAATATAGTGCTTGGAAAAATCCAGTGTGTCGCCGCTTGCCATTGTCACGCGTGCCGCGTCCAGAATTTGAAGGAAAACATCCAGCACGCGCGGATGCGCCTTTTCAATTTCGTCAAAGAGCAAAGTGCCGGAAGGCGATTTGTCATAGGCCATTCCCAAAGTGCCGCGCTCGCCGAGCCGTGCGCCGAGCAGCAGTCCGAGCGATTCCTGCGTTTGATATTCGCTCATGTCGAAGCGAAAGAGTTTGTCCGCTCCAAAAAGAAATTCTGAAAACGCCAGCGTGATTTCCGTTTTGCCGACACCCGTCGGGCCGAGGAACATAAAGCTGCCGCGCGGACGCGTCGGCTTGGTCAATCCGAGTTCGCCGCGTTGCAGCACGGAGACCACGCGCGGGATGACATGATTCTGGCCGCGAATGCGCTGGCGCAAAATATTTTCAAGACGTTGGAGTTTCAGATGAAGTTCCGAAGAACATTTTTCCGCCGTGTCTATTGCGTTTTCCATGTCCCAACCCTGCCAGAACGCCGGAAAAAAGTTGTGATGATTTCATCACAACCTACCAGAAGAAAAAATAGTAAAAAGGAGCGTATGAAAATTATATTGCAGACCAAGCTGGCGGGATTCACTCCCATTCTGGCGCAAACCACGGGCAGCCTTTCATCGGGCGCTTCATCGGCCTTGGGCATCGTGATGCTCATCGGATTCATCTTCGGAACGATCTGCGTTGTCGGCGGCGGCTTCGCCATCCGGCGCGGGGACGCCGACACCGGAAAACTTTCCATCATTGGCGGACTCATCATCGCGGGCGCGCCAGTCATCGTGAAAGCATTGTTCACTGCTTTCGGCATCGGCAGTTCAACCGTTGACGTAGGGACTTTTAATTGAAAGAGCAAATTCGATTTACGGAGACGAACAGTTCCGACGATTCCAAAGGCCGCACATGGGGCTTGGACGGCGAATTGTTCTGGTTCATTGTCGGCGGCGGGTTCGCCTTCGTGATGATTCTGCTGCTTTGTTTCAGTGCGTTGAAAATGGGCTTTATCGCCTCACTCATTTTAGCGGCGGTGCCGCTGACGCTTTGCCTCATTTATGTCTTCGTGTTTCGTCAGGGAAAACCGACGGGTTACGACGTTGACTGCCTTGACTACTGGTTAAACGGCTCCGGCTTCACCCCGGATTTTCAAAGGCAACCGGCACATCCATTATGTTTGAAGAATCGCCAAACGGATATTTCATAAACGATTTGATGGTGTTCAATTCGTTGAACGCGGGCGGCTACGTCTCGAAGGGATTCATCTTCGAGCCGCCCGATATGATCAACGCGCAGGTGTCGGAGTTGAACGAATTCCAAGACCAGCTTTCGCTTTTGATGCAGTCACTCACCGAAAATCAAAGGCTGCAAATCCAATACTATTGCGACTCCGATTATCGGCACGAACTGTTGCGCTACAATGCCGAGACCCAAAAAGCGGCCAACGTCTGGACGCGCCGGTCGCGCAACGAACGCTTTGAACGGTATTGGCGGCTGATGACCGAACGCCGTTTGCGGCGGCAACGGCTCGTTTTTTATCTTTCACGGAAAATCGAAACCTCGTCGAAAGGCATCAAATCCGCCGCCTTCCTCACGGAATACTACAACCAGATTTTGGGACAATTCAAATCGGAGTTTGAGCATACGCACGAGATGCTCACCGATATTTTTGCCGGACAGGGGGCGCGGATTATTCCGATGAAGGACGCCGACCATTTCCGGCACTGCAAAACTTTTCTGAATCCGTCGCTGGCCGAGCGGTTTGATTACGACCCCATTGACGGTTTTGATCCGCAACTGTCCATTCAGGAAAATTGCTGGCACAGCGAGGGAGCAGGACAGGCCGATTTCGGTTTCTTCATGGATGGGCGCTACCATTCCATCATCGCCTTGTCTCGCTGGCCGAAGATGACCTACCCAGGCATCATCCACCGCCTCACCAGCCTGCGCCTGCTCGATTACACCATCACGGTGAATCTCGATCCGCTTTCCGTCCGCAAGGAAATCAACAAGGAGGAAAAGGAACACGACCGTATCGCGGGCGACTACGCCAGCGAGAAAAAACTTTCGCTATTGACCGTGATGGACAAGAAGCAAAAGAAAATCGCCGCGCTCATGCAGGGGCATACGATTCCGTTCAAGGTGTTGTTTGCCATCCGCACATGGGACAAAAGCAAGGAAGGGCTGATTGCCAAAACGACGGCGATTAAGAACGCCATCAATTCGATGAATTCGGCGCAGTATGCGGAAAGCACGCTGCCCAGCACTTCCAAGAAATTGTTTTACCAGACATGGCCGGGCTGGACGTGGAGCAAATACAACGCGCGGAAACTTTACGGCGAAAACCGTTACATCGCCGATATGCTGCCGGTTGCCTCGACGTTCACCGGCCATCTCGATTCGGCGGAAGCGATTTATGAAGGTCCGAACCAAAATCTTGTCGGCATCAAAACTTTTTCCGGCTCGGCGGGCAATCAATCGCCGCAACACGCGGTGTTGCTCGGCATGAGCGGCGCGGGCAAGTCCGTAACGATTTGCGACCTGCTTTCACAGACGGAAAATTATTTCGCCTACACCGTCATCATTGAGGAAGGGCTTTCTTACGGCATCTATACGCAGACCGTTGAGCCGGACGCCAAGCCGATTGTCATTCAGCCGGACGGCGACATCACCATCAATTATCTCGACACGAAGGGACTGCCATTGACGCCCGATCATTTGTCATCCGCGACCGCGCTCGTCGCGCGGATGGTTGGTTTGAGCCAAAGCGAAGACAAACAAATGCTGCGTCAGGCGCAAATCGCAAAATACATCAATCTGCTTTACGAGGATGTTTTTCAAGATTGGACGCGCAAAAATGAAAATCAAATGCTGCAAGTGGCGCGGCACGCGTGCGCGTTGGTTCATTATCGCAAAGAGAAAATGCCGCCGGGCGCAACGATGCTGGAAGCCTTCGCCGATTTCCGAGACCAGACGGGGTCTGGACTCACTGCGCCAGCGGCGCAGGAATACCTGGCTAAATTTTCAGAAGGCGAAGTCCTGAAATTTTTGAAAGACCCGAACACGGTCAAGGACGTTCGCAACATCGCCTTCGCATATTTCAAAACCGACGAGTATCCGACGCACCGGATGTTGCAGGAATTGATGTCACTGGACGCAAGCGGCGCGGAGCGCGAACAGATTATTGAGATTTCAACACTCCTTTTGCCGTGGTGTCGGGACGGCAACTATGGCGCATTGTTCGACGGCGCGAGTAATTTATCGTTGACCGGCAAGATTGCTCATTTTGAATTGGGCTACATTCCTGATTCGGCAAAGGAACTGCGAGCCGCCGCCGGTTTCCTTATCACGAACTACACCCGCAAGCACATCATCACGCTGCCACGCGCCTTGCGGAAACGAAATGTGTATGAGGAAGTCGCCCGCTTCCTCGACATCCCCGGCGGCGAAGAAATCGTCAAGGAAAGCTACGCGCAGCTTCGCAAGTTCAATTGCTGGAACATTTCCATCGTCCAGCAATATGCCCGGTTCAAGCAGTCGCGCATTCGCTCCGCCGTTTTTGGGAACAGCCGCCAGTTTTTCTTGATGCGCCAGAACGACCGCGCCGATCTGGACGACATCGCACGGGACATCGCCATTCCCGAAATCACCAAGCACACGATAATGAATTACACGCTGCCCGACCATCAGGCCGGAGCGAAATACTCCGCGTTCACTTATTTGCACATTGATTCCAACCGTCCGATTTGCGGGACGGCATATAATTTCACATCCCCCGAAATGTTGTATTGCTCCAGTTCGAGCGGCGAGCATTTCGAGCAGCGCGCCAAGGAACTGCGCGGCGCAAAGAATGTCACCGAAGGTATTTTAGCTTTTTCACGGAAACCACAACTCGCGGAGGCTGTATGAAATCCCATCATCTTATTTCAATTTTTCTCGTTCCGATTTTTATTTCTGGATGCGCGGCGGTCCGGCCCGTCACCGATATGGCCGCAGGAGCGGGCGGCGGTTACATCGCCGATAAACTTTCCAACGGCAACCCGGCCATCACCGCCGCAGGCGCGGCAGGCGGCGTTTTGTTAAGTGAAGGCGGCTTTTATCTCGCCGGAAAAGAATCGGACAAAGCCTACACTACTGGCTACGAAAAAGGCCGCAGCGACGCAGTGAAACAACAGTATTGGATTCTCATTCATCAGCAGCAGGAGCAAAAGACGCTGTCCGAAAACATCAGCCTGTATGCCATTCCCATTCCCGAACAGACCATTGACGGAACGATTTTGAACCCAACCACCAAATACCTGCGAATCGAAAACTAGCGGGCAAAACCAGCAACCATCAAAAACGAAAGGACAACAAACATGAAAAAAATAATCGCAATAACCCTCATCGCCCTGCCGCTGGCGTTCTCCGCCCGCGCGCAATTCATCGTCTATGATCCCATCAGCAACGTGCAACAGATTCTCGACCAGGTTGAGAACATCGCTGAATACGTTGACATGGTGGACAACCAGGTGCAGCAGATTACGCAGCTCTCCGACCAGCTTCAGCAATTGCAGCAATACAACAAGGCATTCGGCGACCCGTCGCAGATTTTGAACATCACGGGCATTTCCGCGCTGACATCCGACCTCACGCAGACGCCGCTTGGCAAGACCATCTCGACCGTGGAACAAACTGCCGATGGCGTGGCCGCGCTCACCTACGACGCCAACGGCCTTTACAACCAGATCGGCGCGACCTTTTCCACGCCGTCAGGAAATCAAATCCAGCGATTGACAGCCGACTACAAACCTTTCGAGGCGATTAACAACGCGACCGCCAATTATGCCACCGTCACGGCGGATGTGCTGAAACGTCGGCAGACCTTGAAAGACGCCATCGCCTCGACCACGGAAGCGTTGCAATCGGCCACGACCGCATCCGAAGTTCAAAAACTCACCGGCGTTTTAATCAGCCAGAACTCGGCGCTGGCCGCGACCGACAAGGAAGTGGATCAGGCCGTCGCCGTCAGCGTCGAGCAGGACATTGAGAACCGCAACGACGCTCAAAAGCAGGCCACCGCCGAACAGGAGCAACAGAAAGCGGAAGTCATTGAGACATTCGCCAACTACCGGACGAATTTTCAACTCAATACGCAGCCGCCGATGTTCCCAACGGGCAACTGATGAAACTGAAAATTCTATTGCTGGTCGCGGGCGTTGCCGTCATCGGTAGCAGCATCACCGTTTTGGTGATCCAGTCACATTCGCGCCAGTTGAAATTTCCGCCACCGGAAAGCCAGTTGCCGACGGCCATCAGCAATTACAGCAAAACTTTCAAGCTCAATACATCGCCGCCGATTTGGACGCAGCCGCAAAAACAAGGAGTCACCAATGGAAGCCACTGAACGGCGGGAAACACCCGTCATAGACAAAGGCCAATCAAAAATTGCCGGGCCAAGACAGCGTTTTGACCCAACACGCATTTTTGTCCAGAAAGACCGGCTCGTCTGGTTTTGGTTTGGCTTTGCCATGCTGGTGCTCGTTGGCGCGTCGGTTGACCGTTATTTCCTCGTTGAAAGTTTCAAACAAAGCGAGCGGGTTATCGTCATTGACCCCGCCAACACTTTTTATGTTTCGCCACTTCTAAAATTCGAGGATGCCAAGGCGCTTCATGTCGAGCAAAGCACACTGGCAACCACGGCTTTTCTGGAACGCAATCCGAAAGGCTTTGATAACGAGGATTTGTTGAAGCAGATGTTTTTGAAACAGGCTTATCTCAAGGCATCGGCCTATCAATACGCCGAAGAACCGGAATTCAAATCCAAGCAGTTGCATCAGAAAGTGGAAATCAGCGGGGTCAACATTCTCAACACGCGCGAAGATTTTGTGCTGACCCAGGTGAGCGGCCAGCTTATTCGTGACGGCGTTTTTGAGGACAAACCTTTCACAGAGGCGATTCCCTTCAAGCTGTCGCTGCGGTTGCAGCGCAATCCCAACATGGTTCAGAACGGAAGGTTCCCAACGGCCGTAAATGACTTCAAATATGAAACGACTGGCAATTAGTTTTTTTGTGGGCGTCTGCCTTATCGTGGGCGCGAAAGACAAGGCCATTCAGGATTTTATCCTGGACGAGCAGACCGTCTATGTCATTCCGGTTTCCGGCTTCCGCGTCACGACCATCAGTTTTCCGGGGCCGATTTCAGCGATGGATGCGGCGCAGGCCAGTGTTGATCCGCAAAAACCCGCCGCCTTCCTCATCGCCCACACCAAAGGTTCATCGTTCTTTTCCGTGCGCGCCGAAATGAGAAAAGCGATTACGAACGTCAACATCCGGTGGAACAATAAAACCTATGTCCTTGAACTGGTCGAAAGCGACGAACCTCTGTTGTCCGTCACATTTGAAATTCCGCCGGACAATTCCGCATCGGTGCAAAGCGACCCGGTGACGCCGACGCGCCTGCTCGCACTTCTGGACAAGGCCAAAGCCTATCCGCTTCTGAAGGCATACCATTCTGAAACCGTGGCCGAAGTGGAGTATCGGAATTTTGAAAGCGAGCCGCGCATTGTGGATTGCACCAACTACGCGGTGAAAATCGAAGAAGTGTTTCGTTTTAATCCCGAAGACACGCTCATTTTTCGCGTGGGCGTCACCAATAAAACCGACCGGGAACTTCGCTATGCGCCCAATGGATTTTCGCTTCGTGTTGGCGAGCGGACTTATCCGCAGTCCATCAGCGACGCCAGCGGAGTCGTGCCGCCACACGCGGAAGCACCGGCCTATTTTGCAATCACCGGCACACCGAATGGCGGGCGAAATGATATGTCCATCAAGAACGATTTCTTTGTGATTCTCGACGCGCACACGATTGACCCAGCTTCACCCGTCATTTCCGCGCCCGCGCAATCCACCGAACCAAACCCAAAGGACGATGACGATGATAAATCCCCGTAACGCCATCAATTTTTTCAAAACACCAGCGGGAGCGTTCCTTTTATTTTGCGTCGTCCTGGGTGTCATCTTTTTTGCGTGCAAACGGTTTTTGCCCGGCGCAACGAAACCGCAGCCGTTAATTTATTCCACCAAGGCCGCAGCCGCAGCCGCCAGCAAGCAGACGATGCAAAGTTTTCAGAACACAAACTATTCGCCATTGCCGAATCTTCCACCGTCCACGGCCTCACTCACGCCGGACACGGCTTCACAGCCGGACGCGGGAAGACAATCCAATCATGCCCCGCCCAAACCGGAAGTGTTGCCCATAAGCCTGTTTGCCGAGACGCCGCAATCGGAACAAAAGCAGTTGAGTAAAAACTATGCGCCGTATGGCCGTTTGATTCCGTGCGAACTCATCGTAACTGTGGATTCATCGGGCATCCAAACACCCATCATCGGCTTGGTGACGGAGGACATTTATCACGATGGCCGGCTGATCATTCCGGCTGGCACGGAGGTTCACGGCAAGGCGCAAACCGACCACAGCCGGGAACGCATCGCCAGCAGTGGAAACTGGACGTTCGTCTGGCAGGACGGAAAGGAATTGCGGCTTTCGGGTATCGCGCTCGACCGTGAAGCCGATCCGAGCGGCGACGGCTGGGCAATCACGGACGGCAGCGCGGGATTGCGCGGGCAGGTTCTCAAAAGCGACGACATGGCCGAAATAAAATTATTCGCGGCGACATTTTTAAGCGGCGCGGCGGCGGCGTTCACCCAGACACAACCGACCATTTTGGGCAACCAGATTGCCCCCACGTTGGAAAACGCCCCTCTTACCGGCGCGCAAAGTGTCTTGCAAGCCTACGCGCAGCAAATTTTGAACACCATTCAACGTGACGGCTTTTATGTCCGTGTTCCCGCCGGAAAGCAATTTTATCTCTACGTCACGCAGACGATTGACGAATCGGATGCCGCCATTGGCGGAACTCGCCTGACACCAGATGATTTTGACAGCGAAACGAATCAAACAACCACGCAATCGCGCCGCAATTTTTCGCCCGATGCGGCCATGTATCGAAATGGAGTCATACCATGAAACGAATCCTGATTTTTATCCCGCTGATTTTCTTGTCAGCTTGCGCCAGTAAAAAACCTGTCATCGTGCAGATGCCGCCCGCCGTGTCAGGAACCGCACTCGATACCGAGGACATGGAATCGGTGCGTTACGGTGAAAATCTCAAAGCCTATTCGATTGGCCGCTACGTTGACCCCAACGACGGTTTGGTGATGCACGAAGCACACACCCTTTATCGCGTGGAGACGACCGCCAAATGGAATCTTCATCCCAACGCGCCGGTGAATGTTCCGGGCGGCCCGGTAATCGGCATCATTGATCCGGCGCACAAGGACAGTCCGATCACGCCGGAAGTCATCGCGGAAGTTGACCGGCAGAAGGCCGCGACGATGGCGTTGATGGTGCAAGGCCAGCGCATGAATCAAGCCCTCAACCAGCTTTCCAAAACTCTTTCGGCGACGGCGCAGGTTGCACAGGAGAATGTTCAACTTAAAAGCGAAGTGTCCACGACCGAGAAGCGCATGGATGCCCTCGAAGAAGAATTTCGGAAAGCACAGACCGAAGCCCCGTTCACCACGCCATCCGGCTCTTCTCCGAAGGGAACGAATGATTGGTAACTTGAAACCATCAAAAAAAACAAAACGTATGGAAAAAGCAAAACCAAAAAACGCAGCAGCAGAACCAGTTCAATACCGTGAAAACCCGCGCACCAATGAAAAAATTGATGCGTGGATCAAAGCCAATCCCGACGGATTCAAGTTCTTCGACGAACTGCCGCACGACCGCGCCGTCCGCAAACTCGTTTTGAACGAGGTGCAAAAATACGAGCGGATGCAGAAGATGAACAGCGGCATCGTGCAGAAGCTCGACGACGATCCCGAAGCGAAGCAGGCGTTTGAAACGCTGCTGAAGCGGCTGCCCGAAGACCAGCGTGAACGCGCGACGGCTTCAATCGCCAAGCACGTTTTTCGCCTGACTAATCCGCGCGAGGAAAATTCCAAGACCCAAAGCGCCGGAATGGGAAGACGGATGTGAACATAAGAATTTGCGCGGGTCAAAGACTTGCGGCTTTTGTTACGGCATGGCGCTCCGTTCGCCGTTCCTGCGGCGACCTACGCGCCCAGCCTACAAAAGCCGTAAGACTTTGCCTGTCCGCTTTGAAGCAACAATTGGCTTTCGATGCCGTCGCTTGAAGTGAACCGCGACCGCATCGGTGAATAATAAAACATGACCAATCCTAAAAAACTAAATGTCGTTGGCCCGCAAGTGCGAATGCTGCGGAAGTGGCGTCGCTGGACTCAAAGTGACCTGTCAACGAAACTTTGTTCATTGGGTTGGAAAGTAAGTCGCGGCTCGGTGGCGCAGATTGAAATCACACAAAAACGAATCACTGATTGCGATTTGATTTTCTTGGCAAAAGCTCTGGACGTGAGCATCGCCGATTTTTTTCCAACAACTTTCTCGCAACAAAATCTTCGGCCTAAAATAAAATCCAACCGCTTAATGCAATGGGAAGCTCCATCACGTTCCCGCCGCCAATGCGTCACCAAGACCCGCTTTGATTTCAAAGAAGCGTGGCAACGCAGATACTAGCTTTTTTTCAGAACCCCATTATCTTTATGGCCAAGCGACCGAATCAAAATGATGATGGCGGGCAGTTAAACTTATTTTCAATAAACCAAAACCGTTATGACAGCAATCACACTGACCCAATACGGCAGAATGGCGGAGAAACACTGGCGCGAATTCCTCCCGAACATGGTGGAAGAAATGGAAGCCAAGGGAAATCTGCAAGAGATGTTGCTGGAGGCAGAGGAGAAAACGGCCAGCGAGATGCACGACCTGGCCATGCAGTTTCAGAGACAAGGCTTGACGGCGCAACAGGCGCACAACCGCGCTTGGGAAATGGTCAGGGAGAAATACATTCTCCTGACGCCGGAGAGCGAATAGTCCGCAACCAGAACAATTATCGGATTTCCCCCGCCGATGGTGTCGGCATGGGTTCGCTCAAGGCAAAGTGCCGGACGAATCTAGCCGCCATCAAAATTGTCCGCCAGCTTCAGGCGGAAAACCGCGCGGCCACCAACGAAGAAAAATCCGCGCTCGTGCGCTACGTCGGCTGGGGCGGATTGCCGCAGATTTTCAGTCCGTCATCCGACTGGCAGGCCGAAAACCTGGAACTATCCAAACTGCTATCCGACGATGAATTCCGCGCCGCCCGCGCCTCGACGCTCAACGCCCATTACACTTCCGGTGAAGTCATCCACGGAATGTATGCGGCATTGGAGCGGATGGGATTCAAAGAAGGACTCATATTAGAACCGGCCTTCGGCATCGGCCATTTCGTCGGCTTCATGCCCGATGCGATTCAATCATCGTCCACCATCACCGGCATTGAGATTGATCCGCTTACCGCGCAAATCGGCAGGGCGCTTTATCCCGATGCGGACATCCGCAACGAACCGTTCGAGAAGGCAAAGCTGGCAGACGGATTTTTCGACGCGGCCATTTCAAACATTCCCTTCGGCGATTACAAGCCGTATGACCCGAAGTTCAACCGGCAGGGATTTGTAATTCACGATTATTTCTTTGCGGCAGGATTGGAAAAAGTCCGCCCCGGCGGACTCGTGGCGTTCATCACGTCGCGCGGCACGATGGACAAAATTGATAATACGCTCCGCAAACATCTCGCCGACCGCGCCGATTTAATTGGCGCAATCCGGCTGCCCAACAACGCCTTCAAGCGCAACGCCAATACCGAAGTCACCGCCGATGTCATCATTCTCAAAAAGCGCGGGAACAAGGAAGCCACGCGCGGTGCGCCGTGGATAAAAGTGATTCCCTACACCACTACCAAGGGCGAAGTCATTTCGATCAACGAGTATTTCGTCGAGAACCCGCACATGATGCTCGGCGAAATGGCACTTGAAGGGCGGATGTATGGGCGCAACGAGCCAACGCTGGTCAGCGACGGCAGAGACATCAAGACCGCGCTGGCCGAAGCCATCAAGCATCTGCCGCAAAACATTTACCAAGCAGTAGAGAGTCCCAAGGTTGAAGCCCAGCGAGAGCAGGCCATCCCCGCGCCCGGCCACGTCAAACCCAACGCCTACACGGTTCACGATGATCAAATCGCCATCCGCGAAGGCGACAGGCTGGTTCCGCTGCCGCATCTGGCAATTCAAACGAAACTCCGTATCCGTGGAATGATTCAAGTGCGCGACGCCGTGCGTCAATGTTTGCGGACGCAACTGGAAGATGCCGACGAGGACGATATTAAACTCGCGCGCGCCCAACTCAACCAGGCATACGACCGATTTGTCGCACGCAACGGGCCGGTGTCCGACCGCGTGAACGCGCTGGCCTTTCGCGGCGACCCGGATTTGCCGCTGTTGTTCTCCTTGGAAAATTATGATTCGGAGACGAACAAGGCGGTCAAGGCGGCGATTTTCCGCGAGCGCACCATCCAGAAGCAGAAATCAATCACATCCGCCGAATCGCCAAAGGAGGCCGTCATCATTTCGCTGAATGAAAAAGGCCGCGTGGATTTGCCACACATGGCTTCATTATTGGGCCGTCCGGCAGAGGACTTTTTGCCCGAATTGAAAGGCATCCTGTTTTTCAATCCGCAGTCGCGCGAATGGGAAACGGAAGATCATTATCTCTCCGGTGATGTCCGCGAAAAACTGCAAACCGCCGAAGTCGCCAGCATCAACGAACCCCGCTTTCACGAAAATGTCGAGGCGTTGAAATCGGTGCAGCCGGAAAATTTGTCGGCCACCCAGATTGATGCGCGGCTGGGTGCGTGCTGGATTCCGGTGAAAGATGTGGAGGCGTTCGCCCAGGAATTGCTCGGCGCGGAGGACGTGACCATCCGGTTCACGCCGCAACTCGGCACTTGGACGGTGCAGGCCGGTTACATGGCGAAAGGTTCGGTTGCCAATACGACTGATTGGGGGACGAATCGTGCCCCGGCCTTGGAGCTGATGGAGGATGCGTTGAATTTGCGGACGCCGACCATTTACGACAAGGTGCGGGACGGCAACAAGGACAAACAGGTCGTCAATCCGAACTCAACGGAGGCGGCGCGCGAAAAGCAGCAGAAAATCAAAGACCGGTTCCGGGAATGGATTTGGCAGAACGACGAACGCCGCGAACGGCTCGTCACAAAATACAACGAAGAATTCAACTCCGTCCGCCTGCGAGTTTTCAACGGCGCACATCTTACGCTGCCGGGCGCAAGCCACACCATTCAATTGCATTTGCACCAGAAGTCGGGCGTCTGGCGCATCCTGCAAACGCCGAACACACTGCTCGGCCACGTTGTCGGCGCGGGAAAAACCTTCACGATGGTTGCGACGGGCATGGAGTTGAAACGGCTGGGGCTGGCGCGCAAGCCGATGTTCACCGTCCCGAACCACATGCTCGGCCAGTTCTCGGCTGAATTATTGATGCTTTATCCGAGCGCAAACATTCTGGCGGCGACAAGGGAGGATTTTGAAAAGGATAAACGCCGCGAATTGATGAGCCGCATCGCCACCGGCAATTGGGACGCAATTATCGTCACCCATTCCGGCTTTGAAAAAATTCCCATGTCCGAAGAAACCAAACGCGAATTTTTTCAAACCCAACTCGACGAGTTGGAAAGCGCGATCAAAGAACGCAAGGAGGACAGCGGCAGCCGGCGCACGGTAAAACAACTTGAAGCAGCCAAGAAAAAACTGGAGACGCGATTGCAACTGCTCTGCGCCGAGGAAAAGAAAGACAACACGTTAACCTTCGAGGAACTTGGCATTGACCGGCTGTTTGTGGACGAGGCGCACTTTTTCAAAAACCTTTTCTACGTCTCGAAAATGACGCGCATCGCGGGCTTGCCGCAAACTTCGTCGGAACGCGCCTTCGATATGTTTTTGAAGGTTCAATACATCCAGAAAGTCAACGGCGGCGGCGGCGTGGTATTCGCAACGGGAACGCCGATTGCCAACAGTGTGGCCGAAATGTTCACGATGCAGCGGTATCTGCAAATGGGAACGCTCAACAAGCAAAAGCTGCATCACTTCGATTCCTGGGCGGCGACATTTGGTGAGCCGGTGACGGCAATGGAGCTTGCGCCGGACGGCGCAGGCTATCGGCTCAACACGCGCTTTGCCCGATTCATCAATGTGCCGGAGTTGATGCAGATGTTTTGTCAGGTCGCCGACATCCAGACCGCCGACAAATTGAAGTTGCCCATCCCTGAAATGCAGACCGGCAAGCCGATGATTGTCCGCGCGCCATCCACGCCGGAGCTGAAGGAGATTGTGAAAGGGCTGGTCGCCCGCGCCGAGGCCATCCGCAGCGGACGAATTCCGCCACAGGAAGATAATATGCTCAAAATCACGAGCGAAGGCCGTAAGGCAGCTTTGGATTTGCGGGTGTTGAACCCGCGCGCAAAAGACCAACCCGAAAGCAAAATCAATCTGGCGGCGGACAGGATTTTTGAAATCTGGAAGGACACGCACGAAAACCGATGCGCCCAGATGGTCTTTTGCGATTTGTCCACGCCTTCAAAAGTGAACCGGCAGTTTTGCGCTTACGACGACTTGAAGATAAAGCTAATCGGGCGCGGCATTCCCGCCGAGCAAATCGCCTTCATGCAGGATTTCGACAGTGACGTGCAAAAGCATATTTTGTTCAGGGACGTGCGTTCGGGAAAAATCCGAATCCTCATGGGCAGCACAATGAAAATGGGCGCGGGGACAAATGTTCAGGAACGGCTCGTCGCCCTGCATCATCTCGATGCCCCGTGGCGACCCGCCGACGTGGAGCAGCGCGAAGGCCGGATTTTACGGCAGGGCAATCTCAACAAGACGGTGCAGATTTATCGTTACGTCACCGAAGGCAGCTTTGATGCGTATATGTGGCAGACGCTTGAGACCAAAGCGAAGTTTATCCATCAGGTGATGACCGGCGACACGCACATCCGGCATTTGGAGGACATTGATTCGCGGGCGTTGACATATGCCGAGGTGAAGGCCATCGCATCAGGAAATCCCCTCGTGATTGAAAAGGCGTCGGTGGACGCGGAAGTCACGCGGTTGTCCCGGCTGCGTTCGCAGCACGGCGAAACACAATTCCGCATCCGTTCCGACATCCGGCGGTTGAAGGAGGCAATCCCGATGTTGAACGAGCGGATTGAAAATCTGAAACTCGACATGGCCCGGCGCACTGACACGCGCGGCGATGCTTTTCAAATTGTTCTGGAAAAGTCGGTTGTTAAAGACCGCGCCATCGCCGGTGAATTGTTGAGCCGGATCACCCGCCGCGTCGCCAATGCCAACAACCAATTCGAGATTGGCGCATTTGGCGGCTTCCCACTTTTCGCCCGTGCATCCTTGTGGGGAAAGGTCGAACTCGTCTTGAATGGCAAAAATCATTACGCCTTGAATGTTGCCGAAACTCCCTTGGGTATGATCCGCTCGCTCGAATACCTGGTCCAAAACTTCGAGGAACGTATGGCGTATAATCAGCGCGATCTGGCCGACTCGGAAAAGAAATGCGGCGAACTGGAAACCAAAATCGGCCAGCCCTTCGAGCATGAGGCCAAATTGCATTCGCTCGCCCAGCGGCAGCAGCAATTGGAGGACGCCTTGGACATCACCAAAAATCAGGCTGCAAATTCTCTTTCGACGGAGGAAGCGGGGCAGACGACGGAGCCAGAAACCGAGGCCGTTGAGAAAACCATCCGGCCAGCACACGGCAAATCGGCGGCGGAAAAGCCCGCTGCCAAAATGCGCGTGGCTATTGCCGGTTAAGATTTTTGCTGAGCCCCTCAATCAGCCGACAAAGGGCGCTGACGGACGGTTCTAACGAATCAACACCTCGGCGCATAGTCTTGCCCAAAAACTCGGGTGGAACCTTGGCAAGTAATGGGTCTAAACTCGCCAATAGTTTAGAAAGATTTGGCTTCGGGGAAAATTGTGAGTCTTGGAATTCTTCGAAGATAGATCGAATACCGCGCAGAAATACAGATTCAGATGTTTCCGAACTCTTGGTCTGGTATGCCCACTGAATAGCCGGGAAAAGAAGGCATGCCCAAGTGTTTGTATTTTCTCCATTTTTCGGAATCCAAGCGGACTCATTAAGAACCACAATAGCATTCTCGGTAGCTTGAATCACCGCTGTTTTCGTGGCTTCATCAAGATCGCCCGACAACCAACTGCAAATATCGGAAAAAAGCACGTCGTGCATGTTTGTTGCATGGTCAGCATAATCTGCGAAAACTCCAGGTATTTGCGCCGGGGAGAGAAAACCTCTTAATTTCAAAATGTCCCATGCCAAAGCCAGTTTCCATACCTCGCTGTGGAGGATAGTATGGTCGAGTGCGGACAAATATGCTTCCGTAACACAGGGGTTGTTATCAAATGCTGCTCCTCGAAGGATTTTCCAAACATTCGTTAATTGCTTCCAGTGTGGTCGGTTCCGCTCGTCGGACCAGATCCTAAACCAACGGTCAAGCAACGGAATCGTTTCTTCCATCTTCGGTGTCATACCATATATGAATCGAAGGGTCGTGCTGATTAATATACCCGGTTTACCTGCGGATGAAATGGACGCCAAGGCGGCATCATCAATTTGCGGCAGGAAAATACATTCCTGGAGCGTCGGAACCAAAGAAGGATGAAGCTCATCCGAATCGCGTCCGTAATCTTCCAGTTGGAGAATTACTTTCGATAAATCTCTTTTGGGAGAAACATGCTCAGCAAAGGACGTTGGGCGATGACGGCCAACTTTGTCACATGAGAAATGTTCGGGAACTTCTCCGAGCCTGCCGATTAGGGCTGTCGTGACTGAATAGCCGATAGGCTTGCCATGTAGAATAGCTTCTCGAATCGTCCCTCTATCGAGACCCACAAATTCATCTGCCAACAACGCGAGCCAGTGGTAGGCTTCGTGCCAGCGATTTTGTTTCACTCGCGGGTCAGCCAAAAACTCCTTGGCGGCCTTCCCAATAAATTCACCATGCTCTTTTGAGAGAAAGCCAAATTCCAACAAAGCCATTCCGCCGCCTTCGCTCTCGCTGCTGCCTCCAATTCGCGTGTCGTCACAAAGCAATAACCAAACAACATCCTTCCACTTGTTGTTGTCAATCACCGCTTCAGCCACTAAACCGAGGAGCGGAGCGCGACCTCCCTTTTCGCAAATTTCATTTTTGGCTTGCAGGAGGTTAAGTGCAAAGTCGGGTTCTCGAACCACCCGCCGCATCATGTCTGCCAATTCCCAAGTCCAGGAAGATGTGCCATGCCGAAGTGCGATGCATTTGGCCTCATCTTTGGGAGTCAGTCGTGTCCTGTGGAAATCGAGAAGGCGTTCAGCAGCGCGCTGCGCCGAATCAGACTTTGGCCAATTCAATTGTTCCAATAAGAGAGCGAAAGAGGATTCTGCACCAAGCACATCTTGGCCGGCTTGTTCACGGCACAGATGCCAATTCCCCAGAGCTGAGAGAGTTGTCATCAACTCCGCTCGGTAGGTAAGCTCAACTTGCAGTCCACCCTTTTCAAGCACGACAAGCGCTAATGCCCTCGAATGTGGTTCGAGAAGGTTTAGTTTGCTCTTCAGAGAAGCAAGGACACTTGGTCCGAAATCGAGCGTAAGGCAAAAACTCTCCCACTCATACCAATCGAAGTTGTGGGCTTCCGCGCGCGAACGGACTGCAACAAAAAGTGCGTCGGCTTCGCCGTGTGGGTTGGAAGTGACAAGAATCAACGCAGCAGCTCGCCGAGCATTTGGGTCGAGGCTTGTCAATTTACCCCGCAATGCGTCTCGAAAAAGTTTGCCTTTCTGGCCATCCAGAATGCGTGCAAATCCTTCACGAACCTCCGGATATCGCGGAAGAGTATATTGACCCAAGTTGCGCACACACGCAGCGAGCAGTGCGGGGCCATCGTCAATTGATTCAATCCTTGCAAGTAAAACCCGCCACCAACCTGAATGGGCTCCGTGCCATTCTTCCGCTACGGCGACTTGGTAAGCAACCCAACGAATTCCATAATTACCGTTGTGGACAACTAATTCCGCAAGAATCTTCTCAGCTGCCGCAACATAGCCACCGTCGTGCATAGCTTTCATTGCTACATCCCCTAAGACTGCTAGTCGGCGCTCTCCAGCTTCATACAGAACCTTGGCAGCACCCGCAGCAACTGGCGAGCCTTCGTTTGTGAGAGCCCAGCGGGCAAAACGCATCCATTTATCTGCGCCTAAGCGTTGGCGGCACTGCGTAACAACCTGGACCTCATCGGCTGACGGTTCTATTTTTGAAGCGCAACGCAACGCCAATTGAATGACTGAATAAGGCGGTTCGACGTTGAGATTCCAATCGAGCCACAGGCGAGCAGCAGAAATGCTCTCGTTTGAACGGTGCAACAGAATGGCGTTAAGAATGCGAGCGGAATCGTCGGACTCCTTGGCAGCAAGAAACTGCTCTTTTACAAAGTTCTCAAACAATCTGTAATCAAGCGCTAAGGATTGATACCAAAATCGATCTTCAAGTGTAAAAGCGTCTGGGACCAACAGGGATAATTTTGTCAACACACCATAAAAGTGGCCTTCGCCAGTGGCTTGATATGGTAAAACAACCTTGGAAAGCATTACCCTCTGTGCTGAAGTTAGAGTGGAGCGAACAAGCGCGGTCCATTCTGTAAGAATTTCCCCTACAACCGCACTGCCAGCATTGGGAATCGGGTATCTCGGATTCAGATAGTCCTTGTAAAACCACTCGAACCCCGTTTCCCCCGCAATCACTAGGGTCTTTGCAATATTGCGCGCGGAGGCGACTCGTTCATCATGGAAATAAGTCAAGGGGCGATACCCACTATTGTCCATCGCCTGAACCGTATGAACCGCAAGAGCGGTATCCGCCGTTTCAACAACTATGTAACATGCTGCGGGAAGATAGCCTGGCGTTTTTAGTAAAAAGTCAATGTATGCCGCCAGCGGCTTGCGGATTTTATCCAGACAGCCACGTCGACGTGCAATTGCTGCGACAAAGGAGACAACGCGCCAAAGAGCGGGGTCTTGCAAGGAACCATCGGGATTGGAAAGCCACCGTTCGAGGTGCCCCACCGCTGCACAAACCTCCGCCAAAGGTTGAAGTGGAAATTCAACCGACTCGGTTTTTGTGATAAGGCCCAGCCATTCATAAAATGAAAGTGCTTCTGCCGCTAGTAAATGGCTATTTGGTAAGGAAGTGCTCGAGGCTTTCTCCTCTAACAATGTTTTCGCTTCGTCTTGACCGGTTCTCAATCCAGTTGCTGCCCGATTTGCCAGAATAGCCAAATATTTAGCCTTTTCCTCCGGAGTCGGAAAAACCTGCTCAAACAGAGAATATGTAGAAGGCTTGTCATCTCGTTTCTGCCATCCGCCAAGCCGCTCAACCAGTAAATCATAAAGCAATTCACCAAGCGTAACAGATGCAGTGGAGGGCATGGTGCTCAGGCGTGGATAAATTAGTCGGATAACAAGAGGAGAATTGGCAATCGAATCGAGTGCGGTCATATCCTTCAATGATTGAAGCAAAACCTTCGCCTTTTCATGTAACTGATCCGCTTGAACGCCATCGGCAAGCAATTCTTGCCGTATGAATTCGATTTTAGATGTATCGTCGAGCGCTACCGTATGCAGATTTTTCCATTCGGTGTAGGATACTCCAATCAACTCGATGGGGCGTGCTGTGGTCACCACTTGAATCGTCGGCCAATTGTCAACCAAGTCCGCCGCACGACTGAGCAATCGAGCAGCGATACCTCGTTCAAGTTCGTCAAGTCCGTCAAAAATGAGTAACACCTCAATTCCTCGGTCCAGCATAGACCGGAGTTCAAACTTTGGTGTTTTGAGCCAAACTTCATTCGCAACATATTCGTCAACTTTGTTTAGCAAATCGCGTTGTGTGAATTGTCCGGAACATTGGAGCGCTTTTACCGGAACGAAGATTGCTACCGACCTTTCGGATAAATCCATTGTTTCGATAACCAATTCAGCGGCGAGCGTGCTTTTCCCAGACCCCAAGTCTCCGAATAAAATTGTTCGCCGGGATTGTCGGACTGCCTCGTAGAACGGCATCGCCTGTTCAGTATTCTTGTCCCTTACAAGTCGCCCTTCAGAATCATACTTAGCATGCTGAATACTTACACGAACGGATACTGGACGCTTGGTCGTGGCCGGAAGAATTCCTTCCGGACGCAGGAGCCGAGACTTGCGGACAAGATGTTTTTGTGCGTCTTTGCGGAACGCGGCTTGATAATCCTTAATACTTAGCGTCAGTTCCGAAGTAACTGAAAGAAGTTTGGATTGCTGCTGATAAGAAAGGGGGCGGGACTCCGCAGGGCGCGACCGCCATTTGTTATCTACGGAACGAGGATCGAATTCAAACGCTCGGTCTTCAACTGCATCTGGCGTAATTCGAATCAGGCGAAAGGAGTTAAAGTGCGAAGCGCCAGCAAACGCAGAACCTCCGGTAAAATTTAGCGCACCATCTGCAATTCTGTCCGCTCCTCGGACTCCATCATGCGTATGTCCCGTCAGCAAAAGATGGGAGCGAGCAGCGAGATAGTCCCAAGTGCTTGGTCTGGAGCCTGCGAGGTGCTTTTCATCTGGATGAAGCCACTCTGCCGGATGATGGAGCAAGGCTATTGTAATCGGAGCACTGTCACTAGAGCGCAGAGAAGGCAACTGCCCTTTCGCCTCCAAATATTTTATGTGCGATTGACCAAGCCATAGCTTTTCTTTGTCATCATTGTCTTTTGAAAACCAAGCCGAATTGAAAACAACAAATCGAAAGCCATTGATCGTTCTTTCACCAACGAGTTGCGAATTGTAATCACCAAATCTTAGATTTGGAAGATTGGCGTTCTTGCAAAATTCTATAAATTGGGAAAATGGCCCTTCGAAATGTTCAGCAATTGGGGGTTCGAGAACTTTGTCAGCATCTTTCGTGGACTCAGGGCGAGGCAGTTTTTGTGCTTTTGATCTAATTACATCATGGTTTCCAGCACATACAATCAGTTCGTTGTAGGTAAGCCCACAAGTGTTGAGAAGCGTATCCAACCATTTCTTAGCCTCAACATAGTCGGATTTCTTGCCGTGCCAGCCTATGTCTCCGCTTAGGCAGATGATTGTTGGCTTCCATGACAGCTCAACATTTTTTAACTCGGCAAGCATTCCGTCTAAACAGACTTTACGATTTGCAAGCCCAGACGGATTATCGCCTTCCCAACCAAAGTGAATGTCCGTCAGATGGAGAATGGTTTGCATTCCTAGTTTTCTCTACCTTTGACGCAGGGTGTTGCATATTGCCCCCACTCATAGTTGACGTTGTTCACCGGCGACATCCCAAATTTCCAGCGCACATCCGACTGCAGGTTTTCGCCGCCCCATTCGCTCATGTTGAACGGCGGGTTGGCGAGAATGAAATCGGCCTTCGACCGGGCGTAATCGCGCAGCGGCACGCCTTTGATCGAGGGATTCTCGTGCTCAATCGCGCCCATCGCGTCGTCAATGACCTTGCAAAGCTGAGTGTCAAAATTGAGCGCGGAGCCGTTGGACTGTTTCTGATTGGCTTTAGCCATGACATGACGCGCAAGTGTGCGCCGGAAATTCAGCGGCGTCAATTCCCGGATGCGTCTTGTATCCTGGCTGCGTCGAGTTGCGCTCCATGTTTAATTTCCACAATGAATGCGCGTTTTAGCCTGACCAATGATCAGTTGACGATTCTCGCTCAAAGCCGATTGTGACGGGCTTTTCACTGCGAAAAAAACCAATCACCGCCTTGGCCATAAAAATCCGTGCGCCGGGATTCGCCAGACACTCACTTGTAAATCCGTTTAAGGCTTCGTGGAATTGCCGCTGGCATTTTATGCTTCGTTGCGCTTGGCAAGGATGCTACGGGTCGGCTCAAACATAAAACTCGCCGCTTCCGTTCCTCCTGTGCCAATGCTCACTTCGCAAGTCTGCGGCCTCTAGGAATTCACGAAGCAGAGCATCAAGCCTTCGGCTTTTCGGGTGGTTGATTCAAATGATTATTTGTCGCAGACAGCTTAAATGTTTTCCCAACCTGACGAAGATGTTTCAGAAATTCTTCGATGGCTACTTTCAGATGGCGCTTGTTCCGGGTCACAACGGCAATCGTGCGTTTCGGGCGCGGGTTTTCCAGTTGCCGGTAGATGAGCGTTGGCGTCGCCTTGATTGCCATTTGTGGAATCAATGAAATGCCGATGCCTGCTTCGACCAGCGATTGAACGGTCGCAAGCTGGCCGCATTCAAACACAATGCGGGGATGAAAATCGTGCTGGTTGCAAAAGCCAATCACCTGATTTCCGAGACAGTGTTCTTCCCGCAACAGGATGAATTTTTCAGAGCGCAAATCGTCCGAGAAAATTTGCCGTTTTTTGGTAAGCGGATGTCGGGGATGAAGCGCCAGCAACATTTCTTCCGAAAATAATGTCTCGGTTTCAAATCCATCTTCCCGAACCGGCAGACAGATGATGCCAAAATCCAGTTTGCCCGACTCAATCAGTTGCAATGATTGATCCGTAGTGTTTTCGTGAACGAACACCTGTGTTTTTGGACAGCGCGCAATGAATGAATCCAAAACGTGACTCAAAAAATAAGGTGCAATCGTTGGTGAAATCCCGAAGGAGACTTTGCCGGCATGAGTGCCGTCGGAATTTCGGATTTCGCACTTGGCATTTTCAACCAACGCCAATATTTCCTTCGCCCGCATGATGAGAATCATGCCCGCTTCCGTCGGAACAATCCGACGGTGATTTCTGTTCAGGAGGAGTTTCCCCATCCTGGCTTCCAGCTTCTGCATTTGCACGGTCAAGGCTGGTTGGGAGACGTGGCAGCGCGTGGCAGCTTTACTGAAACTGCCAAGCTCCGTGACCGCCAAATAATACCGTAATTGAGTTATATCCACGCCCCCTTGTGCCTTTCTTCTGAAAATTGCAAACCCTTTTGCAAATGAGAAGATTCGAGTCAAACTATAACTTTTGCCTATAAGACAAATAGGCAAACGCGATTTAACATTTTTCGGAGATGCTGCTATTGGTGGGTTGCGATTATTGAGGGTCGCATTTTTACGAATGACAAACGGCAAACCACGACGGACAAAGTTTCCTGCCAATCTGGTCGGGCCGCAAATACGGAAATTGCGATCCGCCCGCGGCTGGTCGCAGGCAAAATTTGCGGTGCAATTGCAATTAAAAGGACTGGATATGGGGCGCGACGTGGTAGCCCGGATTGAATGTCGAATTCATTGCATCAGAGACAGGGACATTCTTCTTTTCGCCCGCACGTTGGGAGTGGAGGTTTCCAAACTGTTTTCCAGTTTGGAAGAGAAAAATTCCCGTGGGTAGCCAATAAAACTGCCAAAAAAACGCTTTCAAAATGTTGTGATGATTTCATCACAACCCTCCTTCCGCAAAATGGTAAAACAGAACAAAACATTTATGGATGTTAGCGAACCCAATCAAATCACGGAACAATCACGAAAAAAAGCGAGAGAGGAACGGCTGGCATATTCCATTCCAGAGGCGGCTGACATGCTGGGCTTGGATTATTTCACCGTCTATAACCTCGTCCAGCGCGGAAAATTGAAAGCGTGCCGCGCGTTGCGCGGAAAATTCCTTATCACTCGCGCCGAACTCGACCGGCTTTTGAACACTGAATAGAATTTTATGTTAAAACGAAATGGAGAAGATTGCGAACACCCTGTGCCGAATTTTCCCGGCCTGCTCACGGCGAGCGAATTAAAAGCCTACAATGTGGCCGTCCCTTTAGTGGCGGTGGAGGTGCGCCTTTTCAACGAAAGAGCAGCCACGCTGTCCGAGATTGAAAAGCAAAGCGCCGGAACAGCGGAACAAGTCACTTCACAAGTGGCGCGCGACTTGCCATCGCTGACGGTAAAGGGAAAGCCGGAGAGCGAGTGGAAAATCAGGCACGTTTTGATGAAGTCCGCCCGGAGCGAGATGCTTCTTTGTTCGCGCGACAACGAGGGAGAGCAACAATTTGGCGTGGTCGAGAAATTCGACCCCAAATCACCCTTCGCCCGTGTTCACGGCGACACGGATTTGCAAATGACGGACCACAACGCTTTCGTTTTGTTGCAGAATTATGTGGAAAGTGAGCGCGGCGTCCTTCAGTTGTTTCGCAAGGACATTGAAGCCACGGTGGAGGAAAATCTTTCGGAAAAGTTTCCGGGACAAAATCACAGCCGGGTTGTAAGGGCAATTTCGGCGCGCTGCGGAAATCAAACGCCGGTTGAAAGCGAAAAGGAAAAACCGGCCCCGAGCATCAAAATTCGGCCGTAAGGAAGTTTTTATGGGCGACTTCAATTCCATGTTTCCGAATTTTCTGACACAATGTTTGTCGCTCAAAACCCTGCTCACACCCATCGCTTATTTGCTCATCACCGGCGGTTTGATTGCCTCGACGATTGCCCACCATCGCAGTGGCAATGCGTCGCTTCAAGCTGTCGGCAAGGTGATTGTCCTCATCATGCTGATTGTTTTTCTGCCGACTTGGGGAAACCAAATTGTGACCATCGTGAGCGACACGGTGACAAATACTCTTCAGGTTGATCCGGCAAAAATTCACGACCAGTATCAAGCGGCACTTCAAATGAAAAAATCCACTGATGGAAATACAAGTTGGTGGGAAAAACTGATCAATTTTCCGTCAATCATGGAAGCATTGGTATCCGGTGTTTTTATGATTCTGGGCTGGTTCGCCAGTGCGATTGAATGGTGGGCATATATTTTACAAACCGCAATTTTGTTCATCGGCTATTCCTTGTCCCCCATTTTCATCGGGATGCTGGCGTTTCCTTCACTTCAAAACGTTGGGCGTAATTATCTTCTTAATTTGCTGGGCATAATGATCTGGCCGCTGGGCTGGGGCGTGGCCGGTCTGGTTACACAGGGCATGATTGATTTTATGACTGACCAAAGCTTTTTAAGTTCTTCCACTGCACCAAACACGCTTTATTCTTTGCAAAATTTGATGGGACTCGCGTTCCTGGGCATCTGGATTATTTTTAGCACGATTGCTGCTCCGGTAATTATTCAAAAGGCAATAGCTACGGGAAACTCCGCCGCTTCAGATTTATTCAGCGGCGCTGCCTCTGCGGGCCGGGCGGCTGCAATGGCTGGTGCGACCACATTTGCCGATGGTGGCGCAGCCGGAATCAAAAGCGCCATTGCTGCCGGTGCGATGGCCACAGCCGCCGCGACCGAGTCATTGGCGACATCTTCGATGAGCGGCGGACACGGCGGAGGCGGCTCGGTATTCGGTTCGCTCGCGCAAATCAATAACCGGGCGCATGAACGTGGGCGTGATAAAGAGGATCAAAATAAGCAGCAAGGCTTTCCGCCCAACGATCCGACAGGTGATAAAACAGTCGCCGGGTTGCTTGATAAAAGCCGTAATTCTGGCTCTTGATTTTTTACGATAACAGGTGAAAACGCCCCGTCGTTGTGTTAAAATTTGTCCCTATGGAATTCCTTGTCATCATGGGAATTGGAACACTGGTTGCCATCTGGATTGTGGCGAATCTGCCAAAACCACGCGCTCGTCGCCGGGGAATTCAGCGGCGGGAAATCGTTTCGTTTGAAACGAAACCATTTACCACTCCCGTTTGGAAAAAAGACGTTTCCGAGTTTTATTCGACGGATGGTTTTGATTATTTAAGAAAACTGGACCGTTATCAAAAAGACCCGCACCATTGGCCTTGTCCGTTCCCGCCAGAGAAACATCCAGAACACAGTTCAGTTTAAGTTAAGTTCTGTCCCCACAAATTCAGAACCATTTCACGCTGCGGCGTGAACGGACATTTGGCCTTCGGCGTTAACACCTCGTTTGTGTCAGCCGACGTTTCGTGACGCACCGGACAACATTTTAGTCTTGAGTGTTTCAATGGTAGAAGCACCAATCCGTTCTACCAGTTCGTCCACCAACGCCTGCGGCTCGGCCAGTTCCTGTTCAAACACTTCACGTCCCATCGCCGCTTTTGCGCTCTGAAGAAATTTTGGCAACGGGACGATTTGCACCGGCTCGTTGGCCTGTCCCCAAAAAACTTCGACGGGATTGCTGGACGCCCACCACGGATAAGAATACGCCGCCTTCGCTTGAGCCACAGTTTTGTTGGAGTTCGCCGAGGCCGCGACGACTGGCGGGTTTGGTTTGGGCGGGGACACAACATTCGGGTTTGCGACTTCTCCGAAGATAACTTTCTCCGCCATGTTCGCGGAGTGCTTGTCCCGCAAGTGGCCGTAGGTTTGCATCGCCAGCACACCACCATCTTTATGCCCCAACCATTTTGCTACCGTCGGAATGTCCACGCCGGACTCAATGCAGCGGGTTGCAAACAGGTGTCGCAGGTCATGGTGAGTCAGGTGAAAAAGCCCCAGCTTCTTGCAGGCGTTTTTTAATGAGCGGTTGAATTTGCGGACTTTGAGAACCGGATTATCCAGAAATTCCGTTTCACCGCACTCTGCCTTCATGCGTTCCAATAATTTCCTCATTTCGGGAATCATCGGCACACGGCGCATTTCCCAATTCTTCGTTCCGGTTATCGGATCGCCACGAATGATGATTTCGTTTTTCAAAAAGCTGCAATCCCGCCCGTAGATTTTTGCGGCCTCACTCAAACGCGAACCAACATAAGAAAAGAATTCAATCGCGTCTGCGGAATGTCCGCCCCTGCCGCTGCCATTTCCACGAACATGGGATACCAGTGCGAGAAACTGATCGGGTTCCGGCAATTGTAATTCTTTCCGGCGCACTCTGGCACGTTTCACGTCTTTGTCTTTGGCGGGATTATCATAACGCGCACCTGAATCCACGGTGATGTCCAGAATACGCCGGAGAACCGAAAGGGTTCCGTTTGTCACCGTTGGGGAATACCTTTTGCCAAACCGCGAACGCCATTCGAGACAGTCAAACTTCGTGATGCGCTTCACATCCGTCTGTTCCAAGCCGGGCCAGGTTTTAAGAAGATCAATGGCGGCTCGCTCGTTGTAATTTTTCGTGTTTTCCTTAATATCAGTGGCGTGTTTTTGGCGTTCTCTGAAAATTCCAAGCGCATCGGCAAAAGTCATCTTCCCGATAATCTTGGTTTGCGACGGCGCGACGGCGCGGTGTTCCGCATCCAACACATCTGCCAAACGCAGCTTGGCGACCGAGAGAATGTTGGTATCGAGTGTCTTTCGGACAAGCTTGCCGCGCACCTTGGCGCGGGTAAAATAAATGCCCGATGGTTCGTAGCGAACAAGATTTGCGACCGGAGCTTTTGTCCAGAGGCTTGCGGATTCAGTATTTTTAGCGTTCATGGAAACAGTATCACATGGCGGTATCAGATGGTGTGTGATGCAATCATCACAACTTTATGAAGAACCAATGTTTGCAATCGTTTTCTGCTTACCGTCATGCAGAAGGCTACGCTGTTTCCTAAATGGCAAATCCCGGTTCGATTCCGGGCGGGAGCACCACTTTTTCCAGCCAAATTTCCACCGAATTCCGAGCCTAAAATCTGATACCGCATCTGATACCATATTGAGTTTTTAGAGCAATTTGCGGCATAAAACAGCAAAAGGTCGCGCCGTCAAAAATGTGGCGGAACCAAAATAATCTTCAATGAAATCAATGCGAATATGCGGAAGCGAACGGTAGCAAAAATTCAAAAAAAGTGCTTGCATAGATTTAGGAAACGGCCGCTCTGATCCATTTGAGCTACGGGAGCGCAAATTTCGACTAGCATACGCGCTTCCGATTTTTTGCCAAGTCGCATCGTGGCAAAGCGAAATGGACGTGGAGCGCGTGATGGGCTAATCTGCATGAAATGACGTGGAGTGAATTAAGCAATTTTCTGAATTCGCAACGGCTGGCT
>Ga0209483_1000259_pt1 | contig 49707 bp, 50 predicted proteins | sample NGEPerA_FD_184508 | JGI IMG/M metagenome (GOLD analysis project Ga0209483, IMG submission 184508) | Arctic peat soil microbial communities from the Barrow Environmental Observatory site, Barrow, Alaska, USA - NGEE PermafrostL2-A... | ecosystem: Environmental > Terrestrial > Soil > Wetlands >...
GTTAGGCGACGCGGCGTGCGCCGTGCTGAAGGACGGCGAGCTGAAGGCCGCCATCGAGGAGAACAAGCTCGATCACGTGTGGAGGCCCGGCGGGCTGCCGCAGGCGTCGATTGCCGAGTGCCTGCGCCTGGCGGGATCCACTCGCGATCAGGTGGAATGCGTCGCCGTGGTACGGCCGTTCGCGCGCGCGCCGGAGTCGCAGATGCATAGCATCCTGCGCGATCAGTTCCCCAAGGCGGAGATCGCCGTGGTGGAACATCACCAGGCCCACGCCGCCTCGGCGTTTTTCGCGTCGCCATTCGAAGAGGCGACCGTTCTCACGCTCGACCACGACGGCGATTTTCGCTGTGGGACCCGCTGGCATGCGAAAGACACGCAGATTCAGGCGGAGCGCGAGTGGTATTATCCCGATTCGCTGGGCCGGCTCTACGGCGCCGTGACGCAGTTGCTGGGGTATCGCGCCGGAGCCGAGGAACATAAAGTCCAGTGGATCTCGGCAGCGGGCGACGAGCGTTACGCGCCCTTGTTCCGCGAGGTGGTGACGGCGGCAGCGCGCCTGGAGCCCTCTTTTTTTGACGGGCATCGGCAATCGGAAGGCGGATTTAGCCCAAAATTCTTCGAGCGGCTAGGGTTGGAACAGGGGGCTCGGATTCCGGCTTCCGCAGTGGCGGCGATCGCGCGTGGGTTGCAGAAAACCATGGAAGAGACCGTGCTGGGGCTGGCGGGCGAGGGCGAGAACCTGTGTCTGGCCGGCGGACTATTCCTGAACGTGATGCTGGTGGAGTTCCTGGAACGTTGTGGCCGCTGGAAAAACGTGTTCGTGCAGCCTGCGGCCGGGAACGCCGGGACGGCGCTGGGGGCGGTGTATCACGTCTGGCACCAGGTCCGGCGGCATAAGCGCCGCGGCGGGATGCAGTCGTTGTTTCTCGGGCCGGGCTATGGCGCGGAAGAGATCAAGCAGGTGCTGGAAAATTGCAAGCTGCGCTTCCAGTATCTGCGCTCGACCGACGACATGCTGGCCCAGGCGGTTCGCATGCTGGGCGAACACAAGATTCTGGCCTGGATGCAGGGGCGCATGGAATTCGGCCCGCGAGCGCTGGGCAACCGCAGCATCCTGGCTTCGCCGCTCGACCCGTATTCCACCGAGAATCTCAACGTCTTTATCAAGCATCGCGAGCCGTTCCGCAAGTTCGCGGCGTCGGTGCCGGCGGAAGTGGCCGGGGAATATTTCGAAACCGGTCCCAACGCGCGTTTCCTGGCGACGGTGGGCCGGGTGCGCCCCAAGCATCGCAAAACGTTTGAAGCCGCGATCCTGGGTGAGGATATGATTCGGGCGCACGTGGTCGCGGAGAAAGATAATCCCCTGTACCATCGCCTGCTGTGCGCAGCGGGGAAGGCCACCGGGCTGCCGGTGCTGTACAACACCAGCTTCAATTTATTCGGCGATCCGCTGGTCTCGGCCCCGCGCGACGCCGTGCGCAGTTTTTATTCGTCGGGGATCGACGCGATGTTCGTGGGGAATTTTCTGCTGGAGAAGTAGCTTTATCGCGGACGATACCCGCACGCTATGTCCTTAGCGCAGAATTGGCGATCAGCGTCGCCAGTCGGTTTCGCTTCGCTTGAAACCCCGCGCGTACCTGGGAGATCACATCTCCCCGCATGAAAGAAATGTTTCCGAGATTCATTACAATTTGAAATGGAAGCCCTGCCGCTCCATGTTGTTCCACTTCGACGAGATAGCGGGTGTAGTCAACCTGGAAGCGCGCCAGGATGTCCACGTCCGCAGCGTCAACCAGGTGCCAATTCCTTTCGAGGATCTCCATCATGCGCGCATTGTTCGCGACAACCCGCTGAATGTACACGTTGCCTAAGCCGATGGTAGCCTCGACCTGCTTATCCAACCTCGCCTGAGTCTGTTCGTCGTCGCTCCAGTTCTTGCCTCCAAAGAAATCGTTATACACGCTGCGCACGTTGTCGGAGAGCTTGAACAGTTCTTCGTTCTGGCGCGTGAAAAAGAATAACGGTCCATAGAGGAGACTCAATTGCTCACGCAACGACTCCACCTCGCGCGTTCGGCGGGCGGAATATATGGACAACCCCACGCCAATAATGGCTGACACCAGCCCACCGCCGAGGAAACCGACAATCCAGTTCAAGACGTTCGCTCCAGGGATGTTCCTCTCCGTCAGCATACCGCCAAGACATCAGAGCCCGACGGTCGAGCGAGACGGATGCCCCCGCTAGCCGAGATCCTGGGACGCTACAAAATGGGTTAGCCTTGCTTCGCCCGATTCAGGAGACCGCGACTGCCTCTGTAGGCTCGCCCTCAGCCTCGAGGTAGAGCTCGATGGCCTCGCGAATCCGTTCGGTAAGCGAATCGAGGGACGGAGCTTGCGTGTGGCATCCTGGCAACGACGGCACCGACGCGACGTAGAATCCGTCCTCATCGCGTTCGATCACCACGTCAAACGTACGTTCCACGCTATTTCGCTCCTATGCCTATCTTACGGCTTAGCCGAGTCGGTGGCAGGCTCGCTGGCGCCGGTATCTTTCGGCCCATCCGGCAGAATGAAGGTCGTCTCACCGGGCCGCAGGAGCTTCAACTGCTTGCGGATCTCCATCTCCTGCTCGCTGGGGCTATCCTCCAGGCGGCGGATGCGGTCGCGGCGATGCTCGATCTCACGGGTCATCGACGCGTTCTGTTCCTGCAACTGGCGGATCTCGCTGCGTTTTTCCAGCAGCGCCTGCACGCCCTGCGGCCCGCTGATGGCGATCCAGGCGTACGCGATCACGATGGCGAGCAAAACCACTGCTCCTTTTTTTCCCATCGCGGTCTTGCGGAGTTGCTCGAACAAAGGACGCCCTACTTGTTTATAAACCGAATCGCAAAAAAAGGCCAGCAGCATGTTATGCTCACCGTTGATGGGCACCGCTGGAGGATCAAGCAACGACCCGGTGCGCGACCCGGCATCCGGTCCGAAGCCCGATTCGAAAAGCGCCGAGCAACAAATCTCGCAAGAGGAGCGCCAGAGTTGTCCCAAATGCGGGTCCCAAGACGTCCGCCGCTCCAGGAGTGAAGGTGTAGTGGCCGCTGTGCTGCGCACTTTGGGACGATGGCCGTTTCGCTGCCGCAGCTGCCGGGCGCGCTTTTACCGCGCGGCGCCACCTCCGGAAGACCTTTGAGCCTGCTGGAATAATTGCGCCGGACTACCTCGCTGCCGCTTTATCCACCAGCTTGCGGACCTCGTCCGGTAACGCGAACGTCTCGGGCGGGATGGCCGGATTCACTTCCACGCGCTCGAGCGTCATGGTGAATTCCTGCGGTCCGGCCTTCTGGGTCACCTTGGCGGGCTCCAGAATGCCTCCGAAGTCCCGGTAGCCGGAAGCGATTATCTCGACGGGGATGTCGCCCATCTGGGTGCTGGCGACGGTGGTGAGCTTCACTTGCAGGCCGGATTTCTTCTGATAGTAGCCGACCACCGGCTGGCCTTCGTCCGGCGTCATCACCACCTTGTAGCACTCCTCGCCGTCGATGGTTTCGATTCCCTGATTTTCCACTTTGGGATACAGCTTGCGCCAGTTCACGGTCGCGTTCATGTTGCCCTCGCGGATCGCCTCAGCCCGCTCCACTCCGGATTTTACGCGAGGTCCCAGGATGGCGCTGTTTTCCCACGCGACCGGGCCGCTGACGCCCGTCTCCATTTTGCCGATCGCCGCGATATCCACCGTGTAGTAATACTTGTCGGGCTGCGCAGCGTAGCGGGTCATGGATCCCTTGATGCCGAGCGAGGGGAACTCCACCGTCCCGTGCGCAATTTCCGTTTTTCGCTTTTCGTAGGCCTGCTTGCCGCCGGTGACCTGGACATAGCGGTCCAGAATGGATGCGGCCGAAGGCAGGGGATCGGCCGCGAATCCCGCTCCGGCGGCCATCAGCACGAGAAAGGCAACTCGACGGTTCATGGCTTCTTCTGCCTCCTGATCCAATCTACAGCGGTATCGATCACCGGATCGTGGTCGGCCAGCAGTGCCGTGCGCGTGAGTTCCACGACCACATCGGGAGTAACGCCCAATCCTTCCAGGGGCTGGCCCCCTTCGGAGATATAGTTCGCCACGGCGTATTGAAACCCGTCGCCGTTCGGCAGGCGCTCGAAGGCGGAAGGCAGGGCGGCGGCGGCCGTATGCGTGCCAAACACGCGGGCGCGTCCCAGATCCTTGAGCCCGCCCGCGAAGATTTCCGAGGTGGACGCCGAGCTGCCGTCCACCAGCACGGCGACCGGTCCGGAGAAGACGTCGGCGCGAGGATTGACCACGAACTTCAGCGTGCTGTCGCGCAGGTACATCGTGCCCAGGCGCTGGTTGGGCTTATCCACCAGGAAACCGGCCATGCCCATGGCCATTCCGCCGATGCCGCCGGGATTGCCGCGCAGGTCGATGATCAATCCATCGCAGGCCTTGCAGTTGTCGATGGTCTGCTGGAAGCTGGCCATCACATGCGGAAGATCCAGAAACAGGTTGAAGCGGACGTAGGCTGTCGAACCGATTTTCTTGCTTTCGAACCAGACGTGCTGTTCGGGTAAGTTCCCGAAGCTCGAGACCACGCCGCGCGGCGGAGTCAGGCCCAGGGTCACCTTGACTTTACTGCCGGACGAGTTCAGGAACGTTGCATCCAAGGTACCGCCGATGGGGCCGCTCAGGCGCGCCAGAACGGCGCGAGTCAATTGCAGCTCGTGAACCGCGGGATTGGAGTGAGCCTGTTCAATGACGGCCTTCAGCTCCTTGCCGCCGGCCCGCTCAATCTCCCAGCCGGGCCGTACGCCCTGCTTCTCCGCCGGGGAGCCCGGATCGACGCTGGTGACCACGGCGTGTCCGTCCAGAACCCGCGCATCGATCCCTGTCGTCCCAGAGCCGATGACGCCGGGGCCTTCGCCGTCGTCATCCAAAACCGAGTACACCACTTCGGGAATGATGGCGAAGTGGCTCTGCTTCAGGCGCCCCAGCATCTCCTGCATGACCGCCACCGCTTCGTCGTGGGTAGCGGCTTTTTCCACCCGGGGCCGGTATTCGTCGTGGATGGCCTGCCAGTCCAGCCCGCCGGGCTTGACCTGCCAGTGCTTATCGCGGATGGTGGTCCAGACTTTCTCGAACGAATCGAGATCGAGGCGGCTCGCCGCCTGTGCAAACGCGGACGATACTACGAGAATCAGCGGAATCAGACGGCGCGACAGCATTTAATGAACAACTGCCAGCGACTGCGGGAAACGCACCGGCAGCGACCGTTCCAAGAGCTTCTGCGCGATGGTGATGGCGCTGGCGCCGTCGCGATTGGCCAGGATCACGACTCCGGTATGAAACTCGGGCGCCATGAGGATCGCGCTGGCGAAACCGGGAGCCGTGCTGGTTTGCCGGATCAACTGCACTCCACGCGACGCATCGGAATCCAGCCCGTAGCCGGTATCGGTTGAAAGGGCCGCGATCACCTTGGCGGGAAGCACCTGTCGCTCGTCCAGGATGTCCCCCACCTTTCCGTCGTTCAGGAACACGGTCAGGAAACGAGCCATATCGCTGGCGGACGTGAACAGACCGTCTTCCATGGGCCGGCTGATCTTACCGTCGGCGGTGTGGCCCATGGCCAGCGGATAGGTCATGGCAAGGTCGGCAGCGAACGTCGTGTGCGCCATGCCCAGAGGCTTGAAGATCATCTCTTCGAGCACCGCCGGGGCCGGCCGGGCGCGGATGTTCGCGATCAGGCGCTCCGCCACGGCTTCCTCCGCCGCTTCCGAGGGCGGGCTCAGCAGTTTCTCGGCCGAGAGCCGGGCTTCCTTGTCATCCAGGCCGAACAGGTAATCGCCCGCGGGTGTGTCCATCTGCAAGCGGCCTTGGTTCGCCAATCCGGAGATCGCCGCCGCCAGGAATACGCGGGCCGATCCCAGCCGGAACAGCGTATCCGGGGTGACGGGAAGCTTGGATTCGAGGCTCGCCACGCCCAGTCCCGTGGACCAGACGACTTGGTCGTCCTTCACCACCACAGCGGCGATGCCGGGAATCTTCTGGCGGGAAAGTTCCGAGGATGCGATCCGGTCGAGAGCGGCGGGCAGGTCGGCTTGCGCCGCGGCGTTGCTTATTAAGAGCGTGCCCGCTGCCAGGAATGCCACAGAGGGAAAAAATAAAGCGCGCATGTTTCCACCCTACAGCAATCGGCGGCGTTTGACAGTACTGCGGGTTTTAGGTCGAGGAGCGGCCAGGCGGTGAGCCAGACGCTGCTCGCGCCGGCGGAGCGCGGGGGAGTCTTCGTGGTTCCCATCCATATAGCCCAGCGCGGTGCGCGTGATTTCGAGCGCTCGCCCGAGATCTTTTTGCCGATGTTCGTAGTGTTTCGCCAGCTCTTCGAGCGCGGGAATACGGAAGGGATTCCGGCCGGCCGCCAGGTCATTCCAAATGCCGACGGCTTGATCCTCGGCGCCCAGCTTGCGTTCGAGCGCGGCCAGGTCCCACAGGGTACGGAACATCAGGTCGTCCGGCATGCCGGCATCCGGCTTGCTGACAGCGACGGCCCGCCGGAATAGCCTGCGAGCCTGCTCCAGGTCGCCCGCTTCCCGCAGCCAGCGCGCGATCCCCGCGATTTCCGCAGCGTGGCGGAACGGCAGATTCTCCGGATCCTTAAAGGCGAGCGGCACGATCCCCGTCAGGCAGGCCAGCGTGAGAATGTCGGTCGCATTGTGGTGGAACACCGGTAGCAGCCGCGCGGCCCGGCCGGTGCGCAGATACGGAATCAGCGCGCCCGGAACATCGCCATCGCGTTCGAAACCGAGCACCTGGGTTTCCAGATCCACCAGGCGGCAGGATTCGTAGCGCAATTTCCACAGTCTGCGCGCGCCGTGCAGCAGATCCAGGTGCTCCAGTTTTCCGAAGGGCGGGCGGCTGCGGTTCAAACGATAGCGGGTTTCGAGCAGCGGCTGATCGAAGCTGCGGCCGTTGTAGGTGATCAGAACGCGAAAGGGAGCCAGATGCCGCGACACGGCATCGAGCAGGCTGGCCTCCTCGCAATAATCCCGCATGAAGAACTGGCGCACGCGAAAACCTTCCGGCGTGATTCTGCCGATGCCGACCAGAAACGCGCAGGTGCCGGATCCGCCCGCCAGGCCCGTGGTTTCGGTGTCGAGAAACGCCCATTCCGCCGGAGGGACAAGCGGGGCAGCGCCGCCGGAGATCGCCGCGAGAAGATCTTCCGGCAATTCCGCCAGCGCGCCGATGTCGGCGCTGCCATGCCGTTTATGGCGTTCGTACAGCTTTTCCGTCTCGAAATGGCGGCCGTGCGCGGTTTCGATGGTTTCCCCTCCGAGCCACGCTTCCACTGCGGACTGGGCGCGTTCCGCGGTTTCGCATTCTGAGATTTCGTGCTCGACGGGCTCTTCGTGCCAAGTGGGCCGGCTAATTTGCGAGGCGGTGCCGCGTGTGGAAAACTCCGCATCGTACTTCGCGTCACATTGCTTTGCGACGCGCGCCACACGTGCGCGAAGATCGGCCAGTTGCTGCTGTAAGTCGCTCATTCGCCTTTTGTTTACTGGCCCAAGGAAAGCATAACATGGCTCGCGCGGAAGTACGTCCAGATTTTTTCCGCAGCTTCGGGGTATCCATAAAAGTGTTCGATGCTCAAAAAAAACGCGGAAAAGCTGGGGTTTCTTGGCAGTTTTCCCTTTACACCGCGCGAACGATCCCGTATGATGCGAATGAGCGTCCGCACAAAAAATTACTTCGCGTACGCTTGTACACGGGAAAGAATCGGACAAGTTTCAGACAAGTTCAAAGGAGAGACATGGCAAAGTTGACCCAATCGCAGTTCATGAAGGAGCTGGCGGCGGCGACGGAAGTACCCAACAAGACCGCGAAAGCCCTGGTGACGGCTTACGCAGACCTGGCGGTGAAGGAGACCAAGAAGAGCGGTATGTGCGTGCTGCCCGGCATTGGCCGGCTGGTGCGCGTGGATCGCAAGGCCCGTATGGGACGCAACCCGGCGACCGGCGAAGCGATCAAGATTCCGGCCAAGAAAGTGGTGAAGTTCCGCGTCGCCAAGGCCGTGAAAGACGCGATCGTCCCGCCGAAGAAGAAGTAGCGGCGAACATCGGAATGAACATCAGAGAGAATTAAAGCAAAACCCCGGCTCGCTGTGGCGGGCCGGGGTTCATTTTTTTAAGTATAAATCCGATTGAGGCCGCGCCTATACTGCTGGCGCGCCAGGAAGCCTTAGGCCTGCTTCTTTTCGTCGGGGCGCGTTGTGGGCGGTTGATCTTCGGGACCCTTCAAGGACTCCTTGAAGTTCCGAATCCCTTCGCCTAAACCCTTTGCCAGCTCCGGAATCTTCTTGCCGCCGAACAGCAATATGGCCACCGCCAGGATGACAAGAATTTCCGGCAAGCCTAGATTTCTCATATGGCCTCCTTGCATGCTGAGTGTACCATGAAGCGCGCCTTGCCCAAGTCCCGGCGAAAAGGTTTTAATCAGAAGCCAAAGGGTTTCGATCAGAAAAAAGACGTCCGCGCGATCGCCCGCGAGCGCGTAGGTCCGGTGAAGCCTGGCCGGCCAATTTTGCCTCCCACGGCCCGCAAAAAGCCCAAACATAAGCGCCCTCCCGGCGAAGACGTGGAAGAATAGAACTGATGGCTTTTGTTAAGGTTGGCTCGGTCTCCAAATTAGCCCCCGGATCGGTGATGGAAGCCCTGGTCGGAGACGGAACCTATGCTGTTTGCAACGCGGGTGGGGAAATCCATGTTTTGGACGGGATCTGTCCGCATGCCGGCGGCCCGTTGGGGCAGGGGGCCCTCCATGGCACCACCCTGGTGTGCCCGTGGCACGCCTGGGAATTCGATTGCCGGGCTCAAGTGGACGACTCGGTTGCGAAGTTCGCGGTGAAAATCAAGGGCGACGACATCCTTATTGACGTTCCTTAATGCCGGAACTGCCTGAAGTCGAAACCGTAGTTCGTTCCGTGGCCGCGCACCTGACCGGGCGCCGAATCGTCAGTACGAGCTTCACCTCGCGTTTTGTGACTCCCGGAAACCGGGCTAAATTGACCCAGAGGCTCGCCGGCCGCCGCATCGAATCGGTGACGCGCCGCGGCAAATTCATTCTCATCGCCCTGGATCAGGGCACGCTCACCGTGCACCTCGGCATGACGGGTAAACTGCTGGTGGAAGGCGAGGCCGGCGAGCATACGCACGGCGTCTTCACCCTGGATGATGGAATGCTGTTCTATCACGACCCCCGGCAGTTTGGCCGGATCGAGTGGAGCCCGGGTCCTCCGCCGCGCGTGGCGCGTTTGGGTCCGGAACCCCTGGAAATCAGCTTCGATGAGTTCCGGACACGGCTGCGAAGGAAAGCCCGCATCAAGGCTTTGCTTCTCAATCAAACATTCCTGGCGGGACTGGGGAATATCTATGCCGACGAAAGCCTGTTCGCCGCGGGAATCCATCCCCTGGCGATTGCCGAACGGCTGAGCAAAGCGCGGGCCGAGAAGCTGTATCAGGCCATCCGCGCCATTCTCACCCACGCGATTCAACTGGGCGGATCGTCGATTTCAGACTATGTGAACGCGCGCGGCGAGCGCGGCTGGTTCCAGATGGAGCACCGCGTGTACGGCCGCGAAGGTGAGCCGTGCGCCAACTGCGGGCGTCCGATCCGCAAGATCCTGGTGGCGCAGCGCGGAACCCATTACTGCCCGCATTGCCAAAAGAAGTAACCCGTCCGGCAGACTGCTCCCCTTTCCGGAACCGTTTTCCGGTCATAATATTCGACATGGCTTATGTCCTTCGAATCGCGATTTCTGCTCTGTTGAGCACTGCCGTCGCGCCCCTTTGGGCGCAGTCTGCGTTTACCGGCAATCCGCCCAAGCCTAAACCGGCTTTCCCCAGGCAGACCGATGCGCCCAAGCCGGCCAAGCCTTCGCCCGCGCTCAACGTGGAAACTATCACCGACCGCCTCAGCTCCCCGTTTTCGCTCGCGTTTCTTCCGGATGGGACGTTTCTGGTTACCGAGACCGGGGGCACCATGCGAATCGTGCGCCGGGACGGCGTCGTCTATGCGCCCTTGGCCGGCGTCCCCGACGTGAAAACGGTCGCGGCGCAGGGTCTGCACGATGTCGTGCTCGATCCCGATTTTGCGAGCAACCGCACGCTCTACTTCAACTACTTCGCTCCGCCTCCCGGCGAAGCTCCCGCGATGTGGCCCACCGAGTTTTTCTACGACAAAGTCTGGAGCAAGTCCCTGGCCGAGCGGCAAACGATGCAGATCGGCACGGAGGAAGCCGCCAGCGCCAAGCTGAGCGCCGATGGCCGCCGTCTGGAAGACGTCAAGCTTCTGGCCGAGGGCGCCGAGCGGCGGATCGTGATCGCGCCCGACGGCAAGCTCCTCATCACCGGAGCCGACCGCTTTCGCTTCTACGAGGAGGATTACGACGGAGAAGAGCGCACTTTCACCGACAATCCGGATCTGCGCCGCAATTTCTCGGGCCGCGTGCTGCGCATCAATCGGGACGGCTCGATTCCACCTGACAATCCTTGGCTGAGCCGTGCAACCGTTCCGCCCACCACCTTCGCGCATGGTCTTCGCGATCCTGAGGGAGCGGCCATCAACCCGGCGACCGGCGAGCTATGGGTCACCGATCACGGCCCGCAAGGCGGCGATGAGATCAACATCATCCGCTCGGGCAAGGACTACGGTTGGCCCAACGTCTCCTATGGCACGCAGTACGACGCGCGCCGCACCGACGGGCGGAAGAACGTCCCGGTGGGCAACGGGAAATCCTCCATGCCTGGTGTGGAGGAGCCGGTGTACTGGTGGATCCCCGATATCGCCCCGTCGGGCATGATGTTCTACACGGGTGACTTATTTCCGGAATGGAAGGGCAATCTATTCGTCGGCGGGCTGGGAGCGCGGAGCCTGGTGAGGCTGGTGCTTGACAAGAATGAAGTGGTGGCCGAAGAGCGTCTGCTTCTGGACAGGAAGGAAAGTATCCGCGACATCCGCCAGGGTGCCGACGGCGCGGTGTACCTGCTTACGCGCAGCGGAAGCCTTCTGCGCATTACCCCCAAGCGCTAAGGATGTTATTCCCGCCCTAGCCTGCCGAGGCGGCTTAGACCGGGCACGCGGTCGCTGTTATGCAGTAGAATTGTCTCCGATTATGCCTCTCGCCGCTGGAGACAAACTCGGTCCCTACGAAATCATTTCGCTCATCGGCAAAGGCGGGATGGGCGAGGTGTACAAGGCACACGATCCTCGCACGGACCGCGATGTGGCCATCAAGATTTCCGCCGAGCAGTTCAACGAACGCTTTGACCGCGAAGTCCGGGCCGTCGCTGCGCTGAATCATCCCAATATCTGCACGCTCTTCGACGTGGGGCCCAACTATCTGGTGATGGAATACGTCGAGGGCGAAGCTCCCCAGGGTCCCCTTCCGCTTGAAGAAGCCTTGCGTATCGCAAGGCAGATAGGTGACGCGCTGGAGGCCGCGCACGAGAAGGGTATCGTGCACCGGGACTTGAAGCCCGCCAACATCAAGGTCAAGCCCGACGGCCTGGTCAAGGTGCTCGACTTCGGCTTAGCGAAGATGGGCGGAACTCCGGCCACGCAGAGCGAAGAATCTCCCACGATGAGCATGGCCGCGACGCAGGCTGGCGTGATCCTGGGAACCGCGGCCTATATGGCTCCCGAGCAGGCTCGCGGCAAACCAGTGGATCAACGCGCCGATATCTGGGCCTTCGGTGTGGTGTTCCACGAGTTGCTCAGCGGCCGCAGGTTGTTTCAGGGTGACGACCTGGCCGAGACGCTCGCCAGCGTGGTGAAGGAGAAGCCGGATCTGAGCACGGTTCCGCCGCGCGTGCGGCGGCTGCTGGAGGCGTGCTTACAGAAGGATCCGAAGAAGCGGCTGCAAGCGATCGGCGATATGCGGCTGCTGCTAGAGGACGACGCTCCTGAAGCCGCGCTGCCGCCGGTGGTTCGCTCCCAAAGCATGGTCCCTTGGGTGATCGCTGCGGTGCTGGCGATTGTGGCGGCGGTCCTGGGTTACATCGCGTTGCGCCACACCCGGGAAGAAGCACCGCGCCTGGTGAAGCTCTATTTCGCACCGCCCGAAAAAGGTTCGATCAACGAAACCAATGGGCCCTCAGTGGCGCTCTCGCCCGACGGCCGTAGAGTTGTCTTCAAGGCCGCGGTCGACGGTAAGGACGCCTTGTGGGTGCGGGATCTGGATTCGCTCAGCCTACGCATGTTGGCCGGAACGGACAATGCGGCCCTGCCCTTTTGGTCGCCCGACAGCCGCTGGGTCGGCTTCTTCGCACAGGGTAAGTTGATGAAAATCGATGTCGGCGGCGGACCGACCATCACGATTTGCAACGCCGACAACGGCCGGGGCGGGACCTGGAATGAGAATGACGTGATCGTGTTCGCGCCGAAGAATGCGGGTACCCTATTTCGCGTACCCGCGGCGGGCGGAACTCCGGCGCCCGTAACGGAACTCGACGCGAGTCGCAAGGAGGACGCCCAGCGATATCCCTGGTTCCTGCCCGACGGCCGCCACTTCCTTTACACTTCAATGTCCGGCAACACCGAGAAAACCGCGGTACTCATCGGCGACCTGGAATCCAAGGATCGCAGAGAATTGGTCAAGGTCGCCAGCAACGCAGTTTACGTTCCCCCCGGGTATCTCCTGTTCGCCCGCGATCGCACCCTGATGGCCCAGCCATTCGACGCAGCCAAGCTGCAGACCACCGGGGATCCGCTCCCTATCGCCGAGCAGGTGGATTACCGGTCCGGCGGATTCACATACAGCTACTTCGCCGCTTCACAAAACGGGGTGCTGGCCTACGCTTCCGGAGGCTACGGCGGCAACCTACAGATCACCTGGTTTGACCGCACGGGCAAATCCGCCGGCACCGTCGGCAAGCCCGTGGACATCCAGTGGGCCTCGCTTTCACCGGACGGGAAATCCGTCGTCACGGACCGTGCCGCGAGTGCCGGTTCGGGAGACCGTGACATCTGGCTATATGATCTGGCGCGTGGCACCGAACAGCGGATCACGTTCGCGGGAAACAATATTTTCCCGATCTGGTCGCCGGATGGCGCGCGGATCGCTTTCCTTGCTACTCGCGACGGATCGGGGAAGCTATTGGCAAAAGCCGCCAACGGTACGGGTGGCGAAGAAATTCTGGACGCGGCGAACAGGGCTCCCATGGACTGGTCGCGCGATGGGAGGTATCTGACGTCCGTTACTATGAACTCAAATCCGAAGACGGGCAATGATATCTGGATGCTGCCCTTGAAGGACTCACGGGGCGACCGCAAACCGGCGCCGGTTTTCCAGACCGACTTTCAGGAGAGTTACAACAAAATATCGCCGGACGGGCGATGGCTTGCTTACCAGTCCGATGAATCCAAGCGACCCGAAATCTACGTGGTGGGATTTCCCGGGCTCAACGGCAAGTGGCAGGTTTCGGTTGACGGCGGCCGGATCCCGGTCTGGAGCCGCGATGGCAAGGAACTCTACTTTCTTAGCGCCAACAACAAGCTGATGGCCGTGGAGATCAAGCCCGGCGCCCAGTTTCAGGCCGGCGTGCCCAAGCCGCTATTTGACGTTCAACTGGGACCCAGTAGCCCCAACTTCGCCGTCAGCGCCGATGGCCGCTTCCTGATCGCAACGCCGGTGGAGCAAGGTGCCGCGGTACCGATGACGGTGGTCCTGAACTGGCAGGCTGCCTTGAAGAAGTGACCGCGCAACGCTCTTAAGCCTGATAGCGCAGAATTTCGTCGCACACTTCGATGACCGGCTTCATCGACTTGACGTCGTGAACCCGCACCAGATGCGACCCGTTCAGCACGCATGCGGCGACGGCGGCCGCGGTGGCGAACTCCGTACCTTCCTGCGATTCGCGCGCCAGGAAATGCTTGCGCGACGGACCGGTCATGATCGGCATCTCGATCCGGGCGAGAAGATCGAGCTGCGCCAGGATCTCGGCATTCTGTTCCTTGCGCTTTCCGAAGCCCAGGCCGGGATCGATGACAATCTGCTTCCGGTCGAGACCCGCCCGCATCGCGCGATGCACAGACGCGTCGAGTTCCTTCACGATAGTCTGCATTACGTCCTTGAGCGGCGGCAGCTTGGTCCAGGTTTCGGGCGAACCGCGCATATGGTTCAGGATCAGGCCCGCGTTGAATTGCGCCACGGTGCGCGCCAGGTCGGGATCGATGGTCAGCGCGCTGGGATCGTTAATGATGTCCGCGCCCAGCTCCAGAGCCTTCTCCGCGATCGCCGCCTTGTAGGTATCCACCGATATCGGAACCGCGAGCTTGTCGCGCAGGCGCTTGAGCACCGGGACCAGGCGGCGCAGTTCCTCGGCTTCGGAAATCTTAACGGCGCCGGGACGCGTCGATTCCGCGCCGATGTCGATGATATCGGCACCGGCCTCTTCGAGCTCGACGGCATGGGCAAAGGCCCGGTCGGGATCCAGGAACTTCCCGCCGTCTGAAAACGAGTCCGGAGTGACGTTCAGCACTCCTACCAGCAGCGTCCGCTCGCCCAGTTGCAGAGTCTTATTGCGGAACTTCCATTCGAATCGCTTCCGAAGCATGCAGAGTTAAGGGTAGCAGGACGCCGGGAGGCGGCTCTTCAGTGCGCGACCAAGCCAGGGCGGCCTACGCGCTCCAACCGCGCGAGGGGACCGAAACCGCTTCCTGATAATACTCCCCGGAACGATCCCCGGCGCCCGTTGAAACCGTTTCCGGTTGGTCGGGTTCGACATGCACGGCCACGGGCGTGACGGGTTGATTCGCTTTGGTCAGCTCGGTGCAAACGCCGCTCCAGCCTTCCTGCAGAGTGGCCAGAATCCCGATCGCCCGCTGCAACGCTTCTTCGGATGGCCCCGCGTGACCTTTCAGGATCTGTTGCTGCACGTAGGCGTATAGCGATGCCAGGGTTTGCGTGAACGAAGCGCCCACCGAATGATCCAGGGCCGTCATCAGTTCGTTCACAGCCTCCTGGGCCCGGCTGATCTCTCCGGCTCGCGCCAGGGCGTCGCCGCCTTTCAGATGACCGATCGCCTTCTTAAGGCTCTGAATCGCGATCTGATAGAGCATCTCGATCAGCTCCGCCGGCTGGGCAGAGAGGACACGGCTCTCCAGATAGTCACGCTGGGCTTGCTGCACTGGGTCCGGGTTTGGCACAGACTTCATATCGCAAATGTCGAGGCAGTTTAGAGGCTTTCCGCATGTTGTTCATGGGTGAAACTATTTTGCCTGAGCCGCGATTACCCCCAAATGGGGGCATCTCCCCCCGCATCATACGGTACTAAGCCTTTTCCTCCATACTGGCGATCTTATTCACAGGTAAGGACCTGGGTGGGGCCCTCACCGGCGAGCAGTAACACGCAGTCGCCGGGATTGTGACCAAAGCCCTTCAGGTTCTAGGTATGAATCTCCTAGAAGAAAGTTGGACATAGGCGATATGCTCTGGATTAGTTCCGGCACGGACACTGCGCTCGCAGAACAAGTGGCGCGGTTCAGCGGACTGAAGGCCGTCATCGCGGCCGCGAATACACCGGAATGGAAGAAGAGAGACACTCGGCGCTGCCGGGTGATCGTGCTGGAGCTACCAGCGGTTTCTGCGTTTGTGCAAGAGGTGCTGACGGCGGGGCAGGATGCCGTGCGTCCTCTTCCGGTCGTGATTCTGGATCGCGAAGGCGATCTCGACGAATCTCTTATCGGACCGTCGCTCGGTTTATTTCAGCATATAATCGGAAACGCCTCACCCGAAGAGATCGCCGAACGCGTACTGGCTGCGCTGCAAACGGCCGCGCAGAGGGGCCCCTGCGAATCGCAGGAACCCTGGAGCCGTCTGCTGGTCGGCGAGAGCCAGCCGATGCGGGAACTGCGGGCGATCATCCGCCTGGCGGGCCCGCGCCAGTCGACCGTGCTGATCACGGGAGAGACGGGCACTGGTAAAGAGAGAGTCGCCCAGGCTATCCACATGGCCAGCCGGCGGCAGGGAGCGCCCATGGTGGCGGTCAACTGCGGGGCGCTGCCGGAACATCTTATTGAAGCCGAGCTGTTCGGCCACACCAAAGGCGCGTTTACCGGCGCCGTGGGAGCCAGAACGGGCCGTTTCGAACAGGCCCATCGCGGGACGCTGTTTTTGGACGAAGTCGGCGAAACGCCGCTGATGCTGCAACCTAAACTGCTACGCGTGCTACAGGAGCGGGAATTGCAGCGCGTGGGAAGCTCGGAAACAGTCAAGGTGGACGCGCGGATCATCGCGGCATCCAATACGAATCTGGACCAGGCGGTGGCGCAACGGCGCTTCCGCGAAGACCTGTATTACCGGCTGAACGTAATCCCCATCCGCGTGCCGACTTTGCGGGAACGCCGGAGCGATATTCCCCTGCTGGCCGCGCACTTCATCGAGCGGGTGTGCCAGCGCGAGGAGCTGCCGCAGAAAAAGCTGACCGCCGAAGCTCTTCGTAAGCTCACCGAATTCGAATGGCCCGGCAACGTCCGGCAGCTGGAGCATGCCATGGAGATGGCGGCAGCTTTGACCGGAGACCGCGAAACCATCTATCTGGGCGACATCGAGATGCATCTGCAGCCCTCGGCGCGGGAACTGGGCGCGGCCGGGTCCGGTGGAGACGATTTCCCGCTGGATGTGCCCACCGACGACCTTCCGTTCGAAGACCTCATGGGGAAGGTGGAGAAACTGCTCTTGGAGCAAGCCTTGCGGCGTCACGGCGGCAACAAGGCCCAGGCGGCGAAGGCGCTGGGTCTTAAGCGCACCACGCTGCTGTACAAGCTAAAAGGTCAGGAGTACGTAGCGGGCGCGGCCTGAGTGTGAATAAGTAAATGGCGCAAGCAAGTCCCACAGCAGCCGCCGCAGCCACCGCGGGGCCCAAACCTCTGACCCTCCCGGGCACATCCCTGGGGCTGGGCGAGATGGCCGTTCCCATCGCCGTCGTGGCGATCGTGATCGCGCTCATCATGCCCATGCCGGCCATGCTGCTGGATTTCCTGATCGTAGTGGACATCACGCTATCGGTCATCGTGCTGCTGGTCTCGGTCTATATCCGGAAGGCCGTGGATTTCAACGTCTTTCCGACCACTTTGCTCTTGTTGACGCTGTACCGCCTGGCCCTGAACATCTCCTCGGCGCGGCTGATCCTGTTAAACGGCAACACCGGAACCTCGGCCGCCGGCCACGTGATCGAAGCCTTTGGAAGCTTCGTGGTGGGCGGCAACTACATTATCGGCGCGGTGATCTTTCTGGTACTGATCGCGATCCAATACGTGGTCATCAACCATGGCGCGGTGCGCATCTCCGAAGTCACCGCCCGCTTCACCTTGGACGCCTTGCCGGGCAAGCAGATGTCCATCGACGCCGATCTGAACGGCGGCCTGATCGATGAAGCGGAGGCCCGCAAGCGCCGCCGGCAACTGGCTTCCGAGGCCGAGTTCTATGGAGCCATGGACGGCGCCTCGCGTTTCACGCAGCGGGACGCGATTGCCAGCATTCTGATCACCAGCATCAACATCATCGCCGGATTCTTGATCGGCGTGCTGCAGCACGGCATGGAACTGCAACGCGCGCTCCAGACCTATACCGTTCTGACCATCGGAGACGGCCTGGTCACGGTGATCCCGGCGCTGATGATTTCAATCGCCGGCGGTTTGATCGTGACCCGTACCGCTTCCGAGGACACGCTGGGCGCCGAATTCCAGAGGCAGGTGCTGGGCAATGCGCAGCCGCTGATGCTGGCGAGCGGAGTCCTGATGGTCCTGGGCCTTTTGCCGGGGCTGCCCACCATCCCGTTCCTGTTGCTGGGCGGCGGCGTAGGCTTTGCTGCCATGCGGCTGCGTCAGAAAACTGACAGAGAAGCCGCGGTTCTGACAGCTGCTGAACCCAAGGCCAAGGAAAATCTCGAAGGGCTGCTCAAGCTGGAGCCGTTGTCGCTGGACGTCGGGCTGGGACTTGTAAACCTGGTGGAACAGGGCCAGCAGTCGCCCCTTCTGCTGCGGGTGGGAGCGATCCGGAGACAGCTCGCTACTCAGCTCGGGTACCTGCTTCCGGCCGTCAAGGTGAAGGACAACGTAGCCCTGCGGTCGCGCGAATACGTGATCCAGATGCGCGGCATGGAAATCGCACGCTATGAATTGATGCAAGGCTATGAACTGGCCATTTCCAGCGGTACGGCGGACACCGGGATCGCCGGCAAACCGGCGCGCGATCCGGCCTTTGGCCTGCCCGCGTTGTGGGTTCGCCAGGACCAGGCGGCCATGGCCCGCAGCGCGGGATATACGGTGGTCGATCCGGTCAGCATTATCGGAACGCACCTGACGGAAATCGTGCGCCGTCACGCCCACGAATTATTCACGCGTCAGGACGCCAAGAACTACTGCGACCGTATCGCTCAGGAGAATCCCAAACTCATCGAGGATTTGGTACCCAAACTGCTCTCTCTAGCCACGATCCAGCGAGTGTTGCAGAATCTGCTGCGGGAACGGGTGCCGATCCGTGACGCCGTCGGCATTCTGGAAGCCATGGGAGAAGCGGCTCAAACGACGAAGAATCCGGTCCTGCTGACGGAATACGTCCGGCAGTCGATCCGCCGCGCCATCACGCAGCCGCTGATGAACGCTCAGGGCGAGTTGCCGGCCTACCTGCTGGATGCCTCGCTCGACCGGGCGGTGGAATCGACCGTGGAGCATGGCGAATGGAACAGCGTGGCCGGTGTGGCGCCGGAAATGATCACCGACATGTTGACGCGGATCAAGCGCCGGGTGGAGCAGAACGAGTCCGCCGCCATCGTGACCAGTGCCGGAACGCGCTACTTCCTGCGGCAGCTGGTGGAAGCCACCCTGCCTAACCTCACGGTGCTCTCGCACAACGAAATTCCATCGGAAATCAAGGTGCGGTCGCGGGGAGTCATTGAATGAAAGACGTAGACGGCATGAAGATCAAATCCTATTTCGCCAAGACCGTGGATGAGGCCATCTCCAAGGCCCGTGTAGAGCTGGGCTCGGAGGCATTGCTGCTGAACACCCGGAAGGTTGCGGACACCGGAACAGGCGCCAGCGGCTATGAGGTCGTAATGGGCGTGGCGGGCGCGGCCGGCGTGACACGTTCGGCTCCCGCCCCGAAACCCACGGCGTATATGCCGGCGCCGAAACCGGCTCCGCCTCGGGAAGCACCGGTCCCGCGTACGGAACCCGCTCCTCGCACAGAAGCAAGACCCGAAGCAGCTGCCGACATGGAAAAACTCCGTGCGCAAATGGATGAGCTGCAGAGCTTGCTGGTGCGCTCCGCGAAGAATGCCTGGGCCATGCAGCGATCCGTTCCCGAGACCGCGGAGGTGTACGCGCGCCTGATCGCGGCGGAAGTGGATCCGGCTCTTAGCAAAGACATTGCCGATCGCCTGGAAGCCGCCATGGCCACCGATGCCTTCTTTCTCACCACCGGCCCCGATCCCGCGGGAGCACAGAATCGCTGGAAGACTTTGAAATCCGATCCGGCCCGCGTGGAAGAATTCCTGCGCGCCGAATTGGAGAGCCGTGTGGTTCTACGGCCGCGCCTGGGGGTGAACGGCAGCCAAGGCGCCGTCGCCGCGGTGGTGGGTCCCACGGGCAGCGGGAAGACGACCAGCTTGGCCAAGCTGGCGGTGGCGGCCAGCGCGCAACGCCCGGTCAGGCTGGTATCGCTGGATCAGTCCCGTGGCACGTTGATTAACGGCGCGCAGCAGATCCTGAGTTCGCTCGCGACTTCCACGATTACATTTTCGTCCCTCGATTCCTTCGAGCGCCTGCCGAAGCTGGTCGCGGAGGCGCGCAAGAACGAGTGTGTGCTGATCGATACGCCCGGCTTCAGCGCTCAGGATCAGCTTGCCGCCGAGAAGCTGGCGGCCGCACTGGCCGCTTGCGGCGACATCGATGTGCACCTGGTAGCGCCGGCCTACATGAAGTCTCGCGATCTGCGAAACTCCATCGACAGGTATCGCCTCTTCCAACCTTCCAAACTACTAGTCACAAGAATGGATGAAACCGAAACGTTCGGCACCGTATTCTCGGAGGCGGCCCTGGCGGGTCTGGCTCTCTCTTTCCTGTCGTGCGGACCCCGGATTCCCGACGATATTCGCGCGGCTACCGCGGAGGATCTGCTGGCAATGGTGCGGGAGCGCCCGCGCGCCCGGGCGGCGTCTCATAAGGCAGCGTAAGGAAACGAATGGCCAGTCTCAGCACACTCTCGTACTCCACGCCGCAGGCGGAGCCTTCGAGCGAAAGAGAGCGGCTCATATTGGAGCACCTGCCCCAGGTGCGCTGGGTGGCCTCGCGGATTCACGAGAAGCTTTCCGACAATACCAGTCTCGAGGACTTGGTCTCGATCGGCATCGTGGGCCTGATCAATGCCATTGACAATTTCGATCCGCAATTCAACGTGAAGCTCAAGACCTATGCGGAGCACAAGATTCGCGGAGCGATTCTCGATAGCCTGCGTGGTCTGGACGGGGTCCCGGCCCACAAGCGCAAGCACCTGAAACACATCCAGGCGACGGTGGGGGCGCTGGAGCAGCGCTTGCAGCGCGCGCCCGCGGAAGAAGAGATCGCGGCCGAATTAGGAATCACTCTGCAGGCCTATCAGGATATGCTGCTGGACTTGCGTGCGGTCAGCCTGGGCAGCCTGGATGCAGCGCCGCAGCGCGAGGATTCGCGCAGCCTGATCCATTTCATCGCCACCCCCGAGGAAAATTCGCCGGCGCGTCTCCTGGAACGCTCCGAACTGGAAAAAGTGATCGCCGAGGGCTTGAAGAAGATGCCGCGCGTGGAGGGTCTGGTGCTGGATCTCTACTACCGCCAGGAACTCGGTATTCGCGAGATCGCGCCCATTTTGAATCTGCACATCACGCGCATTTCGCAAATTAAGGCGCAGGCCATCCTGCGGCTGCGAAATTACCTGCAACGGCATTGGCCGACACCGAAGGGGACGTATTAACCATGGAAAAAAAAGAGCTCATCTCCGGCATTCTGGACGCTTTCTCCCGCGCGCTAGCGGAAGCTCTCACCGAGACGGGCCCCGAAGGGATCCGGCTCGACTGGAGCCTGGCGTCTTCTCCGCAGGACGGCTCGGAATCCTGGACGTGGTGGTCCGGCGGGCTGAGCGGACATCCCGGAGCCAATTTCTTTGTCGGTGCGCCGGAGGAAACCTGGGAAAAGTTCGGGCGTGGCGGCGATTCCGGGAATGTGCCAGAGAACGCCTCGGCTCTGATCGGCCGCTGTTTCGCAAAAGCAGTCGAGGACCATTTCGGGAGTCGCACGGAAGTCCAGAACTCTGGCCCGTCGGGCGCTCCGTCGAGTGACTGGGCCCGGATTTCCATCGAGATCCGCTATTCCACCGGGCAGTGGCCGGCGGCCTGCTGCGTCCTCAGCCCGGAATTCGAGGAAGAGCTCACAGCGGAGAAGACTGGCCCGCAAAAAACGGAAGCCGCCGCGCCGGTTCGCCCGCCGGCAGGGCGCGCGAACCCGAGCGACATGCTCATGCGTGTCCAGGTACCGGTATCGGTTTCCTTCGGCGCTACCCAGATTCGCATGAAGGATCTGCTGAACTTGACCGCGGGATCGGTGGTGGAGCTGGACCAGGCTCTGCACGACAACGTGGAAGTCCGGGTCAACGATCGTGTGATCGCGCGCGGCGAGGTGGTGGCGGTGGATGGCCATTACGGCGTGCGAGTGCTGGAAGTGGTTTCGGGAGAAAGCTCCGGGAAGGGGATCGGCCTGTGATGAGCCGCATCGCCATCCTGCTGTTGGCAACTACGCTGGCGAGTATCCTCGCGGGCCTGGTTTGGAGATTCGCCCGCCGGGCCCGGGCCAGGCGAAAACGGCACCTGCGCTTACTCGAAATAGATCTGCGCCTGGCGGCAGCGTCGGAAGCCTTTCGTGAGGAGGTATTCAGGTTAAAGCATTATCGAGTACTACGGCCCAACGCCTCGCGTTGGAATACCGGATTTATTCCTTCAACAAACTTGAGTTCGCTGCGATATGTAAAGGGGCGCCAGAATGAAGATTGACGAGCGCAATGCCTTGAATACTCAGAAACCTCAGTCTGAGAAGGTCTACGAGACGAAGTCCGAAGTCTCCTCCAGGACCGCGAAGAACCCTTCGCCGGCCTCGCAGGACGGCGTGGCCTTGCAGGGCCAGGATCAGCTTCGTGTTTTGGCGATGACTCCCAGCGCGGAACATACCAGCCGCGTCGCGAGTCTGACCCAGCTGGTCCAATCCGGCCAGTACCAGGTAGATCCTGTGGCACTGAGCGGCGCCATGGTCGCAGCCATGCTCAAGGGTTTCTGAGCACGGACTGGACATGACACTCAAAGAGCGCTGCCAAGCCGGCGAGGCCAAGTTGGAGCAGGTATCCAACGCGCTTCTTGACCCTCGCCCCGAAATCCTGGACCACTGCGAATCAGAGCTTCAGGAAGTGATTACGCTGCTGGAGGGTGAGCCCGCGGATTCGTCCGCGCGTCCCGCTGTTTCCGGCCGGCCCGCCGCGTCCGATAGAGCAGAGCTGCTCCGGCTCCGTCACAGGATCCGATTGCTGGCGCTTCAGGTGCAAAATGCCGTGAACCTGTGCCAGGGCTGGGCCCAGTTGGGTATGAGCCAGGGCTACACAGATGAAGGAAGGCCGGCCGTGCCGCTCAGCGAGCCACTGGCCAGCTACGAGGTCTAGGTACCTATGGGCCTGTTCGCAAATCTAACCACCAGCGTCAAGGCGCTCAACGCGTTTGAGCAGTCCCTCGAAGTCGCGCAAAATAACGTCTCCAACGCATCCACCGCGGGCTACGCCAAGCAATTGGCGACGCTGAACGCGCTCCCCTTCCAGCCGGGGACCGGACTCCTGGGCGGAGTTCAGGCGGGCGCTCCTCAATCCACGCGGGACGAATATCTGGAGCAGGCCGTCCAATATCACAACGGTGTGCTGGGGAACTACTCCGCGCAGGCGCAGGCTCTGGGTGGAATCCAGCCGATCTTCGACGTCACCGGTCAAACCGGGATCATCGCTGCGCTGAACAGCATGTTCCAAAGTTTTTCCGCATGGAGCGCCAATCCCGATTCCGCCGCGGCGCGCCAGGATGTTTTGTCCAAGGCGCAGGATTTGGGAACGAGCTTCCAACAGGCCGCGACGGTCCTTTCGAGCGTCACCAGTAACGTCGGCAATCAGATCGACAGCACCGTCTCGCAGATCAACACGCTGGCAGCTCAGGTCCAAGCCTACAACGTCCAGCACAGCCAGAACGGTAGCGCGGATTCCGGATTGGACGCGCACCTGCACGATACGCTCGAAACCCTGAGCGGATTAGCCGGCATCACGGCACGATTTGAAAGCGACGGGAGCGTTACTCTCCTGCTGGGCGGACAAACGCCGCTGGTGATCGGGAACCACCAGTATTCCCTGCAAACCGCCAACTTTACTCCGGCTTCCCCGACGAATCCCAACGCCACTCCGTCCATCCAAATCCGGGATGCCAACGGACAGGACGTCACCAGCCACGTCGTGGCCGGGACCCTGGGCGGATTGCTGACAGTCCGAAACTCTGTGCTCCCCGCGCTTCAAGGCGATAGCCAGCAGGCGGGCGCGCTGAACCAGCTCGCCCAAAAAGTGGCGGACCGGGTGAATCAACTTCTGGCATCCGGGAACGACCCGTCCGGAAATGCCGGCGCGCCGTTGTTCACCTATGACGCCTCAAGCGGGGCGAACACTGCGCGCTCGCTCGCGGTCAACCCGAACATTACGGCGAATACTTTGGCGGCTCTCGACCCGGGTCCGCCGCAGGTGGCCAACGGGATCGCGTTATCGCTCTCCAATTTGGGCACTTCGACCGCGGCGACCGACACGATTGGCGGCCAATCGATGCTGGATTTCCTGAACGGACAGACCCAGATCATCGGACAGCAGGTGGCCAGCGCAACTTCGGGCCAGACCGTGGCCCAGCAGTCCCTGACGCAGGCGCAAGCGATGCGGACTCAGGTATCCGGCGTTTCGCTGAATGAGGAAGCCATCAACGTGATGCAGCTCCAGCGCGGTTACCAGGCGATTTCCAAGATGATCACCGTGATCGATGGGCTGACCGACACGCTCATCAACATGGTGCAATGAGGCCGGACGGAGAAACTAGCATGCTGCAAACCTTAGATCCAATGCGGAGCCAATTCCTGAACGACCTTGCGTCGCTCCAGAATCGCATGACCCAGACCCAGGCCCAGCTCACTTCGGGCATCCGCATTAGCAAACCGTCGGACGATCCGGCCGCGGTCGGAGATGTGTTGCAACTCCAGTCCGACATCGGTATGGCCACGCAGGTGACCAGCAATTTGAATAACGTCCAAAGCGAAGTGAACACCGCGTCGCAAGTGGTCCAGAACGCCGTGTCTCTGCTGGATCAAGCCCGGTCGTTGGCCGCTCAGGGCGCCTCCGCCACGGTCACGCCTACCCAGCGAACCGCGATGGCTGCGCAGGCCGAGCAGATTCTTAACTCGCTGATCGCCGATAGCAACGCCACATTCGATGGACAGTATATCTTCAGCGGCGACAGTTCCTCGCAGGGGGCCTACACTGCGAATCTGGCCAACCCGAACGGCGTCGACCGGCTGCTCACCGCTCCCGCTACCCGGCTCATTCAGGATTCCTCCGGCCAAACCTTCGCGGTAGCGAAGACCGCGCAGGATCTCTTCGACCATCGCAATCCCGACGACAGCCTTGCGGCCGATAACGTTTTCGCGGCGGTGAACAGCCTGCGCGTGGCGCTCACCAATAACGATCAGGCCGGAGCGGTCGCGGCTGCCGCTTCCATCCAAACGGCGCAGAACTACCTGAACCAGCAGGGTGTTTTTTACGGCGCCGTCCAGAACCGGATCACCAATGCGCTGGATGTGGCCCAGAAGTTCCAGCTCCAGTCGCAGACCGCGCTTAGCAATAAGCGCGATACGGACGTAGCCGCGGCCGCGACGGCACTGACCCAGGAACAGCTCAGCCAGCAGGCGGCGATGCAGGCCGAGGCGTCCATGCCCCGGAACAGCCTCTTCGACGTGCTGACTACGACGCCGAGCGCCTAGAGGGGAGCAGGGCCGGAGGTAGTGGGCTGATTGGTGTATCCCTGACTGAACCCGGCAGGTCAGAGCGCAATAAGGATAGTGGAGATGTCCAAAAGGAGGGCGCGAGTTTTGGTCTGTTGAACCCCGGATGTTGGAATCCCAAGAACATTCGAATGGGCCCTATTTACAGGCTGCGGCGCTAATGTCGGAGCGTGCTTGACATCTAGCCCACTTATTCCGCGAACCTCTGAGGCAGAGAGGGAAATTATGGCATTCTGTAGCGGCTGATTGCATCTCTGGCGGGTTTCTTCGGGTGTCGAGTACTTTTCCCAATCCACAGACATCCCGTCATCCCTAACTCGGAATACACCGGGCTGTAGCTTTCCACGTCGGAAGTGGTCACTGTGCGCCCGCATGAAAGTATCATCCCCATCCGGGATGTCTTCAATTTCCCAAACTAGGCTGTCAACCATGAGACTATGGCTTTAGAGATATCGTTCGGGTCAAGACTGCCCTCGGTTTTGTTCTTTCCGTAGTCGTCCCCGTAAAAAGTGGCGTCAGAATCCTTATCTGCTGGAATGTTGACCAACAGCTTCCAGGATGACTGCTCCCAATAAAGATCGATACTTTTAGCCGGTCCAGGCCCAATGGCTGGAAGAGGAGCCGTCGTTGCGCGTGATTCCCAAACGTAACTGATATGACTCTTTAGGAACGCGATGGCGCGGTCTAGGGTCTCCCGGTTGTAAATCTCGTCTTCGGGGTCTCGTTGGCGCAGCATCAGCCCCGCAGCGTGCTCGATTTCCGCATCCAACGCCATGCGATGGCGATGCAGTAGACGATCGGCACCCCCCCGGGAAGGCTCTGGTACAATCGCGGGCACTTCCTGGACGTCATCCGCCTTGTAGGACTCCCATTGAGTTCCTAATGGAGCTATGATAGCTGTAGCCATGACGTGCACTCCTTAAAAAAACGCTTTAGGTTCAACGACTTCTATGCCGGTACTGCTCAATACGCCCTTCAGCGTCTCCTCCTTCTTTATAGCGCGATCCAGGAGGTGTCTGAGAAAGCGGACGTCATTGGCATCCAGGGCGAAATACTGTGGGTGACGATTTCCAACTGTATCACGGGTGACGATCTTGAGCATATGGACGATGGTGCCAGCGTTTGGCTTCTCTGATAGATCGGCGTGAAAGATAAGACGTACATCAGTCAGAACCCTAGCATCTTCAAATATTCTTTCGTGGTCAGTCATTACTGGACCCGCCTTCGCGGCGGTTCCAAGCGTATCGTCCAGCGCTAGAGTAGCCACGAGAAACGGCCTAAAGCGAGCCCACATTGCCTCCGTCTCTTCCTCTGGCTTGGCGTTAGTCTTTTTCTTGTCCTTCTCGTGCTTGGCCTGCATCAAGAAGGTCCTTTTGACTGCGGGTCCTACCTGCTCATCAATGTAAGCGTCTAGACCCATATCCGCGCCTCTCGCCTTGTAGAGATTGGCAACGATCTGAACTACCCCGTCAATTAGGGTCCTAGGAAAGCCAGTGCGTACTGCAACGTCTGCTGCAAGATCGTTGACGTTGAATTTAGAATGGGCCTCAGCTACCGCCGCTGCAATGATTTCTATTTTTTCGTCCGATAGCTCAAGTAGGTTCTGGATGGGGCGCAACGCTTCAGCGGGGACGTTTAAAGCCATGACTCCCCAATCGTACAGAGGATCATAAGGCCAGTCAAGCAATCTCGCCAAGTAACCGGTTGGTTTGATTGGTAGTTATGCGATTACGAAACGGGTTAGGCCGTTTCTAGCGGTTCCCGCATACTCCAGACGTTTAAGTTGTTCCTCCGACGGAGCCTCAAGCGTGAACCCCTGGCGGCCCGCTTTTGCGAAGCCGCCACCAAGGGGGACACAGATTTAGCGCACTAGTTGGCCGGACATGCCCGGCCCCCTCATCGGCTATTCTTTTTTAGCGGGCACAGCCTTTGCGGGTTCGGTTTTGGCGATCGCGTAGTTGTTCAGAATCACCAGGTCCACGCGGCGGTTGCGCGCCCGTCCTTCGGGTGTGTCGTTGTCGGCCACCGGGACCGTATCCGCATACCCGGCGATCGACAGGCGCTGGGGAGAAATGTCGAAGCGCTTCGACAGCACTTCCATGATAGAGATGGAGCGGGCAGCCGAAAGATCCCAGTTGCTGCGGAACCGCGGATTGTGGATGGGTATCGAATCGGTGTGACCTTCGATACGAACCGGATTTTGGACAGCCTTAAGCGCTCCCGCAACCTTCTCGAGCGTGTGCATGGAGCCCGGATCGACAGTGTCGGTGCCGGAAGGGAAAAAGGCCGCCTGCTTGAGGCTCACGACGATGCCTCGGGGCGTCATGCTCACCTCGACTTTGCCTTCCTTGATCTCGTCGGCCAACTGCGTCGAGAGCATCTTGAGGGAGATGCTCAGCTCCATCACTTCCGGACGGTCTTCTTTGGCGGCTTTCTGCGCGCCACCCGGACCATGCATCTGCGCGTTCCCTTGTCCCTTGTCGTCCACGGTGCCGCCGAGTACTTTGGCGACCGCGGGCGGCATGCTGACCGAGGAACCTTCCTTGAGCGCTTTCTCGACGGCATCCGAGACTTGCTTGGCTTTGGATTTGTCGGTCTGCGAGGAGGCGAACATCACCACGAAAAACGCGAACAACAAGGTGATGAAGTCGGCGTAGGAAACCAGCCAGCGCTCGTGATTTTCGTGCTCGACGTGCTTAGGGCGAGGCATTCTTATGACATTCCTGGCCTAGCCCTTGGCCTCGGCGGGCGCACCGGCGGGGGCTCCGGCGTCGGCTTTCTTCTTGCTCTTGCCCTCATGCTGGAGGAAGGCTTCCAGCTTCACCCGGATCAATTTCGGATTCATCCCTTCCACGATGCTGCAAACGCCCTCAAGCAACAGTTCCATATCCTGTGCGTCCTGGCGAATGCGAGCCTTGAGCTTGTTCGCCGCCGGGAGGAACACCAGGTTGGAGACCGCCACGCCATACACCGTCGCCACGAAGGCGACCGCGATTCCCTTGCCGACTTCCTCGATGTTCTCCAGGTGCTTCATCACCTGAATCAGACCCAGCACCGCGCCGATGATGCCGATGGTGGGTGCGTATCCGCCGGCGCCTTCGAACACCTTGGCGGCGGATTCCCGATGATGCTCGGACTGGACGATCTCCAGCTCCATCATTTTGCGCAGCTCCTGAAGATCGGTGCCGTCGACGGCCAGGGAGAGCGCCTTCTGAAGGAACTTGTCGCCGACTTTCTCCAGATCTTCTTCCAGCGAAACGATGCTGCTCTTGCGGGCCTTCGTCGCGTAGCCGATGATCTCATCCACGGCCGCCGTTGGGTCCAGTTTCTCTTCGAAGAAAACGCCCTTCAATCCCCCCACCGCTGCGATCAGGGCAGACAGCGGCGAGGTCACCATCACCGCGCCCAGGGTTCCCCCCAGCACGATGATCGCGGCCGAGATCTGCACGATGTCGCTGATCTTGCCGCCTTCCCACAGGAGTCCGCCGAGGATGCCGCCCAGGGCGATCAGCAGGCCCGCAAAGCTCGCGAGGTCCGGTTTTGAGCTCTTGAGTTTGGATTTGGGCGCGCCCGCTGCTTCCTGCTTGTCTGCCATCTGATGCTATCTACTCCGCGACTCGGATTCTGAACTGTGTTCGCGCGGCGCCATCAGTCCGGACGGGTCCTGACTGAGCAGTTTCTGACGAAAGACGATCACTTTGTCCACAACCTCCTCGGCCGATTCGAGCACCGTATATTTTTGTCCGGAGGTGAGGGTCACGATCGTGTCGGGCGTCATGTCGATGTGTTCGATTAAGTCGGCGTTGACGATTATGGGAATGTGATTCAGCCTGGTTAGTCTTATCATCGGCACCGCCTGAGTTGTGGGCAGAGTCCATATCGATGAAAAATCAGGAAAGTTTACCTGAAGTTGCAACGATCGCAACGCCCTGTGACTACAGGAATCCCCTTAGTGCGCCGATGTTTTCTTAGGACCAGAAATGCTCGCGACACGACCGGCGAACGGCGCCAAACAATTCGAAATCGGGCAGCCGGATCCCGCTAACCCGCGTTTCCGGACGCTTCGCGCGGTCCACGAACGATACGCGCCCAGCCTGGCCACGGCCTTATCGGCATTCCTGCGCTCGGAGTTTCAAGTAACCTTCGCGGACCTCTCCATCCAGACCAGTGGCGGCTTCCAGGCGGCCCTGCCGAATCCCACCTGTCTCATGGTGTTCAAGCTCCATCCGCGCGACGAGCGCATGTATCTGCACATGGACTGCGCGACCGTGTTCGGATTGCTGGAGCTGCTGCTCGGCGGCAAGTGCGGCCCCGAGCCCGCGGCTGCCCGGAACCTGACCGAGATCGAATGGAGCCTGCTGGAGGAAATCGTCCGGGTCATGGTGCGTCCCTTGGGCGAGGCCTGGCAAACCTATGCGGCCGTAGAGTTCGAGGTGGAATCGCTGGTCAGTGAGCCTGGTTTAGCGGCGCAGAGCGATCCGGACCAGCCTCCGAACCAGCCCATGATCCGCGTGGCCTTCGATCTGCGCTGCGGCGAACACGCCGGCGTGCTGGAGATCGCGGCGCCGCAGTCGTTTTTCGATGCGGGGGCGGCTCCAGAGCACAAAGCGTCCGGGGATGCGCTGGAGCCCGACGCGCGCCAGAAATTAGCGCTGCTGGACGAAGCCGGCGTGTCGCTGGAAGTCCGGCTGGACGGACCGCTGCTGCCGGTCGCCGACCTCATGAATCTGACACCGGGGCAGGTGATCAAGCTCAACCATCCCTTGGATCGGCCCTTGCGCGGAGTGATCAACGGAGCGCTCTCCATGGAGGGCGCGGTGGTCAACTCCGGCAAAAAGAGGGCCTTCCAGATCGCGGCGCTGCCTTAACAACCGCTCCATAACTGTCGCAGCTCTGTAGACAGCGTTTCCGAGCCGCGAGAGTCATCGAGCGGAATTCAGGCCCGGTTTTCCCGCCAGAGCGACTCAGTTCCGGCCAAGTGACGCAGCAACTTCACCGACACCTTGAGATCCTCCGCCGGTGCGTCGCCTCCGCGCCGCAGCCAGTTCTGCATGGCGTCGGCAATGGTGGTGAGCATTTCCATTCGCTCACGCTCGGCTTCTCCGGTAAGCGGCCAGCTGTCCGGGGAGCTCAAGCCCCAGCCCTGCATCAACGTATCCTGTAAACGTCTTAAGTCGCCACTGTTCCAGGCGGAAAGCAGGATTCTTGCACGGTGCTCGGAGACCGGCGCGGATTTCATTTTCATCATCATACGGATGGACCGCAGGACATATCGTACGGGCGGGCGCTCAGTTTACGATTTTTTTGGAACCCCGGGGCTCCCAGTACCAAAAGTCGCGTGTTTGCATTTTCTTAACAAAAAAGTCTGAAATATTTCGCGAGCGGTGCGAAATGACTAGCACGCTCCAGGAGCAATGCCGGGCGGATTCGGCGGGAGCCGAAGATTTCAATTAGAAAAAAGGACGTGAGGCAATGTCATATTCGTTTCAAACAAACGTAACCTCTTTAGTAGCTCAAGAGAATCTTCGGGTGAACAGCCAGTTCCAAAGCCAAACCATCACTCGTTTGACCTCCGGCTATCGAATCAACTCATCCGCCGACGACGCCGCAGGCTTGGCCGTCGCCAACGGACTCCGTAGCGATACCGCCGAACTGACCCAGGGCGTTCAGAACGCCAACAACGGTGTCAGCATTCTGCAGATCATCGACGGCGGCCTCAACAACGTATCAAACATCCTGGACCGGCTCAAGACGCTGGCGACCGAGTCGGCTTCGAGCACGTTTTCGGGAAACCGCGCCATCCTGAACAACGAATATCAATCGTTGTTGACCGAAGTTACGCGGCAGGCATCCAACATCGGCCTTTCGACGGGACCGGTCGGCGGCCGCTACAATGCCGACCTGGGCGTCTACATTGGCGGCGGTGAGGGCGTTCAAGCCAATGGCAACGTGTCCATCGACTTGAGCGGCAACACCAACCGTGTGGATTCCACCGGTTTGGGTATCGGATCCTCCTCCGTTAACGGCGGCGGAACCAATGACGTCAGCGCGGGAGCGGACCTCCGGGTCGGCACGTTCCTGGCTGCCGGCACACAGGCGTTTACATTCAATTTGGGCAACGGCACCACCGTGACTGCCACGGTAGGCGGCGGCGCATCCGGGCTCAGCGGCCAGTCATTGGTAGACCAGCTCAATACGCAGATCAGCGCGTACGGAATCTCGGCCTCTATCGATGCCACGAACGGCAAACTGGCGTTCACCGGCGGCTCCACCGCATTTAACGTGACGGCCGGCCTGCAGAGCGCCGGGAACGCGATCGCGACTTCCGCGGCGACTGCGACGAATACGTCTCTGACTACCGCCAACGGCCAGGCCCCGTACGTAACGGTCGCTGGTTCGGCCGAGGTGCTGTCTTTCACCATCGGTGGCAACACCACCACGGTCAGCCTGGCGGTTGGAACCACGATGGCTCAGGCGATCAACCAGATCAACGCCGTCATGTCGCCTCTCGGTGTGAACGCCCTGGCCGACACGGCCGGTACGGGAGTCGATCTGCAGGGAACGGCCGCCTTCACGGTCAGTTCCAGCGGCGGCGGCGTCACCGGTGTGTTCGCCACCAACACGGGCGCGGCCCAGACGATCACTGCCCCGGTCGCCAATGCAACGTCGAACGGGAACGCGCTGCTGGCACTGACGGCCATCACCACCGCAATTGGCCTCCTTGGCGCGGTTCAAGGTAAGGTCGGTGCGGGCGAGAACATGCTGAACTACGCCAGCCAACTGGCTCAGTCGCAGATCTCCAGCTTCTCGGCCGCCCAGTCGGCGATCCGCGACGCCGACGTCGCGACCGAAGCTGCCAACCTGACCAAGGCGCAGATCCTGGAGCAATCCTCGGTGGCTGCCCTGGCGCAGGCCAACGCGGCGCCGCAAGCGCTCCTGAAGCTCCTGCAATAAGGCGAAGCTGTTGCAGTAAGGTGAAGCTGCCGCGATAAGGCAGTCCGCACCCTAATGTTTGAAACAGTCTGGGCCGATTCTCTACCGAGAGCGGCCCAGGCTTGTTTTTGAGAAAGCGCAACGGCGCGCTGGACGTCAGAAAGACTAAGAATGAGCAGCACCACATCCGCATCCACGCCGCCTTCCTCCAGCTCGTACTCGAGCGATCTACAGCAGGTTCTCACCCGCTCTATCGCGATCGCCTCCCTCCCACTGAACCAGCTCAACGCAACGCTAACCGATCTACAGAACCGTTCCACGGAGTTGAACACTCTAAACGGGAAATTCTCGGCGGTTCAATCGGCTGTGCAATCGCTTTCGACCGCGGTCAGCTCGACCAGCGCGCAGGTATCCGACAGCAGCGTGATCGCGGCCCAGAGCGATTCGACGGCGGTGCAGGGTAGCTACAGTATTCACGTCGTGTCCGCAGGCTCCCCCTCCAGCGCGCTGAGTCTGAGCACTTTGCCGGCGGTGACGGATCCTTCCACGCAATCCATCAGCAGCGCAAGTTCGTTCACGCTCACAGTGGGCAGCACTCCTGTCACCATCACGCCGTCGGCTAATAATCTGAACGCTCTAGCGGACGCGATCAATTCCTCCGGCGCGAATGTGAGCGCAACCATCGTCAACTTAGGCTCGCCTTCGGCGCCGAATTATCAACTGTCGCTGCAAAGCACCAAGCTGGGCAACATCACCCTTCAACTGAACGACGGATCCCAGGATCTGATGGGCACGCTCTCCGCGGGAGCCGAAGCCCAATACCAGGTAAACGGGAATCCCTCCACTCCCATTTCCTCGGACTCGAGCACAGTGACCATCGCGCCCGGGGTGACCGTGGATCTGCTCAATTCCGGCGACTCGACCGTGACAGTTTCGCAAAGCTCCGTGGCCCAGGCGAACGCGCTTTCGTCGTTTGCGACGGCTTATAACGCGGCCGTGGATGCGCTCAACGTGAACCGTGGTCAAGGCGGAGGCGCGCTCACGGGAGATGCGCTGATCTATACTTTTTCGCAGTCGCTCCGGGATATGAGCGGGTTCAGCGGCGGCTCCGGGTCGGTTCAGAGTTTGACCGATCTCGGCCTCACGTTCGATCAAAATGGACATTTGAATTTCGACCAAACCGTGTTCGCCAGCGCGGCCGCGGCTCATCCCAGCGATGTCGGCGCCTTCCTGGGCTCGCCCACCACGGGCGGGTTCTTGAAGGCTGCGACCGATACGTTGACCGGGCTGGGGGACCCCGCCACCGGCATCCTCGAAACGACGATAGCCAGTGCGCAAACGGCGATCGACAATCAGAACCAGAAAATCTCGAACGAACAGGACCGCATCACTACTCTCACCACCAGCCTGACCTCCAAAATAGACAAGGCGGACGCGTTGATCGCTTCTCTGGAACAGCAACAAACCTACTTCACCACGCTTTTCACGGACATGAATGCTATTAACAAGAACCAGGGATAGTCTCCACGCCGCGATTCAGCACGGCGCATGGAGCACCGCGCAGGAACTGCTGGCGGCCTTTCATGTGGAAGTGGAAGCGTCCTGGCGGGCCGCAGCCACCGAGCAGGAACGTCGCGACATTTCGCAGAACGTGAGCGGCTTCCTGCAGTGGGCCCGGGCGATGACCATTACCTCCCGCGAGCATGCGCAAACCCGTCTAAACCGCCTGAACCGCCGGCATGCGTACGCGGGACCGAATCCGTCCAATCCATACCACGGTCTGGACGCATGAGCAAAGCGTCAGAGATCTGACGGAATCGTCCGAATTGCGACGGTCCGGTCCAAATTCCTCCTTTTAGAATCAGCAGCTTACGCCTTGGCACGGGAACTGCTTTAAGGCAGACATCGTGTTTGAAGCTGTCGCTGGAAATCTCGAACAGTACATGACGCTGCTGAGCACCCGGCAGAAGCTGGTGGCGTCGAACATCGCCAACGCCGACACACCCGGCTACAAGACTCAAGATATCGATTTTCGCGCCGAGTTCGCCCAGCAGATGCAGGCGCAGGAGTGCGGGGGTCCGCAGACCACCGGTCCTCAAACCATCGAGCCGGACGGCCTGCCGGTGAAAGCCGACGGCAACAACGTCAGCCTGGACCGCGAGTCTCGCCTGCTGGCCGAGAACGCGATGCGCTTCCAGGTGGCCGCCAGCCTGGCTCAAACCCAGTTGCACGAAATACGCAGCGCAATCCAGGATGGGGCATCCGCATGAGCCTCTTCTCCGCTCTCTCCGTAAGCGCGTCGGGCATGTCCGCCGAGCGGGCGCGCACCGAACTGCTGGTGGAAAACCTTGCCAATGCCGACACCACACGGACTCCGGAAGGCGGCCCGTATCGCCGCAAGGATGCCGTGTTCGCGTCGGACCCCTCGGTGGGCCAGTTTTCGGGGATGTTCGAATCCGAGATCAATCCGTCCACTTCGGGTGTGCGTGTGGCCCAGGTGGTCACCGATCAGCGCGATCCGGAAATGCGCTACATGCCGGGTCATCCGGATGCGAACAAGGACGGCTATGTGGCGTATCCCCGCATGAATCCGGCCGAGGACATGGTGGATCTTCTCAGCGCCTCCCGCGGATATCAGGCCAACGTGGCCGCGATCAGCGCGGTGAAAGACATGATTAACCACACGCTCGACTTGTTCAAATAGAGCGCCGGTAGAAGATCGCCATGAACATTTCTCCCATCCAACCGTCCAGCATCCAGCCGATTGCGATGCCGCTTGAAACCGGCGGCGCCGCGAATGTTTCCGGAGGCGGCGACTTCCAAAGCGTGCTGCAGGGCGCGATCAACCAGGTGGAGGGTTCCCGCAACGACGCCAATCAGAGCGTACAGAATTTTCTGTCGGGCGACGGTGGAGACTTGCATTCCACCGTGCTCTCCGTGCAGCGCGCCGATCTCGAATTCGAGATGCTGATGCAGGTTCGCAACAAAGTTGTTTCCGCCTACCAGGAAATCATGCGCATGCAGATGTAGCGCGGCGTCGACTGACCTTTTACTCCCATGGACCAAGTCAAACGAATCTTAGGATCTCTCTCAGGCCGTCAGTTGGCCACCATTCTCGCGGTGGCCGCGCTGGTCGCGGGCGGAATGTACGAATTCACGCAGTATCAGCGCGAGGCTGGATTTCGCCCGCTGTACACCAACGCTCTGGCGCCGGAAGATGCGGCACTCGTAGTGCAACACCTGAAGGAAAGCGGCGTTGCCTATCGTCTCTCGGCCAACGGCGCGGTGATTTCCGTTCCGGAAGATAAAGTCGCCGAACTGCGTCTCGATATGGCTGCGGCCGGCCTTCCCAAGAGCGGGCGCATCGGCTTCGAGATCTTCGACAAAACCAATCTCGGCATGACCGATTTCGCCGAACACGTGAATTATCGCCGGGCGCTGGAAGGCGAGCTGGAACGTTCGGTGATGGCGCTGAACGAAGTGGAGCAGGCTCGCGTACACATCTCGTTTCCCGAGGAATCGGTGTTTCAGGATTCCCGCCGGCCTGCCAAGGCCAGCGTGCTGCTGCGTATCCGTGGCGGCGCGCAACTGCCTGAAACCGCGATTCCCGCGATCACGCATCTGATCGCGAGCGCAGTGGAAGGGCTGGCCCCGGAAGCCGTTTCGGTCCTGGATATGCGCGGCAATCTTCTGAATCGCGCCAAGCAGGTGGGCGATACCGGTTCGGACAGTTCCGCGGCAGCGCTCGAGTACCGGCATACCGTGGAGCAGGATCTAACGGGCAAGCTGAATGCGACACTCGAGCCCCTGGTGGGCGCCGGCCGATTCCGCGCCGCCGTCTCCGCGGACACCGATCTCACCAGCGCGGAGCAGAGCGAGGAACATTTCGATCCCACGCAATCCGTCATGGTGAATTCGCAGAAGACGGAAGACGTTTCGTCGCCGTCGCATACCGCGGGCGGAATTCCGGGAACCGCTTCAAACCTGCCGGATCCGGCGCCCGCTCCGGTTACCGTGGGCGGCGGCGCTTCCCGCAAAACGGAAAGCGTCAACTACCAGACCAGCCGCACGGTGAAGCGCACGGTGCTTCCCCAGGGCGGCATCAAGCGCCTGTCGGTCTCCGTACTGCTCGACCAGGAAGTGCATTTCGAGGGAACGGGCGCGCAGGCCAAACGAGTTCTGACTCCACCGGCGCCCGAACGCCTCAAGGTGATTCACGATCTGGCCGCCGCGGCGGTCGGATTGAACATGGAACGCGGCGACCAGTTGATTGTCGAAAGCCTGCCCTTCGAATCGACCGAAAATCTGGATCCGCCGGGGGCAGCGCCCGCTCCACTGCAGGCGCCGCTCACGCCCTTCGAGCAGCTCAAGAAGAATCCGAAAATGCTCTACGGCGCGGCCGGTGGGGCTGCTGTCCTTCTCGCGGGCCTGTTCTTCCTGGTGTTCAAGATGCTAAAGAAGTCGCCGCCTCCGCCGGCGCAAGTGCGGCAGACAGAAGCCCTGCCTCCCGCCGGGGCCGAACAGGCGGGCGCGCCCAGAGTGGGAGGAGCCGATACCTGGGCTCCATCCTCGTTGGCCGCTTCTCCGCTGGCCGCGCTGGCTCCGGCCAGGATCGAAGTGCTGACCAACCAGATTCGCGAGACCGCCCAAAAAGACGGAGAGATCTGCGCCGGCGTGTTGCGCGGATGGCTTCGCGAGGAGCAATCCTAGCCCATGGCTGCTCCCGCGCACGCTCCCATTCTCTCCGGTATTCAGAAAGCCGCGATCCTGCTGATCTCGGTGGGCGATCAGGTTTCCGCGGAATTGCTCAAACGCTTGGGTGACGATGAAGTCCAGGCAGTCACGGCCGCCATCTCCAGTCTGCCGGCTATTTCCCGCGAACAAGCGGAAGCGGTTCTGGAGGAATTCCGGTCCGCCACGTCGCATTCCGGGCAGGGTCACGGCGGCGTGGATTTCGCCAAACGCATTCTGACCTCGGCATTCGGGGCCGAAGGCAGTAAGAAACATGTGGAGCGTCTGCCCAAGGCTGGGGGTCGCAGTTCGGATGCCGGCCAGCGCCTGCAAAAGCTCGATCCGCAACTGCTGGCCCGGTTCGTGGAAAGCGAGCATCCCCAGACCATCGCGCTGGTTCTGGCGCACCTGAGCGCGGGGCAATCGGCCGCCGTGCTGCGTTCGATGCCGGCCGATCTGCGGGGCGAAGTCACCATACGGCTCGCCAGCCTCGACCAGATTTCGCCGCTGGTGATGAATAAGATCTCGGCCATCATTTCGCGCAAGCTGCAAACGCTGGGCGAGGTCAAGCGCGAATCCTCCGGCGGCCTGCGCGCCGTGGCGGAGATTTTCAATCAACTCGATGGAGAGATGTCCAACGAAATCCTTTCGCAGGTCGGGGAGCGCGACTCGGCCCTGGTGGAAGCCATCCGCCAGCAGATGTTCGTGTTCGACGATCTGATGATGATCGACGCCAACGGCGTAAAAGAGCTGCTGGGCCGCGCCGACCGCAAACAGCTCACCATCGCCCTCAAAGGGAGCAGCGACGAGCTGCGCAAACATCTGCTGCAGGGCATGTCCCAGCGCGGCGCGGCGATGCTTCTGGAAGACATGGAAGCCATGGGTCCCGTGAAGATCAAGGAAGTCGAGGCCGCGCAGCAAATGATGATCGCTCTGCTCCGCCAGCTCGAAATGGAAGGCGTCGTGAGCCTGAAGGGAGGCGGCGATGAGCAATACATCGTCTAGGATCCTTCGGGATGGCGAACTTTCCGCAGTGACGCCGATGGCGTGGCGCGGCACCAGCACGCCTGCTCCGGCTCTCCGGCCTGCCCGTGCTCCGGCCGTAGACGCAGTTCCCTCGGGGAACCAGGACGAAGCCATCAAAGAATCCTATCAGCGCGGACTTGCCGAAGGCCGCAACCTGGGCCACGAACAAGCGGTCGCCGAGCTGCAGCCGGTGATGGACCGGCTTTCGCGCTCACTGGCCGACCTGGCCACCGTACGTTCCCGCGTGCGCAAGACCGCCGAATCGGATCTGCTCAAGCTGGCCATCGCCGTCGCCCGCCGCGTGATTCATCGCGAGCTGACGCTGGACCCCGGTTCTATCGAAGGTCTCATTCGCGTGGCTCTGGAGAAGCTGGAATCGCGCGAATTATGCCGCGTGCGCGTGCATCCCGACCAGGAACCCATCATCCGGACCTTACTGGCGCGCTTCTCGGCCGCCCCCGTGGAATTGATTCCCGATCCGACGCTGCAATGCGGCGACGTGCTGTTTGAGACCGCCCATGGCACGCTCGACGGCTCCATCGAAGCGCAGCTTCAGGAAATCGAACGCGGCTTTGCCGACAGGATACAGCGTTGAATTCTATGAGCACGGAAGTTCCCGATCAAGACGTCCTGGCGCCGTACCTGAAAGATCTGGAGCAGCTCGATCTGCTGCCGTGGTGCGGAAAAGTCACGGCCACCGTGGGATTGCTGATCGAATCGCAAGGTCCGGCCGTGGCCATCGGCGATTTCTGCGAAGTGTTCACGACCAAAGGGCACAGTATCCGCACGCAGGTGATCGGATTTCGCAATGGCCGCGTGCTCTCGATGCCTCTGGAAGAGCCGGAAGGTCTGCAGTTAGGCAGCCGCGTGATCGCGCGCGTGTCGGATGCCCGGTTGGCAGTTGGACCGGGCCTGCTCGGCCGCATTCTGGACGGCTTCGGACAGCCCATGGATGGCGGCCCTCCCGTGGAAGCCGAGGCAACCTATCCGTTGTATGCTCCGCCTCCGAATCCTCTTTCGCGGAAGCACATCACGGAACGCCTGGTGACCGGCATCCGCTCCATCGATAGCCTTCTGACGTGCGGGAAGGGCCAGAGAATCGGCCTGTTCGGCGGCAGCGGCGTCGGCAAAAGCACTCTGCTGGGCGCCATGTCGCGGCAAAATTCGGCCCAGGTCAGCGTGATCGCGCTGATCGGCGAGCGCAACCGCGAAGTCAAGGCGTTTCTGGACCAGGAACTCGGCCCGGAAGGTATGAAACGTTCGGTGGTGGTCGCCGCGACCTCCGATCGTCCCGCGCCGCTTCGGATCCGCGCCGCGTTCGTGGCGTTGGCCGCGGCGGAATACTTTCGCGACCAGGGAATGGATGTTCTCCTGGTGATGGATTCGGTGACGCGGCTGGCCATGGCGCAGCGCGAAATCGGTTTAGCCGCGGGAGAGCCGCCTAGTCAGAAAGGGTATCCGCCCTCCGTTTACACGCTCCTGCCCAAGGTCTTTGAGCGTGCCGGGAACTTCGAGTCCGGTTCGATCACCGGATTTTTCACGGTCCTGGTGGAAGGCGACGACTTCAACGAACCCATTTGCGACGCCGCGCGCGGCATCCTGGACGGGCACTTGATTCTGTCCCGCGATCTGGCCGCGACCGGGCACTATCCAGCGATCGACGTACTGAGTTCCGTCAGCCGTCTGGCGAACAAGGTCGCCACCCCGGAAGAAACCGCGGCCGCGCAAAAGATTCGCGAGGCTCTGGCGCTTTACCAGCAGTCCGCGGATCTGATCCAACTCGGCGCCCACGTGCAGGGCACGAATCCCAAGCTGGACCAGAGTCTTCGCATGCGCCCGCAGCTTCTCGATTTTCTCAAGCAAAGCTCCGACACTCACACATCCAGGCAAGAGACCGCCACCAGAATGCTCGCCTTGGCTAAGGAACTGGCATGAAGATCTTCCGTTTTCCGCTCCAAAGAGTGTTGGAGTGGCGTGCGCTGCAATTGCGGGTGGAAGAAGAAAAGCTCGCAGGCCTGCAACACCAGCTCACTTCCTTGCTCCAGCTGCGGGAAAAACTGTCGGCGGAGCGGACCCGCTCCCAATCGCAACTGTTCGTCTCAGGCACGGCAGCCGGATCGGACTTGCAGTCCTGGGCGCTCTATCAGGCGCGCCTGTTGAAGCAGCAGGAACTCCTGAAGGCCCGGCTTCTGCAATGCGAGAAGCTGACCCTGGAGCAGCGCCAGCGGCTGCTCAAAGCACGGACCGACCATCGCGTTCTCGAACGGCTCAAGGAACGGCGTTGGAGGCAATGGGTGTATCTCAACGACCGCGAACTGGAAGATACCGCGGCCGAAGTGTACCTCTCCAAGTGGAACCGCGAAGACCTGGAAAACAAGTCGGCTGAGCTCCCCTGAGACGTTACGCGACAGGTTTATTGTCCGGACCTGCCATCGCCGCGGCCATCTGCTCCAGCTTGCGATAGAACTTCGACGGATCCGAGTCCTTGCGGCGATCGATGATCCCGCTGGAGGTGTCAATGGTCAGCATCTGCGCGACACCGCTGGTCCAGACCGGAAACGACATCGAGAGCTTGCGGTTGATTTCCGTGGACAGCGCCATGGCGCTGGACGGATCCATATCCAGAATCGCGCTGAAAACATCTTCGCTCCAGCGGCCGATCATGGCTTCCCCGCCCAGAATATTATCGAACTGCTGCACCAGGGTCCGCAGGGCATCGGCGATCACGGCGGAGGAGTACTGCCGCTCGAGGCGGCGCAAGTTCCGCGCACTCACCAGAAGCACGCAGAACGGATCGTTCTGCTGCAACAGGCGTTCGATGCGCTCGTTGAGTTTCTGGCGGTTCCAGGCGCCGGAGGCATGGTCGCGGTCCATCCGGCTGCGCTCATTGTCCATGGCCTGGTGCAGCGTGCGGATTTCGTCCTGAAGTTGCGTCACGACCAGTTGATGGCTGCGGCGCAGTTGGCCGTAGCTGCGAACAATCGCGCCGGTGGTGGTTTCGATGCCGCAGCGGATCCGCTCGATGTCGTCGCTCCCAGCCAGGGCTTCCAGCCGTTCCACTTCCTGGCGAAGTTGGAGCTCGCAATCGGCCCCGCTTCCGGTGACGCTTTCCGCGAATACTCTCATGGCGGCAGCCGCGTTTTGCAGATCCTTGCGCATCCGGGACGTTTGCCCGCGAGCTTGATCCCGATAGTTGCGGAGCTCGCCACGCAGCGAAGCCTGCACGGCGTTGTAATGTTCGGGTGCGGACGCCTGGCCGCATTGCGTGTCCAGTAACTGCAGCCGCTGCCGGAAATATTCGGTGCTGTGAGGGTCCAGTTCCACCGCGTACTCCGCGGAGGATTTGATGGCTAACCCGTAGCACTTCGCTAAGGTTTGCCGCAGTTCCTCTAGACGTTCCAGTTCCGTTGCAGCCTTGCGCAGTGAGATCATACCTTCTAAGTTGATCGGCGGAACGATTCTCCGACTTGAGGTCCTAAGGTAGAGCTAAGACAAGAGATACGGGAGCGGGAATCTGAATCGTGTTTCCGTTGGGACTCAAACTTCCCGTTTTCGGGTCGATTCGGAAAATCACCACCGTCCCGGAGTCCTGGTTGGCGGCCAGCAGGTAGGCGCCGGTAGGGTCGATTACGAAGTTTCGCGGCGTTTTCCCCTGAGTCGGGACGTAGCCCGCTGCTGTCAGCGTGCCCTTGCCCGGATCGATGCGAAACACCGCGATGCTGTCGTGCCCGCGATTCGAGGCGTACAGAAACCTGCCGTTGGGATGGACCGCGATCTCGGCGCCGCTCTTTACCCCCGCGAAATCGGCGGGCAGCGTCGATATCGTCTGTAACCCGCTCAGGCTCCCGTTTTCGTAGCGGTAAGCCACAACCGACGCCGCCAGTTCGCTCACCACGTAGGCGAATTTCCCATCGGGCCGGAAGGCGAGATGGCGGGGTCCCGCGCCGGGCGCTGCCTTCACGAAGGCAGGCGTGCTCGCGGCCAGCGTCCCTTTAGCCGCATCGAAGCGATAGATCACCACTCGATCCGCGCCCAGGTCGGGGACCAGCAGGAAGCGGTTATCCGGCGACAACACGACTTCATGAGCGTGCGGACCCGCTTGCAGTTCCCGATTCACGCTCGATCCAGCGTGCTGGAGTACGGTAGACGCTTCGCCCAGCTTGCCGTCGGCGCCCAGCGGAAACACCGCCACGCTGCCGCTGGTGTAGTTCGCGGCGAACAACCATTTGCCCGTGTGATCGACGGCAACATGGCAGGGATCGGACCCGTGCGAGGACACCGAGTTGAGGAGCGTCAGCGCTCCGCTAGCGCGGTCGATCGAGAACGCGCTCACCATGCCGTTCGGATTCTCGTTCGCGGCGTATAGGAACCGGCCATTCGGATGCAGCGCGAGGAAGGACGGATTCGAGGTCTCGGCGGCCAGGCTGGGATTGGTTGCTTTGCCACTCGAAGGATTAAACCGGAAGGCGTAAACGCCCTTGCTCGCTCCGTTGGTGTAAGTGCCTACGTACACAGTTCGCTGCTGGGCCGGGAGCAAGGTCGAGAGTCCGGCTAGAAGCATGAGAACTGTCCGCAAGGGGTTCATCGTCCTTTGTAACACGCGCTCCCAAATAAAAAAGGCCGGCTCGAGCACTTGCCCGAACCGGCCATTCATAAGGATGCTGTGTTTAGACGCCCACGAAAACCGTGTGTCCGCCTCGATTCACAAGCAGAAGGGTTCCTTCTTTGGAGTTCCGAACGGCTGCTTCATACTCGGCGACGTTTTTCACCGGCCGCCGATTGACTTCCTGAATCACGTCTCCCTGCTGCAGTCCGGCGCTCGCCGCGGCACTGGCGGGGCTGACTTCGTTCACCACCACACCCGAGGTGGTGGCGGGGACTTTCAGTTCTTGAGCCAGTTGCGGAGTCAGGTTTTCGACCGAGACTCCATCCAGCGCGTTGTTGGAACTGTCGTTGCCGCTGCTGCCTCGATTGGTGGCTTCCTCGGGATTCAGTTCGCCTAGCGTGACCGGGAGTGTGCGCTGCGCGCCATCCCGCCATATCTTCAGGTTCACGTTCGTTCCCGGCTGCATACTGGAAATCATGTTCCGCAGCTGGTTCGCGTCATTCACGGAATGACCGCTTACGTCGAGGATGATGTCGCCCGTCTTCAGGCCGGCCTTCGACGCCGGGCTGTTGGGTTCCACCTCGCCCACCAGAGCGCCCTCCGAGTCTTTCGCTCCGAACTGCCGGGCGATGGTCGGCGTTACGTCCTGCGGAAGGATCCCTAGCCGTGCGCGCGTCACCTTGCCGTTCTTGAGGATCTGGTCCATGATGTTGCGCGCCAGATTCACGGGTACCGCGAATCCGATGCCCTGGTTGCCTTCCGAGCCGTGCGCGATGATGGCCGTGTTGATGCCGATCAACTCGCCGCGGTCATTGACCAGCGCACCACCCGAGTTGCCGGGATTGATGGCGGCATCGGTCTGGATGAAGTCTTCATAGGCTTCGATTTCGTTGCCCAATCCGCGGTGGGTCGCGCTTACGATTCCCATGGTCACGGTCTGGCCCACGCCAAACGGATTGCCGACCGCCAGCGCGTAATCGCCGACTTGAACTTTGTCCGAGTCTCCGATGGTGATCGCGGGAAGGCTCCCGGCATCGATCTTCACCACCGCAATGTCAGCCTTGTCGTCCTTGCCGATCACGCGCGCCTTAAACTCGCGGCGGTCGGGGAGAACCACCTCCACGCTGGTCGCGCCATCGACCACGTGGTTGTTCGTCAGGATGTAGCCTTCCGGGCTCATGATTACGCCGGAACCCAGGCCCTCGGAACGCTGCTCCTTTGGAGCATTCGGAAGGTTGAATTGGTTGCCAAACTGGTCGCCGAAAAACTGGCGGAGCGGATCCTGCTGATCCTGGCCTTGCTGTCCGCGGAGCGCTCCGGTCTTGATCACCTTCGAAGACTTGATGCTGACCACGGTCGGCGCCACCATCTTCACCACCGGCGCGAAGCCGGCCCGGTTGGGCACTGCGCTCTGGTCGCTGAATTTTAAGGTTGCCCGCGGATTCGCTTGTGAACCCTTTTGGGCGTGTGCCACTCCTAAGCCGCCCAACACCAACGCCAACGACAATATCACCACGGCGGCAACGCGCCCCCGCTCAAACGAAAATCTACTCATGAAGAACCTCCCTAGTGAATCCAAAGTCCTGGAACCGGCCGCAATCCCCGGTGCAAGCCGGGATTGTGGTCTTCAGTTGTTTGGACGCAGATAAGCCCAAAAGGTTAGCGGCTCGAAGAACCGCGGAAAAGAGCCGGAAGGTTCAATGTTTTGGCGCGGGCCCGATTTTGGCCCCCAGGTTGATCCAGGCGCGGATCAGGGCTAACTGCTCCTCGGTCACCATTCCCACCGGAGGCATCCGCTTGGCGGTCGTATCGGTCAAACGTATGTAGAGCAGACTGCGCTCCGCGCTTTTAGGGATCACCGCCTTGCCGGAGGCCCCGCCCTGCAAGACATGTTCAGGAGCATCCAGCCTCAGGCCGCCGGCCGCCATCGTCTCCTGATGGCAGGGCACGCAATTCGCGTTCAAAATCGGTTCGATGTCCCGATAGTAGTTGACCGCATCGGCTTTGGCTTTCCTGGGAGGGGCCTTTTGACCAGACCCTTGTGCACAAAGACTCGCAATTCCAATCAGTCCCAACAGGAGGATTCTCGTTGACATTGGGCCCCTCTCGATTCCCCTCACTTGCAGTCACCGGACCACCGGGCGGGTTCGCCGAAGAATGGCAAATAATGGAGATCGGCGTCTCGCTCGTGAGCGCGATGCGCGAGATGGCCCGCCGTCGGGCTCACCTTTGAGCGATTTCACACAGCGAAACACCGGTGGAGAGCCGGCTTGCCTTCAGATCCTTGCGTTTTCAAGGCAGTGGTTGTGGACCGAAAAGTGCTGATTACCGGGCGATTAGCGCGAGGTCAACCATATGGGAAAAATCGTGGCGGCCATGGCCACCATGCACGCTCCGCAGCTGTTCACGCGCCCTCCCGAGGAGGATCCGAAACAGCTCGACGCCGGAATTGAGGCCATGCGGAAGCTGGGTCAGGTTCTGGATGAGACCAAGCCGGACGCGCTGGTGATTTTCGCCAGCGACCACATGGAGACGTTCTTCCTGCAATCGGTACCGACCTTCGCGGTGATCGCTGGAGAGACTGCCAAGACGGCCTTCGCGGGCCGAACCTGGAATCCGGCGATTCACCAGGGGCTGGCCGAGGACCTTCTGGAAGGCCTGGTCCGCCGCGATTTCGATATGGCGTACTCGCAGGATGCGGTGCTGGGACACTCCTTCGCCGCGCCCTTCGAGTGGATCCTCGGTACCAAGAACGGTACGCGGGACATTCCCGTTGTGCCGATTTTCGTGAATACGTATCTGCCTCCTCTGCCACGGCCTCAGCGCTGTGCCGCTTTGGGCCGGGCGATCGCGGAAATCGTGGCAGCCAAGCCGGAGCGCGTCGCGCTCCTCGCCAGCGGCGGAATGTCCCACTACCCCGGCACTGCGAAGTATTACCAGCCCGCGTACGATTTCGACCGGTGGTGCATCCGCGAATTGGAGAACAGCCATACCGGCTCGTTCCTGAATCTGACGCCGGAGCAACTGGATGAAGTAGGGAACACGGAGATGCTGCCGTGGGCGATCGTGCTGGGTGCGGTCGGCAGACAACATATGGAGTTGTTGTCGTACCAGGAAACCTCGCATCATGGCCATGCCGTGGCGCGTTTTCTTCCCGGCGAGAAGAAGAATGCGGAACCGTCGCAGCCCTATCCATTCCAGAGCCACCCCTATCATTTCTACAACCATCCTCCGATCGCGGCGTACCGGCTGAACAAGCTGCTGTATGAATCGCGCTACAAGCCGGCGCTGAGACAACGGATGTTCCGCGACCTGGATACCGTGTGCAAGGAATACGGTCTGGGCATGGGGGAAGTCAGCGCGATGCGAGCGGTCTTCGAGTTCCGGAACCTGGATGGAGACCGCCCGGCGCTGGACGCGGAACCTGTCGTCGGCGTGGGCGCCCATCCGGTAGGGGCCTTGATGGCCGTCCACGGCCTGCAGCAGGAAAAACGTGCCATGCGAATATCCGCAGTGGTGTCGCACGATGTCGCACTCGCAGTTACACACTAGCGGATGGGTGGAGCCGGCATGCTCCACGTCACACCCTACCGGATCACCTCAACCGAGCACTTCGCATGCAGCGCCACGCCTTCCGACACGCTGCCCAGCAGGAACCTTTCGATCCCTCGATGCCCGTGTGAACCGACTACAATCAAGTCGGCGTCCCACCTGTCGGCTTCGTTGATAATCACGGTTTTGGATCCGTCCAACAAAACGGAGATCGATTCTTCGACTTTGGGAAAGGCCTTCGAAAGGATCTCCACTGCGCTCGCAACTGCCTCCTCGGCACGCTTCATGCTTTGTGCGCGCTGCGACTCCAACTGATCGTTATCTACAAAAGGCGGCTCGAATAAGGCCTGCGCGGATCCCATAACCAGTTCCACCACGCTCAGCACTTCGATCTCGGTTCCTGCGGGCCAGGGCCGCTCCGCGATCGACCGCGCGGCACGCTCCGAAAACTCCGATCCATCGGTCGCCAGCAGTATCTTGTGCACGCCTGGAAGCTGGCCTTCCCTGATCCGAACCGTCTCGACCGAACAGGGAGCGTGGCTCATAACGGACGCAGCCACTCTTCCCAGGAAGAATTTCGCCAGCCCTGAAGCTCCGTTCGAGCCGACGAAGATCAGATCCGCGTGCGTTTCGTTGGCTCGGTCCAGGATCACGCTCCTGGCGTCGCCTTGAAGCATTCGAGGGATCGCTTCCACCCCCCGGCCGCGAAGTTCTTCCACGGCCCGATCGATCAGCGCCGTCGAATCCTGCCAGGCCTCTTCATACGTCTGCGACACCGTCCACAGATGAGCGTACTCCAACACATTCAGTACTTCTATGCAGGAATTCGGGGGCCACGGCCGGGCGGCGATTTCCTTGATGACGGCTTCGCTTGCTTCGGAATGGTCGATCGCGACGAGTATTTTCATATGTAGCTCTCCCAGCTTCTTAAGCACGTGAATTGCCGATCACACCTTAGTAGTTCTCAACCGCAGGGCGTTGCTGATGACCGAAACCGAGCTGAAGCTCATCGCGGCCGCGGCGATCATGGGGCTGAGTAACAGCCCGAACACAGGATAAAGCACCCCCGCGGCGATCGGCACGCCCACGGAATTATAGACGAAGGCGAAGAACAGGTTTTGCCGGATATTGCGCATCGTGGCGCGGCTGAGCCGCCTGGCCCGCGCGATCCCGCGAAGGTCCCCCTGGACCAGGGTCACGCCCGCACTCTCCATCGCGATATCGGTCCCCGTCCCCATGGCGATCCCCACCTGGGCCTGCGCCAGCGCCGGAGCGTCGTTGATTCCGTCGCCCGCCATGGCCACGAACCGCCCGGATTCCTGGAGACGCTGGATGTGCATGCGTTTGTCCTGCGGCAACACTTCGGCCACTACTTCGATCAAATTAGAATCGCCCCCGAGCTCTTTCGCCACCGCCTCGGCCGTGATGCGGCTGTCTCCGGTCAGCATCACGATCCGCATGCCTTCGGCGTGCAATTGCCGGATCGCCTCCGCGCTGGTCGCCTTGATGGGATCGGCGACGCTGAGGCGTCCCGCGAACTTGCCGTCCACCGCGACAAACAGCGCGCCGGACACAGAGATAGATCCAGTGACGTCCACGCCCGCTTCCTTCATCATCGCGCTGTTTCCGGCCGCGACTTCCATACCGTCTACGCGCGCGCGAGCGCCCTTGCCGGGAACGGCTTGAAACCCCTCCGCGGAGCCAGGGGACACGCCGCGATCCCGCGCTCCCGTCACCACCGCGTGCGCCAGGGGATGCTCGCTGGCCTGTTCCAGGCTCGCGGCCATATACAGCAGCCGGCGCTCCTCGAAACCCGGCGCCGGTTCGACAGCCACCAGTTTCGGCTTGCCTTCCGTGAGTGTGCCGGTCTTGTCGACCACCAGAGTATCGGCCTGGTGCAGGAGCTCGATCGCCTCGGCGTTCTTGAACAGCACGCCCATGGTGGCGCCTTTGCCCATCGCGACCATGATCGACATGGGAGTAGCCAGGCCCAGCGCGCAAGGGCACGCGATGATCAACACCGCCACCGCGTTCACCAGGGCGTGCGCCAGGCGCGGCTGCGGTCCCCAGATGCTCCAGACGAAGAACGTCACGACGGCGCTGGCGGCCACCGCCGGCACGAAATAGGCGGCCACCCGATCGGCCAGTTTCTGAATGGGCGCACGGCTGCGCTGCGCATCGGACACCATATGGACGATCTGGGCCAGCAGCGTTTCCGATCCTACCCGCTCGGCCTTCATGATCAGCGATCCATTGCCGTTCACCGTAGCGCCCGTGACTTTGTTGCCAGCCGCCTTTTCTACAGGTATAGGCTCTCCCGTGAGCATCGATTCATCGACGGCGCTGGCGCCTTCCACCACAACACCGTCCACCGGGATCTTCTCGCCCGGACGGACGCGCAGCAGGTCTCCGACGCCCACTTGATCGAGAGATACGTCGGTTTCGGTGCCGTCCGTCCCGATCCGGCGGGCGGTCTTGGGCGCCAGCCCCAGCAGAGCCTTGATAGCCGCTCCGGTCCGGCTGCGGGCCTTGAGTTCCAAAACCTGGCCCAGCAGCACCAGCGTCACGATCATCGCGGCCGCTTCGAAATAGACCGGGACTTGGCCCATATCGTCTCGAAACTCCAGTGGAAACGCGGGTGGGAAGAACGTGGCAAACAGACTGAAGACGTATGCCACGCCGACACCCAGCCCGATGAGCGTGAACATATTAAGGTGGCCGGTTATGATCGACTGCCAGGCGCGCACGAAAAATGGCCAGCCCGCCCACAGGACTACCGGGGTCGCCAGAGCCAGTTCGACCCACGTCCGGATGCCCGGCGGCCCAAGCATCGCCATGGACATCACCAGCAGCGGCAAGCTCAGCACCACGCTCACCCAGAACCGCTTCCGCATATCCGCCAGCTCGGGGTTTTCCCCTTCATCCGCCTGGATCGATTTGGGTTCCAGTGCCATGCCGCAGATGGGGCAGGTCCCGGGGCCCATTTGGACCACCTCGGGATGCATGGGGCAGGTGTATTCGACATCCTTGGTGCCGGCTGCCGGAATGGCCGGCTTGGGATCGAGGTATTTCAGCGGATCGGCCTGAAACTTGGCGAGACACCCCTTCCCGCAGAAATAATAGGTATCGCCCCGGTACTCGAAGCTCCCGGCAGCCTTGGCGGGAGTAACCTCCATGCCGCAAACCGGGTCCTTAACTTTAGGCCCCGTCGTTTCCGGCTGGGACGTCGGGAGGATCTGGAATGGGTGGTTGGTGCTCACTGCTGTCAACTCATAATAGATGTTCTCGAGACTACTTTAGTAGCGCCTTGACTTCATATATGTTTGAATGTACGATCAATGCCGGTATCGTGTACCCGCAGCGCTGCGGGCTTAGAGGAGACTGCCAGGGTGCGAATCCAGTCGGGTAACGTGGTGCGAAATCGGTGGGCAAGCTGGTGGTTGGTTGGTATCGCTGGAGCGGCGCTTTTATCCCTGGCCGTGATCCCTGCCCCCGCGCAGGCTCCTGCCTATAAAGCCCCCAAGACCAAGGACGGGAAGCCCAACCTGAACGGCATCTGGCAGGCCATGAATGAGGCCAATTGGGATATCCGGCCGCACGGTGCTTCTCAGGGTCCCGTATTCTCTCTCGGGGCGGCCTATTCTGAGCCAGCCGGACTGGGCGTAGTCGAGGGCGGCGAGATTCCCTACAAGCCCGAAGCAGCCGCTAAACAG
>Ga0209483_1000261_pt1 | contig 49168 bp, 57 predicted proteins | sample NGEPerA_FD_184508 | JGI IMG/M metagenome (GOLD analysis project Ga0209483, IMG submission 184508) | Arctic peat soil microbial communities from the Barrow Environmental Observatory site, Barrow, Alaska, USA - NGEE PermafrostL2-A... | ecosystem: Environmental > Terrestrial > Soil > Wetlands >...
GGCATAGTCGGCCGCCCCGAACAGAGCCTCGAACTCCCGGCGCAACACCATGTCCACCTCCGGCGTCGAAACGGTCAATCCGAGTTCGGCCAAACTTGTGACGCCGTAGCGCTGCTCGTTCACGCCGCACGGCACGATGCCGGAAAAATGCGACAGGTCCGGATCGACATTGAGCGACATGCCATGCAGCGTCACCCATTGCGTCACGCGGATGCCGATGGCGGCGATCTTATCCTCACAGCCTTCGCCCTTCTCAGGCCGGCGCACCCAGACGCCGATGCGATCCTCGCGCCGCTCGCCGCGCACGTTGAACGCGGCCAAAGTACGGATGATCCATTCCTCCAGGCTCACCACGAAGCGGCGCACGTCCGGTCCGCGCCGCTTGAGGTCGAGCATCACGTAGGCCACGCGCTGGCGCGGGCCGTGATAGGTCATCTGCCCGCCGCGGCCGGACTCAAAAACCGGAAAGCGCGCCTCGATGAGTTCTTCGGGCTTGGCGCTGGTGCCCGACGTATAAAGCGCCGGGTGCTCGATGAGCCAGACCAGTTCGCTATCACGGCCGGCCGCGATCGCTGCTGCGCGCGCCTGCATGACGGCGACCGCCGCCTCATAGCCGACCGGCGAATCGTCCACGCGCCATTCAACCGGCGCCGAGCCGGGCGGGGGCTTAAGCCCAACTGTCAATGTGGCGCGCGCGTTAACCACCTGTTCACCATACCATGGTGACCTAAAGCCTGCCCGCACTTGCGCAGGGCGCATTGGGAATTCAATGGCCACATTCGATAAAGTTTCGATCGATATCGCCGTCGTGCTCGGCACCGCCGCTATGCCGATCCACCAGGTGCTCCGGCTCGGCCGCGGCGCCATCATCGAACTGGAGTCGGCCGAGGATGACGCGGTCATTATCCGTGCCAACGACCTGCCGGTCGCCAAGGGCAGGGTCGTGGTCAACGGCAACCGCATCGCGGTCGAGGTCGGCGAACTGATGCCGCGGCCGGCCGACATGCGCTGAGCGCCGGGGCCGCCTTTGGGCGGCCAATGTCCGGGCCTTGTCCCTCAAGACCCTATTTGTTACATGGTCCGCCGTCATTGGGACGGGCGGTTTTGAAGACTTTTTGTCCTAATTCAATGCGGCCATGGCGGAATTGGTAGACGCACTGCCTTGAGGTGGCAGCGGGGCAACCCGTGAAGGTTCGAGTCCTTTTGGCCGCACCAGCTTTCTGAAAATCCAGCGAAAGCGCCGTCAGAACTGGCTTAGCTGCCAGTTCCGGTTCAGCTTGACGTAATCCGGCTCGGTCATGCCGGCGAGTTTCGCCCCGCGATGCCTGGCGGCAAGCGCCCGCTTGACGCGGTGGCGCAGCGCCGGCTCGTCTTTGGCGGTGCCGGAGATGCTGGCAGCGCTGGTTTTCAGGATGCGCGGCCAGGCTTCCTGGTCGGGCGTGGGCGAAGTGATCATGGTTTCAGGCAAGGTAGCCGGGCGTTCGCCCGCGGCCACCACCTGCACCACATGATAGCCGCGCTGTTTTAGTTCCTTGAGAATCGTCGGCAACGCCATCGCGGTGGCAGGGTGGATGTCGTGCAGCAGCAGGATGCCGCGGCCCTTCTCCTCCAGCCGGCTGATGGCGCGTTTTGCGATCTGCTGCGCGCTGATGTGCCGGAACCAGTCGTCGGCGACCACGTCCGCGCTCCAGATCACCAGATGCTGCTCGGACGTGTAGTTTTCCACGGTATCGGAGCGGCCCAGGCCCGGAATCCGGAAAAACGGCGCCAGCGCCTTGGGATCGCCGAGCGCGGCGTCGACGGAAGCAATGCCACCGTCAATTTCCCGCTCGACCCGGGCTTGTCCCAGACGTTCGAAACCGAGCGGATGATCCTGGCTATGGGTGCCCAGCGTGTGGCCCTCGTTGAACATGCGGCGCACGATCGCGGGATAGGCGTGCGCCATCTCGCCGACCAGGAAATAGGTGACCTTCACGCATTGCGAGGCCAGTGTGTCGAGAATAATGTTGGAGTAGGGCGGGAGCGGCCCGTCGTCGAACGTGATCACGACCTCATGGTCGGCGAGCGGCAGCGATTGCTTGTATTGCATGCTGCCGATGTGGCTGAAGTCGTCCGGGCTGATCGCCAGCACCCGGGACGTGCCGAGTGCATTTGGGTTACCCGGGCACTCGCCGGCCAAAGCCATAGCGGATCCGCCGATGAAGACTAGGCACGATAGACCGATCGCTAAGTGGCGCATTCCAACCCCAGCCTCGCCAATGTGCGCCTGATGGCGCATCCCCCGATTCGCGAGGCTTCTCGACGCTACAAAAACGAATATTAATGGAATATTAACCACTATGAACAATCCACAAATCTGCAATTTTAATTGGAATTGCCGCGATTTCCGGCCGGAACCACATGAACAATGCGGTATCCGCGCCGTTTGAGCTCGCGCAGGAAGACCGGCAGCATCGCCGCGGTCTGCGCCTTGGTGTCGTGAAACAGCACGATGCCGCTACCCGCACGTTCGATCCGGGCAAGGATCAGACGCAATTCCTGCTCTGGACGCATTGGTAGCCAGTCACTGGCCCAGACGTCAGCGCCGAACACCACGATGTGGCGGGCCTGCAATCGGTCAAGCAAAACGCGGTTCGAGGCGAAACCCGGAAATCGGAAAAACGGCGTGCCCGGATCGCTGCGCCGCTGGCCGGTAAGCGCCAATTCGTCTTGGGCGATGCCGCGGTCGATCTCGGCTTCCGCCCGGGCCGGCGCCATCCGCGACAGCAAAGGATGCGAAAAGGTGTGATGGCCGAGGCTATGGCCTTCGGCCAATTCGCGCCGGGCGATCGCAGGGTTTGCCGCGACATTGCGGCCGAGCAGAAAAAAAGTCGCGCGCACGCATTCGTTCTTCAGCGCGTCGAGCACTTTCGGCGTGGTGCCGGGCCACGGCCCGTCGTCGAAGGTTAACACCAGTTCCTTGCGCTGCAGCGGCAAGGTGTCGGAAAAACTCTTGCGGCCGACCCGCGGCGTGCTGTTGGCATCGACCGCGAGCACCCGTTCGGTACCGAGCGCGTCGGGATGGCCCGGGCAGGGCGCCGCCACGGCGGCCATCGGAACGAGCGCCGCGGCTGCCGCGATGGCCATGATGCGAATCATCGGTTGAGTTTAAGCGCTAATCATTTGCCCAGTCCCGGGGCCTGGGCGTACAAGCGGCGCGCATGGCCAAACGGAAATCCAGAAAGAAGTCCGGTCCGCCGCCGCTGCGCGAGGAGGACGGCACGATCCGCGCCGAATTCGTCGCGCAGGTCGCGCACGCCATCGAGGCCGGCGACACTACCGCCTTGCGCGCGCTCGCCGGCGACCTGCACGAATCCGATCAAGGCGCGCTGTTGGAAGCGCTCGATCCCGCGCAGCGCCCGCGCCTGGTCGAATTGCTCGGCATCGACTTCGATTTTTCCGCACTCACCGAGGTCGACGACGCGGTACGCGAGGAGATTCTCGACGAAATGCCACCAGCCCAGGTGGCGAAGGGCGTGCGCGACCTCGAATCCGACGACGCGGTGGCGATCCTCGAGGATTTGCCGAAAGAAGAGCAGGCCGAGATTCTCGAGCAACTGCCGCCGCCCGAGCGCGTCGCGCTGGCGCGCAGCCTGGATTATCCGGAGGACTCGGCCGGCCGGCGCATGCAGATGGAGTTCATCGCGGTGCCCCCGGCCTGGAATGTCGGTCAAGCGATCGATTACATGCGCGAGACCCCCGAGTTGCCGGAGCACTTCTACGAACTCTATGTCACTGACGAAGCCCACCGCTTTGTCGGTGCGGTGCCGCTCGACCGGCTGTTGCGCAGCAAGCGGCCGGTGCCGATTTCCGACCTGATGGACGTCGAGCGCCGGCGCGTGCACGCCGACGAGGACCAGGAAGAAGTGGCGCGGCTGTTTCAACGCTACGATCTGGTGGCGGCGCCGGTGGTAGACGCCGATGACCGGCTGGTCGGCGTCATCACATTTGACGACATCGCCGACGTGATCGTGGAAGAGGCCGAAGAAGACATCAAGGCGCTCGGCGGCGTCACCAGCGACGAAGAATTGTCCGACTCGGTGTGGACCATCGCGCGCGGCCGCTTCAACTGGCTGCTGGTCAATCTCGCCACCGCGTTTCTGGCCTCCTCGGTGCTCGGCCTGTTCGAGGGCCAATTGCAGAAGATGGTGGCGCTGGCGGTGCTGGCGCCGATCGTGGCGAGCCAGGGCGGCAACGCCACCACGCAAACGATGACCGTCGCGGTGCGCGCGCTGGCGACGCAAGACCTGAACGACGCCAATGCAAAACGCGTGATCATGCGCGAGCTGCTGGTCGGGTTGCTCAACGGCGTCGCCTTCGCCGTCATCACCGGCATTGCCGCCTATATTTGGTTCCGGGTGCCGGCGCTCGGCGTCGTGATCGGGCTGGCAATGGTATGCAATCTGGTCGCCGCCGCCTTGGGCGGCATCCTCATTCCGCTGGCGCTGCATCGCCTGCGCGTCGATCCGGCGGTGGCCTCGAGCCCGTTCGTGACCACGGTGACCGATGTGGTCGGCTTCTTTTCGTTTCTGTCCATTGCGACGCTGTGGTTCGGGCTGCGCTAGGGTTGCGATTGACACGTTTCGAATTCGGTCCATAGCATTCTCGGTACGCGATGCGATGTACTGGATTGCGGTACGGGTCGAACATGTCAGTCAACGCCGGAGAAGCCACCTCGCGCCCGCGCACGGCACGCGCTGTGCAAATCCGCGAGCATCGGATTCCGAGCGCCAACAGCGCACCCTACATCTGCGTCGAGGGCCCCGACTGCAATTTGTGGTTCTGCGAGAGCGGCGCGGCGGCGATCGGCTGCTTCGATCCGCGCAGCGCTGCCTTCACCGAATTCCCGTTACCCACTCCCGGCGCCACGCCGATCGGCATAACGCTGGGAGGCGACGGCAATCTGTGGTTCGCGCAGAAAAAGGCGAACAAGATCGGCCGCATCACGCCGGGCGGTGCGCTCAGCGAATTTCCGCTGCCGACCGAAAACGCCGGGCCCGACGGCATCGCGCTCGGTCCCGATGGCAATGTCTGGTTCTCGGAAACCGACGCCGGCCAAATCGGCCGCATCGCGCCAGACGGGCGCGTTACGGAATTCAAAACCGGCATTTCGTCCGGCAGCAAGCCGCTGTCGATCGTAGTGCGCGACGGCGCGCTTTGGTTCAGCGAAGCGGCCGGCAATCGCGTCGGCCGCATTACCGTGGATGGCGCGGTGATCGAATTTAAAATCCCGGGCAACGACCCGCAGCCGCGCGCCATGGTCACCCATCCGGACGGCAGCATCTGGTTCGTAGAGACCGGCGCCAACGCGCTCGGCCGCCTTGACCGCGACGGCACGTTTGCCGAATTCAAGTTCCCGACACCGAATGCCTCCTTGCGCGGCGTCACGGTCGGGCCCGACGGCCATCTCTGGTGTACCGAGAATTTCGCCAACAAGATCGGCCGCATGGCGCCGGATGGCACGCTGATCGGCGAATATGAAATCCCGACGCCGGCAAGCGGCGCGCGCTGCATCGCGGCGCTGTCGAATGGCCGTCTCTATTTCACGCAATACGATGCCGGGCTAATTGGCGAAGTCGTCCTCGACTAACAGACAGAGGGAACGGTGGCCGTCGAACGGATCAGTTATCAAGCGGGCAATACCGCGTGCAGCGGCGCCCTGGTCTTTGACGAAAATGTCCGCGCACGCCGGCCGTTGCTGCTGATGGCGCCGAACTGGCTCGGCGTGTCCGACGAGTCCATTAAGCGCGCGGCCAAGATGGCCGGCGGCAAATACGTGGTCCTGGTCGCCGACATGTATGGCGGGGGAAAAATCCCCGCCGGCCCGCCGGAAGCGGCACCCCTCGCCAATGGATTGCGCGCCGACGCGCCCGAGCGCCGCCGCCGCATCGGCGCCGCGCTCGATGCGCTCCGCAGCGAAAGCGACAGACGCAAGATCGGCGACCTCAAGCGGCAAGCGGCGGTCGGCTTCTGTTTTGGCGGCGGCAACGTGCTGGAATTGGCGCGCACCGGCGCCGACCTGCAGGCGGTCATCTGCGTGCACGGTGATCTGCTGACCCCGGCGCCGGCCAAGCCCGGCGACATCAAGGCGGCGGTCTGCGTGCTGCACGGCTCCAAGGATCCGGTGGTGCCGAAAAAGGACCGTGACGTTTTCGAAGCCGAGATGGAAGCGTCCGGAGCCAAATGGCAGATGCTTGTGTTCGGGGGGCTGCTGCATTCGTTTAGCGAGGCAGAGTCCGACGTGCCGAGGATCGCACGGTACGACGCCGGCGCCGCCCGCCAAAGCTATGCCATGGTCGACGATTTCGTGACCGCCGCGTTTGCGAGAAAATTATAAGAGCGGCAATTCTGGGAAGGGGAACGTCATGACAAAATTCGGGCGCATCGTCTTCGGTTTGCTGTTCGTCTGCTGCGCGGCATCGGCGCAAGCGCAAAACTATCCGGACCGGCCGGACCGGCCGATCCGGCTGATCGTCTCGATCGCGGCCGGCAGCGTCACCGACGTGATCATGCGAACGGCCGCGGCCGAACTCACGCCGCTGTTGGGCGGCCAGCCGTTGGTGATCGAAAACCGCGGCGGCGCCAGCGGAATTGTCGCGGCGCAGGCCTGTGCGCAAGCCGCATCCGACGGCTATACGCTGTGTGTGATCTACCACAGCACGATGTCCTACAATCCGTTGCTGTTCGATCATCTGCCCTATGACCCCGATACTGATCTGGTGCCGGTAACGCGGCTATTCTTTCTCAACGAAGGCTTGTTCGTTTCCGCGGACTTGGGCGTGAACTCGGTCGCCGAGCTCAAGAAAATGGCGCAGACCAAATCGGACCAGCTCAATTACGCCACGCTCGGCGACGGCTCGTTTCCGGACCTGTTCCTGCGCTGGATGAACAACCAGTGGGGCACGAAAATCGTCGGTGTGCCGTACAAAGGCGGTGGTCCGGCGGCGCAGGCGCTCGCCGGCAATCAGGTGCAATTGACGCGCTTCGGCATCGGAAATTTTCTCGGGCTGGTGAAAGCCGGTAAGGTCAAGGCAATCGCGGTGTCGGCCGACAAGCGCTCGCCGCTGCTGCCGGATGTTCCGACTTTGGCCGAGGCCGGCCTCGGCGGTTATCCCGGCCAGGGCTGGTGGCGCCTGGCGGCACCGAAAGGCACGCCGCCCGCGCTGGTCAACAAGATCAATGCCATCTTCGTGAAGGTGTTTAGCGATCCAAAATTCATGGCGTATCTGGACCAGCAGGCGGTGGTGCCGGCAACGACCACGCCGGCGGGCTTCGTCGCTTTCCTGAAAGAGGACCGCAAGGCTGCCGAGGCGCTGATCAAAATCGCGAATAGCAAGCGCGAGGAGTACAAGCCGCAATAGCTTTCGCAGGCCTGCTATTGGCGAGAAGGCGGCGCGGTTACGCTTCATTCACCTTGTTTGCTGACCCGCCATTAACGCTAAAATCCTAGCGTTCTTCCCGGATTGCCGCGCAAGTGCGGGGAGATTTCATTGGACGGCGAGGTCACATCGCAAGCGACGGGCGACAAGCCCAGCCGCTCGCTACTGGCGTTTTTCAAACGCCGCCGCGGGGGCGCTACGCCGCGTGCGCGCGTCCGGCGGGTGCTGTCGGCCTCGCAATTTGGCGTCGCGCTCGCGGTGCTTGCCATCGGCGCGGCCTTGCTGTGCGGCGCCATCGGCTTTGGTCTGGCGAACCAGAGCGACGAACGGCTGTGGACCGAGCAGCGCGCCTCGCTGCGCAACGCGACGTCTGAATTCCGCAATCTGTTCGGCAAATCAGACGCGGTCGATCCGCGTTTCATCCGCATGGTTGAGCAGAGCGTCGGCGTCAACGGCCTCAAATTCGAAACTGATCCGCCGCCAAGCGAGCGCGAGATGCAGCCGGTAATGGATGCGCAAGGCCGCATCGCCGGCTTTCTCACTTGGGACAGAGCGCATCCGATGCTGCGGGCGATGCAGCGGCTGATGCCGTTCATCGCGGCCATCGCCATCGTGCTGGTCGGTTTCGCCGGATTTTCGCTGTGGCAGTTGCGCCGTGCGCGGTACCAACTGGCGGCGAGCGAGCAGCAGGCGCGCCGCGCCGCCGAGGAAGACGCGCTGACCGGCCTGCCCAACCGCCGCAAGATGCTGGTGCTGCTCGAAGACGCGATGGCGGCGCGCGCCGGGCAAAAGCCGCTGACGTTTGCGATGTTCGAATTATCCGGCTTGCACGAAATTGACGAAGAAATCGGCATGATCCGCCGTGAAGAGTTTCTCGCCGAAGCAGTCCTGCGCACCAAGGATTATCTGCCGGCCAAGGCCACGCTCGGCCGCATGGGCACCGCCGAGTTCGCTGTCATCTGCGACGGCGATGTCGATGCGCGCATCATGTTGCGGTCGATGGTGCGCGCGATTACCGATCTGCAGCGCAGCGATACCGACGCGCGGATCGGCGCCCATGCCGGCTACGCCCAGGCGCCGCGCGATGCCACTGGGAGCGACGAACTGCTGCGGCGCGCCCGTCTCGCGCTGCGTGCCGCCGGCGAAAAGGGATCGGGCATCGTCACCGCGTTCGAGCGCGCGATTGATGCGCTGTCGAAGGATCAGCAATTCATCCGCCGCGAACTGCCGCGCGCGGTCGCCGCCGAAGCCCTGGAATTGCATTATCAGCCGATCATCGCCGCCGATGGTTCCGGCATTGCCGGTGTCGAAGCCTTGCTGCGCTGGACCCACCCGGAACGCGGACCCATCGGCCCGGCGGTCTTTATCCCGGTGGCGGAGCAAATGGGCTTGATCGACCGGCTGGGCGCCTTCGTGCTGCGCCGGGCGCTTCGTGAAGCCAAGCGCTGGCCGGACCTCTACATCTCGGTCAATCTGTCGCCGCTGCAGGTGCGCGACCCCGACATCGTGGAATTGGTGCGCTCGGCTCTGGCCGAGAGCGGCGTGCCGCCGTCGCGCCTGGTGCTCGAGATCACCGAAGGCGTGCTAGTCGACAATCCCGACGAGATGGTCCGGCGCATTGAGGCCTTGCACGCGCTCGGCGTGCGCATTGCGCTCGACGATTTCGGCTCGGGCTATTCGAACTTGGGCTACCTGCAGCGCTTTCCGTTCGACAAACTCAAGATCGATCGCAGCTTCGTCACGGCCTTGGGCAATTCCGCCAATGGCGGCGTCATTATCCAGGCGATCGTGGCGCTCGGGCGCGCGCTCGGTCTTAAGGTGGTGGTCGAGGGCGTTGAAACCGAGAAGCAGCGCGTGCTTTTGCGGCTCGCCGGTTGCGACGAAATGCAGGGCTATCTGTTCGCGCGGCCCGCGCCGGCCAAAGCGATTGACCGCCTGCTGGCCGCCAAGCCGGGGCGTAACCGCGAGCCGCTGACAGCCTGACCGCTAAGCTATAGAGTCAGGCGCATGACGATCCCCAATAGCTGGGCGGGCTTCGATTTCGGCCTTGGGCTCGATGTCGAGATGCTGCGCAAGTCGGTGAGCGATTTCGCGCAGGACCGCATCGCGCCGCGCGCCGCCGCGATCGACCGCGACAATACGTTTCCGCGCGAGCTGTGGCCGGAGATGGGCGCGCTCGGCCTGCACGGCATCACCGTGGAAGAGGAGTTCGGCGGCGCGGGGCTCGGCTATCTCGCACATTGCGTGGCGATGGAGGAGATTTCGCGCGCATCCGCCGCGGTGGGGCTGTCTTACGGCGCGCATTCCAATCTTTGCGTCAACCAGCTCAGCCGCAATGGCAGCGCCGAGCAGAAAAAGAAATACCTGCCCAAGCTGATTTCTGGCGAAAAAGTTGGTGCGCTGGCGATGTCGGAACCTGGCGCCGGTTCCGACGTGGTGTCGATGCGCACCCGCGCCGACAAGAAGGACGACCGCTATATCCTCAACGGCTCGAAAATGTGGATCACCAACGGCCCGGTCGCCGATACCCTGGTGGTCTATGCCAAGACCGATCGCACCGCCGGCGCGCGCGGAATCACGGCCTTCATCGTCGAGAAAGGCATGAAAGGTTTTGCGCCCGCGCAAAAGCTCGACAAGCTCGGCATGCGCGGCTCCGACACAAGCGAACTGGTGTTCACCGATTGCGAAGTGCCGGAGGAGAATGTGCTGGGCGCGGTCGGCAACGGCGTCAACGTGCTGATGTCCGGCCTCGACTACGAGCGCGTGGTGCTGGCGGCGGGCCCGCTCGGCATCATGCAGGCCTGCATGGACGTGGTGATCCCGTATGTGCACGAACGCCAGCAGTTCGGCCAGGCGATCGGGCGCTTTCAACTGGTGCAGGCCAAGCTCGCCGACATGTATGTGACCATGAACGCGGCGAAGTCTTATGTGTACACGGTGGCGAGGGCTTGCGACGAGGGCCGCACTACCCGCGAGGACGCCGCCGGCGCCATTCTCTATGCCGCTGAGCGCGCCACCTGGATGGCTCTGGAAGCGATCCAGTGCCTGGGTGGCAACGGCTATATCAACGATTACCCTACCGGCCGCCTGCTGCGCGACGCCAAGCTGTACGAGATCGGTGCGGGGACCAGCGAGATCAGGCGGATGCTGATCGGCCGCGAAATTTTCGAGAAGACACGTTAACTCCTCACACCCGCGAATCAGCTAGGGCATTGGCCGACATCACTGGAGACAGCGGCCATGATGCGGGTGCGGCTGAAGGCCGATGGGCGGATCGTCGAGATCATGCCGGACGGCACCGAGAAAACCGTCGATCATTCCGATCCGGCGGCGTTCGTGCGCCAGGTGCGCGCCCGTTGCGGGCTTACGCAGGCGGCCTTCGCCGAAAAGATCGAGGTGCCGATCGAAACCGTGCGCAATTGGGAACAGGGCAAGCGTCATCCGCGCGGTCCCGCGCGCGCGCTGCTCAAGCTGATCGACAACGCACCAGACGCGGCGTTCGCAGCTTTAGGCGGAAGACGGCGCTGATCGTCTATTCGGCCGGCGCCGCGGCCCGCGAGCGTGGCGAATAGCGCGCGAGGCGCATCAGTAGGAACATCGCGAACAGCGTCGCGATATAGGCCATCAACTGCAATTCGGTCGGCCGCTCGGTGTAGCCGATCAGCGTGTGCATCAATTTGCCGAACAGGCTGCCGTCCGACAGGATCCAGGAGGTATCCCAGACGGTGCGGTCGAGCACGATCACCACGCCAGCATTGCTGAGGAACTGCACGGCCTGCGCGGCCATGCCGGCGGCCAGCAGCGCGATCAGCCAGCTCGTCACCGAGAAGATGTAGCGGTTCGGGATCGCCACCAGTCCGAGATAGGTGAATGCTGTGAACGCAGCGCCGGCGGCGACGCCGAGCAGACCGCCGACCAGCAGGGCCGCGCCGGATGTGCCGGTCGCGAAAATCCCGTACAGGAACAGCACCACTTCCGAGCCTTCGCGAAGCACCGCCACGCCCACTACGACAGCAAGCGCCGTCAGCGGCTTGGCGCCTTCGCTCACCGCGGTACCGATGTTGCGCATCTCGGCGGCGATCTCGCGGCCGTGCCGCGCCATCCAGGCGTTGTGCCACATCAGCATGATCACGGCGACGCCGAGAATGCACGCGTTGAACAGTTCCTGACCGGCGCCCTCGAAGGCCTGCGAAATCGCGCCGGCGAACAGCGCCACCACCGCGGCGCCCAGGATGCCGGCGCCGATGCCGAGGCTAATCCAGCGTCCGCGCCCGGCTACGCCGCGCGTCGCCGCCATCACGATACCGACGATCAGGCCGGCTTCGATGACTTCACGAAAAACGATGATCAGGGCGCCGAGCATGGTTCTAAAGCGTATCCAACTGCCGTTAAGGCTTCACAAAAGCATTAAACGCTTTCGATGCAAGTCCTTATTTTCACTCTTGAATTATTCCAATGTGACAACCTTGCGCAACAGCTTGGTGGCCCAAGTATTGTTGCGCATTGCGCCGGTATAAATAAATTCTGGTCTTTTGCGGCCGCGCCTTACCGCCCGCGGAACCGCTGACTTCCTCCCCCAAGCGGACCCCGTTGGCAGCGTCCGGCCGAGCAGGCATTGTGCGGACCCGCCTCATGCCATCCCCGTTCAAGGAGATCGAGATGCAATTTGTTGAAGCCCATGGTTGCCGTATTCCGCAAATAGGCCTTGGCACCATGACCTTGAAGGGCGACGTCTGCGTGCAGGCGGTCAAGACCGCGCTACAGCTCGGCTACCGCCATCTCGATACCGCATGGTTTTACGGAAACGAAAAAGAGGTCGGCGAAGGCATTCGCCAGTCCGGCATCAAGCGCGAGGACATTTTCCTTTGCACCAAGGTGCGCGAGACGCACCTGGAACCGGACAAGTTCCGCCAATCGCTCGATGAAAGCCTCGCCAATCTGAAATTACCCGTCGTTGATCTTTTGCTGATCCACTGGAACAACAAGGACATCCCGTTCAGCGTCAGCGTCGGCGCGCTCTGCAAGGCCAAGAAAGAAGGCAAGGCCAAGCATGTTGGCGTTGCTAACTTCACGACCAAGATGCTGGACGAGGCCTGGACGGTGACCACCGAACCGCTGGTCTGCAACCAGATCGAAATGCATCCCTTCATCAATCAGGACAAGGTGGTCGCCGCCAGCAAGAAGCACGGCACGGCGGTGGTCGCCTATTGCCCGATTGCGCGCGGCAAGGTGCCGGGCGCCGACGCGCTCGAGCGCATCGGCAAGGCGCACAACAAGAGCGCCGCACAGGTCTCGCTGCGCTATCTAGTGCAGATGGGCGTTTGCCCGATTCCGCGTACCGATAAGCCCGATCACTTGAAGGCCAATCTCGACGTGTTCGATTTCAAATTGTCGGAGACGGAAATGGCCGAGCTCAAGAAGCTCAACGTCACCAATATGCGCGTGGTCAACCCGCCGCACGCGCCGGTGTGGGATACGCCTTGAACCAAGTTGTCGAATCCAAGGGTTTTAAAATCCCGATCATCGGCCTCGGCACCTGGGCGCTGCGTGGCCGCGGCTGCGCGCGGTTGACCGAGGAGGCGATCCGCATCGGCTATCGCCACATCGACACCGCGCAGATGTACGACAACGAGGCCGAGGTGGGCGACGGCGTGCGCGCCTCCGGCAAGCGCAACGAGGTGATGGTTACGACGAAGGTGCAGCCGACACTGTTGGCGCCGCACGATCTGGAACGCTCGGTGAAGGAAAGCCTCGCCAAGCTGCGGTTCGACCATGTCGACCTGCTGCTGATCCATTGGCCGAACCCGCGCGTGCCGCTGGCGGAAACGCTGGGGGCCATGGCCAAGATGAAACGCGAGGGCTACACGCGGCAAATCGGCGTGTCGAATTTCACAGTCGCTTTGCTCGACGAAGCCAACAAAGTCTCGAGCGAGCCACTGGTCTGCAATCAGATCGAATGCCATCCTTATCTCGATCAGGACAAGGTGATCGCGGGTTGCCGTAAGCACGGCATGGCGGTCGTGGCCTACAGTCCGATTGCGCGTGGCCAGGCCAAAGGCGACGAACTTATGGCGCGCATCGGCAAGGCGCACGGCAAGACGGCCGCGCAGGTCTGCCTGCGCTGGCTCACCCAGCAAGGCATCGTGGTCATTCCGCGCACCAGCAAGATCGAGCGGCTTACGGAAAATTTCTCCATCTTCGATTTCGAACTGACAGACGCCGAGATGAAGCAAATCGCCGGGCTTGGCCGCAAAGGCGGCCGCATCGTCGATTGGACCTGGTCGCCGAAGTGGGATTGATGCCCGATACTGCGCTCGTCCTCTTTTCCGGCGGCCAAGACTCCACCGTCTGCCTGGCCTGGGCGCTTGAACGTTTCGCGTGCGTGGAAACCGTTGGCTTCGACTACGGCCAGCGCCACAGGATCGAGCTCGATATGCGTCCACGCTTGCGCGAACGTCTGGCGGCGCTCAAGCCGGACTGGAAGGCGCGGCTCGGCGACGACCATATGATCAGGCTCGACGCGCTGGCCGCGATCTCCGATAGCGCACTGACTCGCGAGACTGCCATCGAAATGGCGGATAACGGGTTGCCGACCACCTTCGTGCCCGGCCGCAATCTGATTTTCTTCAGCTTCGCCGGCACGCTCGCCTATCGCCGTGGCGCGCACCACATCGTCGCCGGCATGTGCGAGACCGACTATTCCGGCTACCCCGACTGCCGCGACGACACCGTGAAGGCCATGCAGGTGGCACTCGGGCTGGGCATGGACACACGCGTCACCATCGATACCCCATTGATGTGGATCGACAAGGCGGACACCTTCGCCATGGCCGAGGACATCGGCGGCGCGGCCTTGCTCGCGCTCGTTGTCGAGGACACCCATAGCTGTTATCTGGGCGACCGCACGCGGCGCCACGATTGGGGCTATGGTTGCGGGACGTGCCCGGCCTGCCAGTTGCGGGCGCAAGGATTTACAAAATTCACGAGCACGAGAGCATGAGCGACACGGATAAGCAGAAAAAAATCGAGGGCTGGATATTTCTGGTCCTGTTCTGCCTGACCATTCCAATGGCCAATTGGATGGTCGGCCACCTCGGCATCGTCTGCGTGCCCAATGGACCCTGTCTATTGCCCGTGGTGCCTGGCGTCATGGCGCCGTCCGGCGTGCTGATGGTCGGCATTGCTCTGGTTCTTCGCGACCTGGTTCAGCGCCGCCTCGGCGTTGCCTTCGGTATCGGCGCCATCGTTGTCGGCGCCGGCATTTCGGCTGTTCTGGCGCCGGCCTATCTTGTAATGGCGTCGGCCGCCGCTTTTCTTCTGTCGGAATTTGCCGATTTCGCGGTCTATACACCGCTCGCTCGCCGCCGGCTTGTTCTGGCCGTCCTTCTCTCGAGCACGGCGGGCCTGATGATCGACTCGATCGTGTTCCTCTGGCTCGCTTTCGGCTCGCTGGAATTCTTGTTCGGCCAGATCGTCGGCAAGTTCTGGATGGTTTTTCTTGCTACTCCGTTCGTTGCTTATTTGCGCCGTCGCGACGAGCGGCTCGGCCTGAAACCCGCCTGAGAGGCTTGCCTATGTCCGCACTCGAAATCCTCCCCAACGTCACCACCGGCACCATAACGACGATGCTCTTGAAGAAAGGCATCCGCCGTTCCTGGATGGCGGGCGCCATGCCGTTCGGCTTTAGCGGCAAACGCGTGGTCGGGCCGGCTTTCACGCTGCGGTTCGTGCCGGTGCGCGAGGATCTGGCGACGCCGGAAAGCTGGTCGAAACCGATCTCCACCCGCGGCGCGATCGAAGCCATGCCGGAAAACTGTGTGGTTGTGGCCGACGCCATGGGCGTAACCGGCGCCGGCATCTTCGGCGACATTTTGTGTATGCGCATGGTTAAGCGCGGCGTGAAAGCGCTGATTTCCGACGGCGTGATGCGCGACAAGCACGGCGTCGTTGCCACTGGCCTGCCGGTCTGGTGCGCCGGCGTTGCGGCACCAGCCTCGGTCAACCAGCTCACCTTCGTCGGCTGGAACGAGCCGATCGGCTGCGGCGGCTGCGCGATTTTTCCCAATGACATCATCGTGGCTGACGACGATGGCGCGGTGGTGATTCCGACCGCTCTCGTGGATTTCGTTGCGAACGAGGGCGCCGAGCATGAGTTGATGGAAAGCTGGCTGGTGCAGGAAGTCGAGAAGGGCGCGCAGCTCCCCGGCCTCTATCCGCCCAACGACGAGAACAAGAAGCGCTACGAGGAGTGGAAGAAGAAAAGATAATGTTCTTCTTTCTCTCCAAGACAGTTGCGCTATTTCTGCTTCCTTCAAATCTATTTATTGCGCTTGTGGTGGTCGGCATCCTGCTGACGCACACCCGTTTCCGGTGTGGCGGCATACGTATGGCGATCGCCGGGTTGGTGTTGCTGTTGATCGCCGGATTTTCACCGGCCGGAAATATTCTCATCCATCTGCTCGAGAGCCGCTTTCCGTCCTGGGACGCGGCGCGCGGGGCGCCGGACGGCATCGTTGTTCTGGGCGGCCTGATATCGACGCGCCTGTCGCAGGTCCATGGCGCGCCGGTGGTCGACGGCGCGGCTGACCGCATTATTGCGCTCGCAAAGCTCGCGCGGCAATTCCCAAACGCGCGCATCGTCTTTGCCGGTGGCAATGGGTCGCTCGCCGGCGGGCCGGCGGAGGCGGATTTCGTCGGTCCATTGCTCGACGTCCTGGGTGTGCCGCGTGAGCGCGTCGCGCTGGAGCGCAACTCGCGCAATACCGCGGAAAACGCCGCCTTTAGCAAAGACATCGCCAATCCCAAGCCGGGCGCGCGCTGGCTGTTGGTGACGTCGGCCTGGCACATGCCGCGCGCGGTCGGCTGTTTCCGCCGCGCCGGTTTTGCCGTGGAAGCCTATCCGGTCGATTGGCGCACCGGCGTTGGCTTCGAGTTCAGGCTGCCGCGCTCCTTTGCCGGGGACCTCGGCCGCACCGATTTGGCGGTCAATGAATGGCTCGGGCTATTGGCCTATTGGCTGACCGGACGCACCAGCGCATTGCTGCCGGGGCCGGTCTGACCGTCCGATATTGCGCTTGTGGTAATCTTAATCGGTTCAGGGCGATTCGTTGAGTCCGCGTCTGCGTGCTCGTGCACCATCGCGCATTCCGCGATGCCACCGTCGAAGGGGGGATCGGCCCATGGCCATCGGAACCGAATCGACCGCTTCGTTTTCTAAGCGGATCACCGGCGAGACCGCCACCGGTCTTCATCTCAATTGGGACGAGCGCGTCGTGACCGCGATCGCCGCCAGCATCGCCGTGCTGATCGTGGCGACTATCGCCGTTTTGATGGGGATGGCGTAGAGTTTTTGTTTGTGTGCGTTAGGAGTTCCCCATGCCGCAGACCATTACGACTGGATATAAAACACTCGTTGACGCCGCCGAGCGCGAGGTCGAAACGCTGCCCGCAACTGAGGCGGTCAAACTCGCCGGCCGCCACGACGTGGTGCTGGTCGACATCCGCGATATCCGCGAATTGCAGCGCGAGGGCAAAGTGCCCGGCGCCTTCCATTGTCCGCGCGGCCTGCTGGAATTCTGGATCGACCCGGCCAGCCCCTATCACAAGCCGGCATTCGCGCAAGACAAGCGCTTCGTGTTCTTCTGCGCCGGAGGATTGCGCTCGGCGTTGGCCGCGCAGACCGCGCAAGCCATGGGATTGAAGCCGGTCGCCCATATCAAAGGCGGCTTTGGCGCCTGGAAAGAGGCAGGCGGCCCGGTCGATCCGCCGGAAGAAAAGAAGAAAGCCTGAGCGGAAGAAACGCGATGGCGCTCACGATGATCATCGGCAACAAGAACTATTCGTCCTGGTCGCTGCGGCCATGGCTCGCCATGAAGGTGGCGGGCATCGCGTTCGACGAGCAGGTGATCCCGCTCTACGAAGCGGGCAGCCGCGAAAAGATACTGAAATATTCGCCAACGGGCAAAGTACCGGTGCTGGTCGATGGCCATCAGCGCATTTGGGAATCGCTCGCGATCCTTGAGTATCTGGCTGAGAAGTTTTCGAAGGCGAATTTCTGGCCTGCTGATGCGGCTGCGCGCGGCCACGCCCGCGCGGTCGCGACCGAAATGCACGCTGGATTTCAGGCGCTGCGCAAGGTTTGCCCGATGAATCTCTGGCTGCCGATAAAATCGCGGCCGCAGACCGACGAGGTCATGGACAATGTGCGTCGTATCGACGGTCTCTGGTGCGATTGCCGGGCGCGCTTCGGGCAAGACGGGCCGTTTTTGTTCGGTGCCTTTGGCGCGGCCGACGCCATGTATGCGCCGGTCGCGTCGCGACTTCATACTTACGGCCTTGAGGTGAGCGCTGTGTCGCGCGGCTATATCGATGCCGTCCTCGCGCTGCCGGCGTTCATTGAATGGCGCGCCGCTGGGCTCAAAGAGCCTTGGGTCATGCAGGGTAATGAGCCGGACTGGCCGCTGGTGCGCGGCATTTAGCGCCGCAGAGCGCTACCACGGCCGCTCGATCGAATTGGTGACGTGCTCGCGGTCAGGCGACGTGAAACAAAGACCGACGCACAGATAGGGCAACTCGGGGTGCGGATTGTGCCCGCGGTGAAATTTGGCGATCGGCTCGGAATAGCACTCGCCGGCCTTGGCCTTGACCAGCACGCCTTCCTGGAAATGCGCCTCGAACAAACCTTGCAAGGCCACGAAGAACGCCGCGCCATTGTGGCAATGCCAGTTGGTGTAGCCGCCCGGCACGATCTCGGCATTGTAGATCTGTACCTTCACCTGCGGATCGCGCGGCAGCGAAGCATAAAGCGTGTCGAGCAGAAGATTGCGGTGGAAGGCATGCCCCGGCGGCGCCAAGCCGTCGAGCTTGAGCTTGAGACCTTTGTAATCGTCGGGTGCGTGCATGTTTGTCCCCGTCACCGTGTTGCCGTGACCACGATCTCGACCAGATGCGGCGGCTCGAGATCGACGCCGAGGCAAGCCCGCATCGGCGGATTGGCCTTGTCGACCCATTCATCCCAGGCGCGGTTCATCTCTTCTTTGCGGCCGATGTCGACAATGTACACGATCGCCGACAAAATGCGGCTCTTATCGGTTCCAGACATTGCCAAGCTCTCGTCGATGCGCTTGAGCGCCCGCTGGGTCTGCTCGTAAATGCCGGGCGGCGCGGGGTCCGGCGTCACGGCGACCGTGAAGACCAGTTTATCGTGAACGACGGCGCGGCTGCGGGTAGGGGTGAGGCCGGGAAAACGGGTGATCATCGGTGGCTCCTGCGGTCCAAAGGCGGACCCAATGTAGGACGAAATCGCGCTGAAACGAAAAACCCGGCGCACGCGCCGGGTTCTCCGCCTAGTCTCATGTGTAATTTATCAGTCGTTCACGGCTTCCTTCACCGCGTCCTTCAGGCCGCCGACGGCATTCTGCACTTTGCCGGCAACCTGCTGGCTCTTGCCTTCGGTCTCGAGCTTGCTGTCGCCGGTGACTTTGCCGGTGACTTCCTTGATCTTGCCTTTGGCCTGTTCGGCGCTGCCTTCAATGCGATCTTTATTCATTTGTCTATCCTCTCATTGCGTGTCCAGTAATCAGGACAACAACGATTGACTGCCGGCGAACGTTCCGTGCAAACGTGAGTGTTCGCTATGCAAACGAAAGCCCCGCGACAGATTGCTCCGCCGCGGGGCTTCGCGGTTACGTGCGTGTGTAAAATTACTTAGCGCCGGTGGTGCCGAGCTTCGGGTTCGGCGAGCACTGCAGACCCTGCGCCTGCGCATCCTTCTCGCATGCCGTCACGCTGGCATATTTGCATTGCAAGGATCCGCCCTTCGACGTCTCGATGCAGAACTTGCCGCTGCCGGTGGCATTGGCGGATTTGTTCATACTGCTGGAACCGGACGAGCTGGTTGACGGCGACATCTGAGCGCTGGCGATCGAAACGCCGGCGAGCAAGGCCGCGACAGCTGTTAAAGTCGTGAGAGTTTTCATTCTTCGCCTCCTTGTTGGATCATGCCGCAGGGGCGGCATGATCCAACAACGGGTGCGCAACAGCGGTGTTCCAGGAACCCGCGCTGTTTTGAGAAAAAGTTTTTGGATTGCGGCAGACCGATGGCAAAACGGCCGGGAAAGTTCCCGGCCGCTTGCCGTTGTCAGGTATACATTATGCGTCGAGGATCGCGACGATCTCGTGGCTGCGCGGATCGATGACGAGAACCTGGTCGCCGACCAAGATGTAGTCATAGCCGCGCCACTCGGGATAGATCACATACACTTCCTGCGGCAGCGGGTAGAAGTGCACGCTGTCGGGAACGCGCGTGCCGACATTCACCGACACGTTGAGATGTGTCGGCGCGACTTTGTGCTGGCGGAAGACGGCGCTGATCTTGGTTCGCTGCTGGGTCGATAGATTGGCCCTGCCGGCCGCCGCGCCTTGACCCGTGGTCGCATTGTGATCTTGCGCCTTGTCTTGCGCCGCGGATTCATTCGTCTTGGTCGCCGCGCCTTCATTGGCCGTGGACTTCGCCTTGACGTCGGCCGGCGCTTGAGCGTGCGGCTCGCCGGCTTTGCCCATCGGGGCCGCCTTATCGGCGTGGCTGTCCTTGTCTGCGGGGCCCTTGATCTGGCCGCCTTCAGGCTCCTTCGGCGCCTGGCCGGTCGTTTGCGGCATTTTGCGCTCGGTCTTGAGTGCCGGCGCGATCTTTTGCGCCGGTGCTATCTTCTCGGCCGGAGCGTTCTGCTGCGCGGCCGGCGCTTCGTCTTTCTTCACGTCCTGCGCCGATGCGGCGCCGACGAGTAGCAGCGTCGCTGCCACCGTCGATAACAATCTTGCCTTCCTCATTGGATCCTCCTGTGGCACCTCCCGACGTGCGTGACGTTGTGGCGTGCTTAACGAGAACGTTGCGAGGCTGCATCTGTTCCACAATCTTTGTTCTGCCGCAGTTCCCCGCGGCATTGCGTTCCGGGTTCCGCCAAGGCACGCTTCCGGAAAGAGGTCAGGGAGGGGACGTTGGCGATACTGTCATCCGCCATCGATACCGGCAGCGCCGAATTTCGCGCCAATGCCGAAAAGATGGCCGCGCTCACCGCCGAATTGCTGGCGCGCCGCGCGCAAGCCGCGCTCGGCGGCTCGAACAAGTCGCGCGAGCGCCACGTGGCGCGCGGCAAACTGCTGCCGCGTGAGCGCGTGATGAACCTGATCGATCCCGGCTCGCCATTTCTCGAACTGTCGCCGCTCGCCGCCAACGGCATGTATGACGATGCCATCCACGGCGCCGGTCTGATCACCGGAATCGGCCGCATCGAAGGCCGCGAATGCATGGTGGTGTGCAACGACGCCACCATCAAGGGCGGCACCTATTTCCCGATGACGGTGAAGAAGCATCTGCGCGCCCAGGAGATCGCGCGCGAGAACCGGCTGCCGTGCATTTACCTTGTCGATTCCGGCGGCGCTAATCTGCCGAACCAGACTGAGGTGTTCCCCGACCGCGAGCATTTCGGCCGCATCTTCTACAATCAGGCGACGCTCTCGAGCTTGGCGATCCCGCAGATCGCCGTTGTGATGGGCTCGTGCACCGCCGGCGGCGCGTATGTGCCGGCGATGTCGGACGAGACCATCATCGTCAAGAACCAGGGCACCATCTTTCTCGGCGGACCGCCGCTGGTGAAGGCCGCCACCGGCGAGGTGGTGAGCGCGGAGGATCTGGGCGGCGGCGACCTGCATGCGCGCAAATCCGGCGTCGCCGATCATTTGGCGCAGGACGATCATCACGCGCTGTCGCTGGCGCGCCGCATCGTCGCCAATCTCAACACCAAGAAGAACGTCGACATTGCTCTCAGTGCCTCGCGCGAGCCGGCGCTTGCTGCGAGCGGCCTCGACGGCATCGTGCCGGTCGATCTCAAGAAGCAATACGACGTGCGCGAGGTGATCGCGCGCATCGTCGATGCCTCCGAGTTCGATGAGTTCAAGCAGCTTTACGGCAGCACGCTGGTGACGGGCTTCGCGCATATTTACGGCATGCCGGTCGGCATCCTCGGCAATAACGGCATCCTGTTCTCGGAGAGTGCGCTCAAGGCGGCGCATTTCATCGAGCTCGCCTGCCAGCGCCGCATTCCGCTGCTGTTCCTGCAGAACATTGTCGGCTTCATGGTCGGCCGCGATTACGAGGCCGGCGGCATCGCCAAGGACGGCGCCAAGATGGTCACGGCCGTCGCCTGCGCCAACGTGCCCAAGATCACGCTGATCCTCGGCGGTTCATACGGCGCCGGGAATTACGGCATGTGCGGGCGCGCTTACTCGCCGCGCTTTCTGTTCACCTGGCCGAACGCGCGCATTTCGGTGATGGGCGGCGAGCAGGCGGCCTCGGTGCTCGCCACTGTCAAGCGAGACAATATCGAGGGCGAGGGCAAAAGCTGGAGCGCCGCCGACGAGGAGGCCTTCAGGCAGCCGCTGCGCGAGCAATTCGAGCGCGAGGGAAATCCTTATTTCGCCACCGCCCGGCTGTGGGACGACGGCATCATCGCGCCGTCCGAGACTCGTCGCGTGCTGGGGCTGGCGTTTTCCGCCGCGCTCAATGCGCCGGTGCGCGGGACGCGGTTCGGCGTATTCAGAATGTGAGGATCACGCGAAAATTATCTTCGTCCCATGTAGGTGGATAGTCGCCGGCAGGAATTCGTCGATGGTGACTTCGCCGTTCAGCGCATAGGCACCTTGCAGAAAAAAGATGCCGATCTCGCCGCCGCCCGCGTAATTCACCGCGGGATTCCAGGTGAAGCTGAGTTGCTTGAAATCCTTTGGGCCGTTGTCGCCGCCGACCCAGCTTTCCGCAAATGTGACAAACGGGAGTTGCGGTGGGCCCCAGAATGCGCAATCGAGATGGCCGATGAGGGCGGGCTTTATTCTCTGGATTTGCAACTGCGTCACAATGGAGCTTACTTGCAAGGCGCCGCCGGTTGAGTTTTTGAATTGCGAGAGGATCGGCAGCGGATTTCTCACGTTGAAGTACTGTCCTGGCTGCATTTGAAAAACTAATTCGGTTGATGTGAATTGGGGACTGCCGGTGGTATCTTGTTCCACGACGGCGGTGCGGGCTGAAATTTCGACCCCAAGCGGTAATTTGATGGGGCCATGTCCGCCAGTAAAGACGGGTCCACCGACTTTTACGATCATAAGTCGTCTCCAATAATAGAAGCTGCGAGTTTGACATCCTCTCGCATTGAGTGCCAGCGCGCTTGCGTGCAATCGGCGGCGGAATGATTAGCGGATGCTTACCTCCCGCGCGCAAAGCTGCGGCAGTTCTGCCGCGACACTGATGCGAATCCTTGGGATGAGGGTGGGGTTGAGCGCCCGCGACTTGCTGGTGCGGCTTCGTGGCCGTCGCGCTATAGTCCCTCGGTAAATGCGCCGAATTTTCAAAGCAGCTGAGGGCTTCATGCGCATCAGGTATCGCATCTGGGGAATTGTGCTGTTCGTTTTGCTGTGCGCGCTGCCGCGCGCGCCGCCAACGAAATCCAGCCCGGTCTCTGGCTCGATACGGAGATCAGTGTCGTGAATGGCGAGCGGGCGCCGGGAAAGACGTCCACCAACTGCGTTACGGCGCAGGATGCGCAGGATCCAGTCAAGATGATAAAGGACCAGATGAAGGATCAGACGCAGCAATGCAGCAAGTTCAACGTTCAGACCAACGCAAATGTCGTTTTGCTGGAGATGGTCTGCGGCAGTTCCGATCAGCGCGCAATCGAACTGACCATGACCTACACCGTCCATTCGCCGCGAAGCACATCCAGCGTCACCAAATCGACCATGAGCATAATGGGCCAGAAAATCGGTTCGAACCTGTCGACCGAGTCGATTTGGATGGCGGCGACGTGCAAAAAGTAGCTATGAGAGCCGCATGAATTACCAATCCGCCCTGATCGTCGGCGCCGGCTCTGGTCTTTCGGCGTCGCTGGCGCGCGCTTTTGCCAAGGCCGGGCTGAAAGTCGCGTTGGCCGCGCGCTCGAATGACAAGCTTGCCGCGCTCGCAAAGGAAACCCGCGCCAAGGTCCATCAATGCGACGCCAGCGATCGTGCTCAGGTCGACAAACTGTTCGCCGCGCTCGATGCCACGGGTGCACCCGATGTCGTCGTCTACAATGCGAGCTATCGCACGCGCGGGCCGTTCACCGAGCTCGATCCCGCCGAAGTCGCGAAGGCTATCGAGATCACCGCCTTCGGCGCCTTTCTGGTGGCGCAGGCGGCGGTCAAGCGCATGCTGCCGAAGGGGCAGGGCGCGATCCTGTTCACCGGCGCTTCGGCCAGCGTGAAGGGCTATGCGCAGTCGGCACCCTTCGCGATGGCCAAGTTCGCGCTACGCGGGTTGGCGCAAAGCATGGCGCGCGAATTATCGCCGCAGGGCATCCATGTCGCGCATTTCGTCATCGATGGCGGCATCAAAAGCGAGCGGCGTCCTGTGCCGCCTTCTAGCCCGGACTCGATGCTCGATCCCGACGCCATCGCGCAGAGCTATCTGCATGTCCTGCAACAGCCGCGCAGCGCCTGGACGCAGGAAGTCGAACTGCGGCCTTGGGTGGAAAAGTTTTGAGGCGGGCTTACCGTCCCGCCAACGCGAACACAGTGTCCCAGTCCACGAACGGCTGCTTGGGGCCGGCCTTCACCACGCCGGTGTCGTGCAGATACGCCGAGCCCAGCATCAGCGCCGCGCCGACGACAACACCAAAAATAAACCGCATGTCCGCCTCCCGAATGAACCCGGCGAGACCGGGCCTCCCATATACGGAGCATAGCCCGGTCTCGGTTGCCTCCGCACGCTGCTCTCACGGGCCTGTGAAAGGGCGATTCATAAAGGGTTTACCTGGCCGCCCTAGCGTCCCGGTGTGGGGAGCGTTGCGTCATGATTTCCATCGTCAACGGCTATGTCTGCACCTCGTCGTGCGACGCCGCGAGCGCCAGGGCTGGTAAGGACCCGAATGCGCCACCCGGTACGCTGCCAGAGCAATCCGGCAAAGCCGATAAGAAATCTGGACTCGACGGCCAGCCGGCGACGCTGCTCGGTGGCGCGCTCCAGGACCTCCAGGCCACGAACGGGCTCACGCCGGCGAGTGACGCCACGCCGCCGAATAGCACTCAGCAATCGCTGCTAAACCTGCTGGCTTAAGCTGCGCCCCGCGTGCTAAACGCGCGCGCATGACAAATCCCGCCGATCTCAAACAACTCGCGCCCACCGGCAAGCTGCGCGGCGGCGTGGTGGTATCCCCGGCGGCCTCCGCCTTTTTCGCCATCCGTGACGCCAAGGGCGCAGTGCTTGGCGTCACGGTCGATCTGCTCAACAGCTTTGCGCAGGCGCTCAAGCTGCCTTTCGCCATGCAGGTGTTCGACAATTCCGGGCAAGTGACCGACGCGGTCGGCTCCGGCGAATGCGACGTCGCCTTCATGCCGCGCGATCCTACTCGTGAGGGGAAGGTCGATTTCGGCCCGGCCTATTATTTCATTTCCAGCACCTATCTGGTGCCGGCCGGCTCCAAAATAAAAACCATCGACGAGGTCAACCGCTCCGGCGTGCGCATCGTCGCGATCTCCAACACCACGACCGCGCGCAGCGCGCGCCGCACCGCGCCCAATGCGTCGGTCGAGGAAGTGCCGAGTGTCGATCTGATGACCGAGATGGCGTCAAAGGGGCAGGGCGATGCCTTCGCGCTGTCGCATGACTCTTTTGCCGGCTTGTTGCCGAAGCTGCCCGGCGCGTGCGTTCTGTCCGGCCATTTCCAGCAGACTGGCATCTCGGTGGCGGTGCCGAAGGGCCGCCCTGCTGCGCTCAAGATCGTGACCGGCCTCATCGAAGACGCCAAGAAATCCGGTCTGGTGCGCAAGGCGCTTGATGCCGCCGGGTTTAGTGACGCCGACGTCGCGCCGCCCGCGTAAGAGCTATATCGTCACCACGACATTGCCGATCGTGCCGCGCTCCACCGCCTCGTGGGCGACGGCTATGTCGGCCAGCGCATAAGTCGGCTGCGCTATTCGGTTGACCAGCTTGCCTTGCTCCAGCGCACGCGCGATGCCGGTGACGGTACGCTCGCGCTCGGCTGCGTCGAGCTCATAGACCAGGAAGAATTGCAGGCGGATCGTGTTGACCAGGCAGAATGCCGCCGGGATCGCCGCCTCCGGCGTGGTGCCATAGACGAGCACGCTGCCTTTCGGCCGCAACACCGCCGGAATGAGCTTGACGTTGGCGGCGAGATCCATCTCGATCACCGCGTCGACGCCGCGATTGCCGGTTATTTCCATCACCCGCGCGCCGACATCGTCGGATTTGTAATTGATCGTGTGATCGGCGCCGGCGTCCTGCGCCGCCTTGGCTTTCTCGGGTGAGGAAACAGTGGCGAGCACCGTCGCGTCGGCCGCCTTGGCGAACTGGATGGCGTATTGGCTCACGGCGCCGGCGCCGCCGGAAATGAGCAAAGTCGTGCCCTTGGTGGCGTGGCTGAGCGCGATGGCGTGATAGCCGGTCATGGCCGGAATGCCGAGGCAGGCCCCGGCCTCGAAACCGATCTTGTCCGGCAGCTTGACTGCCTGCGCCGCGGGCAGCGCGATGTATTCGGCCGCCGTGCCGAAGGCGCGCGTCCATTGTCCGTTCCATACCCAGACCCGCTCGCCGATGCGCGATTTGGCGACGCCGTCGCCAACGCGGTCGATGACGCCGGCGCCGTCGCTTTGCGGAACGACCCGGGGCCAGGCGATCTTGCGGGTCGCGCCTTGGCGCGATTTGACGTCGGACGGGTTGACGCCGGAGGTGGCGAGCTTGACGCGTACCTCGCCGGGGCCGGCCTGCGGCGTATCGGCCTCGCCGACGCGCAACACCTCCCGCGCGGAACCATTGCTTTCGTAATAGGCCGCTCGCATGTGACATCTCCTCCGGCGCCGCACGATAACACGCGGCAGGGCGAGGGAAACCGGGCGCGGAACCGGTTGCGGCGCTTGGTGGTTACCTATGGGGCAAGAAACGAGGTGCGATCATGTCCTACCGCGTCTATAGCGGCCCAAAAGGGTCGCCCGATATCGCTCCGCTCGCAAAGGAGCAGATGTTATTCAAGGAATTCACAGTACTCGACGAGGCGCTGTCTTGGTCGCGTCATGTCGAGCACGGCGGCCGTGTTCCGCTCCTGATCGAGGGCGACGATGGCAGCCGCATGGACCGCCGCGCCATCGCCAATGCGCTACGAGTCGGCGAGCGCGAGCAGGTCGGGCAGTAGCGGCGCGACCGGAAAAAGGGGTGCCGGTTCAGAATGCCGTTTAACCCGCGTGGCGGGCCCACTCCGCCCGCGCGCGCTCGGTCAGGTGTTGCCATTTGATACCGACCACGTCCCAGTTGACCATGGGCCGTTGCTCCGCGCTTGCCGGCGTGTTCTCGGCCGAGAATGCGTGGTTGGAGTCGTAGAGATAGGCAGCGCCGACAGTCAAAACGCCGCCGAGAATGATCCCAAGCAACAGTCGCATGATGAACCTCCACGTCCCCTGCACCAGAACGCGCGCTTGGAGCTTCCGGTTCCACGATCGCGGGGTGCCTTTGCGGCCTATTGGCGGTCTGCCCGGGCGACTTTGGCGGAGCGGTCCCAGGGCCCAAAAGCATCCGGAACCATTGTTGTAAACCTTTGAAAAGACTTATGTACTGACTTTAAAATGTTCGCCCTGTATTGAAATAAACTGCTATATTGAAGCCATGAGCAGTCATTCAACCAAGACCGCCGGACGGTCGGCGAAAGCCGCCCGGGGCACCGAGAAAAAAGTCGCCAAAAGCGCCCGGGCCGTCACCAAGAAGGCGTCAAAATCGGCCCGCCGCCCGGTCGGCAAGGTCACGCGGCCGGCGGCCCCGGCGATCCGTGCGCCGAGCATCGCGCCAAAGTCGGGACTCAAGTCCACATTGAAGTCCAAGATACTGCGGACGCCAAGCCCGCCGATGCAGCCCTGGGCCGCCTCCGAGATCGTGACGACGACGCACAAATATCAGGTCGGCGAGACAGTTTATTACACCTCGCCGACGTTTGGCCGCGCCGCCGCCACCGGCAGCTACACGGTGGTCAAGCTGCTGCCGTCTGAAAGCGACGACTACCAGTACCGGATCAAGAGTTCCGGCGAGGCCTTCGAGCGCGTCGCCAAAGAAAGCCAACTCGACCGGGTCTAGTTCTCGGCCGCCCGCGCTTTCGTCTCCGCCATCGACTATGATGCGCGTCAATCATGCGGGCCGTACCGCAGAGGAGGGAGCCGTGCCGATCTACATCACGCAAGGGCGCTACACCCGCGACGCTGTCAAAGGCATGATCGTCAAGCCGGAGGACCGCGCCGACGCGGTCGGCCGCGCCATCGCCAAGGCGGGCGGCAAACTGGTTGGCTATTACCTGACCTTCGGCGAATACGACTTCCTCACTATTGCCGAGATGCCGAGCGACATCCATATGGCGGCGGTGCTGCTGGCGGCCGCCAGCGGTGGCGGCGTCACCGATGTGCGCACGACCGTGGCGATGACCTCGGTCGAGGCCAAAGGCGCCTTCGCGGCGGCGAGTGATCTTGCGCCCGGCTTCAAGTCGGCGGGCGGGACGTGAGACTGGAATAAATAAAAGCAACGCGGCGTTGTAATCAGACTGAACAAAAATCAGCGCATAAATGAATGGGAGGATTCATGTTTAAGCTTCTAAGAGTCACCGCCCTCGCCTTGCTGCCGGTATTGCTAGCGTTGCCGGCATCGGCGCAGACCTATCCGAACCGCACTGTTAAATTAATTGTTCCGTTTGGCGCCGGCGGCCCGGCCGATGTTTATGCCCGCATCCTGGCTCAGCATCTCTCCGAGGAAACCAAACAATCCTTCGTGGTGGAGAATCGCCCCGGCGCGGGCGCTTTGATTGGGACCGACGCGGTCGCGAAATCCGCGCCCGATGGGTACACGCTGCTAGTGATGTCGAACACCCACACCACCAACGAGTCGTTATTGTCCAACAAGCCTTACGAGCTGATGCGCGACTTCTTGCCGGTGGCGACCATCAATTATTCCGACCTGCTGATGGTGGTTAACCCCTCGGTGCCGGCAAATTCGGTGGCGGAATTCATTGCGCTTGCCAAGAAAGAGCCGGGCAAGCTCAATTACGCTTCTTCCGGCCCTGGCACGCCCTATCACATGGCCGCCGAATTGTTCAAAGCCATGAGCCATACCGACATCGTGCACATTCCGCACAAGGCCTCGGGCGATATGCGAAATAGCGTGCTGTCGGGCAACGTGCAGATGATGTTCGATGCCATCACCGTGATGTCTGAACTGGCCAAGGCCGGCAAAGTGCGTGCGCTCGCGACCACCGGCTTGAAGCGCAACCCGCTGACGCCCGACCTGCCCACAGTCGCCGAAACCGTGCCCGGTTACGAGGCAACCATCTGGCTTGGCGTGATGGCACCGAAGGGCACGCCCAAGGACGTCATCGCCTTTCTCAATACTGCGATCAACAAGGTCATCAACCTTCCGGCGGTGAAAGAGGTTTGGCTCAAGCAAGGCGCCGTGCCGCTGGTTAAGACGCCCGCCGAATTCGATGCCTTTCTGCGCAAGGACATCGAAAAATGGGCCAATGTGGTAAAAGTCTCGGGCGCTAAAATTCAATAACCGGAGGCCTATGCCGACGATTGATGGCGCCTCGCTGAACGGTCTGTTGTCGACGCCGCTGGTGCTGGGCGCATTGGCGGCGCTGCTGGCCCTGCTGCTGATCCTCGCCGTCTTTCGGGCCGGCGGGGCGCGTCGCCTGCTGCTGCCGGTCGCAGTGCTGGTGGCCGTTAGCGTCGGCGTCATGGCGCTGCTCGATCGCATGGCCGAGATGGATCGCGCTACCGAGCGCCGTGCGCTGACCCAACGCTATGCCGAGCTTAACGCGCAGGCGCTGGCGCCGGGCTCGACGCTCGCTTGTCTCGATGGTGTGGCGGGCGACGCGGTGGAGACCGCCTGCGAAAAAACGGTGTTCGGCGGTCCGCAAAATACCGCGGCTGCTGTCGCCTATATGGCGGCGCGGTTGACGCTTTTGAGCGACGGTCTCAGCTTCGCCCGCCACGGCGATCCGGACTTTGCCGTCTCGCTCGCGGGTCTGCGCCGCGCCATCGAGCTCGACCGTTTCGGCATCGCCGCCCATGTGCTGGCGGTTCGCGATGGCTGCACCGCCGAGCGGTGCGAGGCCTTTGTGCTCCTGCAAGACGCCAATGTCATGAAGTCAAATCTCAAGGCCCAAGTCTTCGATCAATACGTCTCGCGCTACGCCGCCGATTGGAACAAGACCGCGCCGGTCGCCGATAAACAGCCGCCGGTGGCGGCGCCTGCGGTCAGCGCGCTTGAGCCGGCGCCGGCCAAGACGCCTTTGTCCGGCAAATATGATTTCCCTTCGGCCGCCTCGATCCCGGCGGTGAGCATCATGAATCCCGAGCCGAAGCTGCCAAAAGACGCGACCGACGCCCAAGCAGCGGCACCGCAAGCCCCGGCTGAGGGCGAACCGGTCCGGACGCCACCGAAGCGCCCGCAGGCGGCCTCGCCGCCGGCACGCTAATATCGGCTAGACTAGCCTGGCCCATGCTCTCCTCCGTATTGATCGCCAATCGCGGCGAAATCGCCTGCCGCATCGCCCGCACCGCCATGCGGCTGGGTCTTCGCACTATCGCGGTCTATTCGCAGGCTGACGTGGATGCCTTGCATGTGCGGCTATGCGACGAGGCGCACGCCATCGGTCCCGCGGCCGCGGCGCAGAGCTACCTCGCCATCGACAAATTGATTGCGGTTGCCAAACTTGCGCGCGCCGACTGCGTGCACCCCGGTTACGGCTTCCTGTCCGAGAACGCCGGCTTCGCGCAAGCCTGCCTCGATGCCGGCCTCGTCTTCGTCGGCCCGCCGCCATCGGCGATCCGCACCATGGGGCTCAAGGACCGCGCAAAGGCGCTAATGGAAAAGGCCGGCGTGCCGGTGGTGCCGGGCTATCACGGCGAGCTGCAGGAGCCGAAATTTCTCAAACAAAAAGCCTACGAGATCGGCTATCCGGTACTGATCAAGGCGACGGCCGGCGGCGGCGGCAAGGGCATGCGCCGCGTCGATCGTCACGCCGATTTCGACGCCGCGCTGGAAGGGGCCCTGCGCGAGGCGAAATCCGCCTTTGGCGAGGAGCGCGTGCTGATCGAAAAATATGTCAGCGCGCCGCGCCATATTGAAATGCAGATTTTCGCCGACCGTCATGGCAATGCCATCCACCTCAACGAACGCGATTGCTCGTTGCAGCGCCGCCATCAGAAAGTCATCGAGGAAGCGCCGGCGCCAGGCATGAGCGCATCTTTGCGTGCCGCGATGGGCGCTGCCGCGGTCGCGGCCGCCAAGGCCGCGGCTTACGAGGGTGCCGGCACTGTCGAGTTCATCGCCGACAGCAGTGGCGGCCTGAATGAAGGCGGCTTCTGGTTCATGGAAATGAACACCCGCCTGCAAGTCGAGCACCCGGTCACTGAGGTGGTCACCGGCCTCGATCTGGTGGAATGGCAGTTCCGCATCGCCGCTGGTGAAAAGCTGCCGCTCACGCAAGACCGAGTTCCGCTCGCCGGCCACGCCGTCGAGGCACGGCTTTATGCCGAGGATCCCGAACGCGGATTTTTGCCCTCGACCGGCAGGCTGCTGGCGCTGCGGTTTCCGCAAGGCGAGGGACTGCGCGTCGATACCGGTGTCGAAACCGGTTCCGACGTCACGCCGTTCTATGACCCGATGATCGCCAAGCTGATCGCCCACGGCAAAACGCGCCTTGAGGCGCTCGACCGGTTGGCTCAAGCGCTCGACAACACCATCATTGTCGGCCCGCGCAGCAATGCCGGCTTCCTGGCTGGGCTCTGCCGCGCCGAAGGCTTTCGCACGGGCGATTTCGACACCGGCTTCATCGACCGCAATCTGGAAGGCATCGGCGCTGTCCCGCAAGGTCTCGACCGCGCTGCCGCGGCGCTTGGCGCACGCACGCTGGTCGAGCGCGAACGCGCCCGCATCTGCGCCGCCGCTGTGCGCGATCCGGATGAACCGGCCTCGCCCTGGGACAGCGCCGATGCCTTCCAGCTTGCCGGCGCGCGCAAACTGGCGCTGCCGGTCCTGGTCGAAGGCGAGACTGTCGTGGTGCAGGTCGCCTACGGCCCCGACGGCGCAACGGTCGCCATCGACGGCATTGCGCCGGCGGCCGATGCCGTGGCGGTCGCGGCGGGCGAGGCGGTCTATGTGCTGCGCCACGGTCGCCAAACGAAAATAACGCTGCGCGATCTCACCCTCGACGAGGCTGGGGATCATGGCTCAGGCGGGCTTGTGCGCGCGCCGATGCATGGCAAGGTGCTCTCGGTTTTGGTGGAGCTGGGCGCCCAAGTCACGCGCGGCCAGCGTCTCGCCATCATCGAGGCGATGAAGATGGAACACACCTTGACCGCGCCAATCAATGGAACCGTGACAGAGATCGCCGTCACCGGCGACGCGCAGGTGGCCGAGGATGCCAAGGTGATGGTGATTACGCCGCAAGAGTAGACTGGGAAGTCAGATATGCCGCTTCATCTCATCAAGTTGTGCGTCGGCTGCGACTCGGTCGCCGATCTCGAAGACTGGATCCAGCAGAAGCTGAAGGAAAAGAAAAAGCGCGGGCAAGAGCCCGAACACATCCACACCACCCGCATGGTGCCCAAGCGCGCCGATGAGCTCACCGATGGCGGTTCGCTCTTTTGGGTGGTCCGCGGCCAAATCATGTGCCGCGAGCGCATCCTCGACATCCGCCCGTTCACCGACAAAGACGGGATCGGCCGCTGCCGCGTGGCGCTTGACGGCAAAGTGGTGCTGGTCGAGCCGCGCCCGCGCTCGGCGTTCCAGGGCTGGCGCTATCTCCAGGCAAAGGATGCACCGCGCGATCTGTCGCGTGCCGCGCCGGGGGCCGCCAAGATGCCGGAAACAATGCGGCGCGAATTGCGCGAGCTGGGGCTGCTGTAGGCTGTTGGCTATATGCCTACCGTGATTATAGTGAACTCCGTCCGATCCCTCGCTGACGCTTCATGAAGCGTCACAACGGCGGAGCGGACGCGGCGCCCGACAACGGCGTCGCAACTGGAGCGCCGGGAGGCGCAGCCCCCTTCGTCAATGGGGGCGCGTGCCTGCGAAGCGGTTGACCCATGTAACCGGATTTAGCCGTGAGCGGGTTGCGGGCTCCGTCAGTGCCCGTCAAAGGGCGCTTCGCCAGCGCTCTGGCGCCTTGGAAAAATGGAAACCGGCGTGTCCCGCGCCTCAGAGAATAGGGAGAGCGGGGCGTTAGCTACAGGCCCAGATTATCGATCAATCGCGATTTGCCGATCTTGGCAGCGACCAGCAGGCGGATCGGTCCGTCCTTGCGCGAAGCGATGGCCGCAAGCGTCAGCGCATGGCGCGCTTCCAGGTAATCCAGCGCGAAGCCCGAGCGCCTGATTTCAGCGCCGCCTTCGTCGAGCACCATTTCGACGGGCTCGCCTCGTTTGATGCGAACGGCAGTCGCCTTGAGTACACGGTAGAGCATAGGCGCGGCTGCGCGTTCGCCGGTCGACAGATACGCGTTGCGCGACGACAGGGCGAGACCGTCAGTCTCACGCACGGTCGGCACGCCGACCACTTTGAGCGGCAGATCGAAATCTTTCGCCAACTGGGTGATGACGCGTAGCTGCTGGTAGTCTTTTTCGCCGAATAGCGCGAAGTCAGGCGAGGTTTGCGTAAACAGCTTGGCCACCACCGTGGCGACGCCACTGAAAAAATGCGGACGGAACTTATCCTCCAGGCCAGCCCTGGCGCTGCCACCCGGCTCGATGCGGGCGACGAAGCCGTCCGGATACATAGTTTGGGCTGCCGGCGCCCATACCAGATCGACCTTGGCCTCGGTTAACGCCGCTATGTCTTTTTTTATGTCGCGCGGATAGCTGGCGAAATCTTCATTCGGCGCGAACTGCGCGGGATTAACGAAGATCGACGCCACCACGCGGCGGGCGCGGCGGTGCGCCTCTTTAACCAGCGCCAAATGGCCGCCATGCAGCGCGCCCATGGTTGGAACCAGCGCGATGCGCTCGCCGGCCTTACGGAAAGACACCAGCGCGCGGCGTAGCGCTGGTATCGTGCACACGACGGTCGGACGATTTGCCATAATTCGAAGGGGCCTTGTCGGCTCACTGTCGTAAGTCGGGGATACGACTTAGCAAAGCAGCGTTAATCCAGCCATGCGGGTTAATGGTTAAACCACGACAAACTTGACTAAAGTGCGGTAAAACATCGAGAATTGCCGGATCAAGGGGCGCATAATGTTGGTCCAGCCGATCCATGAAGCCGCGTCGTCCGCGCACGTTGTCGTGCTCGGCAATGAAAAAGGCGGCTCGGGAAAATCGACGACGGCGCTGCATATTGCAGTTGCCCTGCTCAAGGCCGGGCAGCGCGTCGCGACTATCGATCTCGACTGCCGCCAGAAAAGTTTTACCCATTACATCGAGAACCGCCGTGCCTGGGGCGAACGCGCGCGCGTCAAGCTCGAGCTGCCGACGCATCATTGCGTTTCGCGCGGCGAGACAACTTCGCTCGAAGCCAACGAGGCGCACGAGTTCGCCGATTTTTCAAAGGCGGTCAGCGCGATCGAGAAGAGCCACGACGTGGTTGTGATCGACACCCCCGGCAACGACACGTACCTGATGCGGCTCGCCCATTCGATGGCGGACACGTTGGTTACGCCGCTCAATGACAGCTTCGTCGATTTCGACGTGCTCGGAATGGTCGATCCGACCAACTTCGCCGTCACCGGCGAAAGTCATTATGCCGAGATGGTTCGTGAATCGCGCCGTCAGCGCCGACTGGTCGATGGCCGGCTGACTGACTGGATCGTGGTGCGCAATCGTCTGTCGACGCTCGGCTCGCGCAACAAGCGTTTAGTCGGCGAGGGCCTGACCGAATTGTCCAAGCGCATGGGTTTCCGCTGCGTCGACGGTTTCGCCGAGCGCGTGGTCTATCGTGAATTCTTCCCGCGCGGCCTGACTGCATTCGACGAACTCGACGAGGCCACGCTTGGCACGCGCCCGAGCATGTCGCATCTGACCGCGCGCGAGGAAGTGATCGCGCTGCTCAACGCGCTGCATCTGCCGCTATCCGAGAACGGCAAGCGCCGCGCCGCCGCCCGCGCCGAATGGTATTCGGTCATGGACCGGCCGCTGCAGGTCCACGACGTCATCGGCTGACGGTTTGCCGCCATTGCAAGACAGACCGAAGCTCGCCACTTTTGGGGGGCGGCACGAATTCGGTGTAGAATTCCCAGAATGAGCAAGGATCCCCATCAAACTCCGGCACCGGCCGCCGCGCGGCCGGAGATCGCGGAGTTTCTCGACCGCGTGCGCGCGCTCGGGCCCGCCGCCGCCAGCGGCAAGCGCGGGCGGCTGATCTTTGCGCTCGACGCCACCATGAGCCGGCAGCCGACGTGGGATTTAGCCTGTACGCTGCAGGCCGACATGTTCCGCGAAGCGGCCAGCGCCGGCGGGCTCGATATCCAGTTGGTCTATTTCCGAGGGCTTGGCGAATGCCGCGCCTCCGGCTGGGTCGCAGGCAGCGAAAAGCTTGCCGGCTTGATGTCGAGGATCGATTGCCGCGGCGGCCACACCCAGATCGGCAAGGTGCTCAGCCACGCCCGCCAGGAATACGGCAAGCAGCGCGTCCAGGCGCTGGTTTTGGTCGGTGACGCCATGGAGGAGAAGATCGACGACCTCTGCGCCGCGGCCGGCGAACTTGGTCTCCTGGGTGTGCCCGTCTTTATGTTCCAGGAAGGCGGCGACCCGGTGGCGGAAAACGCCTATCGTGAGATCGCCCGGCTGTCGCGCGGCGCCTATTGCCGCTTCGATACCGGCGCTGCCCATCAGCTCGGCGAATTGTTGCGCGCGGTCGCCGCCTATGCCGCCGGCGGCATCAAGGCGCTGACCGACCTTTCGGCGCGGCGCTCTGATGGCGCGCGCCGGCTTTTGGCTCAGCTAAAATAAAATGCCCACCATCATCTTCGGCGTCCTAATACTCGCGCTCGCCCTCTGGGTGCTCGGCGTCATTTCGCGGGTCGATCCGAAAGTCGCCGCGCGCGTGCTTAAAGGCGCTGGCGGCACGCTGGCGATTGGTTTTGCGGTGTTCCTCGGCCTGCGCGGCGAGATCGGCGTGGCGCTGCCGCTCGGCGTATTGGGCTTGGGCTTGCTGGGCTGGATTCCGTTCGGAATGCCTGGGTTCTCCCAGCGCACCGCAAAAACCGCGGGGCAAACCTCGCACGTGCGCTCGGCGTTTTTGGAAATAGAGCTCGATCACGACAGCGGTACGATGCGCGGCCGCATCCTCGCCGGTAGCCGTCAGGGCGAGGCGCTTGAGGCGCTCGACGTCAAGACGCTGGCCGGCCTGCTCGACGAGTTCGACGAGGAAAGCCGCGCGCTACTGGTGGCGTATCTTGACCGCCGGGATGCCGGCTGGAGTGAATACGCGCAAGGACACGCGGCAGCGGGGCGGCCTGCGGCGGGGAGCGGAAAAATGACCGAACAAGAGGCCTATCAGATCCTTGGCGTGCAGCCGGGTGCGAGCGCCGATGCCATCACGCGCGCGCACCGAACGCTCATGAAGAAGCTGCACCCCGACCAGGGGGGGTCGAATTATCTCGCCGCCCGCGTTAACGAGGCCAAGGAAATTCTGTTTCGCCGCCATCGCTGAGGTACTCCTTACGCAACACCTTCAGCGGCTCCCGGTTTGATACTTCCCTGCCGGATTATTTTTTTATTACGCGCGATTTATCGCGCGCTAATTCTTCAGCAGCATGCATGGAATCTCATCGCGCTTGAGGTGCTTGCAGGCCGTCTCCGCCTGATCTTTGTCCAAGCCCGCAAAGCGCGCGCGGTAGAGTGCCTTATCGCCTTTGGTCGTTTTCTCGGTGAACGGAGCAGCCTGGCCGAGCTGGTCTTTGGCTTTTTCCTGCGCCGCGGTCAGGCGCTGTTTGGCCTCGCTTTCCTCGGGGAAGGCGCCGACCTGGATCATCCAGCCGCCGCCGCGCGGCGTGGCCGTAGGCTCGGGCAATACGGACGCAACCGGGATGTTTTCGGAAGCCGAGGCGAGCCTGGCCGGCAGCACGCCCAAGTTTGCAGGTTTTGCCGCTGGTTGGGGCGGGGCATCCTTTTTCGCGATCATCACGTTGGTGACGGTGACCGGGCTGGCCGGCGCCGGCATCAGCTTACGGCTATCGGACGGTAGCGGCGACAGCGAGGCCGTGTGCACGCTGCCGACCTGTACGGCAAAGGTCTTGACCGGATTGGGCTTGATCGGATCGGTGGAGCCGAGCGCCGGTTCGTTGTTGCGGGATGCCGGCGTTGCCACGGCTACTTTTTCCTTGGCCGGCGTTTCCTTCACGTCCTTGACATGCGCTTCCGCGCCCTCGATTATCGGCGCAGCGGTGCGTTTGAGGGAGGCAACATTTATATTGTTGTCGATCATGCTGCGCATGCGGGCATCGCGCGCCTCGGCGGTGTGCCCGCCGAACACCACCGCTACGATGTGCCGATTGCCGCGGCGCACCGAGGTGACGATGTTGAATCCGGAATCGTGGATATAACCCGTCTTGATGCCGTCGACGCCCTCGACGTTGCCGAGCAGATGATTGTGATTGCGGATCATGCGGCCGTGGTAGGCGAAATAGCGGGTCGAGAAATAAGTGTAATACTTCGGGAAGCGGTCCTGGATAGCGCGGCCGAGCGTGGCCTGATCGCGCGCCGTGGTCATCTGCACGTCGTCGGGGAGACCGGACGCATTGTGATAGGTCGTGTGCATCATGCCGAGCGCATGCGCCTTGGCGGTCATCAGTTTGGCGAATTCTGTTTCATCGCCGGCCAGCGCTTCGGCCACGATCACCGCCACGTCGTTGGCCGATTTGGTGACGATGGCGCGGATCGCCGTTTCAACCTGGATGGTATCGCCGGGCGTTAAGCCGAGCTTCGAGGGCGCCTGGGCGGCGGCGTGCGGCGAGACCTGCATTTCGGTGGTGAGCTTGATCTTGCCTGCCTCCAGCCGCTCGAACAGCAGGTACAGCGTCATGATCTTAGTCAGCGAGGCCGGGTGGCGCGGACTGTCGGCGTTGGACGCCTGCATCACCGCGCCGGAATTGGCGTCCACCACGATCGAGGCCGTGGAGGGTTCGTAGTTTTCGGCAGCCACGCCGTGGTGGTGTCGACCGCGAGCGTTGGCGTCGGTGCTAACGGCAGTTACGGCGAGCAAAGTCGCCAGGCCGACGGCGCCCCAAGGCAAACGGACAAGGGCTCCCGCACGCAACATTCGCACTCCCAACCCCGTTATTAGGCGGTCTTGAGACCCGCCAAATCAGGCCGATTTATAGCGCCCCCGCGCCGCCACAAATTACGACGGTAGGGGAACACGGTTTACAAATTATTAAGGCAATCCCCTGGAATTTAAGGTATTTTTGCACTGCGAAATAATGTTTGACTTTATTGTGCAGTGCGGTATAAGCCTGCCTTATTCCCGGATAGGCCGGGTACCGAGTTTAGCACATTGGCACCGCTTTGCGGGCCGGGAATGGGATAACAATGGTCAAGAATTTCGAGGACCTCCAGCAGGTCAGTAAAGACAATGTTGAGATCGCCATGAAATCGATGGGCGTGCTCTCGAAGGGCGGCCAGGCCATCGCGGTCGAAGTTGCCGACTACTCCAAGAAGGCGTTCGAAGACGGCACCGCGGCGCTCGAGAAGCTGTTCGGCGTCAAGTCGGTCGAGAAGGCCATCGAGCTGCAGACCGAATACGCCAAGACCGCCTATGAAGGCTTCGTGGCCAAGGCTTCCAAGATCGGCGAGCTCTATGCCGATCTCGCCAAGGAGACCTACAAGCCGTTCGAAACTTTGCTGGCGAAGGCCAAGTAAGAAGGTCCCATAATTCTCGTCACGTAGCGTGTTGAGTTTTTCTTAAGCGTTGCGTCAGCGTCAAAGGAAAAGCCCGGCTGGTTAGGCCGGGCTTTTTGTTTGGGAGCAGGGTGCTGCTGCCTGGGTTATTTGGCCACCCGCAGCTGCGTCAGGTTGGTGCCGATCTGGGTAAAGACCGCCATGATTTGGCTCGCCGACGTCAGTAGGTAGAATTTGTCAGAGGTGCTGGCGCAATTCTGCAACAGGGTGGATGTCGGGTCGCCGCCGGTGTTCACCTGAATGGTGTAGATGGTGTTGGTGACGTTGGCGCCGGTGGCGGCCTTGAAGTTGGCGCAGGTTAGCTGTTCGCGCGCGTCGATCTTGGCGTCGTCGGATGTGCCGAGACTGGAGCCATCCCCATACCAGCGGTCTTGCGTGTTCAAACCGTCGGTCAGCAGGATGATTATTTGTGAGTAGTTATAGCCCGGTTGCATCGCCGGCACCGTGAAGGGTCCGCCGCCGACCAGCGACATCCAGCCGAGCTGCAACCCGATATTCTGGTTGGTGCTGCCGTTCGGCGACATGTTGTTGACTAGCGAGGACATCGACGACCAGCTGTAGCTCAAGCCCATCACACCTTGCGGACAGGTGCCGTATTGTTCGGCCGCGTAGAGCGTCGAATTGATAGTGATGCTCGGCGCCGCGGCGTTCGTGTCGTAGTTGCCCGTGGTGTCAGGCGTGGTTGAATTGCCGCGGTCCATGACGCAGCCGGTCCAGGTGCTGTGGGTATTGGGCGTCCATTTCGCCGGGTTCCAAACACCGGGCGTCCATGCGCCTGTCGTCCACGTTCCGCCTGCGGTCCACACGCCGACCGTCCACCGCCCCGCCGTCCAGGTTCCGCTGTGCTGCGAGCACGTGCTGCTGGTCGTGTACTGCGATTTCGAACACACGCCCGCGCTGGTGCAGGTGCTCTGGGTCGTGTGGCCCGATATCGAGCAGGTCCCCGCGGCCGTGCAGGTGCTCTGGGTCGTGTGGCCCGATATCGAGCAGGTTCCGGTCGTGCACTTGCTCTGGGTATCGTGGCCCGATCCCGAAATCGAGCAGAGGCCGGCGCTGGTGCAGCTGTTTTGACTGGTGTTGCCCGAGATCGAGCAAGTGCCGTCGGATGTGCAGCTGCTCTGGGTATTGTCACCTGATATCGAGCAGGAAGAGTGCGAAACGCAACTACTCCGGGTCGAGTAGTTCCCGATGCTGCAAGTACCGTTATTGGCATCCCAGGAATTGTTGTCGGACAACGTCGGATCCTGCGCCGCGGTGCCCCAGTAAATATAATTCGAATTGTAATTGGCGGCGCCGAGATTGACGTCCTTCACGAATGGAATGATCGAGACGTAGACGTCGCCATTATTGGTGGCGGCGCTCTGCAACTGGGTCAGCAGGCTTTGGGTCGCGGACTTGAGCGCGGTCATCTTGCCGCTGTCGGCCATCGACCCGGTGTTATCCAGCACCAGCGCCACGCGCAGCAGGTTGGATCCCCATTTGACGGTCGAGGAGCCGTTCACCGCCAGGTTCTGGAAGTTTTGTCCCGGGATGAGGCCAAGAAAGAAGGTCGGCACATTGGCAGAAGCGTTCACGACGAGTGCGGTTCCGCCACTGGTCGTGTAGTTGGCCGCAACCGTTACGTCCTGAGCTTCTGGCCGCGTGAACAGCGCGTTGAAGTATTTCACGGCGTTTGCTTGCACCTGGGCCGAAGTCTCGGTGGCGGCTTCCTTCGATAGCATCAGCGCGGTCGCGTCGAGGGCGTTTTGCAGCGCGGTCTTGACCGAATTGGCGTGGCTGTAATCGACTGCAAAGCCGACAAACGTGACGATCGGCAGGGTGGCGATGGCGAAGGTGATCGCGACATTGCCTCCCCGCGCGATACGAAACGCGCGGAGCGAGCTACGAAATTTGGTCCAAACCGACATCATGGTACTTCACCGAAAACGGTTGAATTCGTCTGCCTTCATAAGCCCTGAGGTTAAAAGGCTGGTATATCGATGACGGGAAAAGCCGCCTCGCATGGTAATTGTCGCGCCCGCAAACCGGCGGGTCTGCCCGCTCGTTCAAGCGCTTGCTTGGTTAACCCGCTCTGCCTGCGATACCGCTAATGCCGAATAGTTCTTACGGGGTGTCGTTAATGCTTGGTTGGTGCGGCGGCAAAAACGTCCTGTGAGAGCAAGCAAAATCGGACAATTTGCGTTTTCGCCGCCGGCCGGACCCACTACATGGCGAGCCGCAGGTTGGTGAGCGCGGTGCCGATTTGCCCGAAGGTCGTGACGATCTGCGCCGACGAGGTCAACAGGAAGAATTTGCTCGAGTCGGTCGCGCAATTCTGCAGCAGCGTCGAGGTGGCTTCTTTGTCGGTGTTGACCTGCACGGTATAGACCGTGATGCTGGCGGCTTTGAGATTGTCGCAGGTCTTCTGCTGCCGCGCGTCGATTGACGACGCGGTGCTGTACCAGCGGTCCTCGGTGTTGAGGCCATCGCTCAAGAGAATGATGACCTGGCTGTATTTGTAGTTCGGATCCTGCGCGGGCACCGTGAAGGGCGCAGCCGTCAAGGATTGCCAGCCCATCTGCAAGCCGATCGCCTGGTTGGTATTGCCGACCGGCTGCATGGCAGTGATCTTGTTGGAGAGCGCGGTCCAGTCGTTGGACAACCCCATCAGCGACACCGGGCAGGACGAGTACTGCTCGGTCGGATACAACGTGCTGCCAGCGACCGCTGCGTCGTTGGTGGTGTCGAAATTCTGGTCGCGGTCGGTGACGCAACCGTTCCACGTGCTGTGGGCATCGGGCGTCCATACTTTGCTGTGCGACAGGCACGTGCTTTGGTCCGTGTAGCTCGACTTGCTGCAGCTTCCGTTCACCGCCTCCCACAAATCCCAGCGCAGCCAGGATGCGCTGACGCTGCCGGGATCGACGTTCACGTCCTTGTTGAAGGGAATGATCGAAACATAGACGTCGTCGGGGCTCGTGGCCGCGGCCTTGAGCGACGTGAGAAGATTTTGCGATGCGGTCTGAAGCGCTGTCATCTTGTTCGAGCTCGCCATCGATCCGGTATTGTCGAGCACAAGCGCGACGCGCAATCGGGTATTGCCCCAGGTCGACGTCGTCGATGCCGAGATGTTGATGTGGTCGATATTCAGGACGGCGAGAAAATTTGTCGCCAGTCTGGCACTGCCGCTGAGGACAATTTGCGATCCACTGGACGAGGAATAGTTCGCGGTTACTACGACGTTTGAAACCCCGGGCCGGTTGTTGAACTGGGCATTGAAATAATTGGTCGCGTTGGCTTGGATGGTGCTGGCCGAATCCGTGGCCGCGGTTTTCGACAGCATCAGTGCGGTCGCATCGAGGGCGTTTTGAAACGCGGTGCGAGCCGCACTGGCTTGGCTGTAGTCGATGGCCGCGCCGACGGCGCCCATCAACGGTATAATCGCTATTCCCAGCATCGGAGCGACGGCTCCTTGCCGGTTTTTCCAGAAACGGTGCAAGCGGTGCAGAAGCATGGCGGTAGCCCCCCTGATGGACTGCCGGGAAACTGGCAATCGGTAGCGGCGGTAGAAAGATGCTGTCGGCGCCTTTAGATATCGTTGGAACCTGACCGCGAATTTGGGGAAAAATCGGCGCGCATTGTCGGCAAGGCGCTTGTGATCGGGTAACCAATGGATATCTGCCTGGATGCGGCCAGATTCGCCGGAAATCGGCTTGTTTTGTCCCGGAGCGGGACAAAATCCGCGCTTCGTCGGCTTGGCCTGTCTGCGCCGGGGTCTTTATGATGGTGACAAGATGGTGATGCCGCGTGCTGGCGCGGCGGTGGGTGTTAGAGTTCTGCTTGGCAACGGAAACGTGATGACATCGAACGCTACCAAGGACTTTCAGGCGGCCGGGGTCCTATCCGGTGACGGATCGCCCCGCATGGCGGATGACGACCGCAAGCGTCGCGCCGACCAGGGCGGCCCCAGCACCGCGGTCATCACCAAGACCAAGCCGCAGACCAAGAAGCCGAGCATGTACCGCGTGCTCATCCTGAACGACGACTACACGCCGATGGAGTTCGTCGTGCACGTGCTGGAACGCTTCTTTGGCCGCGACCACGAAGCCGCCACACGGATTATGTTGCATGTGCATCATCACGGCATCGGCGAATGCGGCATCTATACTTATGAAGTCGCCGAGACCAAGGTGACGCAGGTTATGGACTTCGCGCGGAAACATCAGCATCCTCTGCAATGCGTGATGGAAAAAAAGTGAGTCTGGGAGTGGGGCGTTCAATACAAATGCGAATGGGATTCTAAATGCCGACCTTCTCCCGCAGTCTTGAGCAGTCGCTGCATCGCGCGTTGGCGCTCGCCAATGAGCGGCACCACGAATACGCCACGCTTGAACATTTGCTATTGGCGCTGATCGACGATCAGGACGCCTCCGCGGTGATGCGCGCCTGCAACGTCGATCTCGAAAAGCTCAAGCGCAGCCTGACGGCCTATCTTGAATCCGAACTGGAAAACCTGATCACCGACGGCGCCGAGGATTCCAAGCCGACCGCCGGCTTCCAACGCGTGATCCAGCGCGCGGTCATCCATGTGCAATCCTCCGGACGCGAGGAAGTCACTGGCGCTAATGTGCTGGTCGCGATCTTCGCCGAGCGCGAGAGCCACGCCGCGTATTTCCTGCAAGAGCAGGACATGACCCGCTACGACGCGGTCAACTACATCAGCCACGGCATTGCCAAGCGGCCGGGTCTCACGGAGTCGCGTCCGGTGCGCGGCGTCGAGGAAGAGGCTGACACCAAAGGGGGCGACGAGCCCAAGAAGAAGGGCGACGCGCTCGACGCCTATTGCGTCAATCTCAACAAGAAGGCCAAGGACGGCAAGATCGATCCGTTGATCGGGCGCGACGCCGAGATCAATCGGACCATCCAGGTGCTGTGCCGCCGGCAGAAGAACAATCCGCTGTTCGTCGGCGAAGCCGGCGTCGGCAAGACCGCGATCGCCGAGGGTCTTGCCCGCCGCATCATCCATGGCGAAGTGCCGGACGTGCTCAAGGGCGCCACCGTATTCGCGCTCGACATGGGAACGCTGCTTGCCGGCACGCGCTATCGCGGCGACTTCGAGGAGCGGCTCAAGCAGGTGATCAAGGAGATCGAGGCCTATCCGGGCGCAATCATGTTCATCGACGAGATCCACACCGTGATCGGCGCCGGCGCCACGTCCGGCGGCGCGATGGATGCGTCCAATCTGCTCAAGCCGGCTTTGGCTTCGGGCACCATCCGTTGCATCGGCTCGACCACCTACAAGGAATACCGCCAGTATTTCGAGAAGGACCGCGCGCTGGTGCGTCGGTTCCAGAAGATCGACGTCAACGAGCCGACGATCGCCGACGCCATCGAAATCATGAAGGGCCTCAAGCCCTATTTCGAGGAATACCACAAGCTCAAATACACCAACGAGGCGATCAAGGCGGCGGTCGAGCTGTCGGCGCGCTACATCCACGACCGCAAGCTGCCGGACAAGGCGATCGATGTGATCGACGAGTCGGGCGCGGCGCAGATGCTGTTGCCCGAGGGTCGCCGCAAGAAGACCATCGGCATCAAGGAAATCGAGACTACGATCTCGACCATGGCGCGGATTCCGCCCAAGACCGTGTCGAAGGACGACGCCGAGGTGCTGAGACACCTTGAGCAGACACTCAAGACGACGGTCTACGGCCAGGACAGGGCGATCGACTCGTTGTCAGCCTCGATCAAACTGGCGCGCGCCGGCTTGCGCGAGCCGGAAAAGCCGATCGGCTGTTATTTGTTCTCGGGACCGACCGGCGTCGGCAAGACCGAGGTCGCCAAGCAATTGGCTGCCGCGCTCGGCGTCGAACTGATCCGCTTCGACATGTCGGAGTATATGGAGCGGCACACAATATCGCGCCTGATCGGCGCGCCTCCCGGCTATGTCGGCTTCGACCAAGGCGGGCTGCTGACCGATGGCGTCGATCAGCATCCGCATTGCGTTCTCCTCCTCGACGAAATCGAGAAGGCGCACCCCGATCTGTTCAACGTGCTGCTCCAGGTCATGGATCACGGCAAGCTGACCGATCACAACGGCAAGTCGGTCGACTTCCGCAACGTCATTCTCATCATGACGACCAATGCGGGCGCCTCCGAAATGGCCAAGCAGGCCTATGGTTTCACCCGCACCAAGCGGGAAGGCGACGATCACGAGGCGATCAACCGGATGTTTGCGCCGGAATTCCGCAACCGGCTGGACGCCACCATCACTTTCGCCCATCTGTCGCAGGAGGTCATCGCCAAGGTGGTCGAGAAGTTCGTGCTCCAGCTCGAGGCGCAGCTCGGCGACCGCAATGTCACCATTGAGCTGTCGGAAGAGGCGGCGCGCTGGCTGATCGCCAACGGCTACGACGAGCTCATGGGTGCGCGTCCGATGGCGCGCGTGATCCAGGAGCACATCAAGAAACCGCTGGCCGACGAGGTGCTATTCGGTCACCTGAAGAACGGCGGGCATGTGCGCGTCATCGTCGATAAGGACGAGAACGGTCGCGACAAGCTCGGCTTCGAATATCTCGATGGGCCGGTCACGCCCAAACCGGAGAAGCTCCCGGCGGTGCGGCCCAAGGCCAAGCGGCGCTCTTCGCCGCGTCCGAAAGCCAAGCGCGGTTCGGTGCCGAAGGTGCCTTTGATCAAGGCCTGAACACCTGCGCACAACAATTGATGTCGAAGGCCGGCACTTGTGGCCGGCCTTCTCATTTTGGAACTCATGCAACACAGCGACGTTGGTATCGCGGAAATTAATTCACCCACCCCGCTTTAGAGTCGTTCCAGTTCGGAGCAATTCTATTGTTGCCTGCCGCGCATGAATTAATTTGAAGATCAAATTGATGGAATGATAGCGTCGCGCGGGGACGAACCGGGAGAGTTAAAATGACAAAGACACCAAGCTTCGTTCTCGCGATTGCCGGTTTTGCGGTTTGGTTTGGGGCATCATCGGCGCTGTCGGCGAAAGAATTTTATATCGGCGAACCTATCGTAAAGAACGACTTGCAGCTTGTTCCGCACTATCTGGAAGGCATTCAGATGGACAAGATGCCGGCAGGAATGTCGATGAACCCCAAGGCGGTTCATCTGGAGGTCGACGTGCACGCCACCAAAAGCGACAAGCACGGCTTCCATGAAGACGAGTGGATGCCCTATTTGACGATCAGCTATCGCATCGAAAAGTCGGCGGGAAATTCAAAGCCGACGGAAAACTATTCGCGATGACGGCGGGCGACGGCCCGCACTATGCCAACAACGTGATGCTGGCGGGCGAGGGCGACTATCATCTGACATTTACTCTCGATCCCCCTTCGAAGGCGGGTTTCATTCGTCACATCGATAAGGAGTCCGGTGTCCCGGCATGGTGGGAGCCGTTCTCGGTCGACTGGACTTTCCATTATCCGAGCAAACCAAGTCAGGACTGATATGCGGATCGCGCTGGCGCTTCTTGCGTTGTCTGTGTTCTGCATCGGTGCGCGTGCCGAGGAGCCCTTTTCGACGTCGATCACGCTGCGCAATCATCGTTTCGAGCCGGCGGAAACCCATGTGCCGGCGGGCCGGCGTATTTTGTTGCATTTGAAAAACGAAGATCCGCTGTCGGAGGAATTCGACTCCAGCGCCCTTAAGGTCGAGAAGGTGTTTGCCGGCAATTCTGAAGGCATTATTCGGATCAGCCCGTTGGACAAGGGGCGATACGAATTCATGGGCGAATATCACTCCGACACCGCCAAGGGCGTCGTGATCGCGGAATAGGCGCCGCGCAATTTGTAGGGCGCGTATGCGGTGTTGGCGGGCGCCGGCGAGCTTGCACTTCTGCTGGACGGATATTTATTCGCGCACTAACCCGCGGCGATGGCGGCGGCGAGTTTTTTGGCGTGCTCGGCCAGCAGCTCGGGTTTTTCCTTCTCGCTCGCCGGCGGCTTCATGGCGACGCCGGTTTTGCGCGGGATGACATGGACATGCAGGTGGAACACCACCTGTCCGCCGGCGCCCTCGTTGAACTGCTGCAACGTGACGCCATCGGCCTCGAAGGCCTTCATCGCGCCCTTGGCGACCTTCTGCGCCACCATCATCACGTGCGCGAGATCGTCGGCGCCGACGTCGAGGATATTGCGCGCCGGCGCTTTCGGCAGCACCAGGCTATGTCCCGGCGAACGCGGCATGATGTCGAGGAAGGCGAGCGCCTGATCGTCCTCGTAGACTTTGTAGCTCGGTAATTCGCCGCGCAGGATCTTGGCGAAGATGTTGTTCGGATCGTACGGCATCGCAATCTCCTGGCTCAGTCCTGTTCCACCAAGTCCTTGCGGAATGGCGCGGCCGCCGCAAGCTCTTCGCTGGCCGCCCGCACATAGGCGCGCTCGCGCGCCAGATACTCGGCCACCGCCCGCCGCAGCGCCGGATTGGCGATGAAATGGGCGGAATAGGTGGTCTTCGGCATGTAGCCGCGCGCCAATTTGTGCTCGCCCTGGGCGCCGGCTTCGACGCGCGCAAGTTTATGCATGATGGCGTAGTCGATGGCTTGATAGTAGCACAGCTCAAAATGCAGGAACGGATGATGCTCAACAGCGCCCCAATTGCGGCCGTAAATCGTGTCGTTGCCTAGGAAATTGAGCGCCCCGCCGATCCAGCGCCCGGCGCGCTTGGCCATGACCAGCAAAATGCGGTCGCGCATTGCCTCGGACACGATCGAGAAGAACGCGCGCGTCAAATAGGGCCGGCCCCATTTACGCGATCCGGTATCCATGTAGAAGGCGAAAAAGGCGTCCCACACCGCCTCGGTCAGGTCGGAGCCGGTGAGCCAGACCACCTCGATGCCTGGATCGAGGGCTTCCTTGCGCTCCCGGCGGATGGTCTTGCGCTTGCGCGACGACAACTGGCCCAGAAAGTCGTCGAACGTCGCGTAGCCGCCATTCTCCCAATGGAATTGCTGGTCGTTGCGTTGCAGGTAGCCGCGCTCGCCCAGCAGACGCCATTCCGCCTCGGTTGCGAAGGTGACGTGCACCGAAGACAGTTCGTTGGTCGTGGCGATCTCGACCAGCGAATCGGCGAGCGCGCCGCGCACGGCGCCGGCCAGCGGGCCGGGGCGGGTGAGCAGACGAGGGCCGGTGACCGGCGTGAAGGGCACCGCCACTTGCAGTTTGGGGTAATAGTCGCCGCCGGCGTGCTCGAAGGCCTCGGCCCAGCCGGCATCGAAGACATATTCGCCACGCGAATGGCTCTTCACATAGCACGGCGCGGCGCCCAACAGCGTGCCGTCGTCGCCTTCCGCCAGCAGATGGCGTGGCTGCCAGCCGGTGCGCGGGCCGACCGAGAATGACGCCTCAAGCGACGACAGAAAACCATGGGAAATAAATGGGCTAGTGACTTGTCTTTGTGTGGATAAGTCTGGGGATAAGTTATCCTCACATGGGGGCAATTTATCCTCATGTGTCACATCAGCCGCGCAGGCGTCCCACGCTGCGGCCGGGACCTCGGCGAGCGATGGCGCAATGCGGATACGGAGTTCTGTGTCAGTCATCGGGGGGTCTGTGAGGGCGACTTTAAGCCGGTTTACGGGCGAATGGCTTCAAAAATGATCTGATCAGCCCAACGCGCGGCGCGTGCCCGGTCGGCCTCGCTACGCACGGTCCAAGTCAGCAGCGGCAGACGGAACAACGTGCGGGCGATGAGCGTCGCCACGGCCGGCAGGTCCTTCACGCCATAGGCGATGAAATGGGGACGAGTGCGGTTGGCGTGCAACAGGAACGCCATGCGGCGCTTTTCCGTACCCGAGAAGCGATCCCATTCGTAATGGGCGTAGTACCGCTCGGCGACGATGCCGCGTGTGAGATGCGGAGCGATCCAGCGCACCACTTCGATCATGGCGGGATCGAACGACATCACCGCCACCGGGCCGGAATAAGCCGCCAGCACGTCGGTGACGCGCTGCGCCAGGCGCCGGTCGTTGTCAAAATGGCTTTTGAGCTCGAGCAGGAGGGGCGCGCGGCCATCCACCAGATCGCACAATTCGCTTAAGCGCAGGATACGGTCGGCGCTTGTCTTAAAGAGGACTTTCGTGATGTCGGCGGCCGCCATCTCGGTCAGCCGGCCGTGGCCTTCGGTCAGGCGGCCGAGCGCATCGTCGTGATACACCATAGCCTCGCCGTCGGCGCTGATTTGCAGGTCGGTCTCGATGCCGTAGCCGTGGTGAAGCGCCGCGGCAAAGGCCGATGCCGTGTTCTCGATCACGCCGGCCGACGTGTCATGCAGGCCACGATGGGCGAACGGTTGCGCGGTGAGCCAGGCGAGGCCGGGCATGAATCAAGCCACTTCGAAAATGCCTTCGACTTCGATAGCGGCGTCGGCGGGCAGCGCCGAGACGCCGACTGTGGTGCGGGCGTGGCGGCCTTTGTCGCCGAACACGTCCACCATCAGATCGGAGGCGCCGTTCATGACTTTCGGTCCGTCGGTAAAGCCGGGCGCCGAATTGATGAAGCCGCCGAGCCGCACCACGCGGGCAACCTTGTCGAGGTCGCCGAGCGCGCCCTTGATCTGCGCCAGAAGATTGACCGCGCAGGCGCGGCCCGCCTTCTGACCGTCCTCGACCGAAACGCCGGCGCCCAGTTGGCCTTTAGCGACCAGCTTGCCGTCGCTGCCGAAGCAAAGCTGCCCGGAGACGATCAGCAGATTGCCGCTGCGCACAAACGGCACATAATTGGCGATCGGACTAGCCGGGGTCGGCAGCGCGATGCCGAGGCTTTCGATCTTTTTTTCAA
>Ga0209483_1000262_pt1 | contig 49127 bp, 49 predicted proteins | sample NGEPerA_FD_184508 | JGI IMG/M metagenome (GOLD analysis project Ga0209483, IMG submission 184508) | Arctic peat soil microbial communities from the Barrow Environmental Observatory site, Barrow, Alaska, USA - NGEE PermafrostL2-A... | ecosystem: Environmental > Terrestrial > Soil > Wetlands >...
GGTCGCCGCGCCTTCGGGGCACAGCAGCAGCCCCTCCTCGCGCGCGACCTGGCGCCAAGCCTCGGCGATCGCCGAATCGTCGACCGCGATGGCGAACCCGCCGCTCTCGCGCACCGCGCGCAGGATCAGGAAATCGCCGACCGCCACCGGGACACGGATGCCGGCGGCGAAGGTATGCGCGTCCTGCCAGCGCGGCGCGTGCTCGACGCCGTCCTCCCAAGCCTTGACCATCGGCGCGCAGCCGGTCGCCTGCACCGCGACCATGCGCGGCCGCTTGCTGCCGATCCAGCCCATCTCCTCGAGCTCGGCAAAGGCCTTCCACATGCCGATGAGGCCGGTGCCGCCGCCCGTTGGATAGAAGATCACGTCGGGCACTTCCCAGCCGAGCTGTTCGGCGAGTTCGAGCCCCATCGTCTTCTTGCCCTCGATGCGGTAGGGCTCGCGCAAGGTCGAGCAGTTGAACCAGCCGACCGCCTTCTCGCCCTCGGCGACGAGGCGGCCGCAATCGTCGATGAGGCCGTCGACTAGAAACACCTCGGCGCCCTGCAGCGCGATCTCGCGCACGTTGATCTCGGGCGTATCGTCGGGACAGAAGACGTAAGCCTTCATCCCGGCGCGCGCGCAATAGGCGGCCATCGCGGCGCCGGCATTGCCGTTGGTCGGCATCGCCATGGTCTCGATGCCGAGTTCCTTCGCCATCGACACCGCCATCACCAGCCCGCGCGCCTTGAACGAGCCGGTCGGCAACCGCCCCTCGTCCTTGACGAGAATTTCGCCGGGTTTTTGTCCCCTTGGGGCGATGTTGCGGGCGATGCGCGGCAGCGAGACGATCGGCGTGACGATTTCGCCGAGCGAGACGACGTTCTCCGGCCGCCGCACCGGCAGCATCTCGCGATAGCGCCACAGGGTCTGCGGCCGGGAGGCCAGCATGTCCTTGGTCAGCGCCTGGCGCACCCCGGCGAGGTCGTAGCGCACCAAAAGCGGCCGCCCCGCCTTCGACAGGCCGTGGATGACACCCGCCTCGTAGCGCTCGCCGGTGAGGCCGCATTCGAGATGGGTGACAAAGTTCGGCAGATCGCCGCCGGTCCAATCGATATCCGCCATAGACGCCACCAATCTCCGCATTTCCTGGAGAGAACGACGGATCGCCCGCGATCGTCGAGTCCGATATTCTTAAGACAGGGGTATTGGTTGACGGCCGCCACGCAGCCGCCTGACGAGGTTGGGGTAGAGCGGGCCAAGCTTGACGACAAAGTCCGCCGCCATCAGCAGGGCGCCAAGGGCGAAGGCTACGTCTCCGGGAAAGCGCATCCATTGCCAGAAGATCGTGTCTTTGTAGAAGGCGCTGCTGCGGGCATAGGCATACCCATGCTCGTAGACCGCAACCAGTTGCGGCCAGCCGATCGGAAAGAAGTTCAACAGAATCCATAAGACCAGCCCGGCATTGTAAAGCCAGAACGCGGCCAGCCCGATCTTCTCGCTAAAAGGGGCCCGGCCGGCGAGCGCATAGCGCAGGCAGAAATAGATCAGGCCGATCGCCAGGAGGCCGAAGGCGCCGAACAGCGCCGTGTGGGCGTGGTTGAGCGTGAGAAAAGTGCCGTGCTCATAGTAATTGACGAGCGGCGCATTGAGGGTGCCGCCGCCGAAGACGCCGGCTCCGACGAAGTTCCAGAACGCCGCGCCGATGATGTAGATGTAGGCGAGGCGATAGTTGAAATCCTCGCGGTGCGCCTTGATCAGCCCGTATTGCTCGATCGCTTCCAAGACCAGCAGCACCAACGGCAGCACTTCGATAAACGAAAACATGCTCCCCATCGGCACCCACAAGCTCGGACCGCCGGCCCAGTAAAGGTGATGCCCCGTCCCGATAACCCCGCCGAGGAAGATCAGGATCAGCTCGAAATACACCGCGCGCTCGGCGAGCTTGCGCGACACCAAGCCCACCGCCATCAGCAGATAGGCGCTCATCGATGCGGCGAAGGATTCGAAGGACTGCTCGACCCAGAGGTGCACGACCCACCACCGCCAAAAATCGGTGATGGTGAATGATTTCTCGATCCCGGTGAGCGGGATCATGCCGAATATGTACAGCACGGCGATGTTGACGGTCGCGGCCCAGATCAGGTGCTCCAGCCGGATCCGTCCGGTCCAGAACTCGCCGGTTGCCTGCCACAGCAGGGCGGCCGTCGGCCACATCGCGCGGAACACCAAGGCGCTCCAGAACGCCAGCCCGACGAAGAAGCCGATCTGCCAGAAGCGGCCGAGCTCGATATAGGACAGGCCCTGGTTGCCGAACCAGAACCAGTCCCGGTCGATATACCCCATGATGCCCAGATAATCACCGGCGAGCGCGCCGCCGATGACGACAAGCGTCATCCAGAACAGGATATCCACCAAAATCCCCTGCCCGCGCGCTTCGCGCCCGCCGGCGATTGCGGGTGCGAGAAACAATCCGGCTCCGATCCAGGCGAGAGCGATCCAGATGATCGGCGCCTGGATATGCACGTCGCGCAGGAAGTTGAACGGCAACAGCGCGTTGATGTCGTAACCGTAGAAGCTGGTGCGATCGTAATATGAATGCGCCATGATCGTTCCTGCGCCGATTTGCACGAGCAGCAGGGCGGCGACGACGACAAAATACTTGCCTATTTTGCGCTGACTCGGCGTCAAGGCATGAAACTCGGCGAGCACCGAATCCTTCGGCGCGTCGTCGGCTGCGCTGAGAAAGAGCTTGTAGATGAACAGCACCGCACCGAACGCGAAAAACGTGAAGCAGAAACTGACCCAGGTCCACAGGAAGGTATTGGCCGTCGGCGTATTTCCGACCAGGGGTTCGTAGGGCCAGTTCTCGGTCCAGGACCACTCGAGCCCGGGCCGGCGGGCCACCGTGGTCAGCGCCGAATAGATGATAAAATCCGCCGTTTGCAGCGCGTCCGCCGGGTTCAGGCTGTAGGCCGGGGTCCAGCCCTCAACGGCACTGACTTCGCTGAGCGCCTTCGCGGTCTCGCTTCGCACCGCGCCGATCGCGGCAGCCAGCGCGTCGGGGAGCACCACCTCCGGAGCCGTCAGGTTGATGCTCTGCAATTCCGCGCGCATCGTCGCCCCGGCCGCGGCGCGATCCTCCGGCGACACGGCCGTGAACGGCTTCCCGTAGCGCGCCTGAGCTATATTGTCCTGCGTCGCGGTCGCGAGCCGGACGAGCGTGGCGGCGGTGTAATCCTCGCCGTAATAGGAACCCATCCCATAGAGGCTCCCGTAATCCATCAGGTCCGCTTTCTGGAAACCCGCCTTACCGGCGACGATATCGGCGCGCGTTATCAGCACGGCGCCCCTGGTTGAAAGAAAGCGCTCGGGCTGGGGCGGCGCCGTTTGGTAGGTCCGCACCGTGGCCCAGGCAAACAGCGCGAAGGTCAGTATCGCAACCGCCAGCAACGTCCATTTCAGCACGTTGCTGACCGGATCTTCGCTCCGTGACGGGGAATCATTGGCGGCTAGGGACATAGGGCTCCTCCGATGCGGGAAGATTGCTGAGGCGTCCTCAAGGCTATCTGAGCCGGAGAGCACCCCGCCGATCGCGTACTAACGGATTTTGGGGATCCTGCCGCCTGTCGGCGAGGGTCACCCGGGACTACAACATCGCCTCCGCCACCAGCCGCATCGCCGCGGCGTCGGCGCCGGTTAGGACCAGGGAACCCACCCAATGGTCTTCGGCGAGCTCCCGCCAGGCCTGCAGCCGATCCTTGATCCGCGCCGGCGGCCCCACCAACGAAATCTCGTCGATCAGGGCGTCGGGCACCGCGGCGGCGGCGTCGCCGCGCCGGCCGGCGAGGAAATGGTCCTGGATCGCCACCGCCGCGTCTTCATAGCCGAGACGCCGCGCGAGGTCGTTGTAGAAATTGCGGCCGCGCGCCCCCATTCCGCCGATATAAAGCGCGAGGCCCGGCCGCAGCCTGTCGCGACACTCGGCGACATCGTCTCCCACCGCGATCCTCACATAGGGCGCGAGGTCGAAATCGGCGAGGTTGTCGGAACGCCCCGCCTTGGCGCGGCCTTCCAGAATAGGATGGACGATCACCTCGGGCTTGTCGGGCGACATAAAATACGGGAGCGCGCCGTCGGCAACCTCCCCCGCGGTCCTGAGCCCGGCCGGGGAAATCGGCGCGGTGTAGATTTTCAGGCTGGGATCGCCATGGACGATGCTGCGCAGCGGCTTGCCGAGCCCGCTCGAACCGGGTCCGGCATAGGGAATGTTGTAGTGCTCGCCATGGTGCTCGAGCGGCGCCTTGCGTTCCAGCACTTGGCGGATGATCGCGACATATTCGCGGGTGCGCGCCTGCGGCCGCCCGAACGGCACGCCGTGCCAGCCCTCGACGACCTGCGGGCCCGACGGGCCGATGCCGCAAAGGAACCGGTTGCCGGAGAGCGCCTGCAGCGACAGCGCGGTCATCGCCGCACAGGCCGGGGTACGCGCCGGCATCTGCATGATGCTGGTGCCGGCCTTGATGCGGCTGGTGCGCGCCAGGACCCAGGTGATCGGCGTCACCGCGTCGGTGCCGTAGGCTTCGCCGGCCCATACCGCGTCGAAGCCAAGCCGCTCCGCCTCCCACACCAGATCCATGCCGATCCCGCCCTCGCCGGGCGAGAATTTAAGCGTCGTCGCCAGTCTCATAGGGCGACCCTCATGCGGCAATTCCTCACTGGGCAAGCCCCCACCCCAACCCTCCCCCGCAAGCGGGGAAGGGGGGCCGATGCGGAGCGGCGGTCGGGTGGGGGCTTTCGGCCTCGACGATGCGCCTCATAAGAGAAACCCCTTGCCGGCTTTGGCGATGCGCTCGACCGAAGCGAGCCAGTCGTCGAGCTCGCGGTCGAACGGCTCGACCATGACGTGCCCGACCCCGACATGGGCAAAACCGTCGAGCCGGGCGGCGAGCACGTCCTCGTCCTTGCCGTCCCACGCCACGCGCAGCGAGATCGCGAATTCGGCGTCCGGCCGCTCCTGGCGCAGCTGCTGGACGATCGGCGCCGCCTGCGCGGGGGTTGCGCGCGAACCGTGCCAGCCGTCGAGCCGCGCCGCGCGCCGCAAAGCCGGCTCGGAGGTGCCGCCGATCCAGATCGGGATCGGCTTCTCGGGTTTCGGCATCATCCGCATCTGGTCGATCACCGCAGGAATCCAGCGCGACGGGAAGCTGACCGGATCGTCGCTCCATACCGCGCGCATCATCGCGATGCCCTCGTCCATGCGGCGGCCGCGCTCCTTGAACGGCACGCCGAGCGCTTCGAACTCGGCCTCCATCCAGCCGACTCCGGCGCCGAGGATCAGCCGCCCGCCGGACAGGTTCTGCAGGGTCGCCAGTTCCTTGGCGAGCGGCAGCGGGTGCCGCATCGGCAGCACCAGAACGCTGGTGCCGAGACCGACGCGCCGGGTGTAGGCGGCGGCCCAGGTCAGCGTCAGCACGGGGTCGTAGAAATTCGGCGAGGGCGGATACATCGCGCCCGCCGGGATGATGATGTGCTCGCTGGCCCAGACGTCCGCGAAGCCGAGTTTCTCGGCCTGCACCGCGGCGCGCTTGATGCCCTCCGGCCCGGCCTTGCGTCCGATTTGAGGCAGATGAATCCCGAGCCGCATTGCGCCGTTTCCCCGCCGCTTCGCGCGATGCCGCAAAGTGGGCCGCCGCGGCCACGCTTGCAAGAATTTGCCGCTTCAGGGATGGCGGCCCGTGCTATGACGAAGAATATCGAGGGGATCGGCCGTCCGGGCCAGCGTCTGCAGCTTCGAGCCGGCGGTAATCCATTTGTCGCGACGCGTCCAACGGGAGACGACCATGAAACCGGTGCTTGTGCTTGCCTTTGTCGTGATGTCGCTGCTGCTCGGCGTCGCCGTGACGGCCTGCTCCGACATGGGCGGGAATTACTACGAGAACGACACGCATGGCGGCTACCCCGGCCCCGGGACGCGCACGCAGAACCGCGACGGCTAGACACCGCGGCATCAGGCTCACGCACGACCTGCGATTTTTGGCTTTTGCCGAGCCAGCGGGTCAGCGCGAGCGACATGGCAAATTAGCCACCCGACCCCTTGCCGGGCGGAATGTAACGTGAAGCCCCCCTGTTCGCGCCACCGACGGTTTTTCCATCGCGCGGCGAATGCAGGATATCACAGCCATGCACAAATGAAAGGGTGATCCGCGGCAGACGCAATGCTGAAACCGCGGCCGACTGATTGCTGCTCAAGCTGGGAGGAGGCTCGTTGACGGCTCCGGCGGGGCAGAGGTTACCTGGACACCGCGAATAGGAGGCACCATGGCCGAAATGAAGCCGCTGGAGGGCAAGGTCGCGATCGTCACCGGCGCCGGCAAGAATATCGGCAAGTCGATCGCCGAGATGCTCGCCGCCGACGGGGCGGCGGTGATCGTCAACGGCCGCGGCGACCGGGCGATCATCGAGGAGACGGCGAAAGAGATCCGCGCCGCGGGCGGCCGGGCGATGCCCTATCTCGCCGACGTGGCCAAGCCGGACGCCGTGGCGGCGATGGTCGCGGCCGCGGTCGCCGAGTTCGGCGGCGTCGACATCGCGGTCAACAATGCCGGGCTGCGCCGCCAGACGCCGTTTCTGCAGATGAACCTCGAGGAATGGCGCGAGATCCTCTCGGTGGCGCTCGACGGCGCGTTCATCCTGGCCAAGGCGGCGGCGCTGGAGATGGTGAAGCGCGGCGGCGGCACGATCATCGGTTTGTCAGGTATCTCGCATCACGCCGGCTCGCGCGGACGGGTCCACGTCAACGCGTCGAAGGCCGGGCTCGAGGGCTTTATCCGCGGCCTCGCGATGGAGCTGGCGCCGCACAACATCACCGCCAACTGCATCGCGCCCGGCTCGATCGACACGGTGCGCGGCCCCTCGGCCGGCGGCGCGCACGGCCGCGGCATGGAGCGCGAGATTCCGCTGGGCCGGCAGGGCCGGCCGCAGGAGATCGCCGCGATGGTGCGCTTCCTCTGCGGCCCCGACGGCCGCTACGTCACCGGCCAGACCATCCACGTCAACGGCGGGTTGTTCTTCGGGAAGTGACGGAGAACCGAGGTTCTCCGTCATCCCGGCGCAGGCCGGGATCCATGCCGGCCAGCGCGTGGGAAGCGCAAGAATGGATCCCGGCCTGCGCCGGGATGACCTCTGCCGAGCAAGCTCGCCGAGGTCAGTTCAGCCGCAATTCGGCGATGTGCCGCGGGTCTTGCTGGAGTTCGCCGCGCTCGACTTTCTTGACGATGTCGACCAGCCGCTCGTTGGCGCGGGCGTGGATGCCGGCGCGCTCGCCTTCGCGCACCACGAAGCCGTTGAGAAACTCGATCTCGGTGCGGCGGCCCTTGGCCATGTCCTGGCCCATCGACGGGCGCTGGTCGGCGGCGCCGCGCGGCGCGCTGAGACGGTGCTCGTCATATTGCTTCAAGGCCGCGGCATCGCCCTCGCCGGCGCGGGCGATCAGCTCAGGGTCCTGGTGCCCGATCTCCTCCAGTCTGTAGCCGAGCGCCTGGCCGACGCGGATCGCCTCGCCGGCGAGACGCGCCTGGAAATGGCGGATCGTCTCGTTGTCGGTGATCTGCGAGCCCGACAGGCCGGTGCAGGCCGAGACGCCGTTCGCCATCGAATTGGCGACCAGCTTCGACCAGCGCTCGCCCCACAGATTGTCGGTGGCCTTGGCGCTGTCGGCATGGGCGACAAGGTCGCGGACCTCCTCCGCGCGCTCGGTGATGCGGCCGTTGACCTCGCCGGTGCGGTAGACCGTGTGGCGGCTGCCGCCGACCAGCCCGCCGCGATGGATCTGCCCCGGCGCATGCAAATGGACGCTGATGTTGCTGGCGATGCAGCCCAGCGTCTTGCCCCAGCCGACGACCCCGGCGATGGTCTCCTCGTTCATGCAGTTCTGCAGCGAGACGATGTAGCCGCCTGGCGCCAAATATTGCTTGATGAGCCGCGCCGCCCACTCGGTGTCGTAGGATTTGACGCAGACGAAGGCGATATCGACCGGCGCCTCCTTGGCGAGTTGCTGCGCCTCGGTCAGATGCAGCGCCCGCGCCCTGACCGAGAACGGGTCGGGTCCCTGATGGTGGGTGATGCGAAGGCCGTCGCGGTTGATCGCGGCGACGTTCTCCGGCCAGAAATCGATGAAGGTGACATCCTCGCCGGCCTTGGCCATATGCGCCCCGGTATAGCCGCCGACCGCCCCGGCGCCGACCACGACAATGCGCTTGCCCATCGATTTCCTCCGGCTTGATGTTCTGAACGATGGTAGCTGCCGGCCACATCACTGGGCAACCGGGCGATCAAGCGGTGCTGGCATCCTAAGGATTCACCAATTCTATGCCGCAGCCTTCGAACCGCCGATGTCGCGTGTAGCCAATCCCAAGCCTCTCGACGCTGCGATCGCGGCGATAAATCCATCTGGCCCTTCCAAGGGCCGGCCGCTGCGTTCGCGCGTTGCGACCAGTTCGCCGTACGTATCGGCAGCCAATGCATCAAAGGCAAAAATACGATTTTCTAAACCTGGGCGCGATAAGTGTTGAACCGCGCCTCACGTTCGCTCCGACGCCGACCGAACGGAAGTCGCGCCAGGCCGTAACCAATCTCGGCGATACAGATCGCGGTCGTCGCGAGTTCAAAAATAGGCACCCCACGCAACCAAGACAGCACTACCAGGGAGGGCGACGGCAGCATCACCTCTGAGATCACGTTGGTATCGAGAATAATCATTCTTCGCTGAAATCGGGAGGCGGACGGAAGGCCACCCGCGGAGGCAGATCGAGCTCGAAGCCATGCTTTGGACCAAACAGCTCAAGGGCGATATCGGCAGCATTTTTCGGCCGCTGCCGATCGAGCGACTCGCGGAGAATGCGCCGGGCTTCCTCCTCCATCGAGCATCCGTGCTCGGCGGCACGCGCTTTCAGTCTTGTTTTGAGCGCGTCTTCAATATTTCGGATGGTGATGCTGGCCATCTGACGCTCCGCTCGGTGCAATCACTTTAGTGTTGTGATTGCACTACCGCAAAATCACTGCGCACGGGTGATCTGTCGGATCGGCGATTGCCTGGCTGGCGCGATCAGCGCTATCAGTCGGTGGTTCTGCCCAAAATCGAGGCAGGCGAAGCAAGCGCGGAGAACCGGCCGATGCCGGATGCGGGCGGGGCGACGGCGAAAGAAATGGGGCGCGTGGTCGAAGGCCGCGGCGCATGGGTCGCCGCCGGCACCGCGCTCGCCTTGCTGTCGATTTCCTATGGCTCGCCGTTGCTGATCGTCATCGGGCTGAAGCCGATCGCCGCCGATCTCGATGCGCAGCGCCAGGTGATCTCGCTGGCCGCCGCGCTCGCCTGGGTCGGCACCGGGCTCGGCGGCATCCTGATGGGCTGGATCGCCGATCGCATCGGGGTGCGGCGCACCGTGATCTTCGGCGCGGTGATGATCGCGCTCGGCCTCGCCGTGTCGGCGACCGGCAAGATATGGGCGCTTTATGTCGGGCACGGGCTGCTGCTCGGCCTGCTCGGCAACGGCGCGATGTTTCCGCCGCTGCTGGTTTACGTCAGCCGTTGGTTCGAGCACCGCCGCGGCACCGCCCTGGCGCTGATCTCGTCGGGGCAATACATCGCCGGGATGGTATGGCCGACCGTATTCGAGCATTCGATCGACCGGTTCGGCTGGCAGGCGACGATGGTCGCCTACGGCATTTTTTCGCTGCTGGCGATCCCGCCGATCGCCTGGTTTTTTCTGCATCCGGCGCCCGAGGCGCCGGCGCTGTCGGCAGCCGACGGCCGGATGCGGCGGCGCGGCTCGGTGCTCGGCCTGCCGCCCAATCTGGTGCTGGCGATCCTGGCGACCGCCGGGTTCTGCTGCTGCGTGCCGATGGCGCTGCCGCAGAGCCATCTCGTCGCGTTTTGCACCGATGTCGGCATCCCGGCGGCGACCAGCGCGATGATTTTGTCGGTGCTGCAGGCCAGCGCCTTTGTCAGCCGGCAGTTCTGGGGCTGGCTCGCCGACAGGGTCGGCGGGCTGGTGACCCTGATGTGCGGATCGGCCTGTCAGGCGCTGGCGATCAGCGCGTTTCTGCTGACCCAGAGCGAGGCGGGTCTGTTCGCGGTCTCGGCCGCGTTCGGCCTCGGCTTCAGCGGCATCGTCCCGGCCTATGTGCTGATCGTGCGCGAGCTGTTCCCCTCGTCGGAGGCGTCGTGGCGGGTGCCGACGGTGCTGTTCACCAGCATGGGCGGGATGGCGTTCGGCAGCTGGTTCGCCGGCGCGCTCTACGATCATTACGGCTATTACGCGCCGGCCTTCACGGTCGGGGTGGCGTTCAACCTCGCCAATTTGACCCTGATCGGCTTCCTCTTGGCCCGGCAGGGTCTGCGCGGCGGCATCAGGCCGGCAATCGCGTAGCCGGCTACTGGTTGCGCTGCCAATCCTCCTGCCAGAGGAAATCGGGGCCGAGCTGGTCGAGGCTCGGGCAGCCGATCTGCCCCATCGTGACGTCGATCTCGCCGCGGAAGATGTCGACCGCCTTCTTGACCCCGTCGAGTCCGCCGGCGACCGCGCCGTAGAGCGTCGGCCGGCCGAAGAAGCAGAAATCGGCGCCGAGGCACAGCGCGATCAATATGTCGGCGCCGCGCCGGACGCCGCTGTCGAGCATCACCGTCATCCGGTCGCCGACCGCGCGCTTGATCGCCGGCAGCACGTCGAGCGAGGCCGGCGCCTGGTCCAGTTGCCGCGCGCCGTGGTTCGAGACGATGATGCCGTCGCAGCCGATCTCGGCGCAGCGGATCGCGTCGGCCGGGCTCATGATGCCCTTCACCACCAGCTTGCGCGGGAAGAGCTCGCGGTAGTGCTCCAGCTCCCTCCAGGTCTGCGCGTGCGCCGGCACCTGGGCGCGGTTGAACTTGATCGTATCCTCCGGGGTCGCGCCCGCCGGCAGATAAGGCAGCCAATTGCCGAGTTCGGGCGTGCCGCCATGCTTGATGTATTCGATGATCCAGCCGGGGTGCGTCATCGCCTCGGCGAGCAGCGACGGCTTGAGCCGCAGCGCCGCCTGCAGCCAGTTGCCGCGGATGTTGGGGTAGCCGTTGCGCGTGTTGCGCTCGCGCTTCGAATGCACCGGCACGTCGACGGTCAGTACCAGCGCCTCGAGCCCGGCATCGGCGGTGCGCTTGATGAGGTCGTCCGAAACCTTGCCGTCTTTCGCCGCATAGAGCTGGTACCAGGCGTTGTTGGGCGCGACCTTGGCGGCGTCCTCGATCGTCTGGTTGCTGGCGCCCGACATGATGTAGGGAATGTTCGCCTCGCGCGCCGCCTCGGCCAGCATCATGTCGGCGCCGCGGCGGAAGAGGCCGGCGCTGCCGGTCGGCGAGATGCCGAACGGGCTGTCGAATTTGTGCCCAAAGATGGTTTGCGACTGGTCGCGCTTCGACACGTCGACCAGATAGCGCGGCAGCAATTTGTGCTGGTGAAAGGCTTCGGTGTTGCGGTCGAGCCCACGCTCGTCTTCGAGGCCGCCCTCGATGAAGTCGAAGGCGACCTTGGGCAGCCGCCGCTTCGCCATCTGGTGCAAGTCTTCGATATTGATCGCGTCGTTCAGTCTCATCTCAATCCCCGAAGCGCAGCTTCCCCGAGCGCGCAGCACCATGGCGCATTTCGCGCCGACCGGACAACGCGGAATTGTAGCGCGCGTGGCAGCTTCCCGCTTGGCGCAGCCTGCCGGAGACACACACCAAAGGCGCTTCAGCCCGCCGCCAGGGCTGCGCAATCCGCGGCGCTGAGACGGATGGAAGCCGCGCCCAAATTCTCCTCGAGATGGGCGATCGAGGATGTCCCGGGGATCGGCAGCAGCACCGGAGAGCGGTGCAGCAGCCACGCCAGCGCGATCTGCCCCGGCGTCGCGTGGTGGCGCTCGGCGATCGGGACGAGCGGCGAGCCGGGCGCCGCGAGCCGGCCCTTGGCGAGCGGATAAAAGGCGATAAAGGCGACCCCGGCAGCGGCGCATGGATCGACCAACTCGTCGGACGACCGGTCTTGCAGATTATAGCCGTTCTGGACCGATACGATCTCGGCGACCGAGCGTACCCGCGCCAGCTGGGCCGCGGAGACATTCGATACGCCGATATGGCGGATTTTGCCTTCGCGTTGAAGATCGGCCAGGGCGCCTAGCGACTCCTCGAGCGGCACGCGGGAGTCGACGACGTGAAGCTGGTAGAGCTCGATCCGCTCGAGCCGCAACCGCTTCAGGCTGTCCTCGCAGGCGCGCCGCAGATGTTCGGGCCGGCCATCGGCGGCCCAGCGGCCCGGACCGGGACGGACAAAGCCGCCTTTGCTGGCGATCATCAGTTCCGCCGGATAGGGATGCAGCGCCTTGGCGATCAAGGTCTCGCTGACCCCCGGCCCGTAGGAATCGGCGGTGTCGATGAAATTCACCCCTTTGTCGACAAGCCGGCGAAGCAGGGCGATCGCTTCGCCTTCGTCGCGCGGCGGCCCCCAGACACGCGCGCCGGTGATCCGCATCGCGCCAAAGCCGAGCCGGCCGACCGTCGGGCCACCGCGAAACGTCAAGGTCAGAGGCGGATCCACCGAGTGAGCGCCCCCGCGGCGGCTAGCGGTTGCGGCCGCGCTCGTCCTGCCAGAGGAAATCGGGGCCGAGCTGGCCGAGGCTCGGGCAGCCGATCTGGCCCATCACCAAATCGATCTCGTTGACGAAGATGTCGATCGCTTTCCTGACGCCGGGCAGCCCGTAGGCCGCGGCGCCGTAGAGCGTCGGCCGGCCGAAAAAGCAGAAATCGGCGCCGAGGGCGAGCGCGATCAGGATGTCGGCGCCGCGCCGCACGCCGCTGTCGAGCAGCAGGGTCAGCTTGTCGCCGACCGCGGCGCGGATCGCCGGCAGCACGTCGAGCGAGCCCGGCGCCTGGTCGAGCTGGCGCCCGCCGTGGTTCGAGACCAGGATGCCGTCGCACCCGACATCGATCGCGCGCAGCGCGTCGTCGGGGCTCATGATGCCCTTGATGACCAGCCCCTTCGGGAACAGCTTGCGGTACTGCTCGACGTCGCGCCAGGTCTGGGCGTTGAACGGCCGCACCGACGAGGCGTATTTGTAGACGCCCTCGGCGTCGGAGCCGGCCGGCGCGTAGGGCTCCCAATTGCCGAGCATCGGCGTGCCGCCGCCGCGCTTGAAGTATTCGACGATCCAACCGGGGTGGGTCATCGCCTCGGCCAGGATCGACGGCTTGAGGCTCAGCGCCTGAAAGAGGCCGCCGCGAATATTGCCAAAGCCGTTGCGGATATTACGCTCGCGCTTCGAGCCGGCCGGGGTGTCGACGGTCAGCACCAAGGCGCCGAGGCCGTTATCGGCGGCGCGCTTGATCATGTCGGCGTTCACCGCTGGATCGCGCGCCGCATAGAGCTGATACCAATGGTTCTTCGGCGCGATCCTGGCCGCCGCCTCGATCGAGTCGTTGCTCGCGCCCGACATGATGTAGGGAATGTTGGCGTCGCGCGCCGCCTCGGCGAGCATGAGGTCGGCGTGGTAGCGGAAGAGGCCCGCCCCGCCGGTCGGCGAGATGCCGAACGGGCTCGAAAAGGTCTGGCCGAAGATGGTCTTGGTCTGGTCGCGCTTCGACACATCGACCAGGTAACGCGGCAGCAGGCGATGCTTGTGAAAAGCCGAGATATTGGTCGCCAAGCCACGCTCGTCCTCGAGCCCGCCCTCGATAAAGTCGAACGCGATCTTCGGCAGCCGCCGCTTCGCCTGGCGGTGCAGATCCTCGATGTTGACGATTTCGTCGAGCTTCATGGCGCGCTCCCTGCGAGTATGGGGGCAGCATGGCGCATGTCGCAGCCACGCGGCAATCCTGCAAGGCGGCGCTTACGCGTCGGCGACGGGTACGCCCAAACCTCGCGCGTTCGCGGCCATTCGCAGGTCAAAAGTGACGAGCGTTGCCTGTAATCGCTGAGCAGTCGCGATATGGACGGCATCAGGGGTGCGTAAGGGCAGATCAAGGCGTCTGACAAAAGTCGTGGCGAGAGCGATATCGGCATTGGAAATCTCAACGCTGTTTGCCGCCGTCAGCATCCAGCGATCAAACGCCGAAAGCACGATCCGTCCTTCTTCAAGAGGCCACTCCCGCATGCGAACCCGCCGGGAAACGGTGGATGCAAACTCAGCGGCCGCGAAATCGCTGACGACGAGTTCCGCCGCATGCGCACGCGCAAACTTATCGGCGCGAGCGCCGGTCGGCTCAGAAGTGAGCATCGCAACGAGAAAACTGGTGTCGAGATAGTGATCTATCTCTCCCACTCCTCGTCACGCATTTGACTTACAAAAGTGCCGGCATCGGTCTTTGTCTGCGTTAGGCGGGCCCGATGAGCCCGCAGCCACTCGAAATCCGCTTCGGTCATGGCGCGCGGCACGTGCCTGACCGACTTCAACTCGACCACCGGCTGGCCGTGACGCGTAATCACCACGCCCTCGCCCTTGAGAGCGCGGTTGATCAGTTCGGATAGTTTGTTCTTTGCTTCGGCGACGGTGTAGGTGCTCATACCCAAAATATAGCCATCGGATGGCTATATTGTCTATGTTCAACCTCGATCCGACCTTGGAGATAACATATGCACTACACCACGCTCGGCCGCACCGGGATGAGGGTCAGCGTCGCCGGGCTGGGCTGCGGCGGGTTCAGCCGCCTGGGGCTCGGCACCGGCGGCGGCGAGGACGGCGCGATCGCGATCGTCCGACAGGCGATCGAGCTCGGCGTCAACCTGTTCGACACCGCTTCCGCCTACGGCACCGAGGCGGTGCTCGGCAAGGCGATCAAGTCGGTGCCGCGCGACAGCGTTGTCATCTGCACCAAGGCGCCGTTTTCCTGGTCGAGCGGCCGGGCCGACCCGCGCGGCATCGTCGCCAGCCTCGACGAGTCGCTGCGCCGGCTCGGCACCGACACCATCGACGTCTACCAGCTGCACGGCGTGCCCCCGGCGAATTACCGGCATACGCTGGAGCAGCTCGCGCCGGTGCTGCTGCGCGAGCGCGACAAGGGCAAGTTCCGCTTCCTCGGCATCACCGAGACCGGGCCGCACGACCTGCCGCACGATACCCTGCATCGCGCCGCGCAGGACGGCGTGTGGGACGTTGTCATGGTCGGGTGCTCGATGATGCACCAGAACGCACGCGAGCGCGTCTTTCCGCTGACGCAAAAGCACGAGGTCGGTACGCTGCTGATGTTCGTCGTGCGCAACATCTTTTCGCAGCCGGGGCGGCTCCAGGCGACGCTGCGCGAGCTTGCCGCCGCAGGACAGGTGCCGGCCGGGCTCGGCGAAACCGACGATCCGCTCGGTTTTCTGCTCCACGAGGGCGGCGCCAGCAGCATCGTCGACGCGGCCTATCGCTATGTCCGGCACGAGCCTGGGGTCGATGTCGTGCTGTTCGGCACCGGCAGTCCGGCGCATCTCAAGACCAATATCGACTCGCTGTTGAAGCCGCCGCTCCCGGAGGGCGACCGGCTGAAGCTCGGCGAGTTGTTCGGCCATCTCGTCGGCGTCGGGCTCGACGCGCCGCATCTGTCGAACCCGCGGCCCAAATCCTAGCCGCGCGCCGGCAAGCCCAGCGCCGTGACGGCTTGCGGTATTACCGCCGCCGGGGCATGACGCGCCAAGGCCCGCTTGCGTGCCGGCGTGCCCATTTCCTGGCGCCGCTCGGACGAAGTGACGAGCGCCGCGAGCACCGCAGCCGTACCCGATCCGGACGCCGGCGACGGCCCGGCGGCGCTGGCGCTGGGCGGCCGATCCATATTATCAAGTCGTTCTGACAAGGCGTTCCGCCGGACCGATCGGGATGTTGCCGCGCGATTCCATATCAGGGCACCCGGAATCCGGCCAGCGCGCTTCGCGCGACATCGGATGGCGATGCCCGGGCCGATGATCGCGGTCGCGCACCTGATCACCGGACTGGAGACGGGCGGCGCCGAGCGCATGCTGGCGCAGCTCGTCGCCGGCATGGACCGCGGCCGGTTCCGCTCGATCGTCATCAGCATCGCCGATATCGGTCCGATGGGCGCGGCGATCGCCACAGCGGGCATCCCGGTCTATTCCCTCAATATCAGGCGCGGCATGCCCGATCCGCGGGCGGTGCCGCGCCTGCGCCGCGTATTGCGGCAGTTTTGCCCCGAAATCCTGCAGACCTGGCTCTATCACGCCGACCTGCTGGGGCTGGCGGCGCGCCAGCTCGGCTTCGCGCCGCATCTGCTGTGGAACGTGCGCTGCACCGAGTCTCTGGGCAGCGACGCGGTGCGCAAGATGCTGAGCTGGAGCTCTGGCCGGCCCGACGCGATTGTCGTGAATTCGGCCGCCGGGCAGGAGTTTCACCTCGCGCTCGGCTACCATCCGCGTCGCTGGGTCCTGCTGCCCAACGGCTTCGATGTCGAACAGCTGCGTCCCGACCCCGAACGGCGCTCGCGCTTGCGCGCCGAATTCGGCTGGGACGAGCGGGTGGTGGCGATCGCGCTTCCGGCGCGATATCACCCGATGAAGGATCACACGACGTTCCTCGCCGCTGGGGCACGGTTTGCGGCGCATGTCCCGGACGCACGCTTCGCGCTGGTCGGCAGCGGCAACGAGCCAGGCAACCCTGCGCTCGCCGCAACGATCGCCGCGGTCGGTCTTAGCGAGCGGGTAGCGCTGCTCGGCGAGCGTGACGATCTTTATACGCTCTACCCCGCCTTCGATATCGTGAGCCTGTCGTCGGCCTATGGCGAAGGCTTCCCCAATGTGCTCGGCGAGGCGATGAGCTGCGGCGTGCCCTGCGTCGCGACCGATGTCGGCGATTGCGCCGAAATCATCGGCGACACCGGCGCGGTGGTGCCGCCGCGCGATCCGGCCGCGCTCGCCGCCGCCTGGGAACGGCTCGCCGCGCTTACTCCGCCAGAACGCGCCGCTCGCGGCGCCGCGGCGCGCGCCCGCATCGTCGAAAACTTCCGCCTGGACGCGATCGTGTCGCGCTACGAGGCGCTCTACGAGGAAGTTGCCAGCGGTAGCGCGGCGGTGTAGCCGGCGAGCCTTCGTGTTGCGGTTGTCTGGGGCTATGATAGCGGCATGCCGCTGAACGTCGCCCACTGGCTGCACGGGCTTGGCCTCGAGCAATACCTGCCAGCGTTCGAGGCTAATGACATCGATGCCGACATCCTGCCGCAGCTCACGGCGGACGATTTGGGCGCGCTCGGGGTCGCCTCAATCGGCCACCGCCAGCGGCTTCTCGCGGCGATCGCCGTGCTCGGCGCCGCCCCGGCGCCCGCCGCTGCCGCCGGCGATGCGCCTGCGCAGGCCGCGGCGACCGACAGTGCGGCCGAGCGCCGGCAATTGACGATTCTCTTCTGCGATGTCGTCGGCTCGACCGAACTGGCGACACGCCTCGACCCGGAAGATCTGCGCGAGGTCATCGGCGCCTATCATCGCTGCGTCGCCGAGGTGCTGACCCGATTTGGCGGTTTCGTCGCCAAATACATGGGCGACGGCATCCTTGCCTATTTCGGCTATCCGCAGGCGCATGAGGAGGACGCCGAGCAGGCGGTGCGCGCGGGTCTGGCGATTGTCGACGCGGTGGGCGGGCTCGATCTGCCGGTGCGGCTCGAAGTGCGGCTTGGCATCGCCACCGGGCTTGTCGTCGTCGGCGACCTGCTCGGCGCCGGCGCGGCGCAGGAGCGATCCGTGATCGGCGAGACGCCCAATCTCGCCGCGCGGCTGCAAGCGCTCGCCGGACCCAACACCATCGTCATCGCCGACGCGACGCGGCGCGACATCGGCGGCCTCTTCGAGATGCGCGATCTCGGCCCGCAAGACCTCAAGGGCTTTGCCGGCGCCTCGGGCGCCTGGCAAGTGCTCGGCGACAGCGGCGTCGCCAGCCGGTTCGAGGCGTTGCGCTCCGGTACGACGCCGCTGATCGGCCGCGAGGAGGAGATCGAGCTGCTGCTGCGCCGCTGGGCCCAGGCCAAGGAAGGCAACGGCCGGGTCGTGCTGTTCTCGGCCGAACCCGGCATCGGCAAGTCGCGCCTGACCGAGGCATTGCAGCAGCGCATCGCCGCCGAGCCGCATCGCCGCCTGCGCTATTTCTGCTCGCCGCATCATCAGGACAGCGCGCTCTATCCGATCGTCGGCCAACTTGAGCGGGCCGCTCGCTTCAGGCGCGACGACGACCCCGCCGCCAAGCAGCGCAAGCTTGCCCAATTGCTGGCCGCCGGTACTGGAGACGTCGACGAGTTGCCGCTCCTCGGAGAATTGCTCGGGCTGCCGGCGGCTGGCTCCGAGCCGCTCGACATGACGCCGCAGCGCAAGAAGGAACGGATCTTCGATGCGCTCTTGCGCAATCTCGGCGAACTGGCGCGGCAGCTTCCGGTGCTGATGGTCTTCGAAGACCTTCATTGGATGGACCCCACCTCGCTCGAATTGCTCGACCGGACGATCGACAGGGTCGATCACCTCCCCGTGCTGCTGATCGCCACCTGCCGGCCCGAGTTCCAGCCGCCCTGGATCGGTCAGGCGCATGTGACGATGCTGTCCTTGTCGCGTCTCGGCCGGCGCGAGGGCGCGGCGCTGATACAGCAGCTCGCTGGCAATTATGGGATTCCCGCCGACATCATCGAGGAGATCATCGAGCGCACCGACGGTGTGCCGCTGTTCCTGGAAGAGGTGACAAAGGTCGTTCTCGAAGCGGCGTCCGGCTCCGGCAATGCGGTCGCCGCGATCCCTGGCGCGAGGTCGGCAGTGCCGGCGACGTTGCAGGCCTCGCTGATGGCGCGGCTCGACCGGCTCGGCCCAGCCGCCCGCGAGATCGCCCAGACCGGCGCCGCGATCGGCCGCGAATTTTCCTATGAGCTGGCAATAGCGGCCGCGCCGCGCGGCGAGGCCGAAACGCGCGCCGCGCTCGACCGGCTTGTCGCCGCCGGGCTGGTGTTCCAGCGTGGCACGCCGCCGGCGGCCGAGTACCAGTTCAAGCACGCCCTGGTGCAGGACACCGCCTACGGCACCCTGCTGCGCGGCCCGCGCCAGGGGTTGCATGCGCGCATCGCCGCGGCAATCGAGACGCGCATGCCGGACCGGGTCGAGCGCGAGCCCGAAATCCTCGCGCACCACCTCGCCGAGGCCGGCCAGCCCGAGCGCGCCGCTTCATTCTGGCTTGAAGCCGGGCGGCGCGCGGCCGGACAATCGGCCAATATCGAAGCTGCAGCCCATCTGCGCCGTGGAATCGGCATACTGGCGCCCGTCGCAGAAACGCCGGAGCGGCTGAGATCCGAGCTGGCGCTACAACTAGTGCTTGGTCCGGTCGTCATGTCGATCAGCGGCTTCGGCGCGCCGGAAGCCGAGACCGCATACCAGCGCGGGCGAGAATTGGCCGAGCGCTTGGACGACGACCGCTCGCTGTTCACCGCGGTCTGGGGGCTTTGGTTGGCGACCGGGCAGAGGGTAGCCGGCAGCCATCGCGACGCCCTGGTGGAGGAACTGTTCCGCGTCGCCAAGCCGCTCGACGATCCGGACCTGCGTATGCAGGCGCATCATGCCGCCTGGGCAACCGGGATGTTTCGCGGCGAGCTTATCAACGCCCAGGAACACGTGCGCCAAGGCCTCGAGCTTTACGATCGCGACATGCACGGCAATCATGCCCTGCTGTATGGCGGCCACGACCCGGGCGTGTGCGCCTATGGGCAAGCCGGGATTTCGCTGTGGATGCTCGGCTATCCCGACCAGGCCATCGAGAGCGCGCGCCGCGCGATCGACCTCGCGAGTTATCTCAAGCACCTGCCCACTATAGGGCATGCGCTGTGGTTCGCGGGGGTCGTCCATGTCCTGCGACGGGACGTCCCAGCGGCCTTCGACACCAGCGAACAACTGATGGCGCTCGGCCGCGAGCATCGGCTGTTGCAATACCGGGCAATCGGGGAAATGACGCGCGGCTGGGCGCGCGCTCGGCTGGGCGAACTCACGGACGGCCTCGATGAATTGACCGAAGCGCTAAGCGCCTACAAGACGATCGCCTCGGTCATCTTAGGGTTTTTCATGGGGGGCCTGGCAGAGACCGAATTGCTGGCCGGTCACCTGGACAGGGTGCGCGCCGGCCTCGACCTCGCCGTCGAAGTCAACGAGCACCGGGAGGAACGCATCTGGATGTCCGACATCCTGCGCGTGAAAGGCGATCTGCAATTGGCGATCACGCCGGCCGATTTGCCGGCCGCGGAGGGCTTCTATCGTCAGGCGATCGCGACGGCGCAGGGGCAGCAAGCCAAATCGCTAGAATTGCGCTCGACCACGGCGCTCGCCCGGCTATGGGCGGAAGAGGGCCGGCGCGCCGAGGCGCGCGACCTGCTGGCGCCGGTCTACGATTGGTTCACCGAAGGCTTCGACACCGCTGACCTAAAGGAGGCAAAGGCACTGCTTGACGGTCTGGCCTAGAGAAACCGATCGACGCTAGAATTGCCATAATGGCATGGCACCGTGTCTGCCTCGCAACGATCTACGAGGCATTTTGATGGCCACAGCTGCAAATTTTGCTGCAAGTGTTCTAAAGCCTGCATCGGTGCTCAGCGAAAATCCGCGGAAATCCTGACATTTCTCGGGAAAGCCGCAACCCATGCGCGAAATTTTGCTGCTGACTTGCTGCAAAAACAGCAAACCAGATTTTTTAGCTCAATCTTCGGTTGCGGTCACCGCCGCCACGGCCAGGCGAATCGCGACTCCGGATCGACGGATAGACCTCTAAGCTGTCGCCTTCTGGCCGATCACGCGGCGCCGAGCATTGATCGCGCGCAAATATTCGATCCCCTCGGCGGCGATCGCGTCACCGACCATCGTGTCGCCTTCGGCGTCGAGTTCGTCGGTGTCGACCCAGGCGGCGTAGGTGCCGATCGTGCGGTCGGTGACGATCCCGGCCTTGAGCAGCGTCTTGACCAGCACGCGGAAGATGTTGGTGCCCTCGCGCATGGCGTTCTTGCGGCCGCCGGCAAAGCTTTCGCGCACCGACTCGCGCAGCAATTTCACGTCGAGGCCGAAGGCTTCGTAGATGTAGCCGCGTTGCGCCAGGCTCGACAGGTTGAAGAGCAGCATCTCGAAGACCTCGGCGGTCCAGTCCTCGACCCGCTCGTGCTCCTGGCGGCTGAGGCGCGGGATCGTTCGGTCGGCCCAGATCTTGCCGAATTTGTGGTGGAACGCCTCGTCGGTCATCACCAGCTGCACCAGCCGCTTCAACAGCGGGTCGCGCGTGTGCGCATGGAGGCTGGCGAAGGCGCCCATCGCCAGCCCTTCGAGCAGCATCTGCATGCCGATCAGCTTTTTGTAGACGATGGGCGACTTGACGATGTCGGCGAGGAACTCGCCCAGCACCGGCCCGACGGGATAGGGCGTGCCCCACCGCGCCGCGATGTAGCGGCTGAAGGCGGCGACATGGCGCGCCTCCTCGCGCGCCTGGTTGGCGGCGTATTCCTGCGCGCCGGGGTCGATGAGGATGTCGCACAGCGACGCCGAGAGCGACAGCGCGCCCTGCTCGCCATGCAGGATGTTCGACATCGTCCAGCGCTGGATCTGGTTGGCGAGGCGGATTTTCGTCGCCGGGTCGAGGTGCTCGGTGGCGGCGCAGTTGAGTTCCGGGAAGCGCTCGAGCGGCATGACCGTTTCGCGTTCGAGGTCGAACGGCGTCGCGTAATCGAGATAGGCCGGGTTGTGCGGGTCCCAGAAATGGTCGTGCGTCTGGCCGATGATGCCGTCGAACGCGGCGGAGCGGCGCGGGTAGCGCTCGACCGCGACCATCGCCGCGAAATCGTCGGGCGCGACGGTCTCGTAGGCGGGGTCGTGGGTGATGTGGGCGTCTGGAGCGGATTGCTGGGTCACGGGTAAACCTCCGCTGTCCTTGCAGCCGGCCATCGGCAGGGGCACATTGTGCGGCATATTGGATCGGAAATCGAATGCAACCCGCGGCGCTGAGCTCCCTTGCCGTATCTGGCTATACGCTCCCTCTGCCTACACTCGCGGCGGAGGCCGAGGCGCAACCCGGCAGGGCGGGGACCGACATCCTTGCCAAGCTCGCGATGCTGTCCGCTGTCCAAGCGAAGGCACGGGTCGAACTCAAGGAGCAGCGGGATAGCTTCGATGCGCTTTACGAGCAGGCTCGCCACCTTGCGGCGAGCTCCGACGAGTTGGAGGAGCTTGCCCAAGCCGTTCGCATCCGCGAACTTGGAGGCGGCAGCGGTATTGGTGCCTCAAATTGACCGACTAAAAAAAATCTGGCGAGCCCGAAGGGCCATTCAGACGCGCCGACGATCCGCTCCTGGCGACGCTTGGCTGAAGAATCGCTGGAGATCGGGATAACCTGGCTCGAACTTTATCAAAACTTGCAGATTCGACTTATCAAACTGGCGTCCGACCGCCGGGCCGCGGATCAGCTTGATTCTCCGGTCTTCTCGGATGGAGAGTCGGCCGCGGAATATCTCAGAAAGCTCGTTGCCGAATGAGGCAAAGGCGGGTTGTCTACGCGGCGAGTTTCGCAAAGTCGCTGCGCGCCTGCTCACCCGAACTTCAACAGCAAGGTAATTGATGCAATTCAACATTTCGCCAACCGCTCGGCAGAGAACGCGCTGCAGCCGGAGCGCAAGATGGGTCTCGGTGGCATTTGGGCATTTCGGGTAACGCGCGGCGTGCGGGTCTTCTACACGCGGGAAAAGGACGAGCAGGGCGCTTACAGCCGACTGATACATGTCGGCCCGCATGACGACTATCAAACGGTCGGCCGTCGCCGCTGATATCCGGGTTCACGACAAGGAATAATCCATGCCCAGCCGCATCAACCGCGCCATCGAGCTGCTCGCCGAGGGCCAGGCGATCTACTATGTCGGCGCCCATACCGGCCATGTATTGACGAGCGCGCAGGGCGTCGAAGATTCAAAGACTTGGGCCGATTACATTAATGTTGGCATGGAGCATGGCGCGTTCGACATGACCGGGTTCGCCGAGTATCTGAAAGGACTCGTCGAAGGCGGGACGACCCGCTCCGGCCACCGCGCGCCGGCTGTGATCGTCGAGGCGCCGGTCAACGGCATTGACGAGCAGAATGTCCGCTACAACGCCTGGCAGTTCCGCCAGATTCTCGGGCGCGGCGCGCATGATGTGCTGCTGTGCCAGGCGGAGACCGCCGGCGCGGCGCGCGCCTTTGTCGAAAGCTGCCGCTACCCGCACCATCTCGCCGGCGTCGACCCGTCGCTGCCGACGCCGCTGCACCGGCTGCACGGCATCGCGACCGGCAAGCCCGGCGCGGGGCTTGGCGTCGGCACGCGGGGCCGCGGCTCGGAGGCGACGGCGGCGGCGATCTGGGGCGTCTCGCCGGCCGAGTACATGGAGCTGGCCGATCCCTGGCCGCTCAACCCCAAGGGCGAGCTGCTGCTGGGGGTCAAGCTCGAAAGCCCCGAGGGCATCGCCCAGTGCGAGGACATCCTCGCCACCCCCGGCCTCGGCTTCGCCGAACTGGGGCCGGGCGATTTGAGCCTCGCGCTCGGCTACAAGGAGATGCCGCGCGACAAATACCCGCCCGAGATGGCCGAAGCGCGCGAGCGCGTGTTGGCGGCGTGCAAGAAGAACCGCATCGCCTTTCTCGAAATCGGCACGCCCGAGAACATCACCGCGAAGATCGACCAGGGCGTCCGCGTCATCGCCGGCCACCACGAGGAAGCCGCCCGCATCGGCCGCGCCTATCAGAACCGGACGATGCCGGTGTGATTACGCCGCAACAGTAACCCCGGCATCCGCCATCGCGGCGATCTCCTCCGCCGAGTAGCCTGCGTCTGCCAGGACTTCGCGGCTGTTTTCGCCGAGCGCGGCGACGCGATCTCCCGCGGCGGCGCGCGACGCCGTCATCCGGAACGGCGGATTGAGCGCGAGGAAAGCGCCGCCCTTGTCGTGCACCTCGGCGAGCGAATGGCGGTGCGCGAGCTGCGGGTCGGCCATCGCCTCCTTGACCGTGCGGTAGGGCGAGGACGGCACGCCGTGGCGTTCGAAGATCGCCTGCACCTCGGCGCTCGGCAGCGTCTTCGACCATTCTTCGACTTCGTCGATCATCGCCCCCCAATTGATCCGCCGTTCCTGGTACTGCGCAAAGCGCGGGTCGGTGAGCCATTGCGGGCGGCCGCTCGCCGCGGCGAGGGCCTGGAAGGTCCGTTCGCTGGCGACCGACAAATTGACATAGCCGTCCTTGGTCGCGACCGGGCCGAAAATCGGGCGCGGCGGCAAGGGCACGTCGAACTGCGAGTTCTGCAACTCGCCGAGGGTCAGCGACAGCATGCTTTCCAGCATCGAGCAGTCGATCATCTGGCCGGCGCCGGTTCCCTGGCGCTGGAGCAGCGCCGCCATCACCGCGCCGAACGCATAGGTGCCGCTCAGCACGTCGGCGATGAAGATGCCGCAATAATCCGGCCGGCGCGGCTCGATTTGGTGCGCGATTTGCGCCAGATCGTAGCCCGAGCTGGCATGAATCACCGGCGCATAGGCGGGCAGCCCGGCGGACGGGCCGGTCTGCCCGTAGCCCGAGATCGCGCAATAGACGAGCGCCGGGTTGACCTCGCGCAGCTTGGGGTAATCGAGGCCGAACCGCGCCATCACGCCGGGGCGAAAATTCTCGACCACGACATCGGCGGTCGCGACCAGCCGCTGCACCACCGCGACCGCCTCGGTCCGCTTCAGGTCGAGCACCAGGCTCTTCTTGCCGGTGTTCAATTGCCCGAACGAAGTGCTCGCGCCGTTCCGCAGCGGCAGCCGCGAGCGCATCATGTCGCCTTCGGGCGCCTCGATCTTGATCACCTCGGCGCCGAGGTCGGCCATCAGCCGGGTGCAATGCGGCCCGGCGATCGTCGTGGTGAAATCGAGCACGCGAACCCGGTCGAGCGCGTTGGGCATCTGGGCCTCCCGTCGTGGCGCACGAGATTGCGTTGTCGCCGCGACGCCCGCAACGCCAAACCGGACTTGCGGCCGGCCCGCATCGCAAGCACTCTCGGGTCCGGCGGAGGGCGCGGGAGACCCCGGTGGAAATTCAGACGCGCCGGCACGGCAGCCACATCGCGGTGGTGACGATCGCCAACCAACCCCGGCGCAACGCGATGAGCCGGGCGATGATGGCCGATCTGGCGCGGCTGTGGGACCGGCTCGACGCCGATCCGATGTGCCGCGCCGTCATCATTACCGGCGCCGGCGAGCGGGCGTTTTGCGCCGGCGCCGACATCAGCGGCGACCTCGGCGCCAGCGCGGAAACCGCGAAAACGATCAACCGCGCACTCCTGAAGGACACCGTGTTCACCAAGCCGATCGTCGCCGCGGTCAACGGCGATTGCGTCGGCGGCGGCGTCGAATTGCTGATCTCGACCGATATCCGCGGGGCCGACCCGGCGGCGCGCTTCGGGCTGCCGGAAGTCCGCTACGCGATCTACCCGTTCGGCGGCGCGGCGGTGAAGCTGACCCACCAGATCGGCTACGTCCGCGCGATGGATCTGCTGCTGACGGGTCGTCTCGTCGACGCCGCCTTCGCCGAGCGCATCGGGCTCGTTAACACCGTCGTCGAGCCCGGCCGCGCCCTGGAATGGGCCGTTGGCGTCGCCGAGAGCATCGCCGCCAACAGCCCCAACGCGGTGCAGGCCGTCAAGCAGCAGGTCAGCACCGGCATTGCCGATTATGTTCGCGGCCGCGAAACGCTGGAGCAGCAACTTGGCGACCGGGTACGCGCCAGCGCCGACTTCGCCGAGGGCATCGCCGCCTTCCGCGGGAAGCGCCGGCCGGATTATTCCTGACTTCTGCTGGAGGTGACCATGCTGTTCGGCGCGTCGATGTTTTTCACCGATTATTCGATGCGCGCGGGCGAACTCGCCCGGGCGCTGGAGGAGCGCGGGTTCGAGTCGGTCTGGGCGCCCGAGCATTCGCATATCCCGCTGTCGCGGCAGTCGTCGTTCCCCTCGGGCGGCGATCTGCCGAAGCAGTATTACGACGTGATGGACCCGTTCGTGTCGCTGACCCTGGCGGCGGCGGTGACCAAGACGATCAAGATCGGCACCGGCGTCTGCCTCGTCGCCCAGCGCGACCCGATCCAGACCGCCAAGCTCGTCGCCTCGCTCGACCAGGTGTCGGGCGGCCGGTTCCTCTTCGGGGTCGGCGGCGGGTGGAACGCCGACGAGATGGCCGACCACGGCACCGAGTTCAAAACCCGCTTCAAGCTGATGCGCGAACGCATCGAGGCGATGAAGGAAATCTGGACCAAGCCGAAGCCCGAATACCACGGCGAGATGGTCGATTTCGCGCCGATGATGACCTGGCCGAAGCCGGTGCAGCAGCCGCACCCGCCGGTCATAATCGGCGGCATGTTCCCGCACGCGGCGCGCCGCGCGATCCGCTACGGCGACGGCTGGATCCCGCATTCGCGCCGGCCGCAATACGAGGACGTGACCGACTTCCTGCCGCAGTTCCGTCAGATGGCGGCCGAAGCCGGGCGCGACCTCGCGACCTGCCCGGTGACGGTGTGGGGCATCCAGCCCGAAATCGACCGGGTGCGGCGCTACGCGGACCAGGGGGTGGCGCGCGGGGTGGTGCAACTGGCGGCGGAGCCGGCCGGCAAGATCCTGCCGCTGCTCGACCGCTGGGCCGGGATCATAGAGCGCCTGAAATCCTGAGACACCTATATAGTAGGGCGGAAGAGCGAAGCGTAATCCGCCAACGCATGCGGCGGGTTTGGCGGAAGGCGCTGCGCTTTTCCACCCTACAAGTCTGGGGCATCACCATATAAAGCATAAGATCGGCGGAGCGAGCGGCAATGAGTGCGGTCGAGGCGGAAGCGAAAGAGGCCGGGCGCGATTTCATTCGCGACATCGTCCAGGCCGACATCGACGCCGGGCGCACCGTGTGGCCGGTGACGCGGTTTCCGCCCGAGCCGAACGGCTATCTGCATATCGGCCACGCCAAGTCGATCTGTCTCAATTTCGGCATCGCGCAGGAATTCGGCGGGCGCTGCCATCTGCGCTTCGACGACACCAACCCCACAAAAGAGGAGCAGGAATACATCGACGCGATCCTGGCCGACCTCAAATGGCTCGGCTTCGATTGGGGCCTGCACCTCTATTATGCGTCGGATTACTTCGATCAGCTTTACAAATGGGCCGAGCACCTGATCGGGCGCGGGTTCGCCTATGTCGACGACCAGTCGCCGGAGGAAATGCGCGCCACTCGCGGCACGCTCACCGAACCCGGACGCGACAGCCCCTGCCGCAACCGCAGCCCGCAGGAGAATCTCGACCTGTTCCGCCGCATGCGCGCCGGCGAGTTCCCCAACGGCGCGCGGGTGCTAAGAGCGAAGATCGACATGGCCTCGCCCAACATGAATTTGCGCGATCCCGCCCTCTACCGCATCCTCCACACGAGCCACCCGCGCACCGGCGGCGCCTGGTGCATCTACCCGACCTATGATTTCGCGCACGGCCAGTCGGATGCGATCGAGGGCGTCACGCATTCGATCTGCACCCTGGAGTTCGAGGACCACCGGCCGCTCTACGACTGGCTGATCGAGCATCTGCCCATTGGACAAAAGCTCGGGCCGGCGCGGCCGCGGCAATACGAGTTCGCCCGGCTCGCGCTGACCTATACGGTGATGTCGAAGCGGTTTCTGAAAGGACTGGTCGATGAGGGCCGGGTGTCGGGCTGGGACGACCCGCGCATGCCGACCCTGGCGGGATTGCGGCGGCGCGGCATCCCGCCGGCGGCGATCCGCGAATTCGTCCGCAGCGTCGGCGTCGCCCGCGCCAACAGCACCGTCGATGTCGGCATGTTCGAGCACGCGGTGCGCGATGCGCTCAACCACAGCGCGCCGCGCCGCATGGCGGTGCTGCGCCCGCTGAAGCTGGTGATCGAGAACTACCCCGAAGGACAAAGCGAGGAACTCGACGCGGTCAACCATCCCGATCAGCCCGGGCTCGGCACACGCAAAATTCCGTTCGGGCGCGAGCTTTATGTCGAGCGCGACGATTTCATGGAAGACCCGCCGAAGAATTTCTACCGGCTCGCGCCGGGCCGCGAGGTGCGGCTGCGCTACGCCTATTTCGTCACCTGCCGCGCGGCGGTGAAGAACGCTTCCGGCGAGGTGACCGAGCTGCGCTGCACCTACGATCCCTTGACCAAGGGTGGCGACTCGCCAGACGGGCGCAAGGTACGCGGCACGATCCACTGGGTCTCGGCGGCGCACGCGGCGACGGCCGAGGTGCGGCTCTACAACCCGCTGTTCAGCCGCCCCGATCCCGGCGCCGGCGGCGGCGATCTGATGGCGGATATAAACCCGGACTCGCTCGAAATTCTGTCGGATTGCCGGCTCGAACCGGCGCTCGCCGGCGACAACGGCGCGGCGCCGGTGCAGTTCGAACGGCTCGGCTATTTCCGCCGCGACCGCGACAGCGCGCCCGACGCGCCGGTCTACAACCGCACGATCGGCCTCAGGGACAGCTACGCCCGGGCGCAGGCGGGCGGGACATAACGAGAGAGCATGCCTCCGCCGGCGGCAATCTGGTAGGCTTCGCCGAGACCGCGAAGGAGACACGCCATGAACGATGTGATGACCCTGTCGCAGCGCGCCGACGCGCTCGAAGAGAAGATGGCCCGCGAGCTCGACTACATCGTCATCAAGTCGCGGCTCTATTCGATGGCCGAAGGCGACATGGGCCCGGCGCCCAATGCGGCGGCGCTGATGAAGGGCAACCCGAACGCGCGGGTGCTGATGGGCGACGATCCGCGCCTGCCGGCGATGCCCGAGAAGCCGACATTGATGGATTTCTTCAAGCACCGCTTCGGGCCCTGCATGCACCTGCTGCAAAGCGCGCGGCATGCAGTCAATGCCGGGCTGCCCGAGAAGATGGTGCTCGCCTGCCTGCTGCACGACGTCTCGACGATCGGATTTATCCGCGGCGACCACGGCTATTGGGGGGCGCAGCTGGTCGAGCCCTATGTCGACGAGGAGGTCACCTGGGCGATCCGCGCGCATCAGGTGCTGCGCTTCTATCCCGACGAGTCGGTCGGGTACGAGTACCCGCAATCCTACATCACCTCGTTCGGCCAGGAATACCGGCCCGATCCCTATATCGAGGCCGACTACAAGCGGATGCGGAACCACAAATGGTACATGGCGGGCCGGCAGATCACCGTGCACGACATCTACTCGTTCGACCCGAATGTGCATCCTGAATTGGAAGAGTTCGAGGACGTGATCGGCCGCAATTTCCGCCAGCCGGAGCAGGGCCTCGGTTTCGACAACAGCCCGGTCGCGCATATGTGGCGGGCGATGATCCGCCCGGCCAAATACCTCTAAGGAGCACAGCGCGATGAATGATGTAATGACATCCAGCGAGCGCGCCGACGCGCTCGAACACAAGATGATGCAGGAGATGAACGAGGCGATCGCGGTCAAGTCGCGCCTCTTCCTGCTGGCCGACGGCGATTTCGCGATGCCGAACGGCGCCAAGCTGCAGCAGGCCCATCCCGGCGCCAAAATGCTTATGGGCGACGACCCGCGCCTGCCGGCGATGCCCGACAAGCCGACCTTGATCGACTTCTTCAAGTTCCGCTTCGCGCCGGCGATGCATTTGCTGCAGAGCGCCCGGCACGCGCTGGTCGCCGGAATGCCGGAAAAAATCGTCCTCGCCTCCTTGCTGCACGATATCGGGGTGATCGGCTTCATCCGCTCCGACCATGGCTATTGGGGCGCGCAGATGGTCGAGCCTTATGTCGACGAGGAGGTCACCTGGGCGATCCGGGCGCACCAGGCGCTGCGCTTCTATCCCGACGAGGAAGCCGGCTACGCCTATCCCGACAATTACAAGGCGTATTTCGGCGAGGACTACAAGCCCGAGCCCTATATCGAGGAAGAGTACAAGCGGGCGCGCGCGCATAAATGGTACGGCACGGCGCGGATGATCACCGTGCACGACATCTATTCGTTCGACCCCGAAGTGCATGTCGAGCTGGAGGAATTCACCGACATCGTCGGCCGCAACTTCCGCCAACCCGAGGAAGGGCTGGGCTTCGACTCAAGCCCCAGCGCGCATATGTGGCGCACGCTGCGACAGCCGACCAAGTACCTGTAAACAGAACGGGGCGAGCGGCTTCCCGCTCGCCCCGCTCTCCAGGCCAGCAGTCCTAGCAGGGATAGTAGCGCCCGTAATAGGGGCTCCAACAGCTACGCGCCGGGCCCGGCGCGTAGCCGTAATACGCCGGCGCCGGCGGGGCGTAATAACCCGGATAGTAGCCGGGGTTGTAGCCGTAGCCATAGCCGGGAGCGCCGTAATACGGGTTCGACGCCGCGCCGAGCGCGGTGCCGACGGCGAGCGCGCCGAGGCCGATGCCGACCGCCGCGCCCGTGCCCAGCGCGTGCGCGGGCTGCGGCACTGTGGTCAGCCCGATCGCGGCGGTGATCGCGGTCGTCAGCGCCAGCGCCCGGCCCGTCCGACCAGCAAGCATGCGTAAGGTCATTCCACTTCCTCCGATTGCTGGCGCGGCGGCCTCCAACAGGCCAACCGCACCCCGTGTCGGTGGAGTAACGCTCCACCAAGCTTTCAATTCCACGGTGAACGATGTGGGAACGCGAAGGTTGCATCACGCACGGAGAAATTTCGATGGCTCCCTTGCGTATTTACAGGATCGCTCGTCGCGCGTTTTTCGCGTGTTGTGATTGGTCTTCCGAGCCTCGCCTTCGATAACAGCACATCCCGAGCGAGCCCGAACCCGGCGGGCCAGCCGTCAGCCGCGGCCCAAATTAAGCCTTCTTAAACGTTGCACTCGCACAGTCTCGCCGCATGCCAGGGAGCGAGCCGTGAACGATTTATCCGTAGCGACCATGCCGGCCTCGACCGAGATTGAGGTGGTCGAAGCCAGGGAAGCCTGGAGCGAGTATCGGCTGGCTGACGGTACGCTGCTGCGTGTCAAGCCGATCATGATCGCCGTGTCCCGCGTCGGCGATACGGAAAGCGCCAACGGCGAACCGGTTTACAACCTGAAATCGACCCTCGTCACCGACGTAAGGGAAGCGAAAACACCGCCGCAGCTGGGATGAACGCGCGCACCCTCCGGCGAACGCGGACGAACGGCTGGCAAAGCTCCATCGCCGCCAGCTCCGCGCTGACCTCGTCGATCAGCACAGACGATCCGTCGTTGAGCCTGGTGACGGCGCCGACGCCGACGCTCGTCATCCGCTTCGGCGGCGGCTCCGGCGCGCCGTTTGTGGTGGTGCCGGGCGCCGGCCCGGCGCAGCCCCGGCTCGATCAGCCGCAAGAACCGGGATCGGGGGAGGCGGAGGAAAACTCGCCGCCTGTTTGGGGCCAGGCGCCCGAACCGGCCCCCGCGGCGCCGGAAGGAAAACCGGAAGTCCTGCTGGACCGATCGGAGAGACCGATCTGGGCGGAGTCGAGGGTTACCTTGGAGCCCGCCCCGGATCGGCGGCAAGAACCGCATCCGCCGGAGCCGGAAGAAAAAGCGGCTCCGGACAGCAACCGGATCGAGCTGATCATCGATTCGCTGCCGAACCACGCGCTGAGCGAGCCCATTCCCGTCACCATCGTTCCGCTTGGCGATTCGATGTTCACCGCGTCGATGCGCGATCTCGACATCGCCGCGACCGGCAACAGCATCGGCGAAGCGCTGCTCTTTCTGAAGGAGCAGATCGATACCATGTTCGAGGACCTCAACCGCCGGCTGTCGCACCTGACGTTCGACCAAAAGGCCACGCTGCAAATGCTGCAAACCTATATTGCGTCGTCCGGGACGAAATCGAGGTGGTTTTAGCCGGGCTTGCCTGAAGCCGGGGCCGGGCCGGGGACCATGGTTATTGGGCCCGCTGGGCTGACGTCCGCGGACATTGGCGTGGAAGTTTGCCGGCGCCCGGACGACCCAGATTTGCTCCGGCGCAGAGTTGCCGAGCGCCGGTCAGTGCACCCGGCGCGTGTCTCTGTCAGTCCGCTTCCGTTGCGGAATCCGCGTCGAGGCGCATGCGCCAGCGCGACAGGCCCTTCGACCCGGGTCCCGCGCCCGGCTCGGGCGCGATCGCGCGGCCGGCTTCGAGCTCGGCAACCACCTGCGGCTCCTGTTCCGACGGTTCCGTCGCCAGCTCTGTCTCCAGGACGTGCTTCGCGGCCACGGCGTAGGCGACGCGCTCCAGCGTCTCGACCTCCTCGAGATCGGTCTCGAGCGACTTGAGCTCCTCGGCATGGCGGGCTTGGATCGCCGCCCGGCGCCCCTTGAGCTCTTCCTTCACCTGCTGAATGTACTCTGGGCTCAGGTTCCACATGACAGATGCAATCGTTCTGTTTGGGCTAAGTGTATTAACCATTGAGCAGGTTAAAGGGTCGCTAACGAAACCATGAGTCCGGACAAAATCGTGCATCGGCCGCCTTCCAATTGGCGCTCGATCAACGCCGCCAGACCGTCCTCAACCCGCCGGGACGCCCTCCTTTTTCTCGCTGATGCGGCGGTGAAGGTTGTTGACGATCATACCGGTCAGCCGCTCGTCGTGCATGAAGAGGCGTTGGCCGATCGGATAGGGATCCTGCTCGGTCACCGCGATTTTCTCGCGCAGGATTTCTTCCGGGCCGACGCCGCGGTCGACAAAGCGCTCGATGTAACCGATCCAGTTCTCGACGATCTGCGCCTGGTCCTTCAGATACGCCTTGGTACATTGCTCGCCGTGACCCGGCACGATGGTGTCGGCGTCGAGCGCCTCGATGCTCTTCAGCGCCGCGAGCCATTCCCAGGGATCGCATTCCTGCAGCCAGGACCGGCATTTGTGGAACACGTTGTCGCCGGTGAAAACGACCCCTTCCTCGGGCACATAGACCGAGGTCTGCGGCGCGGTATGGCCGGGGTGATGGATGATCTGGAAAGTGTGGTTGCCGACATGCAGCGTGAGGCCGTCGGTGAAGGTGACGGTCGGGCCGTGCGGGTCGCTGTAGTCGGGGTGGCCGAGCAGGAACACGCTGTCGGGGTCCATCTGCTTCAGCCGCTCGCGCTTCTCGTCCATCGTGCCGAACTGGGCGAGGTAACGCTCGAAGCATTCCTGCAGCTTCACCTGCCCGACCACCGGCACGTCGGGAAAATAGGCGTTCCCCGAGGTGTGGTCGCCATGCGGCTCGGTGTTGACGAGGTAGCGGATCGGCGCCTTCTCCTCCATCATCTCGCGCCAGCGCACCGCGTCGATCGGCTGCTGCGGCGTGTCGATCATCACATAGCCGTCGCTGGTTTCGACAAAGCTCGGGTTGCACCCGGCGTAATAGATTTCGGTGAAGCTGTGGGGTCCGACCCGGCGCATGCCGCCCCTCCCTCGGTCCGTGAAAATCGGCCGATCTTCCCCCATACCCAAGCCGGCGACAAGAACAGACCGCCGCTTCGAATAAGTGAGATGGCTTTGTAACCTGACCTCGGCTATCATGCTAAAGGATCGAAATTGAACGCGAAGAGGACGGAAGGTGGATCGGCGAAGCGCCCGATCTGCCGGGCGTGCTCGCTTACGGCACCACCGAGGCGGAGGTCCGGGACAAGACGACGGCGCTCGCGCTGCGCGTCATCGCCGACCGTATCGGACATGGCGAACCTGTTCCTTTTTGAGCCGAGCGATCTTTTTTTCGCAGCGTGAATGGCCGGCCGGCCACGAAAGCAGGCCGAGTATTCGCGCGCCTATTCGCGCCGGCTGGACGATCAAGCGTCAGCGCGGCTCGCACCGCACACTGTCGCGACCTGGGTGGCCGGATTACATATTTGCGTTCCACGACAACGAAAAACTTGGGCCCCGAATGCTTGCCCGGATCGCCAAGCTGACGGGGCTTCGGCCACATGATCTTTGGCCTCCACCGACGCGCACAAAGTGGACACCAGCGGTACGCGCGCGTACCGGCGTCCGCGCGTTGCCCGATTAATCGGCAATACCTGCGCCCGGCGAATGCCGCCCTGCGGCAGACACCCTTTCGCGCCCCGGCAATAATTGCGTAATCTGGCGCTGACGTTTTTGTGAAGGGCTCGACCGCACCCCGCATCCGGGCCCGTCTTGTCTTATCTTGGGGAGGAAATTATGGCTGAGATCAAGGGCGCCGACCTGCTGGCGAAGAGCCTGAAGGAGCAGGGCGTGGAGTACATGTTCGGCGTCGTCGGGTTTCCCGTCGGGCCGATCGCCGAGGCGGCGCAGAAGGTTGGCCTGCCCTATATCGGCATGCGCAACGAGCAGGCGGCATCCTATGCCGCCGGCGCGGTCGGCTATCTGACCGGCCGGCCCGGCTCGTGCATCGTCGTCACCGGCCCCGGCGTGATCCACGGTCTCTCGGGCCTGGCCAACGCCCAGCAGAACTGCTGGCCGATGATCCTGATCGGCGGCGCGTCGGAGACCTACCGCAACGGCATGGGCTCGTTCCAGGAAGAGCGTCAGGTGCTGGCGGCGACCCCGGTCTCCAAATGGGCGCACGCGATCGAGCACGTCAACCGCATCCCGTTCTATGTCGAGATGGCGGTGCGGCAGTCGATCTACGGTCGCCCCGGCGCGACCTATCTCGATTTCCCCGACGATTTGATCACCGGCTCGTGCGACGAGAGCGAGGCGATCGAGGTGCAGAAATGCCCCGATCCGCCCCGCACGGTGGCGATGCCGCAGGACATCGAGCGGGCGCTCGACGTGCTGCAATCGGCGCAGCGTCCGCTGGTCCTTATCGGCCAGGGGATGGCGTCCTCGCGCGCCGAAGACGAGGTGCGCGCTTTCATCGAGCGCACCCAGATACCGTTCGTGCGCACGCCCAAGGGCAAGGGCGTGCTGCCTGACGACCATCCGCTGTCGGCCGGCGCCGCGCGCAGCCTGGCGCTGCTGCAGGCCGACGTCGTCTTCCTGATGGGCGCGCGCTTCAACTGGATTCTGCATTTCGGCCTGCCGCCTCGCTACAACAAGGATGTGCGGGTGGTCCAGCTCGACATCGAGCCGGAATCGATGCACCAGAACAAGCCGGCCGAGGTGGCGCTGGTCGGCGACGGCAAGGCGATCGTCAGCCAGCTCAACGCCGCGCTGAAAGGCCGCCAGTGGTTCCACCCGGAAGGGTCGCCGTGGCGCCAGGCGCTCGCCAAGAAATCGGCCGAGAACGCGGCGATGATCGCGCCGCAGATCGACGACAATTCGTCGCCGGGCGGCTATTACCGGCTGTTCAAGGACATCCGCGAATGGCTGCCGAAGAACGTGGTGCTGTGCAGCGAGGGCGCGACGACGATGGATATCGGCGGGACCCAAATGCCGCTCGAGAACCCCCGTTCCTACCTGAACGCCGGCAGCTATGGCACGATGGGCGTCGGCCTCGGGCTCGTCGTCGCCTCCTGCGTCGTGCATCCCGACCGCCCGGTCGTCCACATCTCCGGCGACTCGGCGATCGGCTTTTCGGGCATGGAGATGGAAACGCTCTGCCGCTACGGCATGCCGGCCAAGATCGTCGTTCTCAACAATGGCGGCATCGGCCCGGGCATGCCGGAGATCCCGTCCAACCCGATGCTCAACATGCGGCCGAACACGCTGATCTACGGCGCCCGCTACGACCAGATGATGAAGGCGTTCGGCGGCTACGGCGCCTATGTCGAGGACACCAAGGACGTCCGCGGCGCGCTCGACGAGCTGATGAACTTCCCCGGCCCTGGCCTGGTCAACATCAAGCTCAGCCAAGGCTCGCAGCGCAAGCCGCAGGAGTTCCGCTGGCATAGTTGACGCGCTGACGACCGGCTGACGCCGACATCACGGCAGGGGTCGGCCCGAAAGGGCCGGCCCCTAACGCGGCTCGGTTCCAGCTAATCAGATAAAACTGTCTAATCAGTTACCGCATCGGGCCGTCGGGATGGACCCAGACGCCGCGTACAACTTGGCGAAAAGTGCGCATGTCGGCGCGGTAATGGGCCGGCGTCGTGACGAGATCAGCGCTGACCTCCTCCCAGCGCGCCCGCCACGCCTCGGTCTTGCGCAATACAAATAAGGTGACCTCGACATGCCCGTCGGGGAAATCGCGGCGGCAGCCCGCGGCATGGCGGCCGGAGATCCTCTCGCCCTTCAGCCAGACGATATGGCGCGCTCCCTGCCAGCGGCATTCGACCGCAGCCAAGCGCGCCGGCGTTGCCGCCTCGAAAGCCGTATTAGAGTTGGCGGATACGCTGACATAGGGCACGAAGTCATCTGAATCCTCGCAAGACCAATGGCGATCCAATGGGATCCAGAGGCCGTGATTAGGGTTTGGCGAAGCCGTTTTGCAGCCGTGCAGCCCGGACGGGATATTCACCGAGAATTCGTAGTCCACGTTGCGGTACTGCCGCGGGTTGAGTATCGGGACTTGGCCGCAGAGAAGAACGGCTGCCGCGAGCAGGCTCGCCGATCTCGCGAGCCAACGCATCGTCATCAAATATCCCGCTTGGCCTTCCAGGACGCAAGATGCCGGGGAATTGACTGGATGACGCCCATTACCCTCGCCGACCAGTCCGCGGTCTTCGTATTGTATTTGTCGGCGTAGAGACGCTGGACGAAATCCTCGGCGCTGGTCGCGCCTTGCACGACCGAGCCGTAGCGGCGCTCCCAATATGACACGGCGGCGTCAATCGAGCTGTAGGCGACATTGGCGCCGCCACCGTGGGTGACGCCAAATGGATTGTTGAGCGCCCGGTCGTGCGGATAAAGGTACCAGCTCTCATGCGCCGCCAAGCCGAGCAGCCAAGTCTCGTCGATGCCGAGCCTTTGCGCCAGAGCATGAAATTTGTGAATACACGGTATCGAAGAATTCGTCGGGATCGCCGCCGCGTGCTTGTGTTCGGCGCGCCGCCGCGGGAACCAGTGCACTCCCGCCGCCTTCATCGTTCCATTCGCCGCTCTCGCGCCCGCTGCCGGCCGGGACGCGTGGCTGATCCGGGTTGAAATTGGCCTTGAGGACCGGGGCGAGCGCCGCTAACCGCTTGAGGCGCGAAACATCGAGTTCGCCAATCGGCATCTGCAGCCCGAGAATCTGGGCGATGATGAGGTGGTCATCCGCAAGTGCCTGCGCGATGCGGCGGCTCTGGTGAAACAGCCAATCGTGCTCGGCATCGGGCCCAAGCAGCAGATCCTGTAACACGCCCGCCTCACTTTGGGCTAATGCGTGATAGCCTTCCGGCGTGCGGCGAACGAGCACGCAATCTGGACCGAGCATTGCGCCGTCGCTATCGACGACGATGCCTTGGCTCGCCGGGCCGCGCGGATGCAGCCTCCGCATCCCCTCGAACATTCAATTCTTCCAGTTTTAGGGTCCAGTATGTAGGACTATAACGTGAACAATGTCAAGCTGAAATTGCTTCGCCAGCTCAACCAGGCGCTTGCCGGCCGTCAGTGGCTCCACCCCCGAGGGGTCGCCGAGGCGCCAGGCGCTCGCCAAGAAATCAGCCGAGAACGCGGCGATGATCGCGCCGCAGATCGACGACAGCTCGTCGCCCGGCGGCTATTACCGGCCGTTCCGCGACATCCGCGAATGGCTGCCGAAGAACGTGATCCTGTCCGCTTGGCACAGCTGACGGTTGGCGGCGGCTGCGCCGCAATTCCTGATTACCAAAGGGGCCGCTCCACAAGAGCGGCCCCGATGCTTTATCGTGCCCGGATGAGCTATCTGACCCTTCGCGTCGAAATCACCCGCGACGAGTGGCAGCCGGCCGAGCCGGCCGGCGTCGAGATCACAGCCTATATCGACCGCGTTCCCGAGACCGACGCGCCGACGCGCGGCATGCTGACGCGCGCGGCGAAGGGGGTGTGGAACAGCCGGCTGCAGCACACCGGCGATTTCGCGACATTGGCCGAGGCGCTCGCCGCGATCGACGCCGCCTATCCGGACGCCCAACGCATCCGCTGCTACGAATATACGGTCGACGACGAATTTCCGCGCGAAGCGGCGGCGCTGGTGAAGACTTCCGGCACATGGGCGCCCGGCGACGGGCCGCGGGACTAGGCCGCTCGCGCCGTCGCGAACCGCCGGCGGCGCAGGCGAGGAAGGCGTTGAGCGCGCTTGAGGCGACGCTTGGTCTATATCGTCTCGCATGACCAACGACACCTCACCGCGCGGCGGCGCCGTTTCCACGGCGCTCGGCGGGCTGATCGCGATGGCGGCGGCGATCGGCGTCGGCCGTTTTGTCTATACGGCGATCCTGCCGCCGATGATCGAGGCGCTCGGGCTTAGCCGGTCGGAGGCCGGGCTGATCGCGTCGGCCAATTTTCTCGGCTATCTGATCGGGGCTTTCCTCGCGGCGCTGCCGACGCTCCCCGGACCGCGCCGCTGGTGGCTGCTCGCCGCGCTCGCGGTCAGCACGCTGACGACCGCCGCGATGGGCGCGACGCAGGTTCTCGCCTGGTTCCTGGTGCTGCGCTTTGTCGGCGGCGCGGCGAGCGCATTCGTGCTGATCCTCGCCTCGACGATCGTGCTGGAGCGGCTGGCGGAGGCTGGGCGCGGCGGCCTCTCGGCCTTGCATTTCGCCGGTGTCGGCAGCGGGATCGCGGTGTCGGCCGCGCTGGTAGCGGCGCTGCTGCGTCTCGGGCAGGGCTGGCAATCGCTGTGGCTGGCAAGCGGCGCGCTGTCGCTCGCGGCGCTGCTCGCGGTAGCGCTGCTGCTGCCCGATCGCGTCGCGCCACACCCGCCGCCGATAAGCGGCAAGCAGCCTGCATCCAATCCCGGCTTGCGCCGCCTCGTCCTCGCATACGGGCTATTCGGCTTCGGTTACATCATCACCGCGACCTTCCTGGTCGCGATCGTGCGCGGCACGCCGGCAGTGCGGGCGCTGGAGCCGGTGATCTGGATCGTATTCGGATTGGCCGCGGCCCCGTCGGTCGCGCTGTGGACGCGGATCGCGGCGGCGCTCGGCATTCCCACGGCCTTCGCCATCGCCTGCGTCGTCGAGGCGGCCGGGGTGCTGGCGAGCGTCGTCTGGCCGACCCCGACCGGCGTGTTCGTCGCGGCGATCCTGGTCGGCGGGACGTTTGTCGGACTGACCGCGCTCGGCCTCGTCCGGGCGCGGTCGATGGCGAGCGGCGATCCGCGCCGCGCGCTGGCGCTGATGACCGGCACCTTCGGCCTCGGCCAGATCGTCGGGCCGGTTTTCGCCGGCATCGTGTCGGACCGGCTCGGCACGTTCACCGCGCCGTCGATCGTCGCCGCGGCCGCGCTGCTCGTCGCCGCGTTGCTCGCCCGCGATTGACGACGGCCGCCTCTCTTCTGCGGCGGTTGCGTGCTAGCCTGTCCTCCCGCACCAGCCGATAGGAGGAACCGATGGCCATTTTCACGCACGTCACCGTGGGCACCAACGATTTGGCGAAGGCGCGCGCCTTTTACGATGCCGCGCTGGCGCCGCTTGGGCTGAAGCGGCTCCGCGACCTCGGCGAGAACGGCTCGATCTGGGGCGCCGACGCACCCGAATTCTTCGTGTTGAAGCCGGCGAACGGCCAGCCGGCGAGCCACGCCAATGGCGGCACGATCAGCTTCGCGGCGCCGAGCCGCGCCGCGGTCGCGGCCTTCCACCATGCCGCGCTCGCCGCCGGCGGCACTGACGAGGGCGCGACCGGGCCGCGCAGCTGGCATCCGACGGCCTATGCCGGGTATTGCCGCGACCTCGACGGCAACAAGCTCGCCGCCTATTGTTTTAAGGCCGAATAGAAAGGAGGACCGCCATGCCCGCCGCCATCCGCAACGTCGCCCGCGAGACGCTCAACCACGGCAATCTGTCCTTGGGCATGGCCGGAATCTACAACGAGCCGATCATGCCGCGCTATATCGAGTTCGGCGCGCGCTTTATCCTCGCCGGCCAGGATGGCGGGTTCCTCACCGCTGGCGCCGCGCAGCGCACCGGCTTTTTGCACAAGCTGCACGATTGAGGACGTGAACAGCCCCTATTCTCTCGTCATGCCCGGACTTGTTCCGGGCATCCACGTGGATGCCCGGGATGAACCCAGCCATGACGGGAATCTGGTCGTTAAGGGAGGAATTTGCGAGGCCGGCGGCGCCGAGGCCGCCGGGGTCGATCTGGCGCGGCCGTTGGCGGCGGCGGCGCTCGCCGGTGTCCGCGCGGCGTTACTCGAGCACCAGTTCCTGGTGTTTCCCGGCCAGCTGCTGAGCCGCGAGCGGCAATACGCGTTCACCGCGCAGTTCGGCGAGGTCGAGCAGCACGGCGGCGGCCGACCGGGCAAGCGCCAGGATATCGCGCACGTCACCGCCAATCTCGACGCCGAGGGCAATCCCAGCGACCGTTTCGCCCGGGGCGCCAATTACCGCTGGCACACCGACAAACCCTATTACCGGTCCCCGCCGTGGCTGACGACGCTCTACGCGGCCGAGCTGCCGCCGCAGGGCGGCGACACCGAATTCGCCAATACGCGCCTCGCTTACGAGGCGCTGCCCGACGAGACGAAGCGGCGGATCGGCGGCTTGCGCGTCGTCTTCCAGTGGGAAGGCGGCAAGCGGCCGGGCTATTACGCTGCGGAGTTGCCGCCGGTCGATCACCCGCTGGTGCGCATCCACCCCGCGACCGGCCGGCCGGCGCTCTATCTCGGCAACCACGCGATGGGCATCGCCGGCATGGCGGAAGCGGAAGGCGTTGCACTGCTCTCGGAGCTGCTGGAGCACGCTTCCCAGCCGTGCTTCACCTACGCGCATCGCTGGCGCGAGGGCGATTTGGTGATGTGGGACAATTGCTGCCTGCTGCACCGCGCCGTCGCGAATTACCAGATGAACCGCTACCGGCGGGTGATGCACCGCAACGTGGTGAAGGGCTCGATACCGTACTGAACCCTTCACTCTCCCATCGCTGCGCGAGGGCGGAGTTATACCCGGCGGATTGGCTCGGCGGCGATGGCGATCTGGTCGAGCCGGGAGAGCGCCGGTAAAGGCGTTGGTGGCGGATTACGCTTCGCTCATCCGCCTACAGCGCTACAGCGCCCTCTCTACACCGCTTCGCCGCTGATGACTTCCTTCACCTTGCTGGCGAGCTGCTTTAGGGAAAACGGCTTGGGAAGGAAGTGGATGTTGCTGTCGCTGTCGAGGCGCTGGCGGAACGAATCCTCGGTGTAGCCCGAGATGAAGATGATTTTCATCTGCGGGTGGGTCTCGCGCACCTCGCGGACGAGGCCCGGCCCGTCCATCTTGGGCATCACCACGTCGGTGATGAGGAGGTCGATCTTGTCGGCGGTGGTGTCCATCAGCTCCAAGGCGGCTTCGCCGCTGCGCGCCTCCAGCACGGTGTAGCCCTTGTTGCGCAGGGCGCGGGCCCCGAAGATGCGCACCGGGTCCTCGTCCTCGACCAGCATCACCGTGCCGATGCCGGTCAAATCCTTGACCGCCAGCGGCTCGGCGGCCTCGGTGCGCGCGGCGGCGGCGAGATCGCTCTGCTGGTGGCGCGGCAGGTAGATCTGGAACACCGCGCCCCGGCCCTCGGCGCTGTCGACAAAGATAAAGCCGCCGGTCTGCTTGACGATGCCGTAGACGGTCGAGAGCCCCAGCCCCGTGCCGGAGCCGATTTCCTTGGTCGAGAAGAACGGCTCGAAGATGCGCTCCAAGTTTTCCTTGGGGATGCCCATCCCGGTATCGACGGTCTCGATCAGCACGTAGAGGCCGGCCGGCATGGTCTCCGCGCCGCGGCGCATCGGACCCGCCTGGGTATGGTTCCCGGTGCGAATCGTCAAGGTGCCGCCGCCCGGCATCGCGTCGCGCGCGTTGACCGCGAGGTTGATGATGACCTGCTCCAATTGGCCCTGGTCGACCTTGGCGAGGCCGAGGTCGCGGCCGTGCACGACCTTCAATTCGATGTTCTCGCCGATCAGGCGGCGGATGAGATGCGACAGCTCGACCAGCACGTCGGTAATGTCGAGGATGCGCGGCTGCAGGGTCTGCTGGCGCGAGAAGGCGAGCAGCTGACGCACCAAATTGGCGGCGCGGTTGGCGTTCTGCTTGATCTGCATGATATCGGCGAAGGACGGGTCGCCGGGCTTGAAGCGCATCAAGAGGAGGTCGCAGAAGCCGATCATCGCGGTCAGCAGATTGTTGAAATCGTGCGCGACGCCGCCGGCCAATTGGCCGACCGCCTGCATCTTCTGCGACTGGGCGAACTGGATTTCGAGGTTCTTCTGCTCGGTGACGTCGATGAAATGCAGCATCAGCCCGCCGTCGCCGCCGTCGCCGCCGTCGAGCCGGCCGAGGAAGACGACGCAGGTCTTGTCGCGCGGGCCCTTGATGCGAACCTCGCTGGGGCCGGGCGGGGCGGTACCCTCCGCCGCGTCGGCGAGCTTGACCGCGAGCTCGCGGCGGTCGTCCTCGTGGACGAAGCCGATCAGCGGCTGGCCGTTGAGTGCGCCGTTGGCGGCGCCGAACAATTCGGCGAGCGCCCGGTTCGCCTCCTCCAGGCGGCCGTAGCGGTCGATGAGGGCGATGCCGATGGGGGCGTTGGCGAAAAAGCGCTGGAAGCGCTCGCGCGACAGGCGCAGCGCCGCCTCCCACTCGCGCTCGGGGGTGAGGTCGCGGACGATCGAGTGGGTGCGCAATTCGTCGCCGTCGCCGACGACGCTCTGGCCGATCCAGGCATGGACGACGCGGCCGTCGCGGCTCTTGAGCACGACCTCGCCGCGCTGCGCGTCGCCGGCGCGGCCGCCGAACGGGTCGGACGGCAGGGCGCCGCCGCTGGGCGGGGCGGCGAGGAAATCGACGAGCCTCAAATTGCCGCCGGTGAGCTCGCCCGGGGCCGCGCCCAGCCAGCGCGCGAGCGTCGGGTTGACGAACAGGAAATGGCCGTCGGCGTCGACCGAATAAAAGCCGATCGGCGCCTCGTCGAGGAAATCGACGAGGCGGTTGCGCTCGTCGCGGATTACCCCCTCCATCTCGTGGCGGGCGGTGATGTCCTGGATGTGCCAGAAGCTGTAGCCGGGGCGGCCGGGGATCGGGTTGACCGCGACGTTGAACCAGCCGGCCGCGGCGCCCGCGCCATCCTTCAGCGGAACGGCGGCGATGGCGCGGGCGCCGGCCAGCGCCTGGCTGCGCAGGCGCTGGAAGTCGATGCCGGCCTCGAGGTCGGCGACCGCCGCGGCGAGCCGGTCGAGCGGCGCGCCGCCTTCCCAGGCGAAGAGGCTGGTGAAGGCGGTGTTGGCATAGGCGATGCGGCCGTCGGGGCCGATGATGAGCTGCGCGTCGGGCGAGGCTTCGAGCGCCTGGCTCAGGATATCGACGCGGCCTTCGAGGCCGCCATGCACCCAATGCGCGGCGATCGCGGCGACGCCGACGAGGCCGGCAAGGGCAGCGAGCGCCACCACCATCGCGACGACGCGAACGCCGGAGATGACCTCGGCGGCGTAGAGAATGAAGATGCCGATGCCGATCGCCGCGAGGATCACCGCGGCCTGGGCCAGGACGCCCACCCATGCCGGCCGGCCGCGCTCCGCCCCCCAATGCCGCAGGCGACGGGCAGCTTCGCTATAGGCGACCATCCGCGCAGCCTCGATCCGTTGGGCCCGACCCCGCTCGGAAACCGAGATCAAACTCACCGCCCAATTCTACCGCATTGTCAGGGGGTTGCGCTAACGGAAGGTTAACGAAAATTTACCGTGATCCGCCGGAGGGGATCTGCCGGCCGCGGGATGGCCCTGGAACGACGAACCGTCAGTCGTCGCGATGGGTGCGCTCCATGCGCTCGTGGCGCTCCTGCGCCTCGATCGACAAGGTCGCGATCGGCCGCGCCTCGAGCCGTCGAATGCCGATCGGCTCCTCGGTTTCCTCGCAATATCCGTAAGTGCCGGAGTCGAGGCGAGACAGCGCGGCGTCGATCTTCGAGATGAGCTTGCGCTCGCGGTCGCGGGTGCGCAGTTCGATCGCGCGCTCGGTCTCCAATGAAGCACGATCGGTCAAATCGGGCTTCAGCAGACTTTCTTCCTGCAAATAACGCAGGGTTTCCGACGAATCGGCCAGAAGTTCGGCGCGCCAACGCAGCAGCTTTTGCCGGAAATATTCGACCTGTAGCGGACCCATGAACTCTTCGTTTTCGGATGGACGGTAATCTGTCGGCAAAGTCGGCATCCTGCTCCCCGAAGCCCCGTGGACGACGGCGGCGGAGTATATGAATCCGACCTTGACGGATCAACCGTCAGAATCACATGCGGCCATGCCGGGATTCTCATACGACTTTATTGATTTCGCTTCACGATTTACCTTAGCTGCCGCCCGCGCCCAGCCGGACTACAGGACAGCACGCCGCGACAATTTAAGTTAAAACACGCGACAATGCCCCAATAATTGCCGCTGGGCGTTATCACTTACCTAACAATTAACGTCTGCATAAAATATTTACTAAGTTTTTATTTGGTTTGATAGAATTTTACCGTAAGTAATTGATTGCGCCATTTAGTATTTCCTTAAGTTGTGCAGGATAACCTCCGCGCTACAAACAGCAACCTGACGCTCCATAGAATGGCAAACATCGATCCCATCGACGTCACGGCGTATCCCCCTGCCCCGGCCGTCGAGCTTCCCTCGCCCAACACCAAGCGCTGGGTCGTGCGCCGCAAGGCCGTCGTGGTCGCGGCGGTGCGCAGCGGCGCGCTGAGCCTGCAGGAAGCCTGCCGGCGGTACAACCTTTCGGTCGAGGAGTTTCTCGCCTGGCAGCGTTCGATCGACCGTTACGGCGTGCCGGGGCTTCGGGTCACGCGACTGCAGATCTATCGCGACACCGACGCGCTGCGCGCCGCGAAGTAGAATGTAAGGCGGAAAAGCGCAGCGCTTCCGCCAGCTCGCGTGCGCCGAAGTTCTGAAATTCACGGCGGAATACGCTTTGCTCTTCCGCCCTACCGCGCTTCCCACCACTCCCCGGCAACAACCAAACCGCTCGCGGTGAGCCGCAGGCGGCCTTGCCGCGTTTCGCCGAGCACGTCGCGATAATCGAACGCGCCCTCGGCGAGGTCGAGGACGCTAGCGTCGCCGACCGCGCCGATGCCGAGATGGCCGAGATCGGAACGACCGAGCGCCGCCGCCGGGGCGCACGTGCCGGCGCGGATCACCGCTGTCAATTCCATGCCGAGCGACAGGAGCTTCGACATCGTCGTGATCTGGTCGAAGGCCGGGCCATTGACGCTGAGCGCGTGAACGTCGCTGCTGATCGCGTCGGGCAGAAACCCGGCCGCCAGCATCGCCTCGGCGGTGCGGAAGCCGAACGAGCCGCCGCCATGGCCGATGTCGAAGAAGACGCCGCGCTCGCGCGCCGCGGCAACCTCCTCGCGCACCCTCCCGTCGGGCGCCACCGGCGCGTTGGGGAAGGGCCGGAAGCAATGGGTGAGGATGTCGCCGCGCCGCAGCCGCGACAGCACCTCCAGGCGCGACGGCGGCGGGTAGTCGAGATGCGCCATCACCGGCAGGCCGACCTCGTCGGCGATTTCGAGCGCCATGTCGAGCGGCGCGATCCCCGAATTGCCCCCGGCGGTGCGCCCGACGCGCACCTTGATGCCGACGATGAGGTCGCGGTTGGCGTTGACGACGCGCACGCAGTCGCGCGGGTCGATGAGGCGCAGATCGGCGCACTCGCCGACCATCACCGTCGTCGAGAACGCGAAAATGCCGGCGTGCGACACGTTGAGGATCGGCAGGATGCGCACCGGCGACTTCTCGATCACATGCCGGCGGAAGCCGTGAAAATTGCCGGGGCCGGAGCTGCCCGCATCGACAAAGGTGGTGGTGCCGCTCTTGCGCGCGATCTCGACGGCGTCGACCCCGAGCGAGGTGCCGCCCCAATAAACATGGGTGTGCAGATCGACGAGGCCGGGCACGACGAGCTTGCCGGAGACGTCCATGACCTCAGCGCCGGCGCGCGGCAGATCGCGGCCAATAGCGGCGACCTTGCCATCCTTGAACGAAATATCGGCGATCTCATCGCGACCGTTTGCCGGATCGATGATCCGGCCGGCGGTGAGGATCAATTGGATCAAGGCACACCCCCGCTTGGTCTGGGCGAACCTATATCAGCATTTGTGTCTGGGACAGGCCACAGCCCGGAATGAAGGCCGCGACGACGTAAAATATCGGAAGTTACGCTATTTGCGAGCGCGCGAATTCTATTTCTTCTTCGAGACTAGAAATTTCTTGCGCGATACCAGCTATGCGATGAATTTTGATGTCCTGCGTGCCACGGAAGAACTCAGTAGATCCTGATATGTAGGATTTTTGTTCGACGAGATCATTGATCTCTTCTTGGCACCAACGAATATGTGCCAGCCAATCATCCCGTTTCCTTGGGTCACTCATTTTTCGGCCAATATTTTTTTGGACGACCGCGACCAGTGGCGAGGCGGGGGTGGCGGGCCTTCCCCCAAAGGCCCTACCGGAGATGACGGCCTCCCCCAAGGCGGTCATCGAACCCCTCGCCTCGCTGCCGGGTCGACGGCAAGGGATTGTGCGACGCGCCGGGTGTGGTCTCAACTAATTGTGGGAGTGCGTGCGTAACCTACTGCATCTACGCGATTATTAACGATTGACGGGCTCGCCTGGCAAAATGGCGCGGCAGCGAAAACGACGAATCGCCCGTTCTCCGTCCTCGCCTTTCCGCAAAGCGATGGCGCGACCGCCCGAGCCGTGACTATCCTGGAGGCGCCAGCCGAGGGGATTCGCCGATGGACCCGCCGGAAACCCGCTACGCCAAAAGCGGCGATCTCAGCATCGCCTATCAGGTCACGGGGAGCGGCCCGCTGGACCTGGTCTTTGTGCCGGGTTTTGTGTCGAACCTCGACACCATGTGGGAAACCCCCGGGTGGGCTCACTGGTTCACGCGCCTCGCGCAATTCTCGCGACTCATTCGTTTCGACAAACGGGGCACCGGGTTGTCGGACCGCATGGCCGGCATCGCCAATCTCGAAGATCGGATGGACGACGTGCGCGCGGTGATGGATGCGGTCGGCTCCGAGCGGGCGGCGCTGTTCGGCGTGTCGGAGGGCGGCGGGATGAGCCTCCTCTTCGCCGCCACCTATCCCGAACGGGCCACCGGCCTCGTACTCTACGGCACCTATGCGCGTCACCCGACGCTGACCCCGCAGACCCTGCCGGGGCAAATTGAAGTCATCGAGCGAAGCTGGGGCACGGGCGAGTACCTGGCCCGTTTCATGTTCCCGACCCAAGCGGCAGACGAGACGTTTCGGCGGAATTTGGCGCGAGCGGAACGTCAAGCCGCTAGCCCGTCAGCGGTCGCAACAATCTTGCGAATGAACGCCGAAATCGACGCGCGGCACATCCTGCCCGCAATTCGCACGCCGACGATGATCCTGCACCGGGTTGGCGACACGCGCATTCCCGCAGAGGCCGGGCGTTATCTCGCGGAACACATTCCGGGCGCCAAATATGTCGAGCTGCCAGGTATCGATCACGTCCCCGTCGCGGAGCGCGAGATCGTCGACCGGATCGTCGACGAGACCGAAGAATTCCTCACCGGCTACCGCGCCGAGAGCGAGCTCGACCGCGTATTGGCGACGGTGCTGTTCACCGACATCGTCGATTCGACCCAGCGCGCGGCGGCGCTCGGCGACCGCATGTGGCGCGCGATGCTCGACCGCCACGACGAGATCGTGCGCCAGCAGCTCTCGCGGTTTCGCGGGCGCGAGATCAAACACACGGGCGATGGGTTTCTCGCCACCTTCGACGGGCCGGCGCGCGCCGTGCGCTGCGCCTCGGCGATCGCCGACACCATGCCGCCGCTCGGCCTCGCGGTGCGCGGCGGGCTGCATACCGGCGAGATCGAACTGAAGGGCGATGACATCGGCGGCATCGCCGTCAATGTCGCCGCGCGGGTCGCGGCGATGGCCGGCCCGAACGAGACCCTGGTGTCGAGCACCGTCCGCGACCTTGTCGCCGGCTCCGGGCTGCGCTTCGCGGACCGCGGCCGTCACGCGCTGAAGGGTCTGCCGGAAGACGTGCAGCTCTACACCGCGCTCGGCGGCGCCTGAGCGCCGCGGCAATCCGGCAGATGGGGTAGGTCGGGACCGGCGAATTCGGATCGTGACAAGGCTCATGGCGTTCTCTCGAACGGGTTCTCGACGGCAACTCCGGTCGGTGCGAAGTGTCGCACATTGCGGGTCGCGACGGTAAAACCGTGTTCGAGGGCCGTGGCGGCGATCAGCAGATCGACTCCCTCATGACCAAGGCGGGAGCTAAGTTGTCCCCAACGTCGCGCGACGGTCATCGTCACCGGCAAAATACGCTCGTCGAAGGCGACGATGCTTCGCTCCAGCCAAGCCAGCAAAGAGACAGCAAAGGACGGATCGCGTCGACGCTGGCGCTCGATCCCGCGTTCGATTTCGCCTATCGTAATTGCTGATACAAAGAGCTCGTTTTCCGGTTTGTCCCCGAGCCATTGCATAAAACCGGGATGTCGCCGCTGCCTATACAGCTCGGAAAAGACCATCGTATCGATCAGGTACATTAAAACTTGACGTCCCGCGGCTTCAGGCGGGTTCCTTCGAACTTAAACCTGCCCTTGCCCTTGGGAAAAGCGAGCAAATGCTCGACAAAAGAGGGGCGCTCCTTGGTTTTTCCGGTGAGCTTTTCGTACTCCGAAACGGACAGCACGACGACGGCGGGCTTGCCGCGCTTGGTGACGGTCTGCGGCGTGCCTTTGCTGGCAGCATCGACCACGGTGCTGAAGCTGTTCTTCGCGTCTTGCAGCGACCACTGCGCCCCATCCATCGGCTTCGTCCTGTCCAGTTAACTAGACAGGAGATAATAACTGCAGACGGTCCGGTCAATTGGCATTCGCCGCCGCCGGCGATTGACAAGTCCGGCTCGCGGCGGCTCTGATCCGGGCCATCGATTTCATGCTCTTAGGGAGGAAAACTTGGCCAAATTCAGGATTGCGACGCCGGCTGGCGCCAGCTTTACGGTGGCGGGCGGCGGGTATGGCTACGAGATGGAGGCGCTCAGCCCGATCGACGCCGAAATCTACGAGATCGCGGCGGGCTCGGAGGACGAATTCGTCGCCGCCGCCAAGGACGCCGACGCGCTCTACGCCAAGGGCCGGCCGATCACCAAGAAGATGATCGACGGTCTGGCGCGCTGCAAGATCATCTCGCTCGGC
>Ga0209483_1000263_pt1 | contig 49037 bp, 51 predicted proteins | sample NGEPerA_FD_184508 | JGI IMG/M metagenome (GOLD analysis project Ga0209483, IMG submission 184508) | Arctic peat soil microbial communities from the Barrow Environmental Observatory site, Barrow, Alaska, USA - NGEE PermafrostL2-A... | ecosystem: Environmental > Terrestrial > Soil > Wetlands >...
GGTGTCAGTACAACGAAGATCGACCTCACTCAGCACTCGGCAACTTGACGCCGAATGCCTTTGCCGACCAAGCTAGCAAAGCTCGAAAAGTTGCCTAGCTCCCGGACCACAAACGGGGAGCAGACCAGACTGGTCATGCACTAACATTCAACCCGGACCACCTAATGGGGGCTGGCCAGAAGGAAATAGACGCTCTCCGGAGAGAACCCTGGAGCAGCGGAATGAAGTTAAAAGTCAACGCCTAACGGCAAATGGAGGCAAGGTCATGTCGCTTGGAACTATACTGCTCATCATCATCGTTATCGCATTGCTCGGCGGTTTTAGCGGGCTGGGTGGTGGCCCGTTTTATGGGACCGGCTATTACGGCGGCGGCGGCCTCGGTCTCGTACTGATTGTTGTGTTGATCCTGGTACTGCTCGGAAAACTTTGAACTCCAATATAATTTGTATTGAATGCCCAATAGAAAATCCCCGGTTTTGGCCGGGGATCTTTACCTCTCTCTGCCAACTTTACTTACTGGACGACTTGTCGTCGCTCGCGTAATGGAAGTTCGGCGCGCTCTTCAGCTGATCCTTCGTCATGCTAAGCACTGCATGGTCGGGGTAGCCCATGGAGGCATCCGTCGCCATAGTTGACGAAGATTTTGTTGCTGTATTCGAACCAGTCGTTGCTTTTTCCCGATTGGCGGCCTGCTGGGACACCCAATGCAACGATTTGAACGGCACAGCGACGTCCTTTTTGTCCACTCCCAAGAAACCGCCCACCCCAATAACGACGCCCTCGATGTTACCGGTGCGATCGACCAGGAGTTGGTCGACATCCCCGATTTTGTTTTTCTGCGGGTCGTAGACGTTCAGGCCGATGAGCTTAGAACCGAGCCAATCACCGGAAGATTGCTGTGTGATGAACTGGTCCTTTAGGGAACTTTGCGCGAGGGCCGGACCAGCCAACAGGCTCGAACCGACGATGATGCAGCTAAGCAGCTTTGTCGTCTTCATGTGTAACTCCGTTTGTTGATTGCTTATCGCCTCCAATGGACAACCCCCTCGACGAAGTTAAGTTGCTTAACGATTTGTCGTGACTTGGGCGACTCTGCCGCATTGACTGGGCGCACCAAAGAAAAAGCCCGGCGACTTGCCGGGCTTTCCGTTGGAGGCTTACAGAATATTACTTCTGGTTCTGCTGGCCTGGCTTCTGGGTATGATCACCCTGTTGTCCGGCTTGACCGGGCTTCTGAGTCTGCTGGCCTGGCTTCTGGGTATGATCACCCTGTTGTCCGCCTTGACCACCCTGTTGGCCACCCGGGTTCTGTTGGCCGCCTTGGTTCTGCTGGCCACCTTGATTCTGATTGCTCATAGGAAAATACCTCTCAATGTTTGAGTTGAACATAAGTAAACGGTCCGCGCTGAACGTATGTTCCATCGCTCATCAGCTTTTTGTCTTTGAAAATCTGACCTTTTGCGCGCGCATCAACCTTATGCCGTCTCATTCGTTGTATTCGCAGTCACTCGGGATCGGCTTAGCGCGAAGCGGCATTGTCCCAGAGATCGAAGCCCCCGCCAGCCCCCGGCCGGGGCTTCTTCGCGGTGGCGTAGTTTCAATTTTCGCAAATCCCGCTACCGATCCTTAAGCCCGCTGTGGACTCAAACCGAAAGAGTTCCATTTTGCACAGACTCGGAACGATAGGTGTAGGAGGATTTAGGTTCTAACCCTGATCCACAGCGCTGCACTGTGCCCCCATAGTGCGGAGTACCCCTAGACGGGAGCGCGACAATGGCATTGCAGCAACGGTCAGAGCCCAAATCAGACTACATCCGTCCACTCGAATGTGAGTGCGGGGGCCGCGCGATCCTGGTCCGCACGATTCTGGAATCTAAGACACATATTTTCCAGTGCTACAAATGCCGCGAATTAATTGAAGAATCCTCCGAACCATAATTCTCCTACACACTGGTGGTGGAGCGCCCGAAGGACCAAAACGGTCCGACAAAGAAATAAGAGGCCGCCTCAGTTGGTGGCCTCTTTCATTTCAAACCAAGCCATTTGTCGCTTACGATTGTGGAGCGGCCGAAAAGCAGGCCGGAACACTTTTGCTTACTAATTCCCGCTTCGTCTTACTGCAATGTCCTGAACCGCCGTCTCCGGGGGCTTAAGGAACGCATCGAACCGCTCCCTAACGATTGCGTAGCACTCGCACGATGCCTTCTCGAGACCTCGGCGATTGAAAACCTGGATCGTTCCGCGGCGATAGCTGATGAGGCCAGCCGTCTGCATGGATTGCGCTGCAAGCGTCACCGACTTGCGATTGGCACCCAAGATGTGCGCCAGGAACTCGTGGGTATATGTCAGGGATTCGCCTTCAGCCCGATCATGCATCATGAGGAGCCAACGGCACATCCTTTCCTCCGTCGTATGCGTCGTATTGCAAGCGACAGTTTGTTGGACCTGTGACAGCAGTGTCTCCGAATAACTGACGAAAAGATTGCGCACGTGTTCGCTGTTCTTGAATTCGGATTGCAGCAATTGGATCGGGCAACGAACCATGCGGCCCTCCAATTGCACAATGCTCCTGTTAAAGGAGACCCGGCTGTACATGGCGGCGAAGAGACCAAATGCTCCTTCGCGCCCTATGTTTGCGGTCTCGATTGCTGAGCCGTTTTCCAAAACGGTTAGCAACGAGAGGACGGAACCCTGCGGAAAATAAGCGTGCTTTAGGAGACCGCCCGCTTCGCAAACGATGGCACCGAGTTTGAGCTCAATCGGTTCAAGATGGGGGTCGATCCGCTTGCGGCTCGCAATCTCCAAGGCACCGAGCAACTGATTGTTCTGCACGTCGCCTAGAGCTTTTGACATAGCGCCATCATATTATGGGATCGAGCTACCGAATAGCGCATGGTCGGCGCCAAGTCTGTGCAAAATAGCTCATTGATAACGGTTGTTGAACGCGGCTGTCACGGCCGCACTCTCAACTCACGTGCCAATCAGCGAATGGATCTCGGAAATCATTTTCTCGCCATGATAGGGCTTGACAAAGAAGCGGCTGTCCTTCGGTAAGGCGCCTTTCGGAGCTTGGCTGGATACCACAATGATCTTGATGGGCGGCCAGCGGTCACGCACCGCATGAGCGAGTTTCAACCCGTCCATACTGCCGGGCATATTGATATCAGTGAGCACCAGAGCAATGTCGGAGCGGGCTTCCAATATGGCCACAGCTTCGTCAGCATTCTCAGCATTAAGCGCCACGAAGCCGGCTGCCTTCACGAAATCGACCGTGAGCAACTTCAAAAGCTGATCGTCTTCGACGACTAGTACGGCATGGCGCGAACGTTTGCCATTTGTCATGTCGTCTGCATCTCACCGGCGACAAGCGCGTGGCTGGCATCAGCGCTCGACCCCAAAGCCGCCAAGGTGGACCAGTGCTGTGCCATCCGAACGAAATGAGTCCGCAATCCGTTGTCACTGACGCGCGCCGCCAATTGCATGCAATCTGACTCAAGGCGTAGGCACTCCAACACGTGCTTTCGTAATTGTTCCGGTTTGGACACGGCGCACCTCGCGGTAGCCCCGAGATGGTCATCCTGACGTCGACGCAACTGATGCACGGCGATCATTTTTGCAGCATAAATCCTTCGAAGAACTCGATAAGCTCGCAATAGCCCTCAAGCGGCAGGACGTGCGAGACGAACTGATCCGGCCGCACGATGACCATGCATCCGTGCTGCCGGTCGATCTGGCGCATGTCAAAGATATTGTTGCCGCTTTTGACGTCGGAACTGAATACTTTTTCGTAGTCGCGCAGCCCAAATCGGCCCTTCCGAGGGATGAGCAAAGATGGCATTGAGCCGATCTCGAGCTCATGATGGCCTTGCTGAAAGACCGCCCGGACGTCGATCACCGCATCGATATCGTCATCCGCCGGCGTGTATTTTCGAACTGGGGACTGCGCCGCTTCTGAGAGGAAGGCGCACAGCGCGCGAATGCCAGAGTTTGGCTTGGCGGGATCCTCCCGCGGCGCAAAAGCGAAGATGCGCCACCGCCCGTCTGCTTTGACGGTGTGACCGAGCTGCATTGGCTTTGCATCGGCGACGCGGACGACCGGTGCCGAATGGAACCGCATGCCAATCTTAAAGCCGGTAGCGAGATGTTTATGCGTTGCCTCGCCAGTGAGCAGCGACGGCTGATAGCGCGTTTCGGTGCCCGCCGTGTAACGCAGATGCTGTACGAAGTAGCGCTGCGTCATCTCGGGGTCGAGTGCCTTTTCGTTTCCGTTCGCAGCCGTCGAAGAGCTGATCACCTGAGCCCACTCACGATCGAAGTCGATGAGCTCCCTGGCGACGACCTGGCGCTCCGCCGAGTATGACTTGAGGAGATACGGAGCGCAGCGCTTGCGGAGCACGGCAGCGAGTTTCCAACCGAGATTAAACCCGTCCTGCATAGATACATTCATCCCCTGTCCCGCCTTCGGGCTGTGTGTGTGGCAAGCGTCGCCAGCAATGAACACGCAGGGCAGCCGATCAGAGTCGTTGTCGGCAACGTCGTCGAACTTGTCGCATAGCCGCTGACCGATTTCGTAAACCGACCACCAAGCGATTTCCTTCACTTCGAGCGAATACGGGTTGAAGATGCGCCGTGCCGCAGCGACTAAATCGTCAGCCGTGATGTTCACGTTCGCCACTCGCTCGCCGACGTCAAGCTTATCGAGCTCGATGTATAGACGGAAAAGATAGCCGCCTTCGCGCGGGATTATGACGATGCTGCCGTCCCTCGCTGACTGGATCAGCGTCTTGCAGCGGATATCAGGAAAGTCGGTCACCGCGAGTACATCCATCACGCCCCAGGCATGGTTGGCTGAGTCACCGCGCAGCACGTAACCGAGCGATTTTCGCACGATGCTGCGTGCACCATCGCAGCCAACTACGTAGCGCGCTTTTACCGTTTCGATCTGTCCCTCGTGTTCGGGGTCGACACGCTCGAGTCGAGCGGTCACGCGATAAGAATCGGTATTGAGGCCGCGGGCTTCATTGACGACCTCAAGATCAATGAAGCGTCGCGCGTAGTGCGGCGCGAGCTTGGCGGGTGATCGGCGCATGAGGTCCAAATAAAAATCATGCAGCCGCGCTTGGTTCAAAACGACGTGCGGAAACTCCGACAGCCCATCTTCGACATCCTGCACCCAGCCGCTGCGGACGATGTTTTCCGGCTTCTTGACATCGGGTTTCCAGAACCGGCTCTCATTGATCCAGCAGGCTTCCTTCATCGCGCGCTCACTGAAGCCGAACGCCTCGAACATCTCCATCGTCCGACACGCGACGCCGTCAGCCTGACCGCGCAGCAAGGGCCCCGACTTCTGCTCGACGACGCAGGTCTTGATGTCGGGGAAGGCAGCGAGCTGAGCTGCTAGGGTGAGCCCGGCCGGCCCGCAGCCGACGATAAGTACGTCGACTTCCTCAGGTAGCGGCCCTGCCGCGCCCGGCGCCGCACGCCGCTCTGCCGGATCAGAAATCTCTGGATCGCCGGGCTGAAAGCCATTCAGATGGAATTGCATGCAACCTTCCTCCTTATACGCGATGTTCTCTCCGCAGCTCTACACTTGGCGGACATCCGCGCCCTCGTTTGTCCGCTAATGGTCCAGCCTGTGTGAAAACTCATACATTCGGAGAATGTAGAAAATACAATTCTCCAACATGGCATCCAATCCCATGTCCGCAGCATTATCTGTTCGCATGACGCGGAATTTCTCCAAAATGTTTCTACGCGTGCGGCGAGCGTCGGAGTTTTCACACAGCCTGGGTCAAAAGCTGAAATGCGCCGCGTTCAAGAAAAGTTCTACGTTTGGTCCGCCCCGGTATTCTACTAACTTAATCAGCATTCATGCTTTGTTCCGACCCTGGCCGCTTACTCAAGGCGACGACCGCGATCGCTAAGAGCGGCTGAATCTGGCTAAGTAAAAATTTGGCTGACGCCAGCATGTCAGCTATTGGCAGATATTGTTGCAAAAGTCTTTTTGCACTGGGAATCAAAAATTCTGCGGGCTGCAGGCGCGGCTGTCGTGTAAAGATGTGAGGGATCTCATCGCCTCACGTTAAACTCACAGGCGACTTCGGTAATGCGATTGAGGTCATACGAATCGGCGAGTGCTTCACGTTTCGGGTTTCCGCGAAGAGTTCGTCGCCCTGCGACTTTCGACTTTTGCAACACAATCGGCACATCGCGTCATTCGCCGCGACGCCCCAATTTGGTCGCTAACGGAGCAATGCGGACATCGCAAGCTCGCCACTGCCGCGTGACTCTATTGCGCGATCACGACGCGACCTTGTAACGCGGCAATTTCTTTATGGCAGCCGCTTGCGTCTTGATGGTCACCTCGCCGTAACCCTCAGCAACACTGCGCGGACTATGGCCCTGAATGACATCCAGGATGCGGTGCTCGATGCCTGCCTCAATGCCAACGGTCTTGAAGCGATGCCGCCACGCATGACTCGGCGCAACGTTCTTGTCGGATACCACGGCGCGGACGAACTCCGCGATCCTATTCTTGACCCCCTGCAAGGGACCCGACACGTCTCCGCTTGGGGATAGCGTGATGAACAAGTGACCTGGCGATGCCTTTTTCACAAACGCAGTGAAGCCTAATTCCACGAGGTGCTTATGCAGCACGACATCACGCGCCTCGTTTGTCTTCACGGTTCCGGCGTCCGGTGTGATCGTGGCGATCCAGTGGGTTCCGTCGCGCCGGATATCTTCCTTGCGGAGTTGCGCCAGTTCGCCAACGCGGGCACCGGTGTAAGCGCAGAGCCACGGCACCCATCGCTTAGCCGCAAACGTTTTAGGCCTCTCCTGGCCATGGCTGACGCGTAGCGCGGCATTTAAAACGGTGCGGGCCTCCGCATCCGTGAAGCCCTTGGAGCGTAGCTTGCGCGGCTTGCCGAGCTTGATGGTCACCCCTGCGGCCGGGTTCGTGTCTACCTTCCCGTTCGTCTTGGCCCATCCGAAGATCGTCTTGAGGGCGGACAAGTCGCTGTCCTTTACGGTCTTCGCAGAGATGGGCAGCCCGTTGCGCGGATTGACGGACGCAAGGCGGTGATCCTTGAAGCCAACCACGTCATGACGCGTCACACGGCTTGCATCATCGTGCCCGAGGTAGCCCACGAAGGCGGCCATCGTGTTGGTGTAGCTATCATGGGTGCTCGGCTTCCGGCCCGCCGCTTTCGCCTCGACCCACCACGTCTCAGCGAGGCCCTTGAGGGAGACCTTCGCGCTGGTCGGCGTGGTAACCGTTCCAGCCTGCGGTGGCGTCCATTCCGGGAACCGTTCGGACTTTGCATCGGGGGAGTAATCGCCCTCGGCATTCCGCTTTCGGCTCTCGAAGGCGTCGCGTAGCGCCTGCCAAAACGCTGGCAGGACGATGCCACGAGTAGCCTCATCAACGCGCCTAATCCCTTTCGCGAGCAACAGGCGATCCACAATCGCACCTAATGGCTTCTCGAGATTGGTCGGCTCAACATTCGCGCCGATCTTCTCCCAATTGCTCAGTATGGCTTCCCATTCGGCATCGCTGACGTGCGTGCTGTATTCCCGCTGCCATCCGATACCGGGCGTGTGAACAATCGCCATGAAGCGCTCGCGGCCCTCACCATTCGCCCATGCATGATAAAGCTCCCCTGCGAGAGCCGTTGCCTGCCGGTGCGTGAGGCTTACCGGCGCATCCTCGCGGAGAGCACGCCAAACGTTTTCTAGGTAGGCGTCCACCGCCGCCAAGCGTGCTTTCGCCTCAGCGGGATCGTCCGTGCGGAGCGAAAGCCGCACTGACTGTGCGCGAGGTGTGATGACGACAGTTTGTGTCTGCTCACCGACAGGAATGGCGAGCTTCACGCCGACCGCATTGCTTTTCACATCGGTCGGTATGCGGCGGACGAATTGACGGTTACGGGAGCCTGTACGCTTCACGGCACGGACCAATCGAAATAGCATTGTTGCTCACCCTTGTAGCACAGTCGGGCAAGCGCAAAATCTTGAGGGCACTCAACCTATTGAAGTAAAAAGATTTCCCAAGTTGGTGGTGCCCAGGAAAGGACTCGAACCTTCACGCCTCGCGGCGCTAGTACCTGAAACTAGTGCGTCTACCAATTCCGCCACCTGGGCTCATGCGGACTAGGTACGGAGCCGCTTTCGGCTTGTCAATTGAAGCGGTTGCCGGCTCTGTACAGCCCGCGGCCGATCCGCTATTGGCGGGGTTTCGAGGCTTTCCCGCCGGACTTTATGAGCGAGAGCGGCATGACCGCACGCAGCCCCTATGACACCCTGGTCACCGTCTACGGCGGCTCGGGCTTTCTTGGCCGCCACGTGGTGCGGGCCTTGGCTAAGCGGAATTACCGCATCCGGGTGGCGGTGCGACGGCCCGAGCTAGCCAACCATCTGCAGCCACTTGGCCGCGTCGGCCAGATCCACGCGGTGCAGGCCAACCTCCGCCATGCGCCGTCGGTGGAAGCCGCCGCGCGCGACGCCCAGGTGCTGGTCAATCTGGTCGGCATCCTGTTCGAGCGCGGACGGCAGCGTTTCAGCGCCACCCACGCCTACGGCGCCGAACAGGTGGCGCTGGCGGCGAGCGCCCATGGCGCGCGCCTGGTGCAGGTGTCGGCGATCGGTGCCGATGAACATGCGCGCAGCGTCTATGCCCGCTCCAAGGCCGCGGCCGAACGCCTGGTGCTGGCGGCGCAGCCGCAAGCCGTCATTATGCGCCCGTCGATTTTGTTCGGGCCGGAAGACGACTTTTTCAACCGCTTTGCGTCGCTGGCGCGCATGTCGCCGGCGTTGCCGCTGATCGGCGGCGGCATGACGCGGTTTCAGCCGGTGTTCGTGGGCGACGTCGCCACCGCGATCGCTGATGCCGTCGACGGCAATGCGCGCGGCGGCACGATCTACGAATTGGGCGGACCGGAAGTGCGGACCTTCAAGCAGATGATGCAATATGTGCTGGCGACCATCGAGCGCAAACGGCTGCTGGTGCCGATTCCGTTCTTCGCCGCCAAACTCCAGGCCGGCATCCTGCAATACATGCCGAAGCCAATGTTGACGCCCGACCAGGTCGAACTGCTGCGCGTCGACAATGTCGTCTCGGAAACAGCAATCGCGGACGGCCGCACGCTGCAAGGATTGGGCATCGAGCCGGAGCCGATCGAGGCAATCGTGCCGTCTTATCTCTGGCGCTTCCGCAAGACCGGGCAGTTCAAAAGCCGGACCGCCTAAGTCATTACATAAAATAAATTGCGTAGATGCCAGCGGTGCCGACCACGATGCGCCACCAGGCGAACAGCGCGAAGGTATGGCGCTGGATGTAGCGCAGGAACGTCTTGACCACGATCCAGCCGAAAATGAACGAGAAGATGAAGCCGACGGCAATGAGCAAAACATTGCCGGACGCGAGATCGTGGCGGCTCTTGAACGCCTCGTAGGCGAAAGCACCGACCATCGTCGGCATCGCCAGCCAGAATGAAAACTCCGCCGCCGAGCGCCGGTCGGCGCCGAACAGCATGCCGGCCACGATGGTGGCGCCCGAGCGCGACACGCCCGGCACCATCGCCAGGCACTGGCACACGCCGATCGAGAAATACATCGGCAGCGAGAACGTGGTCGACTCGAAATAGCGTGGCTTTAAGTTCAAGCGGTCGACGCCGAGCAGGACAAAGCCGCCGACGATGAACATCATGCAAACGATACGCACGTCGAACAGATGCGACTTGATGTAGCCGGCCGCCAGCGCGCCGATCACCGCCGCCGGCAGGAAGGCGAGCAGCACGCCGATCACGAAGCGCGCCGCCTCCCATTGCGTGAACATGTTGGTCGCCAGCGACCATATGCGGCCGAAATAGATCGTCAGCAGCGCGAGAATGGCGCCGAGTTGAATCAGAATCGCGAACGACTTGCCGAATGAGTCGTCGCCCCAGCCGAGGAAATGCTCCATCAGCAGCAAATGTCCGGTGGACGACACCGGCAAGAATTCGGTCAGGCCCTCGACGATTCCCAGAACCGCCGCCTTGACCAGATCGAGATGGGCCGTGATCAGATCGAGAATGGCGTGCATAAGCCGCTCCGGTGACGCCGCGCGTGGAACGGCGGCAGTGAATCGCTACGGGCCAGCGCTTTTGGCGCAAAGCCGCCACACAGGCAAATTAAAAAGGCATGAACTAAGTGGAATTTGCGCCGCCGCCGCGGCTTTCTATAGTGCGTTGATCGATTCCCGCCGCCGTCTTCGCCATCTCACTGGAAACTCATGCTGACACTGTTTCATCAACCGCTCTGCCCGCTATCGCGCTATGTGCGCCTCATTCTGGGCGAATACGGCATTGAGGCACGCCTGGTCGAAGAACGGTTCTGGGAACGGCGGGAGGAATTCCTGCTGCTCAACCCGGCCGGCGAAATCCCGGTGCTGGTGGCCGAAGGCCAGCCGGCGGTCCCCGGCGCAACCATCATCGCGGAATATATCGAGGAGACGCACCAGCACGGCGCCGAACGCCTGCTGCCGGCGGCGGCCAGCGAACGGGTCGAGGTGCGCCGGCTGGCGAGCTGGTTCAACGACAAATTCCATGCCGAGGTCAGCGGACCTTTGGTCAGCGAGCGCGTGTTCAAGCGCCATATGACGGCGGAACAAGGCGGCGGACCGCCCGACACCGACGCGATGCGCGCCGCCCGCCGCAATATCCGCTATCATCTGGCCTATATCGGCTGGCTGGTGCAAACGCGCGATTGGCTCGCCGGCGACCGGCTGAGCTTGGCCGACCTTGCCGCGGCGGCGCATTTGTCCGCCGCCGATTATTTGGGCGATGTGCCGTGGAACGCAGACGAAGCCGCCAAGAATTGGTACGCGCGGGTCAAGTCGCGACCGGCGTTCCGGACGCTTCTGGCCGACACGCTTGCCGGGCTGGCTCCGTCGAAGAGCTACGCCGATCTGGACTTTTGAAAAATCCTGAAGAGATCAAGCGCGCGCTGATCGAACAGGCGCGCGCGCATGGCTTCGACGTGGCCGGCGTGACGCGGCCCGACGCCGTGCCCGAAGCAAAAGCGCGGCTCGAGCGTTTTCTCGCCGACGGCGCGCACGGCGACATGGTCTGGATGGCGGCGACCGCCGAACGCCGCGTATCGCCGAGCGCGCTGTGGCCCGACGTACGTTCGGTGATCATGCTCGGCATGAACTATGGATCGGACGAGGATCCGCTGGCGATCCTGGCCCGCAAGGACCGCGCCGCGATCTCGACCTATGCCAAGGGCGAGGATTATCACGAGCTTATCAAGCCGCGGCTCAAGCAAGTCGCGCGCTGGCTCGTCGACAATGCCGGCGGCGACGTGAAGGTGTTCGTCGATACCGCGGCGGTGATGGAGAAGCCGCTGGCGGCCAAAGCCGGTCTCGGCTGGCAGGGCAAGCATACCAATCTGGTATCGCGCGAATTCGGCTCTTGGCTGTTTCTCGGCTCGATCTTCACCACGCTCGATCTGCCAGCCGATGGTGCAGTAGAGGATAGCTGCGGCAGCTGCCGTGCTTGCCTGGATATTTGTCCGACCGCGGCGTTTCCCGAACCTTACCGGCTCGATGCGCGGCGCTGCATTTCGTACCTCACCATCGAGCATAAGGGGCCGATCCCGCGCGAGTTTCGCGCGGCCATGGGCAACCGCATTTATGGCTGCGACGATTGTCTCGCGGTCTGTCCATGGAACAAGTTCGCCTCGCTTGGCCACGAAGCCAAGCTCGCCACGCGCGATACCTTGCGCGCGCCCAGCCTTGCGGAGCTCGCCCGCCTCGACGACACGCAATTCCGCACGTTGTTTGCCAAGACGTCGGTCAAGCGCACCGGCCGTGACCGTTTCTTGCGCAATGTGCTGATCGCTATCGGCAATTGCGGCGACGCTTCGCTCGCAAGCGAGGCCGAGCGATTGCTCGACGATGCCTCGCCGCTGGTGCGCGGCGCCGCGGTGTGGGCGCTCGGACAATTATTGCCGCGTGAAAGCTTCGCTGCGTTACGCAAACCGGATTCCGACGACGGCGTGCAAGACGAATGGGTCGCCGCGCTGGCTTAAAATTCTTTCACCGCCGCGATCAACCGCTCGATGTCTTCCGGCCGCGACAGCCGGTGATCGCCGTCCTTGATCAGCGTCAACACCACGTCGTCGCGGGCAAAACGCGTCACCAGGCCCTCGGCGTGCCGCCACGGCACGTCGAGGTCCTGCACGCCTTGCAAAATATGCACGGGGCAGCCAGTCTCGATCAAGCCGCCAAGCAACAAATGCCTGCGGCCGTCCTCGATCAGTCCCTTGGTAATCGGATAAGGCCCTTCCGAATATTCCGACGGCCGCATCCACGCGCCGTTCTCCTCGATCTCGCGCCGGGTTGCCGGAGAGAAATTTTTCCACATCAGTTCCTCGGTGAAGTCCACCGCTGGCGCGATCAGCACCATGCCGGCGATGGGCGCGGCGCCTCTGCGTTTGCGTAGCGCTTGCGCCAGCAACAGCGCCAGCCAACCGCCCATCGATGAGCCGATCACTACCTGCGGCCCTTGCACAAATTGCGCATAAACCGCGACGGTTTCCTCGAGCCAGCGGCCAATCGTGCCATCCTTAAAGTCCCCGCCCGATTCGCCGTGGCCGGAATAGTCGAAGCGCACGCAACCGCGGCCGGCCTGTTCCGCCCAGCGGTCGAGCGCCTCCGCCTTGGTGCCCTTCATGTCGGACTTGAAGCCGCCGAGCCAAAACAGGCCCGGTCCGGCAGCTTCGCTCTTGCTCTCGCGTGCGCGCACGGCGATTGTCCGCGCGGGCGCAGGCGATTCTATCGTCAGGGATGTCAGACGAGCTTCGCTCATGCCGCTTTGGCCGATTCAACAATGAACGCGATGTCCGTTCTCACACCTTCTCGCCGCAAGCCGGCCCTTTATGCAAGGGGGGCACGCGCATGAGTACTGCCACGCGGCGCTCGCTTGCCGGCGCCACGATTTTGCAGCTGGTGCCGGCGCTGCGCGACGATCCGGCCGGTCACGCCGCGGTCGATATCGCGTTGACGCTGCTGCAATCGGGCGCGCGCGCCATTGTCGCCGGCGAAGGCGGGCCGCTGGTTGGCGAACTGCGCGCCTTCGGCGGCGAATGGCTGCCGATGACCACCGACACCTCCAACCCGCTGCGCATCCGCGGCAACGCGGCACGGCTCGCCGGCGTGATCGGCGGAGAACGCATCGACATCGTGCACGCCCACAGCGCGGGCGGCGCCTGGAGCGCGCTTGCCGCCACCCATCGCATGCCGGTGTTCCTGGTCACGTCGCTACCCGACCGGCCAGCGGCGAGTTTTTGGCCGAGCACGATCTTCGTCAAGTCGCTGGCGCGCGGCGACCGCGTCATCGCGCCGTCGAGTTACGTCTCACGCGCGATGATCGAACGCTACAAGATTCCGGCAGACCGCGTCACCGTGATCCCGCGCGCAATCGACACCGCCACCTTCAGCCCGGCAGCCATCAGCGCCGACCGCATCGCGGCGCTACGCCGGGTGTGGGGAATTCTGCCGGAGATGCGGGTGGTGCTGGTTCCCGGCCGGATCGCGCCGTGGAACGGACAGATGAGCATGATCGACGCCGCGCGGCTTTTGGTCGGCGGCGGCAACCGCAACATCGCCTTCGTGTTCGCCGGTGAAGACCGCGGGCAGATTCGTTATTCGCGTGCGCTGCGCCGGCAAGCGCGCCTGCACGGCATCGACACGCTGTGCCGGTTTGTCGGCCATTGCGCCGACATGCCGGCCGCGCTTGCGGTTGCCGACGTCGTGGTGGTGCCCGCGCTGGAGCCGCCGCTCACCGGACGCGCCGTCGCGGAAGCGCAGGCCATGGGCCGGCCCGTGGTCGCCACCACGGTCGGCGTCCTGCCCGAAAACGTGCTGTGCCCGCCGCGCATGAAGGATGAATTGCGCACCGGCTGGCTGGTGCGGCCCGGCAATGTGGGGGAACTCGCGCGCGCCGTCGGCGCCGCGCTGACGCTTAACGTTACCTCTTACGAGGCGCTCGGCGCCCGCGCGCGCCAATTCGCCGAATTCATGTTTTCGCCGCAGAGCGTTGCCGAAGCCATTCGTGGCGTTTATACCTCGCTGCTGTCGCGCGACACCTGACGCCGATGGTGTCGAGGTCCTAGAGGTAATGTCGAGTTTGCTCGTGCCTGGAACGACGGCCATCAAGAACCGCACATCGACAACCGCGCGCGGCGCACCTTCTGAATCCGACGCCAAGCCGCGTGCGCGCGTTGCGCGCGATCCGATCACCATTCTCATCGCCGTGCCGACTTTGGATGTCGGCGCGGCCGATAGCGGCGCGGTCGGGCTGGTGCGCATCCTCACCGCGGCGGGCCACCGCGCCATCGTGGCGTCACACCCCGGCCGACTGGTCGCCGACATCACGGCGGCCGGCGGCGTGTTCGTCGCGCTGGACGTGGCCAGCAATAATCCGATTGTCATGCTGCGCAGCGCCGCGGCGCTGAACCGGCTCGCGCGCGAGCACAAATGCGACGCGATCCACGCGCTCGGCCGTTCTGCGGCCTGGAGCGCCTATCTCGCCGCGCGGCTGCGCGGCATTCCGTTCCTCACTAGCTGGTACAAGGGCTTTCGCGAACAGAACATCTTCAAGCACCTGTACAACGGCATCATGGCGCGCGGCGACCGAGTTGTTGCGTTGAGCGAGCAGCTCGCCGAGTTGATCAACGACCGTTACGGCATGCCGTGGCAGCGTATTTCGGTCGTGCCGTGCAGCATCGATTTCGAGCGCTTCGATGTGGCCGAGGTCGCGCGCGATCGCGTCGACGCGATGCGTCATGCCTGGGGCGTCAAACGCGACACCAAGGTGATCCTGATCGTCGGCCGTATCGTGCGCCGCAAGGGCCATCATCTGGTGGTCAAGGCGGCGCAGCGGCTCAAGGCACGCGGCCTCAAGGATTTCCTCTGTGTGTTTGTCGGCGAGGATCGCGGCCGCACGCACTACACCGGCGAGCTCTGGGACCTGGTGCTGGCGACCGGCACCATGGATGTCATCCGCATGGCGGCGCCGGTCGCCGACATGCCGGCCGCTTATGCCGCGGCCAACGTCGTGGTGTCGGCGGCGGTGCAGCCCGAAGGCCTGCAGCGGGCGATCCTGGAGGCGCAAGCGATGGAACGGCCAGTGATCGTGTCTGATCTGGGCGCAGGACCGGACGTCGTGCTGACGCCACCGGCGGTGCCGGAAAACCGCATCACCGGATTGCGCTTTCACTCCGGCGACGACGCCGCGCTGGCGGCTGCTTTGCTGCGGTTGTTTTCCTTGAGCGAGCCGGCACGCCGCGCCATGGGCGGGCGCGGCCGCGACTGGGTGCTCGGCCATTTCAATGCGCCGGCGGTCGCTGCGCAGACGCTGCGGCTTTATGAGGAGATCACGGGCCACGACAAGACACCGGCTCAGGTCGCGCGGCTACGGCAAAATTAGAGGAATCTGAACAATTTGACCGCGATTCCGGCCATTTCCGTTGCGCCATGACGGAACTACGTTGACTTATCCGTCGTTTCTACCAATCTTTCGCTAGCCAAGGCGCCTGTTCGGGCCGAGGCTCGTTACAACAGCATGAGGAGAAAAAAGCCATTCGTCGTCCGATGAAGTCCGCGCTGCCCGCCCAAAAGGACGGCCCGCGCATCAACGAGGAGATCCGAGCCAAAGAGGTTCAGCTGATCGATAGTACCGGCGACAACAAAGGTGTCGTCGATTTCCAAACCGCCATGGGCATGGCGGAAGCCGCCGGGCTCGACCTGGTCGAGATTTCTCCCAACACGACCCCGCCGGTCTGCAAAATCCTGGATTTCGGCAAATACAAATTCCAGGCGCAGAAAAAAGCCGCCGAAGCCCGCAAAAAACAGAAAGTCGTCGAGATCAAGGAGATCAAGCTCCGGCCCATGATCGACGATCACGATTACGACGTGAAGATGCGTTCAATGAAGCGCTTCTTCGAAGAGGGCGACAAGGTCAAGATTACCTTGCGCTTCCGTGGCCGCGAAATGGCGCACCAGGAACTGGGCTACAAATTGCTCAACCGCGTGAAGGAAGACACCGCGCCGATCGCCAAGATTGAATCGGAGCCGCGGTTCGAAGGCCGCCAAATGGTGATGCTGCTGGCGCCGCGCTAAATTATCGTTGAACCCACAAAGCGCGCCGGGAAACCGGCGCGCTTTTTTTGCGCATGATCCCGAAAAGTGGGAACCGGTTTCGGACAAGATCATGCGCCAATGAGAATTTACCGGCGCTCTGCTTCCCAGCGGCCGCCGCAAGTCGTGTTGCCGCCGGCGCCGCGCCAGGTGCCGCCACCGGTTTGCCCCGACAGATGGCCGACACCGTCGGCGCCTTTGCCGCCAAGCCTGATGCTGACCTTGACCGCGTCATTGGGTGAGACCGTGCCGGCCATATCGACCGACGCATCGCCCGAATAAGTGACGCGGCCGTTGGCGACGTTGACCTGATAACGGTAGCCGCGGTCGCACTCGCCCTTTTCGGTGATGACCAGCACACTCCAGGTACCGTCCAGAGTTCCGGTAGCAGCGGCGGGCGGCGAGCCCGTAAAACCAGCCCCGCTCAGCAAGGCTGCAAAAAACCACCAGGTTCGCGACGGCCCGCATACCAAAACTCCTTGTCACCCGGTCACTTCGGCACCCGGCTAATTAGCAAAAATAATGCCGTTTCCATGGCAGGCCCAAAACCGCCGGTTAACGCCGGTTTTGCAGCGCGGTTGCAAGCTCCCGCCGCCTCTGCCATAACGCCGCCCTTCACGCCGACCGGCCAGTCAGGGCTGCCGTGGCGGCGTTAACAGCTCAATTCCGAGCACCCGCTCAAAGACAAACGTCTTTAAGAGCACATCCCGGCCGCCTGGGACTTGTTGTCTCGCGTGCGCCGATCAGGAGAGCAAAATGCCCAAGCTGAAGACCAAATCGGGCGCTAAAAAGCGCTTCAAGATCACCGCGACCGGCAGGGTGAAATACCAGCAAGCCGGCAAACGCCACGGCATGATCAAGCGGACCACCAAGCAGATCCGCGAACATCGCGGCACCAAGGTGCTGTTCAAGACCGACGGCGACAACATCAAGAAATACTGGCTGCCGAACGGCTAGCCGTATTTCCGTCCCCGTCGATCATCGCGAAGAACTGCAAGGAGAAATTCCATGGCCCGCGTCAAACGTGGCGTCACGTCACATGCCAAGCACAAGAAAGTTTTCAAGGCCGCCAAGGGCTATTACGGCCGCCGCAAGAACACGATCCGCATCGCCAAGCAGGCGGTCGAGAAGGCCGGCCAATACGCCTTCCGCGACCGCAAGCGGCGCAAGCGCACCTTCCGCGCGCTGTGGATCCAGCGCCTGAACGCCGCGGTGCGGCCCTTTGGTCTTAACTACAGCCGGTTCATCGCCGGGCTCGCAAAGTCCGGCATCACGGTCGACCGCAAGGTGCTGTCCGACCTCGCGATCCACGAGCCGGTGGCGTTCCAGGCCATCGTGGAAAAGGCCAAGGCCGCGCTGCCGGCGTGATGCCGGCGGCGGCCTAACGCCGCTTGCCGAACTTGTGCGCGTAGCTCTGCGCGGCCAAAGCGCGGCAGCCGGCCCCTATCGCAATCAACAGGGTACCTTCGTCTTCGTTGACCGCGTCGTTGCAGCTTTTGATCTCGCCGGCGTAGGCCTGTCGCTGCTTGGCGCTGAGCTTTTTCAGAAAGCCCGCCTCGCATTTGCCGATCACGATCTGGGCGAGCGCGATGTCGCCGGTGGCGCCATAGTTGCAGTCGCCAAACTGCGCCATGTCCCTGTCGCAGGTCGGCGCTTTGCGGATCAAAGCCTGGCGGCCCTCATGGCCGAGCTGCCGGCAGTCCTCGGCGGCGCCGGGCCGGGTCAGCAAGAGGATGGCCGAACAGGCCAGAATTATGCGAACAAGCATCGCGAATACCTTGTCGTGACGGGTGATTCGACTGTCCCATGCCGGGTTGGCGCTGTCACGGCGGGGCTTGACCTGATCCGGGCCAGACAGCCACAAGAGCCGCGATTTGCGGAGCCATGAATGAGCGACATTGCCGCGCTTGAAAAGCAAATAACCGGCGCCATCGCCGCGGCCAAGGACGAAGCCGCGATCGAAGCCGTGCGCGTTGCGGCGCTCGGCAAGAGCGGCTCGGTGTCGGCCCTTCTCAAAACGCTCGGCGCGATGACGCCGGATGAGCGCAAGGCGCAAGGCCCGGCGATCAACGGGCTGAAAGATCGCGTCACCGACGCGATCGCAACGGCCAAAGATTCGCTCGGCGCCGCCGCGCTCGATGCCAGGCTCGCGACCGAAACCGTCGACGTCACGCTGCCGGTGCGCGAGGCGCCCACTGAAACCGGCCGCGTGCATCCGATCACGCAGGTGACCGAAGAGCTCACCGCCATTTTCGCCGACATGGGATTCGCGGTGGCGGAAGGTCCCGACATCGAGACCGACGACTACAACTTCACCAAGCTGAATTTCCCGGAAGGCCATCCGGCGCGGGAAATGCACGACACGTTCTATTTCCCGCCCAAACCCGATGGCTCGCGGCTGTTGCTGCGTACGCACACCTCGCCTGTGCAGGTGCGCACCATGCTGGCGCAAAAGCCGCCGATCCGCGTCATCATTCCCGGCCGTACGTATAGAAGCGATAGCGATCAAACTCACACGCCGATGTTCCATCAGGTCGAAGGCCTGGTGATCGACAAGGGCTCGCATCTCGGCCACCTGAAATGGATCCTGGAAGAATTCTGCAAGGCGTTCTTCGAAGTCGACAGCGTGAAGATGCGCTTCCGCCCGTCGTTCTTCCCGTTCACCGAACCGTCGATGGAAGTCGACATCCAGTGCCGGCGCGACAAGGGCGAAATCCGTTTCGGCGAAGGCGACGACTGGCTGGAAATTCTCGGCTGCGGCATGGTGCACCCGAACGTGCTGCGCAATTGCGGGCTCAATCCGGATGAGTACCAGGGCTTCGCCTGGGGCATGGGGATCGACCGCATCGCCATGCTGAAATACGGGATGAACGATCTGCGCGCGTTCTTCGAGGCCGACGCGCGCTGGCTGGCGCACTACGGCTTCCGGCCGCTCGATTTCCCGACGCTTGCCGGGGGGCTGAGCCCGTGAAATTCACTTTGCCCTGGCTGAAAGAGCATCTCGACACCATCGCGCCGCTCGGCGAGATCGTCGACAAGCTCACCATGATCGGGCTCGAAGTCGAGCGCGTCGAGGATAAAGCGAAGAAGTTTGAGGCCTTCAAGGTGGTGTCGGTGGTCTCCGCCGTTCAGCATCCGAATGCCGACAGATTGCGCGTCTGCATGGTCGATACCGGCGACGGCAAACCGATTCAAATCGTCTGCGGCGCCCCCAATGCGCGCGCCGGCATGAAGGCCGTGCTCGGCCTGCCCGGCACCTATATCCCCGGCAAGAAGATCACGCTGTCGGTCGGAAAAATCCGGGACGCCGAAAGCCACGGCATGTTGATCTCCGGGGCCGAAATCGGATTTTCCGACGATAGTGACGGCATCATCGAAATGCCCGCCGACGCGCCGGTCGGGAAACCCTTCGCGGAAGTTCTCGGCCTCAGCGATCCGGTGATTGAGATCAATCTCACGCCCAACCGGCCGGATTGCACCGGCGTCAACGGCATCGCCCGCGATCTCGGCGCCACCACCATCGGCGATTTCAAGGACCGCCCGCCCAAGCAGGTCAAGGGCTCGTTCCCCTGCCCGGTCAAAGTCACGCTCGATTTCGGCGCCACCCATTCGCTGTGTCCGGCCTTCGGCCTGCGGCTGGTCAAGGGCGTCAAGAACGGGCCGTCGCCCGACTGGCTGAAGAAGCGTCTTACGGCGATCGGCTTGCGCCCGATCAACGCGCTGGTCGACATCACCAACTTCATCACCATGGATCGCGGCCGCCCGCTGCATGTGTTCGACGCCGCGAAAGTGCACGGCAATCTCACTGTGCGGCGCGCCGTCAACGGCGAAACGCTGCTTGCGCTCGACGGCAAGACCTACACGCTCGACCAGGCCATGTGCGTGATCGCCGACGAGAAGGGCGTCGAGTCGCTCTCCGGCATAATGGGCGGCGAGGCCACCGGCTGCTCGGAGACCACCACCGACGTGCTGATCGAATCGGCGCTGTGGGACGAACTCAATATCGCACAGACCGGACGCAAGCTCGGCATCAATTCCGACGCGCGCTATCGTTTCGAGCGCGGCGTCGATCCGAATTTCATGCTGCCGGGGCTCGAACTAGCCACGCAAATGGTGCTCGATCTGTGCGGCGGCACGCCGTCCGAGATCGTAGTCGCCGGCGATCCTGCGCCGAAGGAAACCATCATCGATTTCCCGCATAGCGAATTGCAGCGGCTCGCCGGCATCAAGCTGTCGCTGCCCGAGATGCGCCGCGTGCTGGAGAAGCTCGGCTTCTTCGCCGCCGGCCAGAGCGAGCGCGTCAAGATCGCGGTGCCGTCATGGCGGCCGGACGTGCACGGCAAAGCCGACATCGTCGAGGAACTGGTGCGCATCGTCGGCGTCGACCAGGTGCCGTCGACGCCGTTTCCGCGCGGCGAGCACGCCCGCAAGGCCGTGCTCACGCCGATCCAGAACCGCACCCGCAAGACCAAGCGCGCGCTCGCCGCGCGCGGACTGGTCGAGGCCGTTACCTGGTCGTTCGTCTCCAAACGCGAGGCGGAATTGTTCGGCGGCGGCAACTCTACTTTAGCGTTGGCCAATCCGATTGCGGCCGAGCTCTCCGACATGCGGCCAAGCCTGCTGCCGGGTTTGATCATGGCAGCGCAGCGCAATGCCGACCGCGGCCTGGCGGATGTGGCGTTGTTCGAGGTCGGGCAAATTTTCAAGGGCGACCAGCCCGAGAATCAGCTCACAGCCGCCGGCGGGCTGCGCCGCGCGCTGGCCAAGGCCTCCGGCATCGGCCGCCATTGGTCGGCCAAAGCCGCGCCGGTTGACGCCTTCGACGTCAAGGCCGACGCCTTCGCGGTGCTGGCGGCGGCCGGCGCACCAATGCAGGCCTTGCAGGTCGTGCCCGGCGGGCCAGCCTGGTTCCATCCCGGCCGCAGCGGCACCATCCAGATTGGCCCGCAGAATGTGCTGGGGGCCTTCGGCGAACTCCATCCGCGCGCGCTCGAGGCACTCAAGGCGGAAGGCCCGCTGGTCGCGTTCGAAGTGATCCTGGAGAAAATCCCCGAGCCGAAGGCCAAGGCCACGCGCGCCAAGCCCGTGCTCGAGTTGCCGGCATTCCAGCCGGTCGAGCGCGATTTCGCCTTCGTGGTGGAAGTGGGCGTGAAAGCCGCCGATATCGTGCGCGCGGCGCAGAGCGTCGACAAGAAGCTGATCGTGGGCGTCACCGTGTTCGACGTCTACGAGGGCACGGGCATTGATCCGGGCAAGAAGTCGATCGCCATCGCCGTGACGATCCAGCCACGCGAGCAAACCATGACCGACGCCGAGATCGACGCGCTCGGGCAGAAGATCGTCGCTGAGGTCAGCAAAAAGACCGGCGGCGTATTACGGGCCTAACCCGGCAATAGATCCGCAAACGCAAATCCATCGCGTTCGACCGTCTCGCCGGCACGCACCGGAATTTTTCGCGCCAGCATCGGCCCGGCCGATACGAAAGTATGGAATTCGCCGTTCTCGCCGCAGGGGTCGATGCCGGCTGGAAACTCGGACAGCAGCGCCGCATCGAAACGCCGGCCGGCAAACGACGCCGGCAATTTCTTCAGGTCCACCACGGCAAGATGTGCCTCGACGCCGCCGTCGATCATGGCACGCGCCAGCGCCGCGGTCGGCTTGAGCCAGAGCGGGAACACCGGCGTGATGCCGGTGCCGGCGAGCTGCTTCTCACGATAGGCGCGGATATCTTCAAGGAACAGATCGCCGAAGATGATGTGCGTGACGCCGCGCGCTTTGGCGCCGCTGACCGCCGCCGCCATCGCGCGTTCGTAGATTTCGTTCGGACAGGGATAGGGAATGCGCACGACAATCTGAGGCAACCCGGCGGCCTCACACTGCGCGCGCAACAACACCTCGCGCACGCCATGCATGCTGACGCGTTCAAAACTGTCGGTAACGGTTGTCAGGGCGCCGACGATGTCGAACTCGCCGGCGCGGCGCGCTTCGTGCAGCGCCCAGGCGCTATCCTTTCCGCTCGACCACGCGATCAGAGCTTTGGGTAAGGAACGGCCGTTTCGCGTCGACATGGTATCCAATTGCTTGCTGCGCGGCCGCCAGTTTGCCCGAGTGCAGGCGCGGCCGCAAATTTCATGGCTAACTTTTCGTAACTTTAATTTCGGCGCAACGCGGATGAACCAAATTGCAATGAGTCTTGTCTAAATTTGACCGCAATAAAGCGTGCGTCGGCGCGTCAAGAAATGGCGCAAAGGACCGTGCAATGAGTTGGATGTCGGACGGGGTCGGGCGGTTTCTCGCCCACTATCTGGAAAAGCCCGTGGAGGGTTACGAGCCCTTCACGCCGAGCGACGCCGGTGCGTCGCGCGCCACGCTGCGGCCGGGCGACGTGCTCCTCGTCGAAGGCAACAACCACATTTCCGGCGTCATCAAATATCTCACACAGTCGACCTGGTCGCATGCCGCGCTCTATGTCGGGCCGATCGGCGATCGCGAAACCGCCGAGGGCGAGCCGCTGCTGCTGGTGGAGGCCAATATCGGCCAGGGCGTGGTGGCGGCGCCGCTGTCGAAATACACCCGCTTCCACACCCGCATTTGCCGGCCGATCGGCCTGACCAAAGAAGACGCCGCGCGCGTCTGCGCTTATGCCACCGAGCGCATTGGCTTCGACTACGATCTCAAGAACATTCTCGACCTGCTGCGCTATCTGTTCCCGCTGCCAGTGCCGCAGCGCTGGCGCCGGCGCATGATGGCGCTCGGCTCCGGACATCCGACGCGCATCATCTGCTCGGCCTTGATCGCGCAAGCTTTCGAGAACGTGCGTTACCCGATTTTGCCCAAGGTGACGACGGTCGAAAGCGAAGCCGCGCGCCAGGAAATTCTGGAAATCCGTCATTCGTCGCTGTTCGCCCCGCGCGATTTCGACATCTCGCCCTATTTCGAGGTGGTCAAGCCGACGCTGGCGAAGGGCTTCGACTACAAGGCCATGGCCTGGGCCGACATTCCGGCGGTCGACGCCGACGAACTGATCTCGTTGGTGCCGGCGGAAACCGAGACGTTCGAGCGGGTCGCCTGATCGGCCTTGCCGCAGGCCGCGGCCAGCATTAGCTGTGCCGGATGATTGACGCGGCCATCAAAGCGCTTTCCCAACTGTTCACGCCACCGCTGCGCGCCGTGCTGCTCAAGGCCGTCGGCCTGGCGTTGCTGATGATCATCATCATCGGAATTGTACTCAATCGGATACTTTCATCGCTGGCGGAAGCCGGCGCCAATTGGGCGGAGCAGACTTCCGGCTTCGCACCCCATGCGGTCTGGGCAACGATCGCTTGGATCCTGTCGATCATGGCAAGCTTCGGCATCATCACTGGCGCCTTATTCCTGATGCCGGCGGTCACGGCCTTTGTCGGTAGCTTTTTCGTCGATGAGGTGGCCGACGCGGTCGAGCGCGCCAGCTACCCGGTCGAGACGCCGGGCAAGGCGCTGCCGCTGTTTCGGGCTCTGGTCGAGGGTGTAAAATTCGCGCTGCTGGCGCTCGCGGTCTATGTGTGCGCGCTACCGTTCGTTTTTCTCGCGGGGCTGGGACTTATTATTATGTTCTTGGCGAACGCTTATTTGCTCGGCCGCCAATATTTCGAATTCGCCGCAATGCGCTTTCGTCCGCCGGCCGAGGCCAAGGCGATGCGTAAGACCCATGCGGGGTATATTTTCATCGCTGGCATGACGATCGCGGTGTTCGTGTCGATCCCGCTGGTCAATCTGGCGACGCCGGTTTTCGCCATGGCCTATATGGTGCACATCCACAAGCGCCTGTCCGGCGCGCGGGCGGAATTGGTGCGACAGCCGGGCTGATTCAGCTTTTCGCGCGCAGATCGATCACACGTTTCGCCTTGCCGGCCGAGCGTTCGACGGCGCCGGGCTTGACGGTACGCACGCTCGCCGTGACGCCAATGAGGCCTTTGATCTTGTTGGCCAGATCGCGGTCGCAAGCTTCATAGGTGCCCTCGCCGGCTTCCGGCCGCGCTTCGACCACCACTGTGATATTGTCGAGACGATCGACGCGGCGCAGTTCGATGACAAAATGCGGCGTCAGCCGTTCGTCGGACAGAATGATTTCCTCGATCTGGCTCGGGAATACGTTGACGCCGCGCACGATCATCATGTCGTCGGAGCGGCCGATCACTTTTTGCATGCGGCGCATGCTGCGCGCGGTGCCCGGCAACAAACGCGACAGATCGCGCGTGCGATAACGGATGACCGGCATCGCCTCCTTGGTCAGCGAGGTGAACACCAGTTCGCCGACCTCGCCGTCGGGTAATGGCGCGCCGGTGACGGGATCGACCACCTCAGGATAGAAATGATCCTCCCAGATCGTGCAGCCGTCCTTGGTTTCGATGCATTCGACCGACACGCCGGGGCCGATCACTTCCGAAAGACCGTAATTGTCGATGGCGTGGATATCGAAGGCGTCTTCGATCTCCTCGCGCATCGCGTCGGTCCAGGGCTCGGCGCCGCACATGGCGATTTTAAGCGAGCTTTGGCGTGGATCGACGCCTTGGGCGCGAAACTCGTCGAGAATGGCGAGCAGATAACTGGGCGTGACGAAAATGACGTCGGGCTTGAAGTCGCCGATCAGCTTGACCTGGCGCTCGGTCATGCCGCCCGACACCGGCACGACGGTAAGTCCCAGCCGCTCGGCGCCGTGATGGAATCCGAGTCCGCCGGTGAAAAGCCCGTAGCCGTAGGAGTTCTGCGCCAGCATGCCGGGGCGGCAACCGGCGGCGCGCATGCTGCGCGCGATAATGTCGGCCCATGTTTCGACGTCGCCCCGGCTGTAGCCGACCACGGTTGGCTTTCCGGTGGTTCCCGACGAAGCGTGGATGCGCAGCAATTGCTCGCGCGGCATGGCCATCAGCCCGAACGGATAATTGTCGCGCAGCTCCGCTTTGGTGGTGAACGGAAATTTGCGCACGTCTTCGAGCGTTTTCAGATCGCCGGGATGCACGCCGGCTTCATCGAAGGCCCGCTTGTAATGCGCGACACTTTTATAGACATGCGCCAGCGTCGATTTCAGCCGCTTGAGCTGAAGCGCCGAAATCTCATCACGCGAGGCGATCTCGATCGGATCGAGGTCCTGCCGCCGCGGCATGAGATCGGCACCCTTGAGTTTCAGCCCCGGCATGCGCGCTAAATCTTCCTGCTCGCGGCATTCCAATGTTTTTCGAGATTGGCGATCAGCGCCGGGCTGAAATGGCAATAGGCCTGCTCGCGGCAATAGACCGCCATGTAGCGGCGGAACATATCGAGCGGCTCCTCACTGACACGAAAGGCGCGCCGGTTGCCGGCCGCGCTGACCACGCCAGAACCGGTGAAATCATCGATCACCTGATCGAGCGCCTGCTCCATTTCGCCATGCGGCACGATCTTGTCGCAGATCATGCGGCCTTCCGGACTGTCGCAATCGAGTCGGCGGCCAACCATGACCAACTGCCGCGCAATGCGGGCGCCGACGAAACGCGTCAGCCTTAAGTTGGCGGCGCCCGGAATAATACCTTCCTTGCGCGCCGGCAGCGTCATGTAGGCGTCGCTGCCAGCCACGACATAGTCCATAGCCAGCAGGTATTGGCAACCGCCGCCGATGGCGAAAGCATCGAGACCGGCGACCCAGGGCTTCTCACGCGTGCCGCCATAAACTTCGTCGGGGCTGGCAGAGCCCATCGCGAGGCCGCGGAACATCTTGTTGACGATGCCCATGTCGCGGCGGATGTACCAGAGAAAGGGAATTTTCCCGCGATAGAGGTGGGTAAGATTGATACCGGCCGAGAAAATCTTGCGGCCTTTGTATTTCGAATGATCGACATAATCGCCGCGCAAAATGCAAATTTCGCTCGTCGGATCGAGAAGCGCGATGTCGGCGGCAGTTTCGGTGTCGTCAAGTGTGTCGTCATCCTCGGCATTGAGGAAGCGGGGGTTTTTGACCGTCACCACCGAAGCCTTGCCATGACGTTCGACCTTGGCAGGACCGAAGTCCACGATACCCATTTTGAGAAATTCGGCGGCGCGCTCGATTGCTTCAGGCTTCGGCAGCAACATCGCGTGGCAAAGATGCGCGCCAGTATCCGAAATCGCGAGAACATGCGCCAAGAAAATACCCTGATCGACCTCGACACCATCCTTTTCGCTTTGCATTAAAGTACTTTCGGCGTCGACCTGTTTTTGCGTCGGCGTTAAACCAGGCACGAGCTTCGCGGCGTCATAGACGAGATCGTCGACGCGCTTGAATTCAGAAAGATTTTTTGTGAGCTTGCGGTAAATCGCATCGGCGTGGCGATTGAGAAACTCTTCCCGCGAACGGCGGCAATCTTGCAGGATGACAGTCGCGGCGACTTGCTGCTCGACGGAGCGCTGAGACTTTTTCGGTAGCTTCGCAAGCAAATCCGAACCGCCGTGCCAGAATTTGGCGCCTTCCGAAACATCACGTTTGAAATTTCCCGTGACGCGCAGTGGCGCCTTGGTCCAAGCGGCCACAGCCTTCGTAGACAGTCCGCCGCGGCGAAGAATCTCGGCCGTGTTTTCACGAACGAACTTTTTCGCCCGTGCTACCCCGCTGCCTTCCATACGCACGCTCCCTACGCCGTTCTTACAGGACCGTTTTCCCCAGCCATTGGCACAAGTCCGCGATAATGCACTTTTCGCACAGCGGCTTGCGCGCCAGGCAAGTGTAGCGCCCGTGCAGAATAAGCCAATGGTGTGCGTGCAGCTTGTAGTGTGCCGGCACCACCTGTTCCAATTTCTGCTCGACCTCGAACGGATTTTTCCCGGGCGCCAGTCCGGTGCGGTTGCCGACCCGGAAAATATGGGTGTCGACCGCGATGGTCGGTTCGCCAAACGCGACATTGAGCACGACATTGGCGGTCTTGCGTCCGACGCCGGGCAACGCTTCCAGCGCCTCGCGCGAACGAGGCACCTGTCCGCCATGTTCGGCGATAAGCCTGCGCGACAACTCGACCACGTTCTTGGCCTTGGTGCGGAACAGCCCGATGGTCTTGACCAGGTCGCGCACGCGATCCTCGCCGAGCGCGGCCATTTTCTCGGGCGTGTCGGCGAGCGCGAACAGCGCCGGCGTCGCCTTGTTGACGCCGGTATCGGTCGCCTGGGCAGAGAGCACCACCGCCACCAGCAGCGTGAACGGATTGACGTATTTGAGCTCGGTCTTGGGCTCCGGATTGGCAGCCTTGAAGCGGCGGAACATCTCCTCGATTTGCGCCTTGGTCAGAGGCTTGGAAGCGCCGTGCAAGACCTTGGCATCGGCCTTGATTTTCTTGGTGGCTGACTTGAGCTTTGCCGCGTTGCCCTTGCGGGCCTTCGCCAGAGGTTTTCGGACCGACTTTTTTGCCATCGTTCAGGTATACTCAGCGCCAAAGCTTGGGACAACATGACCGCCGATAACGCCGAACTCGAACCGACGATCTTTTCTGCCGTGCTGACCCCGCACCGCTCGCTCGGCGGCATCGGCTTCATGGTGCTGATGATCGTGTTCGGCGGCGCCAGTTTCATCTCCGGCATGGCGTTCCTGTTGATGGGCGCCTGGCCGGTGTTCGGTTTCTTCGGGCTCGACGTGCTGCTGCTGTACTGGGCGTTCCGCATCAACTACCGCCATGCCAACGCCTACGAGCAGGTCACGGTGACGCCGACCGCGCTGAAAGTGCGCAAAGTCAGCCATCGCGGCCGCGTACGCGAATGGGTGCTCAATCCGCTTTGGGTCAGGCTGGACATGACCGAGATTCATGAATTCGGCATCGAACGATTGTTCCTCGTCTCCCGCGGCAAACAGCTCATGATCGCTAATTTCTTAGGGCCGGACGAAAAGGCTAGTTTTGCGCAAGATCTCGGCCGCGCGCTGGGCGAGGCCAAGCGCGGCGTGACGCGAACGACGTTTAGTTAGGCAGGAATCGGGTGGCTGGGGGCGCGATCCCGTCCTAAATAGCCAACATGAACATGACCCAGATATCCGACCGCTTCACCGAATTCGCCCCGCTCCCGACCGCGGCGGCGGATTATGACATCGTGCGCCGCTCTATCGCCCATATTCGCAGCAATTGGCGCTCGCAGCCCGAGATCGAAACCATCGCCGACGCCGCCGGCGTCACCCCCACCGATCTGCATCATCTGTTCCGCCGCTGGTGCGGGCTGACGCCGAAAGCGTTCCTGCAGGCGATCACGCTCAGTCATGCGCGCGACTTGTTGCGCGCCTCGGCAAGTGTATTGGACACGTCGTACGAAGTAGGCTTGTCGGGGCCCGGCCGGCTGCACGATCTGTTCGTCACGCACGAAGCGATGTCGCCCGGCGAATGGAAAACCGGCGGCGAAGGACTCACCATTTCTTATGGCTTCCATCCCTGCCCGTTCGGCACGGCGCTGGTGATGGTGACGCCGCGCGGTCTTGCGGGCTTGGCGCTCGCCGACGCCGGCAAGGAACGCAAGGCGCTTAGCGACATGCGGTCGCGCTGGCCCAAGGCGAAATATGTCGAGGACTTCGCAGCGACAGCCGCTACCGCGCGGCGCATCTTCGACCCGGCGCTATGGCGCAAAGATCAGCCGCTGCGCGTGGTGTTGATCGGCACCGATTTCGAGGTGCGCGTGTGGGAAAAGCTACTGACGATTCCGATGGGCAAGCTCACGACTTATTCCGACCTCGCCGCCAAAACCGGCTCGCCCAAGGCCGCGCGCGCAGTCGGCGCGGCGGTCGGAAAAAATCCGATTTGTTTCGTGGTGCCGTGTCACCGCGTGATCGGCAAGAACGGCGACCTCACCGGCTATCACTGGGGCATCACCCGCAAGCGCGCGATGCTGGGCTGGGAAGCCGGCATGGCGGCGGCTTAAAGCCTACGCCGCCAGATCTACTTTCGATTTCACCGTCGAATCGGCGTTGAGCCGGTAGATCATCGGCACGCCGGTATCGATATTCAATTTTGTGATGCTGTCGGGCGTATGCTTGTCGAGCACCATCACCAGCGCCCGCAGCGAATTGCCGTGCGCCGACACCAGCACGTGTTCGCCGCGCAACACATGCGGCAAAATTTCCACGAGGTAATAAGGCAGCACGCGCGCGGCGGTATCGCGTAACGATTCGCCGCCGGGCGGCGCCACGTCGTACGAGCGCCGCCAGACATGCACCTGCTGCTCGCCCCATTTCTTGCGGGCGTCGTCTTTGTTCAGACCCGACAGATCGCCGTAGTCGCGCTCGTTGAGCGCATGGTCTTTGATGATTGGGATTTTGCTCTGGCCCATTTCCTCAAGCATCAGATCGAGCGTGCGTTGCGCGCGGATCAGCGCCGAGGTGTAGGCGGCCGTGAAGTTCAGGCCTTGCGCCTTCAATTTGCGGCCGGCCTCGCGCGCTTCCGCCACGCCCTTGTCGGTCAGGTCGACGTCCTTCCAACCCGTGAACAGGTTCTTCAGGTTCCAGTCGCTCTGGCCATGACGCACAAGGACAAGCACGCGGTCGGTCATTATTTCCCGGCTCCCGTCGCTGCCGTGGCGCGCATTTTGCGCGCGATACGGCCGGCGCTGACGAAGCAGACCGCCATGATCAGCAGCAACACACCCGACAGCGTGAGGCCCAGGGCCCCGTCTTCCGGCGTGATGAAGCGAACAAGGTAGCTGCCCACCAGCGCGATGAAGCCGATCACCATCAAGCGGACGACGACTTTCCCTTGCGGAGATTTGAGGTCGGTGGTGGCGGCAGGGGTCGGCTCTTTTTTCAACTTAAGCGCCAGGACGATGCCGGCAAGCAGGCAGACAAGGCCAAGGCCGCCAAACAAATATGACGTCCACTCCGGCGGCGGTTCCACACGCCCGACCGTCGGTTGGGCGTATTGATAGGCCATGTACAGGCACGCGATGCCGGCGCCGATCATCGCATACATCCAGCCCGTTCGTTTCGTAACTTGTTCCGGTGTCATGTCGCCCCCGCTTAGAAATCCTTGAGGCCGAGCACGTCGGCCATCGAATAAAGCCCCGGCTTCTGGCCGCGCGCCCACAGCGCCGCGTGCAGCGCGCCGCGCGCGAAGATCATGCGGTCCTCGGCCTTGTGCACGAGCTCGATGCGTTCGGCCGGGCCTGCAAAGATCACGCTGTGCTCGCCGACCACGCTGCCGCCGCGCAAATTCGCAAAACCGATATCGCCGGCATGGCGCGCGCCGGTGTTGCCGTCGCGGCTGCGCACCGAATTTCTGTCGAGGTCGACACCACGGCCCTCCGCCGCCGCGCGGCCGAGCATCAGCGCGGTGCCCGACGGCGCATCGACTTTCTGGTTGTGATGCATTTCTAGAATTTCGATATCGAAGGAATTGTCGAGCGTCTTCGCGACGCGTCGCGTCAGCGCCGCCAGCAGATTGACGCCGAGGCTCATATTGCCGGACTTGACGATCACCGCCGACTTGGCGGCTTCATTGATCTTGGCCTCGTCGGTCGCGCTCAGGCCGGTGGTGCCGATGATGTGCACCTTGCGGCCCTTGGCCGCCTGGGCTGCAAAAGCCACCGTCGCGGCCGGCGCGGTGAAATCGATGATGCCGTCGGCCTTCTCCAAGAGCGGGCTGGCGTCGCCCGCGAGCTTGACGCCGTTCTCGGGCAGGCCCGCCAGCACGCCGGCATCCCAGCCAATCAGCGGCGAGCGCGCGTCTTCCAGCGCACCAGCCAGCGTAAAATCCTTGTTGTCGGCGATCGCCTTGACCAGTGTGCGGCCCATCCGCCCGCCGGCGCCGGCGATCACAAGCCGCATTTCGGCCATGGGACCAGCTCCAAACTTGGGGCGAGGGTATAGCGCGGCAAGCGGTAAAAGGCGACTACGGCTGGGGGCCGTCGTAGCCCTCGATAATCACGATATCGGCGGTCGCATGCGGCAGCCGCACTTTGATGTTGGCCTGGTATTCCGGCGAGCGGTAGCAGGCCAGCGCCGAGGCATAATCGGGGAATTCGACCACCACGTTGCGCGAGCGGGCCGTGCCCTCCGGGCACTCGAACTTGCCGGCACGGATCACAAACCTGCCGCCGAATTTCTTGAAGATCGCGTTATTGGCAGCGGCATAGGGCTTGTAGCCCTCTTCGTTCTTCACATCGACACGACCGATCCAGTAGCCTTTAGCCATCCGAAGCCTCCCATATTATTTTGTTTGTGCGATCTCGGCGACGATGGCGTCGGCCGCGGCCTTTGGATCAGCAGCCTCCACCACTGGCCGACCAACCACCAGATAGTCCGCACCCGCTTGAATAGCCTTCATCGGAGTCATGATGCGTTTCTGATCGTCGCTCTTGACGCCGGCCGGGCGGATGCCGGGCGTCACCAGCGACAATCCGGGCCCGACGAGCTTGCGCAAATTGGCCGCCTCTTCCGCCGAGCACACCAGACCATCGACGCCGGCATCGTGCGCCTGCGTCGCCCGTTGCGCGACCAACGCGCCGACGCCAAGCTTATAACCGGCCGCAAACAAATCGGCGTCGTCATAGGACGTGAGCACAGTGACGGCGAGAATCTTCAAGCTCGAATTGCCTTTGGCCGCGACTGCTGCCTTCATGGTCTGCGGATAGGCGTGCACGGTGAGAAACGTCGCGCCGAGCTGCGCCACGCTCTCGACGCCCTTGCCGACCGTGTTGCCGATGTCGTGCAGCTTAAGATCGAGGAACACCCGCTTGCCGGCCGCGATCAAGCCGGCGGCGAATGGCAAGCCACCGGCGTAAGCGAGCTGATAGCCGATTTTATAAAAGGAGACGGAATCGCCGAGCTTGCTCACCATGGCCTCGGCCGCCTTCACCGAAGGCAGGTCGAGAGCGACAATCAAGCGTTCGCGGGCGTCCAAACCTCTTCCCCTCACATCATGATCCGCGCCAGATCGACCAGCCGGGTCAACTGCGCGCGAAACAAATTGGCGGTGCCGATGTCGATGATATTGTCCATCTCATCGAATGCATTGTCGGCCTGCGGGATCGCCACTTGCTCGGGCACGACCAGTGCGCCGCAGCCGAGTTCGAGAATCTGCCGCAACGCCATCAGCGAGCGCAAACCACCGGAGCGGCCGGGCGATGCCGAAGAGATTGCGAACACGCGGCCCTTGAACGCGGCATAGGCCGGATCGCCGCGCTCGCGCACGCGCGACACCCAATCGATGGCGTTCTTGAGCACAGGCGTTACGGAGGCGCTGTATTCGGGGCTGGCGATGAACACGCCGTTGTGCGCCATGATCATCTGCTTGAGCTTGACCGCATTGTCGGGCGCACCGGCATTGGCTTCGAGGTCGCCCTCATAAAGCGGGAGCGGATAGTCGGCGAGCGAAATGCTCGTCACATCGACATCCATCAGAGTCAGTTCTTTCGCCGCCAGCGCCGCCAGCCGGACATTGTGCGAGCCGGTGCGGGTCGAGCCGGGGAAGACGAGAATTTTGGGATTTGGCATCAGCGGCTCCGCAGTCGCGGGCGGTGACACACCATCAGCGGCCGCGATAAACCCACACGCGCGCCGGCGGCAGGTTCAGCCAGATCAGTTCGGACGCTTCGGCCTTGATCCCGGACAAAGCCTTCGGGATCGGCGGCACCATCGCATAGGTGAATTGCACGAAGGGCGCGCCCGGCGCAAGCAGTCCCATGGCGTCGGCGATGAGGCGGAGCCTCGTGCGCAGCGGCTTGGTGACCAGCGGCAAACCGGAAACCACCGCGGCCGCCGGCTCGCGCACGTACGTCTCCAACAGCCGACGCAGCCGATAGGCGTCGCCCTGCACCACCGTCGCCGCCGGATAGCGCGTGCGCAGCAGACGGCAGAAGTCGGGATTGAATTCGACCAGCACCAGCCGCGACGGATCGACGCCACGCTGGACCAGCGCCTCGGTCACCGGACCGGTGCCGGGTCCAAGCTCGATCACCGGGCCGCTCGCCTGCGGATCCACGTATTGCGCCATGGTGCGCGCCAGCGCCTTGCTTGACGGCATCACCGCGCCGGTGGACAGCGGCTTCTCGAACCAGGAACGGATGAATTGCATCTCGTCATCGAGACGCAGGGGTTTCTTTTCGACGCGGACGACTGTTTGCAATGGCATCGTCTGGGATCACGCGTGCGGGGCGGCCGAAATTAGCCTAGCAACTCAGGGGTATAGGGCGGCGGGCAGAGGGTCAAGATGGCTACTCAGTATGGCTGCCACGATTCCCGAGACCATCGAGAAACTCCTTGACCCTACTGAAGAAACCGGCGGATTCCGGCTGGGTCGCCTCGGACGACAGTTTTTCGAACTCCGCCAGCAATTCGCGCTGGCGCTTGGTCAGGTTTTGCGGCGTTTCCACCGCTACTTGAACGTACATGTCGCCGGTTTGTTTCGTCCGCAGCACCGGCATTCCTTTGCCGGACAGCCGGAAACGCCGGCCGGCCTGGGTCCCGGCCGGGACTTTTACCCGGGCCTGGCTGCCGTCAATCGCCGGCACCTCGAATTCGCCGCCGATGGCCGCGACCACCATGGTGATAGGCACCCGGCAGTGCAGATCGGCGCCATCGCGCTGGAAGAATTCGTGCGGCACCAGCGACAGGAAAATATAGAGATCGCCCGCAGGCCCCCCGCGCAAGCCGGCCTCGCCCTCACCGGCGAGCCGAATACGGGTGCCGTCCTCGACGCCGGGCGGAATATTGACCGACAACGTGCGCTCGCGCGTCACCCGTCCGGCGCCTGAGCATGACGGACAGGGATTTTCGATCACCAGGCCGCGGCCCTGACAGGCCGGGCAGGTGCGCTCAAGCGTGAAGAAACCTTGCGCATGCCGGATTTTGCCGGCGCCGCCGCAGGTCGCGCACGTATTCGGTTTGCTGCCGGCCTTGGCGCCGGAGCCCGAACAGGCTTCGCACATCACCGACGTGGGGATACGGATTTGCGCGGTCTTGCCCTCGAACGCTTCCTCGAGGCTGATTTCCATGTTGTAGCGCAGATCCGAACCGCGCTCGCGGCCCTGGCCACGCCCGCCGCCGCGGCGGCCGCCCATGCCGAACAGGTCCTCGAAAATATCGGAAAAGGTCGAGGCGAAGTCGGCGCCGAAGCCGTGCGCGCCGCCGCCTGCCCCTTGCTCGAACGCGGCATGACCGAAGCGGTCATAGGCCGCGCGCTTGTCGCCGTCCTTGAGAACGTCATAGGCCTCGTTGAGTTCTTTGAACTTGTGCTCGCATTCGGCGTCGCCCGGATTACGATCCGGATGATGCTGCATGGCGAGCTTGCGGAACGCGGCCTTGAGATCGGCCTCGCCGCAGGTGCGTGAAACGCCCAGGACTTCGTAGTAGTCGCGCTTCGACACCCGTTATCCCCACCGGATAGTCAAAACCTCGTCCTGAGGAGCGCCGGGCGCGTCTCGAAGGACGAGGTTTTCATTTCGGACGTTACGCCGACTTCTTGTCGTTCTTGTCGTCGACTTCGGTGAATTCCGCGTCGACCACGTCTTCCTTCTTGCCATCGGCGCCGGTGGCGCTTTCGCTGGTGTCGGCCGGCTGAGCGCCTTCCGCCTGCTTGTACATCGCCTCGCCGAGCTTCATGGAAGCCTGCGCCAGCGTATTGGTCTTGGCCGCGATCGCCGCCGCATCGTCGCCCTTGAGCGCTTCTTTCAAGTCCGCCATGGCGTTCTCGATGGCCGAGCGATCGGCATCGCCGATCTTCGAGCCGTGTTCGGCGAGCGCCTTCTCGGTAGAGTGCACCAGCGCCTCGCCGTGATTCTTGGCTTCGACCTCGGCCTTGCGCTTCTTGTCGTCTTCGGCGTGCGCCTCGGCGTCCTTGACCATCTTTTCGATGTCGGCCTCGGACAGACCGCCCGACGCCTGGATGCGGATCTGCTGCTCTTTGCTCGTCGCCTTGTCCTTGGCGGACACGTTGACGATGCCGTTGGCGTCGATGTCGAAGGTCACCTCGACCTGCGGCACGCCGCGCGGCGCCGGCGGGATGCCGACAAGATCGAACTGACCGAGAATCTTGTTGTCGGCCGCCATCTCGCGCTCGCCCTGGAACACACGGATCGTCACCGCGTTTTGGCTGTCCTCCGCGGTGGAGAACACCTGCGACTTCTTGGTCGGGATCGTGGTGTTGCGGTCGATGATGCGGGTGAACACGCCGCCCAGCGTTTCGATGCCGAGCGAGAGCGGGGTCACGTCGAGCAATAGCACGTCCTTGACGTCGCCTTGCAACACGCCCGCCTGAATGGCGGCGCCGATCGCGACCACCTCGTCCGGGTTGACGCCCTTGTGCGGCTCCTTGCCGAAAAACTGCTTCACCACTTCCTGGACCTTCGGCATGCGCGTCATGCCGCCAACCAGGACCACTTCGTTGATCTCGGCCGCGGACAGGCCGGCGTCCTTGAGCGCCTTGCGGCACGGCTCGACCGTCTTCTGGATAAGATCGTCGACCAGCGCCTCGAACTTGGCGCGGGTGAGTTTCATGGTGAGATGCTTCGGACCGGACGCATCCGCCGTGATGAACGGCAGATTGATTTCGGTCTGCGTCGTGGACGACAGCTCGATCTTCGCCTTCTCGGCAGATTCCTTGAGCCGCTGCAGCGCCAACTTGTCGCGGCGCAGGTCGATGCCCTGCTCTTTCTGGAATTCGTCGGCGAGATAATTCACCAGGCGCATGTCGAAGTCTTCGCCGCCCAGGAACGTGTCGCCATTGGTCGACTTCACCTCGAACACGCCGTCGCCGATCTCGAGAACCGATACGTCGAAGGTGCCGCCGCCGAGGTCGTAGACCGCGATGGTGCCGGTCTTCTCCTTGTCGAGACCGTAAGCCAGCGCGCCCGCGGTCGGCTCGTTGATGATGCGCAGCACTTCGAGGCCGGCGATCTTGCCGGCGTCTTTGGTGGCCTGACGCTGGGCGTCGTTGAAATAAGCGGGAACGGTGATGACGGCCTGCTCGACCTTCTGCCCGAGATAGGCTTCCGCCGTTTCCTTCATTTTCTGCAGGATGAAGCCGGAGATCTGCGAGGGCGAATAGGATTTGCCGTCGATCTCGACCCAGGCGTCGCCATTGCCGGCTTTGCTGATCTTGTAGGGAACGAGTTTCTTGTCCTTTTCGACCATCGGATCGTCGTAACGGCGGCCGATAAGCCGCTTTACCGCGAAGATGGTCTTTTCCGGATTGGTGACCGCCTGGCGCTTGGCCGGCTGGCCGACGAGACGCTCGCCGTCGTCAGTAAATGCGACGATCGAAGGCGTGGTGCGCATGCCCTCGGCGTTCTCGATGACTTTCGGAGTCTTGCCTTCCATGACGGCGACACACGAATTGGTGGTGCCGAGGTCGATGCCGATGACCTTGCCCATGGTTCTTCCTCTCAATTGCGGCGAGCCGGCCGGGCCGATTGGCGCCCGAGTGGGATATGTCCGCGGCCCATCCGCAGACCCCCTGATCCAGCCCCCTGGATACGCTTTTGTGCCGCATTTCCGCGGCTCAATGGCTCATATAGGAGGGCCCCCCGGCCCTGCAAGCCAGCCTGTCACGAATTCGCGAGCCGAACAGCCGAACCCCGGCCCCCTCTTGGCACGAGGGTTAATCTAACCATTGCCGCATCGGGTAAGGCCGGTTAGGCAGGCCACCCCAGCTCCAAAGCAGATAGGCCCAAGTACGCCAATGCCCCGCCGATTGTTGAGCTATGTGGTTACGGCTTGGGTCGCCTTGGCGGTCTTGGATCCGGCATGGGCGCAGGCATTCGCCGCCGAGGTAGTTTTTCCGGCCGGCTCACGTGTCGGCCTTGAACTGCCAGGCGGCGACCTCAAGCCGAGTGCGCGGTTTCCGGGCTTCGAAGACATCGACCGCAAGGTGAGCATCACCGTCATCGATCTGCCTGCCGCCGCCTATCCCGAACTCGAGCGCGCAGCCGAGTCCAAGATCCAGCCCAGTCTCACCGACCCCAAGCGTGAAGACTTCTCGTTCCGCAGCGGAGCCGGGAAGTTGATCAGCGCCCAGGCGCAAGGGACTGACTTCAAGACGCACCGGTGGACCCTGGTGGCGGCCGCGCCCGCCGACAAGGACCTCGCCATGGCGATCAACGTGGACGTGCCGGAGGCCGCGCTCGCGGTTTATTCCGACGCAGCGATCCGCAAGGCGCTTGCTACCGTCACGTTCCGGCCGACGCCGATCCAGGAGCAACTCGGCCTGCTGCCGTTTAAAGTCGGTGAGTTGGCCGGCTTCCGGGTCGTGAAGGCGCTTGCCCCCGGCTCCGTGATCATGACCGAGGGGCCGAGCGATGAGATCGTCAAACAGCCTTTCATAGTCATCTCGATCGGGCAGGGTGCGCCGGAACAGCCCGACGACCGCGCCAAGTTCGCGCGCGACATGCTGTCGTCGGCGCCGTTGCGTGAACTTATCCCGCAGTCGGCGGAGGCTATGCGGATCGGCGGCGTGCCCGGGTTTGAGATCAGAGCGGACGCCAAAGGGCCCGGCGGTGACCAGTTGTCGCTCGTACAGTGGGTGCGTTTCGGCGGCGGCAGCTATTTGCGCGTCATCGGCGTTGGCCGTAAAGCCGATTGGGATACGCTGTTTCCCCGCTTTCGCGCGGTGCGCGACGGCATCGCGATGCGTTGAGACCTATCGGCGATAACTAATCGCTGTCGTTGGCGGACGATTTCGCCCCTTTGGAAACGCCGACCAATGCCGGGCGCAGCACCCGATCGCCCAACATGTAGCCGGCCTGGATCACTTGCGCGACGTGGCTGGGCGGCAAATCGGATGTCGGCACCTCGTACATCGCCTGATGCACGTTCGGGTCGAACTTCTCGCCTTCCGGTGAGAATTTCTTCACGCCGTTTTTTTCGAGCACCTTCATCAATTCACGCTCGGTCAGCTCGACGCCTTCGATCATCGCTTTCAGCTTGGGATCGGACTGTGCGTGTAGTTCATCGTCAATCGTCGCCAGCGCCCGGTGCATGTTGTCGGCTACCGCCAGCACGTCGCGGGCGAACCCAGTGACTCCATAGACCCGCGCCTCGGCGATCTCGCGGTCGGTGCGTTTGCGCAGGTTCTCCATCTCGGCCAGCGTGCGCAGCAGCTTGTCCTTGAACTCGGCGGCGGCTTCCAGGGCAGCGGTGACCTGCTCGGCCGGCACCAATTGCGGCGCCACGCCAGCGGCTGCTTCGTTCTCGGGCTGGGCAGCCGTGTCGTTCTCGGCGGGCCTGTCCGTCATGATGGTTCAATCCTCAAAACTGTCCGGATGCCGGGGATATCAGGCTTCGGGAGCGAAAAATCAAGCTCAACTCGATAGCAACCGGGTCACGATCCGCGCGGTGTAATCGACCATCGGGATAACGCGGGCATAGTTAAGCCTGGTTGGCCCGATTACCCCGATCACACCGACAATGCTGCCTTTGCTATCGTGATAGGGCGCCACGATCGTAGACGAACCGGACAGTGAAAACAGCTTGTTCTCCGAGCCGATGAAAATGCGCACGCCATCGCCGCGCTCGGCGCGGCCGAGCAAGTCGATCACGCCGCGCTTGGTCTCCAGCGCGTCGAACAACGAACGCACCCGCTCAAGGTCGTCGAGCGCGTGCAAGTCCTCCAGCAGATTGGCGTGGCCGCGCACGATCAGTTTGCGGTCATCGTTTTCGCCGCCCGACCAGCTGGCAAGGCCAGCCGCGATAATCTTCTGCGTGAGTACGTCGAGTTCGGCGCGCCCCGCCACTTGCGCGGCTTCGATTTCGGCGCGCAATTCAGCCAGTGTCTTGCCGCGGATGCGGGCGTTGAGAAAATTTCCGGCCTCGACCAGCGCCGAGGTCGGCACGCCTGCCGGCACATTGAGCACGCGGTTTTCGACCTGGCCGTCTTCCGCGACCAGCACGGCGAGCGCGCGCTCCGGCTCCAGCCGCACGAATTCGATATGTTTGAGCCGCACGTTGGTTTGCGCGGTGAGCACCACGCCGGCCGAACGGGTCAGACCGGACAAAGTTTGCGAGGCTTCGCCGAGCACCGTTTCCAGCGACTTGCCGCTGCCGGTGCCCGCCACTTGCGCTTCGATCGAGCGGCGGTCGCTCTCGGTCAGGTCGCCGATCTGCATCAAGGCATCGACGAAAAAACGCAGGCCCAATTCGGTCGGCAGCCGGCCGGCCGAGGTATGCGGGGCAAAAATCAGTCCGAGCTGCTCCAGGTCCGACATCACGTTGCGCACCGAGGCCGGCGACAGTGTGATCGGCAGCAGCCGCGCCAGATTGCGCGAACCAAGCGGCTCGCCGGTGGTCAGGTAGCTCTCCACGATATGGCGAAAAATCTCGCGCGAGCGCTCATTGAGAGCCGCGAGACTCACTTGGTTCGCGCCAATCGGGACGTCGTGGGAAGCCAACGGCTTAACTCCTTATATCCAGCCGACAATGGCCATTGCGGCGGACTTGTTCAAGCCAAGCTTATGGTTATGGTGTGCGCCGAAACCAAGAAAATGCCCAATCTATAAGGATCAAGCCTGATGCGGCCAAGTAAGCGACAAGTCGATGAGTTGCGCGCGGTGTCGCTTGAGCGTGGCGTGGTCAAATACGCCGAAGGCTCTTGTTTCGTGAAATTCGGCGATACCCACGTGCTGGTCACCGCCAGCCTAGAGGAACGGCTGCCGCCCTGGCTCAAGGGTCAGGGGCGTGGCTGGGTCACCGCCGAATACGGCATGCTGCCGCGCGCGACCTCCGAGCGCACCCGACGCGAGGCGTCGGCCGGCAAGCAAGGCGGCCGCACTGTCGAGATTCAGCGCTTGATCGGGCGGTCGTTGCGCTCGGTCATCGATCTGCAGGCGCTTGGCGAGCGTCAAATCACCATCGACTGCGACGTGATCCAGGCCGACGGCGGCACCCGTACCGCATCGATCACCGGCGCCTGGGTAGCGCTGTCCGATTGTCTGGCGTGGATGAAGACGCGCGACATGTTCAAGGCGCAAGGCAACGCCCAAGTGTTGCGCGATCACATCGCCGCGGTTTCCTGCGGCGTGTTCAAAGGCACCGCCGTGCTCGATCTCGACTACGCCGAAGACTCCGAAGCCGACACCGACGCCAATTTCGTGATGACCGGCGCGGGCAATATCGTCGAGATCCAGGCGACCGCCGAAAAGGACCCGTTCAGCGAAGAGCAGTTGCTTACGCTTCTGGCGCTGGCGCGCAAGGGCATCGAAAAACTGGTCGGCTTGCAAAAGCTGGCGGTGGCGTGAGCCAGAAACTCACCGGCCCTGTCGTCATCGCCACGCACAATCCCGGCAAGCTGGCTGAAATGCGCGAACTGCTCGCGCCCTTCGGCGTTCAAGCGCAATCGGCCGGCGAACTTGGGCTTTCCGAGCCCGAGGAAACCGGAAAAACTTTCGCCGCCAATGCGCGCATCAAAGCGATGGCCGCCACCAAAGCCACCGGCAAGCCGGCCTTTGCCGACGACTCCGGTTTGGTGATCAATGCGCTCGGCGGCGACCCCGGCATTCATTCGGCGCGCTGGGCCGGCCCGGACAAAGACTTTCGCTTCGCCATGAATGAGATCCAGACGCTACTGGTCGAGTGCGGAGCAAAGACGCCCGAGCAGCGCCGCGCGCACTTTATCGCCGCGCTCTGTCTGGCGTGGCCCGACGGCCACACGGAAGAATTCGAAGGCCGCGTCGACGGCGTCGCGGTGTGGCCGCCGCGGGGCGGCAAAGGCTTCGGCTATGACCCCCTATTCATGCCCGACGGTCATGAACGCACCTTCGGCGAAATGAGCGCGGACGAAAAGCACGGCCTGCCGCCGAAAGGCCAAGGCCTGTCGCATCGCGCGCGTGCTTTCGTGAAGCTCGCCAACGCGTGCCTGCGCTCCACTTGAATTCATTAAAATTGTAATCAGATTTCCGCAGCGAACGCGCATTGGCGCTAGGTGCCAAGACCTGTGCGGCCTATGATGCTTAACATGACTTTAACCACAGCAGCGCCGTTCGCCGTTTATGTACACTGGCCGTTCTGCCTGTCGAAGTGTCCCTATTGCGACTTCAACAGCCACGTCCGCCATGGCGGCGTCGATGAAGCGCGTTTCGTGCGCGCGATGGAAAACGAAATCGCCGCCGCTGCTGCGCGCGTGCCCAACCGCACGGTGTCGACGATTTTTTTCGGCGGCGGCACACCGTCGCTGATGCAACCGCAATCGGTGCAAGCGATCCTCGATTCGATCGGCAAGCACTGGAGCGTTGCGCGCGACGTCGAAGTCACGCTCGAGGCCAATCCGACCAGCGTCGAAGCCACGCGCTTCCGCGGCTATCGCGCAGCCGGCGTCAATCGAGTCTCTCTTGGAGTTCAAGCCCTCGACGATGCCGCGCTGAAAGAACTAGGCCGTTTGCACACCGCGCAGGAAGCGCTCGATGCCGTCGCAGTCGCACGCTCGATCTTCGAGCGTTATTCGTTCGACCTGATTTACGCGCGGCCGCGCCAGACGCCCGCGGCCTGGGGCGTCGAACTCAAGCGCGCCATCGCGGAGGCGGCCGAGCATCTCTCGCTCTACCAATTGACCATCGAGCCGGGCACGCCGTTTTTCGGCCTGCACAAAGCGGGCAAGTTGGTCATTCCCAATGACGACACCGGCCGTGATCTTTACGACATGACGCAGGTAACCTGCGCCGACGCCGGATTACCGGCCTACGAGGTATCCAACCACGCCCGGCCCGGCGCCGAGTGCAGGCACAATCTGGTTTATTGGCGCGGCCACGAATATGCCGGCGTCGGTCCCGGCGCCCATGGCCGCCTCAATATCGACGGCCGCCGCTACGCCACCGAAACCGAGAAACGCCCCGAGAGCTGGCTGATGCGGGTCGAGGCCGCCGGCAACGGACTGATCGTCGACGAGAAACTCACCTCGGGCGAAATGGCCGATGAGTTTTTGCTGATGGGGCTGCGTCTCGCCGAAGGAATCGACCCGGAGCGCTACACCGCGCTCGCCGGCCGCACACTCGATCCCAAGCGCATCTCAATCTTGCGCGACGAAGGCGCGGTCGAGACCACAGCGAACGGCCGCCTGCGCGTGACGCAGAGTGGCTTCCCGGTGCTCGACGCGGTGGTCGCGGATTTGGCTGCTTAAGTTCCCGGCGCGAACGACTTCGGCGCCGGGCTGACCGGTTGGCCCCCGCCAGGCGCAACGCGCAGCACGGCAAGACCGCGCTCATTGGTGCCATCGGCATGGAACCGGAACACTCCGTCGATACCGGCGAAGCCCGACGAGGTCGTCAGCACCTGCTCGCTGAAGCGCTGCGGCCCTTGCGTCTTCACCAGCGCCGCCACCAGCGCCACCGCGTCATAAGCCAGCGTCGCGGTGCGCACCGGCTCCTGATTGTAACGGGCACGGTAGCGACCCGAGAAGCTGCGGAACCCGGTCGACTCCGGCGCCGCGTACCAGCCGCCGTCGAGCGCCGCGGTCGAGAAGATGCGCGGATCGTCCCACAGCCCGGTGCCGAGCAATTGCACGCGCTTGAGGTTCACGCCGGCGGCGGTGAGCGCCTGCACCACTTGCGGCACCGCGTCGGCCCCATCGGGAATGAAAATCGAATCGACCTTGCTCGCCGCCTGCGCCACGCGCCGCGCCGGCTCGGCCATCTTGCCCGGATCGAGCGGGTATTTTTCCAGCGCCACAATACGGCCGCCGCGCCGCGACACTTCCTGCTGGAACGCAGCTTCCACCACTGCGCCATAGGCGCTGTCCGGCATCAGCGCGGCGAACGAACGTTTGCCGCGCGAGACGGCGTAATCGACAATGCGCTTGACGTCGGTTTCCGGCAGGAAGCTCAGCAGGTAGACGCCGCGGGTAGCGACGCTCACGTCGGTCGAGAAGGCTATCACCGGAATGCCGCGCTGACGCGCGACCCCGCCGACCGCGCGCACGGCTTCAGCGAATAGCGGACCGATGATGATTTCGGCGCCCTCGGTGATCGCCTGCTGGGCCGCGGCTTGCGCGCCTTGCGGCGTGCCGCCGTCGTCTTTCACCAGCAATTGGATGTTCGGATTCTTGAATTCCGCGATCGCCATTTCGGAAGCGTTCTTCATCGACAGCGCGGCGACCCCTGCATTGCCTTGCGCCGACAGCGGCAGGATCAGCGCGACGCGCACTTGACCTTCGCCCAGCGTGGTGGCCGCGGCCGGCGGCTGCTCCGCCTGCTGCGGCGGCGTGTCGCTTAAAAAAGAGGAGTTGTTTCCGGCGCAGGCGGTGAGCGCGGCAGCGGCGGCGATGCCGAGCAGAGCGCAAAAGCGGCGCCGCCCACGCGCAATCGTCCGCAACTTATACACCGGCAACCCCACCATAACGCCCCCACGATACCCGCCGTTTGTCGTAAACGGTAGCAGCCATTTTGTCCCGGAAAAGTTAAGGCAATGAAAAGGATAGGGAATTTGCCCCGAAATGACGCCCGCCAAGGTCGCGTTTAGAGTGCCCGGCATGGCCAAAGCGCGCAAAATAACCACGGCAGGACACCGCTACGCGCTGGGCGGCGACAGCCTGGAAGCGCCGCCGGCCAAGACCGGCCTTTATCTGGTCGCGACGCCGATCGGAAATTTGCGCGACATCAGTCTGCGCGCCCTGGAAATTCTGGCCGCCGCCGACGTCATCGCCTGCGAGGACAGCCGCGTCACCCGCAAACTCACCGAGCATTACGGTATCGCCACGCCGCTAACGCCCTACCACGAGCACAACGCGGCCGAGGCGCGCCCAAAAATTCTCGCCCGTCTGGCGGACGGCCAAACGGTCGCGCTGGTATCCGATGCCGGTACGCCGTTGATTTCCGATCCAGGCTACAGGCTGGTGCGCGAAGCGATCGAGGCGGGCTTTACCGTCATTCCGGTGCCGGGCGCTTCCGCGATGCTGACCGCGCTCGCCGCCGCGGGCTTGCCGACCGACCGTTTTTTCTTCGAAGGGTTTCTGCCGCCCAAACAAATGGGGCGACAAAAGCGCATCGCCGAACTTGGCGTCATCCCCGCAACTTTAGTGCTGTTTGAAAGCGGCCCGCGTTTGGCCGCGGCGCTCGCCGATCTCGCCGCAGGTCTTGGCCCGCGCCAGGCCGCGATCTGCCGCGAACTGACAAAACTGCACGAAGAAATTCGCCGTGACGATCTCGAAAAGCTGGCGCGTCACTATGAAGCCGGCGCGGAGATTCGCGGCGAAATCGTCATCGTGGTGGCGCCGCCGGGCGACGACGCGGACAACGCGGACGATGTCGACGATCTGCTGCGCCAGGCGCTGGCGCGCGTTTCGGTCAAGGACGCGGTCGGCGAAGTAGCACTGGCCACCGGCCGCCCGCGTCGCGAGGTCTACCAGCGCGCACTTGATCTCACCAAGGATAACGGCGATGGCGCGCCGTAGCGGTACCCCGCGCCCAGCGCGGCAAAAGCGCGAAGCGCGTCCTGAAAAAATCGCCGCCTTCGGCCTCGGCATTTCGGCGGAGAGCCGCGCCGCCGTCTGGCTGATCGCGCATGGCTACCGCATCCTGGCGCGACGCTGGAGAAGTCCGCTCGGCGAGATCGACATCATCGCGGCACGCCGTCACACGCTGATTTTTGTCGAGGTCAAAGCCCGCCCGACGCTCGATGGCGCGGCGGAATCGGTGACCGAACGGCAGAAGCAGCGGATCGCGGCGACGGCGGAAATTTGGCTCGCCAATAATCCCAATACCGGCATCCGCGATATTCGTTTTGACGCGATCCTGGTCGCGCCCGGCAAATTGCCGCGCCATATACCGGCGGCGTTCGAAACCTAAATTAAATTAAGCGCTGAGCCGCTGGAAGAAGGCGTCGACCTGGCCGCGGATGCGGCCGGCGACGTTGCCGAGATCGTCGGCCACGGTTTTCACCGTGCCGGCGCTGGAGCGCGTGTCTGATGTCGCGGTGCGCACCAGGCTGACTTCGTCCGCGGTCTCCACCGTGCGCTTAGCGGCGATCTCGACGCTGCGCGCGATTTCCGCGGTCGCCGCGCCCTGCTCGGTGACGGCGGCGGCGATCGCGCCACTGATGTCACCTATTTCGCGGATGATGGCTTCGATCGCATTGATGGCTTCGATCGAGCGCACCGTGGCGCGCTGCATGCCGGCGATCTGCGTGGCGATTTCCTCGGTCGCGCGGCTGGTCTGGCCGGCCAGCGCCTTGACCTCGCCGGCGACCACCGCGAAGCCGCGGCCGGCATCGCCCGCGCGGGCGGCCTCGATGGTGGCGTTGAGCGCCAGCAGATTGGTTTGTTCGGCGATGCCGGTGATGAGCTTGACCACGTCGCCGATGCGTCCGGCCGCCTCGTCGAGTTCCTTGACCGCCAGATTGGTGCGGCCGGCCTCGTTCACCGCCTTGGTGGCGATGGCGTTCGACTGCGCCACCTGGCGATCGATCTCGTTGACCGAAGACGACAGCTCGTCGGCGGCGGACGCGATATCGCGTACGTTCGAGGAAGCCTCGGACGAGGCCGCCGTGGCACTTGAAGTCTTGGCGGCGGCTTCGTCGGCGGCGCCGGCGAGTTGGGTCGAGGCCGCGAGCATCTGATCGGAAATGCGGCCGAGCTCTGCGAGCGTCGCTTCGACTTCGGCCGAGAAGCGCGTGATCTCGTTCGACATCTGCTCCTGGCGGTGCGTGCGCGCTTCGGCGTCGCTGCGAACGGTGCGATTGAGTTCTTCGTTGTTGCGCATGGCGCGCTGGAACACGGCGATCGAGCGCGCCAGCGCACCGATCTCGTCGCCGCGTTCGCTGAACGGGATGGTAATCGAGGCGTCGCCGGCGGCGACCGCCTCGGTGATTTGTGTGATTTTGGCGATCGGCCTGACCACGCTGCGCGAGATCACAAACGCGCCAGCGGCCGCCAGCACGATCGCGAAGCAAGCAAGCAGGCTCATCCACATCGCCATCTTGTCGATGCCGGTGTCGATTTCCGTATAGACGCGCGTCGCTCGCTTCGAATAAATCTTGGTGAGCTTTTCTAGATCTTCGTTGAGCGCCTTGCGCACCGAACGATTGGCGTCGTTGTCGCCCCATTCACGGCCGGCGGCGGGACTGACTTCGGTGCCGAGCCGCGCCAGCTCCTTGCGGAATTCGATGAATTGCGCGATGCGGCCGGTGAACTGTTCGAACAATTCGGCGTCGTCGCCGCGTACCGACTTTTTCCAGCCGTCCACCACCTTGGCGATCTGATTGTTAAATTTGAGAATGCCGTCGGCATAGACCTTCGATGTCGGTATATCGGTCGACATGTAGACGCCGCGCGATTCCATCACGACCGCATAGATCAGCCCGTTCACCTTCTCGACGTTCAAGGTGCCGGCATTGGCGGATTCGAATTCGTCGGTCAGGTCTTGGTGATGACGCGCGGCATGCACGGCGACCGCCGAAAGCGCGATGGTCGCGGTGGCCATTAACGCGAAGATCGCATAGAGCTTGGCGGCGACAGAAAGCTTCGGCAAAGTCAAGGAAGAGACCCCCAGCTATGCCCGTTAGGGCCCCGCTGGGCATACTGGCGGTAAAATGTTAACGGTTTGTTTTCCTTAAGCTTCTTGCTGCTTAAAAAGTTCCCAGAGCCACGAAAATGAGCCTTAAAGTCGCAGTGCAGATGGATCCGATCCAGCGGATCAATATCAAGGGCGACTCGACCTTTGCCCTCCTGCTGGAAGCCCAAAAGCGGGGTCACAAGCTCTCTTATTACACCCCGGACCGACTGGCTTTACTCAATGGCCGCGTGTTCGCGACCATCGAGGCCTTGAGCGTGCGCGACCAGGCCGGCGACTATTTTACCCTGACGGCGCCGCGGCGCACCGAGCTCGCCGAATTCGACGTGGTGCTGCTGCGCCAGGATCCGCCTTTCGACATGGCCTATATCTCCAGCACCCATTTGCTCGAGCGCATCCATCCCAAGACTTTGGTGGTCAATGACCCGGCCAGCGTGCGCAACGCGCCGGAGAAAATGTTCGTCACCGAATTTCCCGATCTGATGCCGCCGACTTTGCTCACCCGCGATCTCGCCGAGATCAAGGCATTCCGCGACGAGCACAAAGACATCGTGATGAAGCCGCTCTACGGCCACGGCGGCGGCGCGGTTTTCCGCATCACGCATGACGATCTCAATTTCGGTTCGCTCTGCGACATGTTCACGGTTACCTTCCGCGAGCAATGGGTGGTGCAGAAATTCCTGCCCGATGTGAAAAAAGGCGACAAGCGCATTCTGCTGGTCGACGGCGAATTCGCCGGCGCGGTCAACCGCATTCCGGCCGACGGCGATCTGCGCTCCAACATGGTGCGTGGCGGTGCGCCGGCGGCGACCGAGCTGACCAAGCGTGAGCAGGAAATCTGCAAGCGGCTCGGGCCAAGCTTGCGCGAACGCGGGCTGCTGTTCGCCGGCATCGACGTGATCGGCGATTGGCTGACCGAGATCAACGTCACCTCGCCGACCGGAATTCGCTCGGTGAAAAATCTCGGCGGGCCCGACGCCGCGGCACTGATCTGGGACAAGATCGAAGCCAAGCGTAAGAAGTAGCGCCAAAGAGTTTCGAACCATGAGCGTTTCGCTCACCATCGCCACCACCGACTACGATCACTTCCGCGATTTCAGGCTTGGTCTGGTGCGCGCGGAAGGCATCGAGGCGAACTGGCTCACGCTCGGCCATCACGAAATCTTTTCGCGCTTTACCTTCAACCGCGAGTGGGACGTCTCCGAATTGTCGTTTGCCAAATTCACCGCGCAAGTGACGCGCGAGAATTCCGACATCATCGGCCTGCCGGTCTACGCCTCGCGGCTGTTCCGGTTCTCGTCGTTCTACGTAAACAAGAAGAAGGGCATCAAAACTGCCAAAGATTTGCGCGGCAAGCGCGTCGGCGTGCCGGAATGGGCGCACACCGCCGCGGTCTACATGCGCGGCTGGCTGATGCACGAAGGTGGCGTTCCGCTGTCCGATATCGACTGGGTGCAGGCCGGCACCAATGAAGCGGGCCGCATCGAAAAGGTCGAGTTGAGCCTGCCGCAAGGCGTGAAGCTGACCGCCGCGCCCGATAAGACGCTGAGCGGCATGATCGCTTCCGGCGAGATCGATTGCTGCATCATCGCGCGGCCGCCGAACTCGTTCCGCGATAAACATCCCGACGTCATTCGGCTGTTTCCCGATTTCGAGGCCATAGAGCAGCGCTACTACCAGGACACGCGCGTTTATCCAATCATGCATGTGATTGCGCTGCGAAAGAACGTGCTCGACGACCAGCCGTGGGTGGCGCGCAATCTCTATAATGCGTTCGAAGAATCCAAACGCCGCAGCCTCGAGCGCATTCTCGATCCGGCGGTGTCGCGCTATCCGGTGCCGTGGCTGACCAATTACGCGCGCAAAATGCAGGAAAGCTTCGGCGACCTATTTCCCTACGGCATCGACGCCAACCGGCCGACGCTGGAACTGTTCTTGCGCTATTGCCACGAGCAGGGCATCGCCCACCGGTTGGCCAAGCCGGAAGACATCTTCCCCACCGGTATCATGGCGCCGGTAAAAATCTGATTTTTATTTATCGGCGCGCTTGGCCGCCTCGGCGCGCACGCTGGCATCGGTGATCTTGGCCAGATCAATCGGTTCTTTAAGATTGCCGGCTTTCAGCAATTCGTTCTGCATCCAGGCCAACTTGTCCATCGGCAGGCTGATCGTCGCATCGACCAGGCCGTGCTTGATGGTGTCGTCATAGGCATAAGCGGCCCGCGGATCGTCGGGCTTGGCCTGGATGACTTCCTGTGTAAGCGCGATGGTCTCCTCACGATGGGTGAGCGCGAAATGCAGCGCGTTCATTTCCGCTGCCACGAAGCCGACGGTCTCGGCGCGCCGGCCGGCAATCGTTATGCCCGTCACGGTCAGGCAGACCCGCAGATAATTCGGCAGAATGTCGCGGCCGGCGCGCCGAGAC
>Ga0209483_1000264_pt1 | contig 48573 bp, 41 predicted proteins | sample NGEPerA_FD_184508 | JGI IMG/M metagenome (GOLD analysis project Ga0209483, IMG submission 184508) | Arctic peat soil microbial communities from the Barrow Environmental Observatory site, Barrow, Alaska, USA - NGEE PermafrostL2-A... | ecosystem: Environmental > Terrestrial > Soil > Wetlands >...
CCGGTCAGCGTGTTGCTTGCAGCACCATGGCCGGTGACAGCACCAAACAAGCCGCCCAATGCAGCGCCGGTGATTGCACCAGCAGCAACATTATTGCCACCTGCTTCGCGCGCCGCATGGCGGGCTTCAGCGCGGCACATGGCTTGGAGGCTGCTCGCTTGGCTTGGGGCAATCGTTGCTACCAAGGTTGTGGCGGTAAATAGTGTGACAGCAGTAATCGTGAGAAATTTTTTCATGTTAGTCTCCATTATTTGATGCGTTGAACTTGGTGCTGGTTTAGCAAAGCTAGTCTGAACGGCTGATGAATGAACCTTTCATCTATTATCAATTTATGGCTACGCTGTGGCAAGGCTTTTTACGAGATCCCGCGCTGCCGCCACTGCGGTTGAGAATGCCGCTTGCAACAGATAGCCGCCCGTTGGCGCATCAAAATCCAGCATCTCCCCCACACAATAGGTGAGCGGCCTCGATTTGAGTTGGCAATTTTGATCCAGCTCAGAAAGTGCCACACCGCCAGCGCTTGAAATGGCGCGTTCAATGCCCGCAAAACCTTGTGGATTCAGGGTAAGTGACTTCATGCCTTCAGCACTGATCGCAGCTTTGGTTTCATGTATCAACGCTATGGCTTGAGGGGTTAACCCCAACGCCTTGCGCAAGAAGTTGGACTGGCTCATCCGCCCACGAGGCAAGGCCAAACGCATGGCAATGGCATCAACATTCAGGTCGGGTTTCAAATCAATCAACAGGGCGAGTCCCGGCTGCTCCCTCATGACGCGGTGAAGCTGATAAATGGCCCCGCCTTCCAGCCCTTGGGCCGTGATGACGATTTCGCCCTTGGCTTGCTGGTTGGCATAGTGCAGCACCAGGTTTTTGATCGGCATGCCAGAGAAGCGCGTTTTAAAATGCTCCGTCCACGGAATAAGTATTCGGCCATTGGAGGGTTGCAGATCGTTGACCTTGATGGCCGCCGCTCGGAAGGTTTTAACCCAAGCGCCGTCACTTCCCATTTCGGGCCAACTGGCACCGCCAAGGGCTAGTATAGTTGGCGCCTCATCAAAACCCTGCCAGCGCTGGTTGGATTTAAGCACAGCGCCTTGCGCCTCCAGCCGCCTCAGCCAAGCGCGCAGCAAGGGCGAAGCTTTCATGGCTTTGGGGAACACCCGACCTGATGAACCCACAAAAGTATCTTGGCCCAAAACCTGCGCCCAGCGCACCACCTGATCTGGTGGGAAGGCCTTTATCATCGGTGCAAGAAAATTTGCTGATTGCCCATAACGCGGCAATAGTTTTTCCAGCGGCTCAGAATGCGTAAGGTTCAACCCACCCCTGCCTGCAAGCAGAAATTTTCGCGCAGGAGATTTGGCTTGGTCGATAATCGTAACCTTGTGGCCGGCTGCAGAAAGCACATCTGCGGCCATCAGTCCTGCGGGCCCAGACCCCACCACAGTGACTTCACTTTTCACGTGAGGGACCCTCAATAGGCAGCGTTGAAATAGCTTGCCGCGTCCTGGCTATAGAACTCCACGTCTTCGACGCGGCCATGGCCTAAGCTCATGTTTTCGGTGGTGCTCATCAATTCCATGCCAAGCCGCAATGCCAATGCTGAAGACGCGCGGTTGGGCTTCATGATTTTGCACCAGACACTTTTGGCAGAGAGCCGCTCAAAGGCAATGCCCATCAAAGCTTGGCCAATTTCGGTGCCAAAGCCTGCCTGCCACAAGGCGGGATGCAGGCCCCAACCAATTTCCAATTTATTTTCACTTTGGGCGATCAAAAACCCATCGCCTACCACTTCGCCCGAATGGCGCTCTTCAGCAGCCAAATGAAACACATGCCTGCGCTTGTCGCCTTGGCTGGCGACGTGACGCTCAACAAACGCTTTCACCTCGCTGTCATGGCGCAAGCGATTGACGATAAAGCGCTGATAGCGTGTTTGCATCATAAAGCCTGCAAGATCGCGCGCGTCAGCCGTCTGCAATTCACGCAGGAGCATATTGGGCGTTTTCACGCTGGGTAAGGTGGTCAGTGTAAGCACAACGCCATCTTAGCATCACTAGCCCGCGAGGCGCGAGAACTTTGCGCTTGGGTTAACGCCTGCATGAAAATTACGAATCAGCTAAAAGGCATGCGACTTACTTTTGGAGGAAGATTTAATGTCACGATCACTATTCGCCGAAGCGCTCGGCACATTTATGTTGGTTTCAGCAGTTTTGGGCGCGGCTTTGATTTCAGGAAATGCCGCAGGGCTTGGGGTTGCCTTATGTATTGGCCTCACCGTGATGGTCATGGCCTATGCCGTGGGGCCCATATCCGGCGGGCATTTCAATCCAGCAGTTACTATTGGCATGTGGCAAGCCGGGCGTTTTGATGGTGGCAAATTGTTGGGCTATTTCGTGGCTCAAATCGTCGGTGGTATTCTGGCGGCGCTTTTCTTTGCGTTTCTGTTCAAAAATGCGGGCACAGGTGAATTACCAGCCGGATTTGCCGCCAATGGCTATGGCGAACATTCTGGCGGCAAGTTCAACCTATTGGCTGCTGGCGCTATGGAAATCATGCAAACCGCGGTATTCATCTTTGTGATTGCCCGTGTAACGCGCAAAGATGGCGCTGGCCTCATGGCCCCTGTTGCCATCGGACTGACGCTGGGGGCAATGCACATCATGTCAATTCCGGTGGCCAATACATCGCTGAACCCTGCCCGTTCCATCGCCACGGCGGTGATTGAAGGCGGCTGGGCCATCCAGCAATTGTGGCTTTTCATCCTTGCCCCTTTGGTGGGCGGGTTGATTGGTGGCGCTGTGGACAAGGCGCTGGGTGATAACAAATAAAGCATAGGTTCAATTTGAAGGTAAACAGCCTTGTAGTTAAATTGACTCTGATGCGGATTCCCTATATGCGGCGCAATAATCCAGCGCCTTTCGTGTAGGCGAAGCCCCAAGGGCGCTATTTGTTTTATTCGCCGGATTGGTTTTTCTGTTTCAATGAGTTTTTCCGAACTGGGGCTCAGCCCCAAAGTACTGGATGCGGTTATCGCTGCCGGTTATACCACACCTACTGCCATCCAAATGCAGGCCATACCACATGCTCTGCAGCGCAAGGATGTGATGGGCCTTGCACAAACTGGCTCAGGTAAGACAGCCGCATTTGTATTGCCGATGCTTTCAATGCTGGAAAAAGGCCGCGCCAGGGCGCGTATGCCGCGCACGCTTATTCTGGAGCCGACGCGTGAACTGGCGGCTCAAGTGGAAGAAAGTTTTGCCACGCTGGGCAAGAATCACAAGTTGACGGTTGCTCTGCTCATTGGCGGTGTGGCGTTTGACCCACAGGCCGCCAAGATTGACCGTGGCGCAGATGTGGTCATTGCAACGCCAGGGCGTTTGCTGGATCATTTCGAACGCGGACGCCTGATGATGAGCGGCATTGAAATGCTGGTGATTGATGAAGCAGATCGCATGTTGGACATGGGCTTTATTCCCGACATTGAACGCATCTGCAAGCTGTTGCCTTTTACCCGCCAGACGATGTTCTTCTCCGCCACCATGCCGCCAGAAATTCAGCGGCTGACCGAAACATTTCTGCATAATCCGGTAAAGATTGAAACGTCCCAGCGCTCGTCCACTGCCGAGTCCATTGTTCAGCAATTGGTGCAAGCGCCGCACGATCCCAAAGCCAAGCGCGATACCTTGCGCGCGTTGATCCGCACCCAAGATAACATCAAGAATGCCATCGTTTTTGCTAACCGCAAAACCACAGTTGCATTGTTGGATAAATCCCTGCGTCAACACGGCTTCAACGCCGGGGCGCTGCATGGCGACATGGATCAATCGGCACGGATGAAAACTTTGGCGGCATTTCGCGCCAATGAGCTGACGATTTTGATCGCATCCGATGTTGCGGCGCGCGGGCTCGATATTCCTGACGTCAGCCATGTGTTTAACTTTGATGTGCCCACCCATTCTGAGGATTATGTGCACCGCATTGGCCGCACGGGCCGCGCTGGACGCGAAGGCCACGCCTTCACCATGGTAACGCGCGAAGAAAGCAAACAGCTCAAAGGTGTTCTTGACCTGATCAAGAAAGATATTCCGTATTTCAAGCTGGATAATGTTGTTGCAGAACCAGAACCTTCTGCAGTGCCGGTGCGCCCACAGCGCGAAAGCAAACGCACCAAGCCTCCGGTGCAGCCACGCCAACCACGAGTTGAGGAACCTTTACCAGAACCAAACGTTATTGTTGCAGAACGCCCCAGTCGGCATCCGCCTCGGCACAAACACGAGGCCGCCGACGATTCTTCGGGCTTTCATGAGGGAAATATGCCGGCTTTCTTGGTTAAACGTTAACGCCATGCAAAAAAGACGAAGCGTTGCAATAATTTTTTAACCGTTTGGCGTTAACTTTAATACACTTAGGATTGTATATTGTGTCGATCACAACCGGTGAAAATAAGCGTCGTTCGCCACGCCAACGCGTGTTGAAAACCGTCAAGGTATATCGCTTGAACGGGGCGCACGCTGTTGATTGTCAGGTGCGCGATATTTCGGAAACCGGTGCGCGCCTTGTTATCAAAGACCAACTGGCCTTGCCTAACGAATTTAAATTCGTGCTACCGAATGATGGCTTCATGCAGACAGCCAAGGTGGTGTGGCGCAGAGGCGACCTTGCCGGCATTGTGTTCTTGTCGGAGCGCACAGCGCCACCAAACGAGCGCCTGCAAAACGGAAGCATGATCTAACACACGCATCCCGCGAAGGATTGCGTGTAACTTATGAAGTGGCTTCGGCTTCTTTCAACTGAACGCTTTCGCCACAGCCGCAAGCCGAGATTTGATTAGGATTGTTGAACACAAAGCCGGATTTGAGCGTGGTGGCCTGAAAATCCATTTCGGTGCCGAGCAAGAACATCACGGCCTTGGCGTCAATCAACACCCGCGCGCCATCTTGCTCTATCACTTCATCAAAACGGCCCTGCTCTTTGGCCCATTCCATGGTGTATTCCATGCCAGCGCAGCCGCCATTTTTAACGCCAACGCGCAGGCCAGCGCCTTCTTGTTTGCGCATTAGTTCCTGCAAACGCGATAAAGCCGCTGGCGTGATCTTCATCACAGCGGGGCGTGGGCGTGTTGGTGAGGTTTGTGTCATCATTGTCATCCTACCACATATTCATCGCCATGCGGGCTTCTTCACTCATGCGTGAATGATCCCATGGCGGGTCAAATGTAATTTTAGCTTTAACGCCTAAAACACCAGGCACTGCGGCGACGGCGTTTTCCACCCAACCCGGCATTTCACCGGCCACCGGGCAGCCGGGGGCAGTCAGCGACATATCAATGGCGACATTGCGATCATCATCAATATCAACCTTATAGATCAGTCCGAGCTCATAAATATCCACGGGGATTTCAGGATCATAGACGGTTTTCAGCGCCGCGATGATGTCGTCAGTCATCCGCGCCAGCTCGTCAGCCGGAATAGCCGAAGGGTTGGGCGCGTTGTCGCCAGTGGCTTGTGTGATGGTGTTAGCTTCGCTCACGTGAATATCCTCTGAGCAGAGATAAGTGCTTCGGCCAATTTATCAACCTCTACCAATGTGTTGTACATAGCAAAAGAAGCCCGCGCCGTGGCCGTCACACCAAGACGGGTGAGCAGCGGCTGGGTGCAATGCGTGCCAGCGCGCACCGCAATGCCTTGGCGGTCAATTACAGTTGCCACATCATGTGGGTGAGCGCCTTGCATGGTGAAGGAAATGATCGGGCCTTTATGTTTGGCGTGGCCATAGATTTTGAGTGAGTTGATCTTGGTGAGCCGTTCCATGGCATAATCATGCAGCGCCTTTTCATGGGCGGCAATGTTGTCGATGCCGATTGCTGTCATATAATCCAGCGCCGCACCCAGACCGATGGCCTCCACAATGGCGGGTGTTCCCGCCTCAAAACGATGGGGCGGCTCATTATAAGTGATTTTATCTAAAGTGACTTCTGCGATCATCTCGCCACCACCTTGATAAGGCGGCATATTTTTGAGGTGCTTGGCCTTGCCGTAAAGCACGCCAATTCCGGTTGGCCCATAGGTTTTGTGGCCGGTGAAGACGAGGAAATCAGCATCCAGTGCTTGCACGTCGATCTTGCCGTGGCAGGCCGCTTGGCTGGCATCAACTAGAACTGGGATGCCATGGGCATGGGCGATTTTAATCACTTCAGCCGCAGGTACTTCTGTGCCCAGCGCGTTGGACATCATGGTGATTGCCACCATCTTGGTTCGCGCGTTGATGAGCTTGGCGAAGTCTTCAATCAGGAAGTTTCCTTCATCATCGATGGGGGCCCATTTCAGCACCGCACCACGGCGCTCACGGTGGAAGTGCCAGGGCACGATATTTGAATGATGTTCAAGAATAGAGATGATGATCTCATCACCATGCCCGATGACTTGGCCGCCAAAGCTCTGAGCCACAAGATTGATCGCCTCGGTGGCGTTGCGCGTGAAGATGATCTCGTCTTTTGAGGGCGCGTTGATAAAGCGGCGCACTGACTCTCGCGCTTGTTCAAAAGCATCTGTCGAAGCATTGGAAAGGAAATGCAGCCCGCGGTGCACATTGGCGTAAGTTTCAGTCATCGCCTTGGTCATGGCATCGATGACAACTTGCGGCTTTTGCGCTGAAGCAGCGTTATCAAAATAAACTAGCGGCTTGCCATAAACCTCACGCGTGAGGATGGGGAAATCGCTGCGAATTTTGGCGACATTATATGTCACTTGCCTGTCACCCACTGTGCTGCAATTCCCGCGAGCGCTTCACGCACTTCGTCATTGGCGACCATATCAAAGGCCTCACCCACGAAAGCAGCGATGAGCAAAGACTTGGCTTCGGCTTCAGGAATGCCGCGCGACTTGAGATAAAACAGATGATCGTGGTTTAAGTCGCCAGCGGTAGCGCCATGGCCGCAGACTACATCATCAGCATAGATTTCCAGCTCCGGCTTTGCATCAAACTCAGCCGACTCTGAAAGCAGCAAAGCATGGCTGGATTGTTTTCCATCGGTTTTTTGCGCGTGTTTAGCGACAACAACTTTGCCTTGGAAAATGCCGCGCGCATTATCATCCATCACGCATTTAAAAAGTTCGCGGCTGGTGCAATTTGGAACCGCATGATTGATGACGAGGCAGGTATCAGCGTGTTGTTTGCCCTTGAGCAAATAGGCGCCGGAGATTTTGGCTTCGGCATTTTGGCCAAGAAAATTGCAAGTGCCATTTTGACGGGTGAGCGAGGAACCAATAGTTACTGAGACATCATTTAGCTGCGAACCTTTCCCAAGCCAATAAATCGCATGCGCGAGGTGTTGACTATCCGGCGATTCGAGTTCGAGTTTCAGCCGATCTAAGCGCGCATTGTCATGGACAGTTGCGGAAATCACAGAACTATTCAGGTAGCTGCCCTCACCTACAAATGTTTCCACTACAAAGGCGCTAGAGTTCCGTGCAACTTCATAGTGAATGCGACTGCCAAAGGCTGTTTCATTGCCGATACCCACATGAATAATTTCAACCACTTCGGAGACATTGCCCTCAAATACTAAGGAGAATCGAGTTTGACTAATCTTCATGTTCAACTCGATGACTGGATCATCAATCATCTCGTTGGGAGCTACTTCACTGAAAACCAGTGACTTCGTGTCCGACCTCGATTTGTCCAACTTGCCATTTACGAAAACGACCCGTTTGCATTTCATGCTCGCAATTGGCGAACACTTCAGAAAAGCGTCAATCTTCGAGGCACTTGGTGAAGGTGCACCGATCCGAAGCGATTTAGCAAGTCGCGCGCGCAAATCTGTCCAGCGCCAATCTTCCATGCGGCGGTTGGGCAGCGATATGCCCAATGCTTGTTCAGCAGATGTGAGTTGGAGGGCTGTGCTCACGCCGCCTTCTCCGCATAATCGGCATAGCCGTTCTTCTCGAGTTCGAGCGCCAATTCCTTGCCGCCGGTTTTCACAATGCGGCCGACAGAAAGAACATGCACAACATCAGGTACGATATGATCGAGCAAGCGTTGATAATGGGTGATGACGATCATGGCGCGTTCGGGTGAGCGCAGCGCGTTTACACCTTCGGCCACAACTTTCAGCGCATCGATATCGAGACCCGAATCAGTTTCGTCGAGGATGCAGAGCGATGGTTCCAACACCGCCATTTGCAAAATCTCAGCGCGCTTTTTCTCACCGCCGGAGAAGCCCACATTCACTGGGCGTTTCAACATGTCTTGGCTGATATTGAGTTTAGCGGCGCGCTCTTTCACAAAGCGCAGGAATTCCGGAATCGAAAGTTCCTTTTCGCCACGCGCTTTGCGTTGGGCGTTGAGCGCCACTTTCAAGAACTGCATCGTTTGCACACCGGGAATTTCAATGGGATATTGAAAGGCAAGGAAAAGCCCTTTGGCGGCGCGGGTGTTGGGATCCATCGCCAATACGTCAGCACCATTATAGGTGACGCTGCCTTCAGTCACCTCATAGCCTTCGCGGCCTGCGAGCACATAGCTGAGCGTGGATTTGCCAGAGCCATTCGGCCCCATGATGGCATGCACTTCCCCAGGCTTCACCGTGAGGGAAAGGCCTTTGAGAATTTCGCGATTTTCATCAGCGAGTTTGACGTGTAGATTTTTAATTTCGAGCATTTCTATTCCAGTTCAATAAATTCAATGCGGTTTCCAAAGCTATCGTCGGTATAAAACCGCTTCACATTGGGGATCAGATCGTCGTCTTGTACACGGTAACCATTCTGCAGCAACTTAGCGCGTAAAGGAGCAGCATCTCTTACTGCTAAGGCGACATGGGCTTTCTTTGCTGGTTGAAAGTTTTCTTCGGCACCTAAGTGTATTTGCACATTGCCAAAGGAGAACCACGCACCTCCTCGCTTCGCTAGAGCATCGGGTTTAGTCATCTCATTCATGCCAAGTACATCAACGTAAAATGAACGCGCTTTGGATTCCTCGCCTGGAGGCATGGCCAGTTGCACATGATCTATGGAGACGAGTTGCACTAACCAACACTCCCCTCAAGCGAGATGCCGATCAGCTTCTGAGTTTCTGCCATGAATTCCATCGGCAGTTGTTGCAGCACATCGCGCACGAAACCGTTGACGATGAGGGCCACGGCCTCTTCCTGTGTAAGCCCGCGCGACATGCAATAGAACATTTGATCATCACTGATCTTGCTCGTGGTAGCCTCGTGTTCAAACTGTGCCGTCGAAGTTTTGGCTTCGATATAGGGAACTGTGTGTGCGCCGCATTGATCGCCGATCAACAGTGAGTCACACTGTGTGAAGTTGCGCGCATTGGTGGCTTTGCGGTGGGCTGAGACAAGTCCACGATAAGTGTTATCAGAGCGGCCAGCGGCAATGCCTTTAGCGATAATCCGTGAAGATGAATTCTTGCCCAAGTGGATCATCTTGGTGCCGGAATCTACCTGCTGCATTCCATTGGAAATGGCGATGGAATAAAATTCGCCGCGCGAAGATTCACCACGCAATATGCAAGATGGATATTTCCAAGTGATGGCGCTGCCCGTTTCAACTTGCGTCCATGAAATCTTGGCGCGGTCACCACGGCAATCGCCGCGCTTGGTGACGAAATTATAAATGCCGCCCTTGCCCTCAGCATCACCCGGATACCAATTCTGCACGGTGGAGTATTTAATCTCGGCATCATCAAGTGCGATCAATTCTACCACGGCGGCATGAAGCTGGCTTTCCTCACGCATAGGTGCGGTACAGCCTTCAAGATAACTCACGTAAGAGCCCTTATCGGCGATGATGAGGGTGCGTTCAAACTGGCCGGTGTTTTTGGCGTTCATGCGGAAGTAAGTTGAAAGCTCCATCGGGCAGCGAACACCCGGCGGCACGTAAACAAAGCTGCCATCAGAAAACACCGCGGCGTTTAATGCTGCATAAAAATTATCGCCCTGCGGCACAACTGAACCCAGATATTTCTTTACGAGCTCGGGGTGTTCACGCAAAGCCTCAGAGATGGAACAGAAGATCACTCCAGCTTTGGCCAGTTCATCTTTGAAAGTAGTGACAACCGACACGCTATCAAACACCGCGTCCACTGCTACGCGTGATTGAGCAATCTCATTGCCGTCATCATCAAGCTTACTCTTCTCGCCTTGCTTGCGAACGCCCGCGAGGATCTCTTGCTCTTTCAGCGGAATGCCAAGCTTGGCGTAAGTTTCCAAAAGCTTGGGATCAATTTCATCCAGCGACTTGGGTGCTGCCATAGATTTGGGTGCGGCGTAATAATACAAATCCTGAAAATCAATTTTCGGATAATGCACACGCGCCCAAGTGGGTTCAGGCATCTCAAGCCAAACGCGGTAAGCCTCAAGCCGCCACTGCAACATCCAATCGGGCTCGCCCTTTTTGTTTGAAATGAAGCGCACGATATCTTCGCTCAATCCTTTGGGTGCGTAATCGCTTTCGATATCGGTGGTGAAACCGTATTTATATTTATCAACCTCAATGGTTTTGACGAGATCGATGGTGTCTTGATCGGCCATGTTATGCTGCCTTCGCGGAAGCCCGCGCCTTAAGTTTGTTGGTAACGGAACTGAAATAGGTGATGTCTGCTTCGGTGGAATTCCAGCCCAGCGAAACGCGAATAGCGGATTTTGCTTTATCAGGCGCAACGCCCATCGCGCTTAACACATGTGATGGGCCAACCTTGCCGGATGAACAGGCCGAGCCTGATGAAACTGCGATGCCATCGAGATCATAATTCATCAATAAAGTTTCGGCGCTGAAACCAGAAAGTGCAAAGCATGTGGTGTTGGAAAGCCGCGCTGCACCTGCGCCGAAAATGATTGCGTCGGTTAATGAGGCTTCCAATGTGTCACGCAATGAACTCGTATCCAGCAGTGGCTCACTCGCCAGTGCGGCAAAGCCTGCGATGTTGATTAGATTTTCGGTGCCAGCGCGACGGCGCAATTCTTGGCCACCGCCGTTGAGCAGCGGTTCGACGGGCAAGCCATCACGGATGATTAATGCGCCAATGCCCGTTGGGCCGCCCACTTTATGCGCAGCCACGGTGAGAAGATCAGCGCCGAGCATGGCGAAGTTCACTTGCAATTTACCAACACCTTGCACGGCGTCAACATGCAGCAATGATCCGGCCTTGTGCGCCAGTGCCGCTATTTCCGCGATAGATTGTACCACGCCGGTTTCATTATTGGCCAGCATCACTGAGACTAAAGCCTTGGAGCCTGCCAAAAGTTTTTCAAGCGCTGCAAGATCCACCACGCCATTGCCACCCACAGGAATGAGTTCAACCGGCTTGCCAGAGGTTTTGGCGGCGGCAAGCACGGAAGGATGTTCAACGGCTGAAACCAACAAGCGCTGCACATCAACGCCACGCAGCGCCATGTTGTTGGCCTCAGTGCCGCCAGAGGTAAACACCATCATCTGTGGCAGGCAGCCAAACCAGTAAGCTAGTTTTTCGCGGGCATCATCCAAAGCTTTTCGCGCGGCACGGCCTTCGGCGTGAACCGATGAGGCATTGCCGCCCACATCCATGGCCGCAAGCATCGCCGTCTTCACCGATGGGCGAAGCGGGCTGGTGGCGTTATGGTCAAGATAGGTTCTCACGCGAGCGGCCTCACATGGCGGTCTTTGGCCTGTTTGATCGAAGCGGCCAGCGCCAAGTTGCGCTTGGCCACCACATCATCCAGCGATATGCTTTCAAGAAAGTGCATCATCTGGCGGCCCATGCTGCTCCACAGGTCGTGGGCATCGCAACGTTCTCCACGCACACAGCCAATAACGGCATCGCCGGAACAGCGCGTGACTTTCAATTCCTCATCCACGGCCTGGATCACATCAGCCATCGTGATATCCTCAGCGGGACGCGAAAGCACATAACCACCGCCCGGCCCACGCGAAGAGGTGACAATTCCAGCCCGGCGCAGCTTGCCAAAAAGCTGCTCCAGATATTCTTGGCTTATGTCTTGACGCGCCGCAATATCGGCCAAAGACACTGGCTTTCCAGCCGAATGTTCGCCAATATCAATCACGGCCATTACTGCGTAACGGCCCTTTGTGCTCATTTTCATGGCCATACTCCTTCTTGGCATGTCGCAGTCGCAAGAGCGGAAACCCACTTTTGCTCGACATGCCAGTTGCAAGCTGTCGGAAAAGCTTGCTTTTTGCCCCCTTCCCTGTGCTAAGCCGCACACGAAACGAAAGCGTGCCATTTTCTCAAAATGGCTTCTTCTTTTGTAATAATAATACCGAGTGCCGGAGTCAACTATTCCATTTGGGCTCGAAACTGGAAAATGAGGCGTTTTAGACCATGCCAGAAGTGATTTTTAACGGCCCTGCTGGCCGTATTGAAGCACGTTACACCCAAGCCAAACCGGCGGGTTCTCCTATTGCCATTCTGTTACACCCGCACCCAACCTTTGGTGGCACGATGAATAACCCTATCGTGCACATGCTTTATGAGCTTTTTCGCTCACGCGGTTTTTCGGTTTTGCGGTTTAACTTCCGTGGCGTTGGCCGCAGCCAAGGACTGTTTGACAATGGCGCTGGTGAACTTGCCGATGCCGCTTCGGCGCTGGATTGGCTGCAAAGCTTTAACCGTGAAAGCAAGATTTGTTGGATTGCTGGTGTGCAATTCGGTTCATGGATTTCCATGCAGCTGTTAATGCGGCGGCCTGAGATTTCGGGCTTCATCACCATTGCGCCAATGGCCAAGCATTATGATTTCTCGTTCTTGGCACCCTGCCCGGCTTCGGGCCTGTTTGTGAATGGCGGCAAAGATGCCGTTAGTTCGCCTGAGTCGGTGCACACTTTGGTGTCAAAACTCAAAACCCAAAAAGGCATCACCATTGAACATAAGGTGATGCCAGATGCCAACCACTTCTTTGCTGACCGCATTGATGAGTTGGGCAAGATTTGTGCGGATTATCTTGATAAGCGGCTGACACTGGGCGCTTAGTCGCAAAACGGGTGGCGACGTGCTTAAGCCTCGCGTAAGCAGCTGGCATGACTTACGCGATCAAGACTGACACCAAACCAACGGCCAATGATTGGGCGTTACTCCTGCTTCTCTCGATGATCTGGGGCGGCTCATTCATGTTTGTGGGCGTGGCGGTGAAAGAGCTGCCAGCCCTGCTCATCGTGTTTGCCCGTGTTGGTCTTGCCGCAGTCATTCTCATTCCTGCGCACCTCATTTTGCAGGGGCCATTGCCGCGCGACGGCAAAACCTGGTTTGCAGCGGCGGGCATGTCTGTTCTCAATAATGTTTTGCCGTTCACGGCCATTGCCTGGGGCCAACATTATATCGGCTCGGGCCTGGCATCCGTCATCAACGCCACCACACCGATGTTTGCTGTTGTGTTCATGGCACTGTTTGGCTTTGAGGCTTTGATCTTGCGCAAAGTTTTGGCGCTGTGTCTGGGCCTTATCGGCGTGTTGGTTTTAAAGGGTGGTGGCTTTGGTGACTTAGGCCCGCAAACACTGGGTATTTTGGCAGTGAGCTTTGCATCGCTGTGCTATGGGCTTTCTACCGTGTGGGCGAAGAAGTTTTTAGTGGGCATTCCGCCGATGACGTCAGCAACTTGTCAAATCACGGGGTCCGCTTTGTTCATGGCGGTGTTGTCTTTCAGTTTTTCTGAGCCATCACTTTATGCCAAAGCTTCATGGAACACTTGGCAAGCGCTCATCGCCATTGCTGTGCTTTCCACCGCTGTGGCTTATCTTATTTTCTTCCGCATCATTGCCAAGGCCGGGCCTTCCTTTGTGGCGCTGGTGACAATGTTGGTGCCACTGTCAGCCATTGTGCTGGGCATCGCCGTGTTAGGCGAAAGCCTCAGCCTGCATGAATTCGTAGGTGCCGCAATTATCATCGCCGCATTGGCGATTATTGACGGGCGTATATTGAAGCTGTTTCAGGCCAAGCGCATCTGAACTTCACTTTACATATTTGCGCCAATTGTGGGCCTCCTTGAAACCTAACACTTCGCGCGCTTTGCGGTTTGATAAAGGTGCTTCTCGTTCGCCCATCTTTCTTGTGATCGCGGTTTTTGGAGCATATTTTTTGAGGAACGCCTCGGTCGGCATATTGGCGGTGATCGTATCATTCACCGCGTTGAAAACTTGAAAACCAAGGCCACTTTTTTGCAAACACAGATGAACGATCTCGCCCAAATCTCGCGCATCAATATAGCTCCAGGCGTTGCGTTTGCGTGACGGCGGATCAGCGATGAAGCTCGGGAAACGTTCATATTCTTCTGGCGTAATCACATTTGCGATACGCAGTGCATAAATATCAACGCCATATCTCGCCGCAAAGGCTCTCGCAGTTTGCTCATTGACCAGTTTGGACAGACCGTAACTGTCCATCGGATCAATCTCATAATCTTCTTCAAGTGGAAACTTCTTGTAATCCTTGTCACCCTCGGCAAAGCACACACCATAAGTGGTTTCGCTTGAGGCAATGATGATTTTTTTAACACCAAGTTTGCAGGCCGCTTCGATGATGTTGTAAGTGCTCATCACATTTGCGGCATAGGTTTTATTATCAGGCTCAGCCAAGATGCGCGGGATGGCCGCAAAATGCACAACGGCGTCTGGTGGCGAAGGCGGCTTGCCCAATTCAAATCCGCCATATCCGAAGTGTGTTGTGAGTGCGTTGAAGACCTGTCCGCTTTCAGTGAGGTTAGCGATCAAAGTATAAACGCCGTCAACCTTGGCATCCTTTAGATCGACATTGAGAATGTCATAGCCCTTGGCTTTGAGATGGGCCACGGAATAGTGTCCGGCCTTGCCGGAACCGCCAGTGAAAACAACGCGTTTGGTCATGTGTAAATTCCATTCATTTTGTTGGCTTGGCGAGAACACCGCCAGTTAGTGCTGCCTTTACACCAGTTGTGCCCGGAAATGTAAGCGGCAAGCCTTGCAATGAGCGCACAGCGAGATAGGCCCAAGCTTCGGCCTCCATGCTGTCACCATTTAGGCCGAGGGTTTCGGCGATTACGACATTGGGCAGCACTGCCTGCAAGTCTCGCATAATGGCTGCGTTATGCCGCCCACCGCCGCAGATTATCCATTGTTTTGGCGCGGCGGAAAACCACTTGGCCGAAGCTGCCAACGCATGAGCCGTGAATGCCGCCAGAGTGGCCGCACCATCTTCGAGACTGAGTGAGGTAAAATCCAATCCGGCAAAGCTGTTGCGATCGAGTGATTTAGGCGGCTTTTCGACGAAAAAATCATGCGCCATCGCAGTGGCCAGTTGGGACTGCGAGATTTTACCGCGCAATGCAGCAGCGCCACCTTCATCATAGGCCACACCTTTATGCTGCATCATCCAATCATTGATGAGGGCATTGCCGGGGCCGGTGTCGAAGGCCAGCAATTCTTCAGTGCTGCCAATGAAGGTGACATTGGCCACACCCCCAATATTTACAAAGGCGCAAGGCCGCGCGCGCGCCAGAGCTGCATGATAGATCGGAACTAAGGGTGCGCCCTGGCCGCCTGCCGCCACATCGGCTGCACGCATATCATAGACCACTGGAATTTTGGTGGCATTGGCGAGTGCCTGCCCCAAGCCCAACTGTACTGTGAGGCCTAATTCTGGTTTGTGCAAAACGGTTTGGCCATGAAAGCCTATTACATCAACATTTGAATCACTTAACCCGTGGTGCTTAGAAAATGATTCAACAGCCTTAATGTGCCACTGGGTTAAGGCCTGTTCTGTCTTGGACAATGAGCCCGGGCGCTGGCTTCGCCCGGTGATCGACAGCGCATCCACTAAAGCCTGACGAAGCGCTGCCTGTTGCTTTTCATCATAAGCATAAGTGGCCGAGGGGCCGCGTTTCACTTGGCCCTCACCATCGGTTTCCAAGTAAGCCACGTCAATGCCGTCCAGCGAAGTGCCGGACATTAAACCAATTGCGCGGAGAGTTTTTGACACGCGAACATCCTGTGTTATGAGGCCATTATCATGGCTCAATACAAATCAGATTTTCTTAACACCATATCAGAACGTGGGTTCATCCACCAATGTTCAGATTTTGCCGGTCTGGATACGCTAGCCGCTGCGGGCAAAGCCATCGGGTATATCGGCTTTGATTGCACAGCCGCCTCGCTGCATGTGGGCTCGATGGTGCCCATTATGCTGCTGCATTGGCTGCAAGCCACTGGCAATAAGTCCATTGCTCTTATGGGTGGTGGCACCACGCGGGTGGGCGATCCATCGGGGCGCGATGAAAGCCGCAAAATTCTGTCGCTTGAAGATATTGAGGATAACAAAAACTCAATCAAGCAAGTGTTTGAGAGATTTTTGAAGTTTGGTGCTGGCGCGCATGATGCCATCATGCTGGACAATGCCGAATGGCTGGCCAAGCTGAACTATATCGAGATGCTGCGCGATGTGGGCAGGCATTTCAGTGTCAACCGCATGCTGACGATGGACTCCGTGAAAATGCGCTTGGAGCGCGAGGGCGGAGAGCTTTCTTTCATTGAATTCAATTATATGGTTCTGCAAGCTTATGATTATGTTGAACTGGCCAAACGCCATGGCTGTAACCTGCAAATGGGTGGCAGCGATCAATGGGGCAATATCGTCAACGGCATGGATCTGGGCCGCCGCATGGGCACGCACCAACTTTATGCGCTGACTTCGCCACTGATCACCTTGGCCAGCGGGGCCAAGATGGGCAAGACGGCGGCAGGCGCTGTATGGCTCAACGCAGATATGCGCTCACCATATGATTACTGGCAATTTTGGCGCAACACGGAAGACGCTGACGTTGTGAAGTTTCTAAAGCTGTTCACCACTTTGCCGCTGACGGAGATTGCAAAACTGGCCGCGTTAGGTGGCGCTGAAATTAACGAGGCCAAGAAGATTCTGGCCAATGAGGCAACTGCTTTGGTGCATGGACGCACCGCAGCACATGCGGCAGCAGAAACCGCGCGCAAAACATTTGAAGAGGGTGCGGCGGCCGAGGGCTTGCCAACTGTGACGGTGCAATTGCCAATGGGCGTGTTGCAAGCCTTGGTGGCGGCCGGACTTTGCTCGTCGAATGGCGACGCCAAGCGCAATATCGCAGGAGGCGCTGTGAAGGTGAATGATCAAGCCGTGGCAGATGACAAGCTGATGTTAGATGCCAGCAAACTTAATGCTGAAGGTGCTATCAAGCTTTCACTCGGCAAGAAAAAACACGTGTTGTTGAAGCAGGCCTGAACTCACGGACCCAGGGGCTTGGGGTTGAAATCAAATAATCTGCGGAACATGCCCGGGGCCAAAACCGAAAGCGGGTTCATCTGAACTTTCGGTTCAGCGAAAGTGCCAGTCATGGCGTAGGTGAGGCCGAAGATGCCCTCGTTGTAATTGCCGCCATTCAAAATATCGCCAAGCAACGGCACATTGTTGAAAATGCGTGAGAGGCCACAGGCCGGCACCACAGTGCCAGAAATATCAATGGCATTATCAGACTTACGCACCACGCCATCAGCAGTTGCGCATAACGTCGGCCCGCGCACCGTGCCACCATTGAAGCGCAAGAATTGGTCGTCCGTGGTGAAGGGCAAATAAAGGGTGGCGAAACTTACCGCATCAGAGCGTGGGCCGGTCTGAGCGGATTTTCCGCGCTTATCAACTTCCGCCAAAGTGGCTTCATTGCGCACTTGAAAATCACGTACCGTGAGATTGCCATCACGCATCGGAGAGCCTTCTTCATTGCCAATGAGTGCAGAAAATTCGAGCTGCCCACCCGACACTTTGGAATAGAGATTGGCAGCGCGCAGAGTTGAACCCGCATCAGCGCTTTTCAAATTCATCTGCCTGCCCTTTGCCAAGGGCACAATGGTGGCCGTGACCTGCTTGCCATTCACAAATGTGCCCTGAATGTTTGCCTCAGCAATACGCCCGCCACGGGCACGCAAATTTGCCGTGACGTTATTGAGAAGTTCGCCGCGATTGGCCGTGACCTTATCAAAATGCGCCCGCAGGGTAAAATCCTGTGCCGGGTTGGCATTATCCGCAGTGCCTGCGGCTTTGGGCGGAGAAGACAATATGGTTTTGATATAGGGCCTGGCATCCAGCAATGTTCCACTTATCGTAAGATCAGTGGTTCCATCGCCGGGAATGGCGCGGGCGGAAAATACATTGTCTTCGTCCAGCTTTATCTCGCTCATATTCACGAGCTTCAGCTTGCCATCTTTTCCAGTTTCAAAAGCGCCACGCACATGCAGGCCCTCACCATCCAGTTTAAAATCCTGAACCGAGCGACCTTCGTCACTCGATACCACTTTAAATGTGGCCAAGGTTCCGGGTGTGGGTGGTCTGAGCCAACTTAGTGTCTTGAGCTGCAACGTGGCTTTGGACAGATCGGCCTTCACATCAAAGGTGGCGTTGCCAGACTGGGTTTTGGTGACTGTGGCATCCACTTCCACAGGGCCAATTAAATAGTCCTGTAATTGTAGCCCCAGTTTCTCACGGGATTTGTCGTCCAGCGTTGCCACCACACGGGCCGTAGCCACATTGGAATCACGTGGTTTGCTCCAACTGATTTGGCCAGGCTGGCCATTAATTTTGGCAGGCCCGCTCACGTTGATATTCTTTTGGTTGAAATCGAGCTTGAATTTACCGTCGGTGAGATCAACCCCTGGTGCGATGCCGGCAATAGCTACGTCAGAGAGTTCAACGGCGGTTTTCACGACAACGCGTTCCTTTGGCGGATCTTTCACCAAGGGCATTTCCAGATCAATCTTGAAATGTCCTGTGCCGGAGGCTTTTGGCATGGTGGATAAAGTGTCAGCATTCAGCATTTTCAAGTCAGGATTTTCTGCAACAGTAATCATGGCAGAAATCGGCGCTTCCAAATCAAGATGGAACTGGCCAATCAACTCTGTTTGGTGAATGTCATTTGCAATAAAGCTGCCCGCATTAAGTTTGATCGTATCGCCGGACGCGAGCGTGGCCGCGCCCTTGTCAATATCCAATTTAAAGGTGTTATCCAACAAATGGGCCTGACCAGAGGCTCCCACTAAATCTGGCAATGACCTGAAATAGTGCGTTGTCACATCACTCAACATGAATTGAAAATCAATCGAGCCATCAGGGTTTCTCTTATTGTCATTAGCTTCAGCGAGTTGGTTTTCCTCGTAGTTGATTTGGAAAGACCCTTCGGGAATGTTGCCAGCCACTACATTGTCAAAGATCCAAGTACGTGAGCGCGGTGCAATGATCGGTGGCCACAACACTTGGAGCAACTTAGTGTTCACATCACGCAAGCGCCCGGCAAGATGAATGGCGGGCGAACGCTCCCCGCCAGCCACGCTGCCGCGCATGCGCAGGCCGTTGTTACCGGACAGAACCACCAGATCATCAATATCAAGGCGCGCCTTATCAATGGCGGCATGACCAGAAAATGAAATATGATCGATCAAATCAGGTGAGGTTTGGTTGGTGTCACTTGCACTTGGTGTGGCACTCGTTTCCAATTTGATTGCCAGTGCGGAAAGCGTGCCATCTGGGTTGCGCTCTGGCGTAACCGAGCCACTCACTGCCACTGGCCTTGCACCCACCACCATAGTGGAATTAGCGATTACAAAACTCTCTGTTTGCGGCACATAAGAAACGCGCACCAAACCTTCATCAATGGCGATGGGATCAGCAAAATATTGTGGCAATTTCACTTGCCCTTTTGCGGCGCGAAATTCGCCGGTTGCAGCAACCATCCTGCCTGCAGCATCAATAGTCAAATCCGCATGGCCTGACAATGGTGTGGTTAGTGCTGCAAATTGTGACAACGCATAAACTTTGCGCGCTGCTGAAGCCGGGATGACATTATCCAATGTGGCGCTCACATTAAAACGCGCGTCATCATGGCGGTAGGTGGCGGAAAGTTCGGCATGCCACGGCTTGTCGGTGGAGGCAATGTCACCACTGCCCAGCACCACAAAACCGTAGGATTTTTTCTCAAAACTCAAATCAATCTGCGGCGCAAACCAAGTTGCGGCATTGCCATCATCATAAAAATGCAAAGCCGCATTGCTGACGCGAATGTCATTCAGCGATGAAATGCTGTTGGCATCATCATGAGAATCCAAAAGATTGAGCAATGCTGCACCACTGGCTTGTTTGGTTACTTGCGGCGGCAATTGATCGCTGGGCTGGGCTGCAGTCGTGCTGGGTGATTCCTCTGGCGCATTGAAGCCAAGAACCAGACTGCCATCACTGTTGCGACGCGCTGAGATGGACGGGCCAACCAGATCAAGAGATTTGGCGCGAATGCGGCCCATCAATAAATCCGAAAGGCTTAGGCTGATTGCGGCTTCAGGTGCACTGGCGACAAGATTGCCCTTGGCGTCATTGAGTACGACATTTCGAAATGAAACAATCGGCAACCCGCTGGCACCCTTCAACGTAAATTGTGCCGCGCCAAGCTTAGCTTGAACATCAGGGAATTGTTTTGAGATCGCCTGTTCTATTGGCGCATTGAGAAAGCCAGCCGAAACCGGCCCCTGCAACAGGCGCACATAAAGCAAGCCCGCCGCAACCAACGTTAGGCAGACAAAACCGCCCAGAGCCCAGGCCGCAAATTTCAATATGCTATTCTTCAAACGAATTAACCTGCCTTACCCACTTGCGGCCCTCAAACCGCGACGAGGGATTCTTGGTTGCCATTGTCTCACCGAAACGGTGGTAAACCAAGCACCAGATCATGGTCTTTTGTGGATCGTGCATAAATTTGGCGTTAGGTTCGACCTCAGAGCTTGCGAGAAGACTTGGCACATGAAGACTTGGCACATGACATTTGCCGCGAAAGTGACTATTTGGGGTTTGGTGCGCTTTCCATTTGTAGGAATATGCTCTGTAAAATAATTGGTGAGTTTATGATTTTTCGCAAATCCAGGCCGGACCAACCACAATCCTCACGCCACGATATGGCTTCGAGTGTCAATGCAGCTCCTGTGGGGTCTGAGCCGTCCTATCTGGGCGCTGACACTATAATTGAAGGCAATATTACTTGCGAAGGCGAGATTCACATTGACTGTGAATTGCGCGGCACCGTGTCTGCTGTCACCTGCCTCGTGGATGTGAATGGCCAGGTGCAGGGTTCCATTTCAGCGCAATATGTTTTGGTGCGCGGGCGCGTTATCGGGCCGATTATGGCCCAGCAATTGACCATTTCAAAAGGCGGCCATGTTGAGGGCAACGTGGTGCACCAAGGCATTAGCATTGAACAAGGCGCATTTTTGATGGGATCAGTCACTCAGCAGATGAACCACGCGATTGTTGAGCCGAAGCCAATTTTCACTGAGCAATTCACTGAGGTTGAGGAGCCTGCTATGTTGCCGAGCCTACCCTCCAAGGAATAAGTTCGGCCGTCTGCCATAATTATATTTAGTCAATGTCCTCAACATTCTCATCGCCACCTTTAATCTTATGGGCAAGAGAGGCTTGAATGAATTCTTCAATATCGCCATCCAAAACCGCCGCGGTGTTTGAAGTTGAGTGACCAGTGCGCAAATCTTTCACCAGCTGATAGGGCTGTAACACATAAGAGCGAATTTGATGGCCCCAAGCGTTGGCGGTTTTCTTGGCATTGGCCGCGTCAACCTTCTCCTGCTTTTTCTGCAGCTCTAATTCATAGAGCCTGGCCTTCAACATCTTCATCGCGGTGGCTCGATTTTTATGTTGGCTGCGTTCAGCCTGACAGGCGACAATAATTCCAGTTGGCATGTGGGTGATGCGAACTGCGGAATCTGTGGTGTTGATGTGCTGACCGCCCGCACCGGAGGCGCGGTAGGTATCAATTTTCAAATCGCTTTCGATGATTTCAATGTTGATGTTGTCATCAATCACTGGATAGGCCCAAGCAGAACAGAAGCTGGTGTGCCGCCTTGCATTTGAATCATAAGGCGAGATGCGCACCAAGCGGTGAACCCCGCTTTCAGTTTTCAATTTGCCATAGGCGTTATGGCCTTTGATTTGTAGTGTTGCACTTTTGATGCCCGCTTCATCGCCATCATGCTGGTCCAGCACTTCAACTTTGTATTTGGATTGGTTGGCCCAACGCACATACATACGCATAAGCATATTGGCCCAATCTTGGCTTTCTGTGCCGCCAGCACCGGCATTGATTTGCAAATAGCTATCATTGCCATCGGCCTCGCCAGATAGCAGCGCATCTTGCTCGACCTTTGCGATATCCCCGCCCATAGCGGCAATGGCTTTTTCCGCGTCATTGACGATGGATTGATCGCCCTCGGCCTCACCCATTTCAATGAGCTCAGCATTGTCTTTCAACGCTTGTTCGATTTTCAAGATACCACTGATGCGATTATCAAGGTCCTGACGTTTGCGCATCACCTCTTGGGCTTTTTGCGGATCATTCCAAATCGCAGAATCTTCGGCTTTGGCGTTCAGTTCAGCGAGTTCGCGGACAGAATTATCCCAGTCAAAGATGCCTCCTGAGCAGACCCAAGGACTGCTCAATCTCAGTTATCGCTTTGATAGTTTCGGCGCGCATATTAATTGCTTTCAAATCAGATGACGGCACTCAATAGAGGCCAGTGCCTGTGCCCGTCAACCCGCCCAAAGGCGGTTGAACCGGTTGTTGTTGGACAGGTTGTTGTTGCACAGCTGGTGGCACTGCCGCGGGAGGATTGACGTCACCTTGCTTGCCCGTTTGAGCTGCATTGGATTGGTCTGCGCCAGGGGGAGGAACCAGAACCACACCCTGATCAAGGCCGCCTTGTGCTACGGCCTGGCCGATAATGACAGAGTTGGCCGGTGGCTCATCGCCTGGTTTGAATGCCTCTAAAATTACGCCATCTTCACCAAACACACCGCGTGTGCCGGTGTTGACATGAATTGGGATAAGCTCAATGCCGCGCGGTACGCGAAACGGCACCGCGGCCTTACCCTGCAACGCCATCTTCATGAAATCTGCCACAATAGGGGCTGCCACTTCACCGCCAGTGCGTTTGGCGCCCAATGACCTTGGATTATCATAACCGACATAAACGCCAACTGTCAGATCCGGCGTAAAACCGATGAACCAAAGGTCTTTTGAGTCGTTTGACGTGCCGGTTTTGCCAGCAATGGGTTTGCCTACCACTTGCAATTTCTTGCCCGTGCCGCGCTCAACCACACCTTCCATCATCGAAGTGATTTGATAAGCTGTGTAAGGGTTCATCACCTGGGGCGCATCGTCTGGCAGATCAGGTTCAGCTAAGCCCGGGGTATAATGGTCCACCTTACAGGCAACGCATTCACGCGTATCAAAACGCCAAACGTTTTTGCCATAACGATCTTGAATGCGGTCAATCAATGTGGATTCAACTTTTTTGCCGCCATTGGCAATGATTGAATAGGCTGTCGTCATTTTTAGCAAAGTCGTTTCGCCCGCTCCTAAGGCCATGGCCAGTTCATGTGGCATGTGATCATAGACACCCAAGCGCTCGGCCAAGTCTGCCACCTTGGTTATGCCCATGGCCTCAGCCAGCCGCACCGTCATAGTGTTGCGCGATTGTTCAATGGCGCGGCGCAAAGTGGATGGGCCAAGAAATTCTTTTTCAAAATTCTTCGGCTTCCAAACATCGCCGTTTTGCAGCTTGATTTCCAATGGTGCGTCTAAAACCACAGACGATGGTGTGTAACCATTGTCTAATGCGGCCGCATAAACGATTGGTTTGAACGACGAACCGGGTTGGCGCTCAGCCTGAACGGCGCGGTTAAACTGGCTCGCCCCATAAGAAAAGCCTCCCACCATGGCCAGAACGCGGCCCGTGTGCGGGTCCATCGCCACCATGGCCCCTTCAACTTCAGGCAATTGCACCAGATGATATTCATCCTTTTTGAGCGACGGTGCCACATAAACAATATCGCCGACGGAGAGGACCTCTCCCGCTTTGGTGATTTCAGGACCAAGCTTTTGATCATCCAACGCTTTGCGTGCCCATTGCATAAGCGCCAGCGGGATAGTTTCCTGTTCGCGCTCTTGCGTAAAGGCACCAGCAGCATCGGTTTTGGGCTGCAGGCCGATGGTTGCAGCTTCATCAGCAACTTGCAAAACAATGGCCACGCGCCAAGGCTGTTGATCTGGCGGCACATGATATTTGGCCAAGTTAGTTGCCCAATCGGCACCCAAGTCCTGCACATGTTCCACCGCACCACGCCAGCCTAACTGGCGGTCTAGATTCACCAGACCACGTGCCACCGCTTGGCGCGCGAAAATTTGAAGCTTCGGATCAAGCGTAGTGTGGATGGAATAGCCGCCGGTGTCTAATTCGGTTTTACCATAACGATCAATCAATTCGCGCCGCGCTTCTTCAGCAAAGCTTTCAGCCGAGAACAGCTGAGCACCAAAGGGACGCGGGCTCACCCGCAATGGCGTGGCCAAAGCGGTGGCCAATTCCGCGTCCGTGATGTATTTGTTTTCGTGCATTTGGTTCAGCACATAGTTGCGCCGGTCAAGTGCTTTTTGGTAATGCGTGATCGGATTATAGTTGTTAGGCGCCTTGGGTAGGCCCGCCAGAAAGGCAGCTTCTTCAATGCTGAGTTCATCCAAAGGCTTGCCAAAATAATTTAGGGATGCGGCCGCCACACCATATGAATGAAAGCCAAGATTAATGTAGTTGAGATACAACTCCATGATCTGATCTTTGCTGAAGGCCTGTTCAATGCGCTGCACCACCAGCGCTTCGCGCAGCTTTCGCGTCATTGTGCGGTCATCACCGACCAGAAAGTTCTTAGCCACTTGCTGGGTGATGGTGGATGCACCAATCACTGTGCCATGGCCGGACAGTTTAACTTCCGTGTTGTGGATCAAGGCTTTGGCAATGCCATGCCAATCCAAGCCAGAGTGAGTGTAGAAGTTTTTGTCTTCAGCTGAAATATAAGCATCAATCACGCGCTTGGGGATCAAGTTCACCGGCACAAAGAGACGCCGCTCTTCGGCATATTCCGCCAACAAAGAACCATCAGCGGCATGAACACGGCTCATCACCGGCGGCTCCCATGAAGCCAGCTGTTTATAGTCCGGCAAATCTTGCGAAACGCTATGGATCAAATACAGAATCACGGCCGCGCAACACACTGCAGTCATGGAAAAAATTGCAAATAGCCAACCGAGAAAGCGGGTCATCAAAACTCTTCAATTGTGGGTGCTGGGCCTAGCACGATTCAACCCACCACCAAAAGAATTCTCAAACAAGAATTCGCGGTCTGGCTTGCCTCCAGATTGTGGCGATGAAAAGGTAGGGACTATTTTTCGGCGTTGGCACTGGCTGTGGCGAAATAGCTATCCACAGCTTTGCTCATCGCCTCGGCCATATCCTTTCGCCATTTGGCGGAATTCAAACGGCCTTCGTCATCGATATTTGAGAGATAACCCAGTTCAACTAATACGGAGGGAACATCCGGTGCTTTTAAAACCACAAATGCTGCAGAGCGTAGTGGATTGCCGGACAGTTGCGTGAGTGGCGATATCTCGTGAACGGTTTTTTGAGCGAATAATAATGCCTCAGATTTTGCTTCGCGCTGGGCCAGTGTCATCAAAGCATTGGCTACATCTTGTTTCTGTTTGGAAAGATTAAGGCCGGCAATTTGGTCCGCACCATTTTCCTTTTTCGCCAAGGCATCGGCTTCAAAGTCAGACGCCTGATCTGAAACGGTGTAAACCGTGGTGCCGCGAACAGTGTGATTATCAAGCATGTCGGCATGAACCGCGATGAACAGCTCTGCCTTATGGTCCCTTGCATATTTCACCCGGTCATCCAATTTGATGAATTTGTCGTTGCCGCGGGTGAGCAGGACCTCATAGCGCCCTGAGCCTTCCAAGAATTGCTTCAGGGCCTTGGCATAGGCCAGAACCACGTCTTTTTCTTTGGTGCCATCGGGGCTTACCGCACCAGGGTCAATGCCGCCGTGGCCGGGGTCAATAACAATCACATGCTTCTGCGATGGATCAAACAGAGGCATGGGCGGCGCTGGTCTAAGGGCAGTGGTGGTAATGGTGTCGAATTGGTCGTTTGGATTTAACGTTTGGCTGGCTTCTTGGGCAAACACAGCGGTGCTGAGACCCATTGCCAAAAGGCCATACATGCAACTAAGATTCAGATATTTAATGATTAAATGCACTTACCAAACGCCCACTTTGAATTTTTGGCAACCTAAACAAACATGGTTAAGTCTTGGTTGACCTCATTTTCAGCTGCCGCTTGCCAAGCGTGCCTCTAACGCCTAAGTGAATTGTGTCCGCTGGCAGACTCGGGGTTTTAAAACCCAAGATTGCGGCGGCGTCAGTTTCGCGCCAGAGCCTGTATCCGGGAAAATTCCAGCAGGCAAAGGTTGCGTTTTCACCGGCTTGTTATGAGCCATCAACCGTCCGGCTTTTGGCTGGGCAAAGGTCAACCGAGACGTGTTCAAGCCCCTCGCGCCACTGCATAAGTTATCCTCCTGCGTTTTAGGATGGGATTGCGGCGCGGCTGTTGTTGCAGCGCTTGAACTCAGTCCATTTTCGCCGATTTCCTTGTTATCACCCACGTCATTTTCGCCCCGGAGCGCAGTGACATGATGCTGTTTGCAAGCTTCGGCCCAAGGAAGAATCACCATGGGCTCAAAAATGCTCATCGACGCCTCACAGGCGGAAGAAATTCGAATTGCTCTCGCACGTGGCAATAAACTAGAAGAATTTGACTTCGAAAGTGCCAATAAAAAGCCCCTCAAGGGTAATATTTATCTCGCAAAAGTAACGCGGGTTGAACCTTCGTTGCAGGCGGCCTTTATTGAATATGGCGGCAATCGCCATGGCTTTTTGGCCTTCGCTGAAATCCATCCTGATTATTATCAAATACCCATCGCTGACCGCATGGCGCTGCTTGCTGAGCAAGAAGCCGAAGAGGCCGAAGACGACGCTGAGGATGATGCCGAAGCGGCACAGGCTGAAGCTAGCGCAGCTGAAGTTAGCCCCGATGAAGCCATTGCAGAAGATTTGGCGCAATCTGATGAGGGCCCTGCCGCGTTAGGCGAGGCCATGCCCCTGCTGGTTGATGCCTCAGCCGATGAACATATTACCGATACGGCCTCTGAATCGGCGCCTATGGGCGAAGTTCACGAAGTAGAACAAGATTCTGAGACCCAAAAGGTTGAAACCATCGGCGAAGAAGATGCGATGGAAGAAGTGCCACAGCGCCGCGAGAGCCGCTCTCGCCCACGCAAAAAGCATTACAAAATTCAAGAAGTGATCAAACGCCGCCAGATTTTGCTGGTGCAAGTGGTGAAGGAAGAGCGCGGCAATAAAGGCGCTGCTTTGACCACTTATCTTTCACTGGCTGGCCGCTATTGCGTGCTGATGCCAAACACGGCGCGTGGTGGTGGCATTTCGCGCAAAATCACCGATGCCGGGGATCGCCGCCGCCTCAAAGAAGTGGCCAAAGACGTGGAAGTGCCGAAAGGTATGGGCGTTATTGTGCGAACTGCTGGTGCGCAACGCACACGCCCTGAAATCAAGCGTGATTTTGATTATCTCATGCGCCTCTGGGAAAGTGTGCGTGAGTTGACGCTGAAATCGCAAGCGCCAAGTTTGGTTTATGAGGAAGGCGATCTCGTCAAACGCTCGATCCGTGATCTTTATACCAAGGATGTTGATGAGATTTTGGTGGATGGCGAAATCGCTTATAAAGAAGCGCGCGACTTCATGAAAATGTTGATGCCTTCCCATGCCAAGAATGTGAAGCAGTATATTGATACCAAACCCATCTTCCAACGTCATGGTTTGGAAACGGCCATTGATGCGCTTTATTCACCCACTGTGAATTTGCCATCAGGCGGCTATATTGTAATCAATCAAACCGAAGCTTTAGTGTCGATCGACATCAACTCTGGTCGGGCCACCCGTGAACACAATATCGAAGACACGGCTACCAAAACAAACCTTGAAGCCTGCGATGAAATCGGCCGCCAACTGCGTCTGCGTGATCTTGCAGGCCTCGTGGTGATTGACTTCATCGACATGGAAGAAAACCGCAATAACCGCGCGGTTGAGCGGCGCATGAAAGATGCGCTGAAAAATGATCGCGCGCGCATTCAGGTTGGCCACATTTCGCACTTCGGTTTGTTGGAAATGTCACGCCAGCGCTTGCGCCCAGGCTTATTGGAAGGATCATTTAAAACCTGCCCACATTGTGAAGGGCGCGGCATTGTGCGTTCTGTCCCATCTTGTGGGCTGGGTGTGTTACGCCAAATCGAAGAGTATCTGCAGAAGGGCAAAGCGGAAAATCTTACCGTTAAAGCCCCGCGCGAAGTGGCGTTCTATCTGCTCAATGACAAGCGTGACAGTTTGCTGGAAATTGAACAGCAATATGGCATCTCAATCTTCTTGATGCCGGGCGATGACATTAAGGGATCTCAAGCAATCATTGAGCGTGCTCCTGAGCGTGAAAAGATCAAACGCCGTTCATTGGTGGCAACACCAGTGCAAATGGAAAGCGCATTTGATAATGAGCCGGAAGTGGCCGAAGAAGAGCAAGTTGAGGATGAAGCCGACCAAGAGGCTGGCAATGTTTCCTCAGAAGCAGGTGACGAGCAAGTCGCTGATGGCAATGGCGAGCAGCGCCGTGATGGCGGGCGCAAGCGCCGCCGCCGTGGCCGTCGGGGTGGCAGGCGTGATGAGCCGATGAATAATGGTGCCGTGAATAGCGGCGCTGAGGCTTCATCGCAAGAACCAGCCGAAGGCGAAGACGCACATGAAGCTGCGCCAGACTTTGTTGGCGAAGCAGTGTCCAATGACGCTGTTGAACACATTGAAGGCGAAACCTCTGCCCCACAGGCTGAAGGTGGTGCTGACCGTAATGAGGGCCGTGAACGCGGCCAGCGTTCTGGTCGCAAGCGTGGCCGCTTTGGCCGTGATCGGGGCCCTCGTGAAGACCGCGGTCCGCGTGAAGATCGTGGGCCAAGGCCAGAGCGCGCACCTCGTGAAAACCATGAGCCTGAGCGTGAAGCAGTGGTCGCACATGCGCCCGCGCCCGCACCAATCGTGATCCACATTCCTGAGGTGATTGCAGAGCCAGAGCCACGCAAATGGCAACCGCCTGCGCCAACGGTCACAGCGGCACCGGCTAAACCCAAGGGCGGTTGGTGGAGCAAGAAGTGAGGCCAAAACTGGGCCATGGTGCTGCCGCATTTGGCAGCCACTTCTTGGTGCCATGAAACGTCTCTTTTCTAAGCGCTGGCCATTGTTGAAACGAAGTGTGGCCTTGGCGCTGGCGACGTTTATGGCCACACAATCAGCTTTTTCAAAGGTCGACCAAAGCGACATACATCCGCATGGGCCGCAAATTATTCGAGACGCTGAAATCGAAGGTCTGTTGCGGATTTACTCCGCGCCCATATTTCATGCCGCTGGCATCAATACCAAAGCTGCACGCGTGGTGGTGATCGGTGAGCCGACGATCAATGCGTTTGTGGCAGATGGCCAGCGCATTTTCATTAACAGTGGACTCATCACGCGCTCACCTGATCCAAATACGGTGATTGGTGTTTTGGCGCATGAAAGCGGGCACATTGCTGGTGGGCATTTGGCAAGACTTAACAGCGCGCTCAAAGAAGCCTCAACCGAAGCCATTATAGGCACGTTGCTTGGCGTGGCCGCCGCAGTGGGTGGGGCCGTGGCTGGCAGCTCTGATGCGGCACGCGCTGGCACGGGCGTTGTCTTAGGCTCACAAAGCTCAGCCCAACGCGGCCTTTTGGTTTATCAACGCGCCATGGAAGCAACAGCCGATGAAAGCGCCATGCGCTATCTTGAGGCCACTCACAACAGCGCCAAGGGCATGTTGGAATTGTTCCGCGTTCTTGCCAATGAGTCTCTCGCCTCCACCAGCGGCGCAGACCCTTACGCCTATACTCACCCGTTCCCATTTGACCGTATGCGCGCCTTGCAAGCAACGGCAGAGGCCTCACCTTATTATAACAAGCTTGATAACCCTGATTTGGTTTTGCGCCACAAGCTGGCACAGGCGAAGCTGACTGGATTTCTGGAACCACAACAGGTGTTTGTGAAATACCCCTCATCAGACAATTCAATGCCATCGCGCTATGCCAGAGCCATTGCGTATTTCCGACGTGGTGATTTGAGTGCCTCCATGCCCTTAATTGATAGCCTCACGCACGACTTGCCGAACAATCCCTATTTCTGGGAATTGAAGGCGCAAGCCTATTTGGAAAATAGTCGCCCGCATGAGGCTTTGCCAGCTATTATCAAGGCCCGTGAACTTTTACCCAATAACGCTCTGCTACAAATTCTTCATGCACAAGTTTTGTTAGGTTCTGAAAGCCCAGCCATGGCGGATCAAGCCATCACCTTGCTCAAACAGGCGCGCATGCAAGAGCCAGATGAAGCGGAGATCTACAAATTCCTCGGCCAAGCTTATGGCTTGAAAAATGATATTGCGCATGCCCAATTGGCCACAGCGGAGTTTGCCTTGGCCACCGGAGATACAAAACTCGCTGGTGAACAAGCCGTGCTTGCCAAAAAATATCTCAAGCAAGGCAGCCCAGAATGGTATCGTGCTTCAGACATTGAAAATACCGCTACAAAGAAATAGACTAAGGAAATTGGGAGTTCAGATTATGCGTTTCATCATTGCTATTTTAAGTTTGCTTTTGTTAGCCAAACCCGTTTTAGCCGACAATTTCAGCGACACTCAAAAGCAGGAAATTGGCGATGTGGTGAAAGCCTATATGCTCGATCACCCGGAACTTCTGCAAGCCATGATTGAGAAGTTGAAAGCCAAAGAAGACGCTGAGGCCACAGCAGCGCAAAATGATGCCATTGCCACGTCTGCCAAGAACATTTTCCACGATGATCTTGATGGTGTGGTGGGCAACCCCAAGGGCGATGTTACAGTGGTGGAGTTTCTCGATTATAACTGTGCTTGGTGCAAGCGCAACATCAGTTCTGTGCAAGAGCTGGTGAAAAAAGATAAGAACTTGCGCGTAGTCATCAAAGAATGGCCGATCTTCGGCTATACCTCAGAATATGCCGCGAGAGCCGCCACTGCCTCAGTAAAGCAAAATAAATACTGGGAATTCCACCAAGCACTATTTGCCGCCACCCTGCCCCATGGGCAAGATGACAGTGCTGAGGCCCATGCCGCAGGCGAGGCGGCAGTGGACAAGATTGCCAAATCTGTCGGCATTGATGTGGCCATATTGAAAGTTGACATGAAAGACCCGGCCATTGAGGCCAATTTGGCCAACACTTTAACACTTTCAACTGCCCTGAAGTTCACGGGCACACCGGGCTTTTTGATCAATAAAAGTGTTTACCCAGGTTATCTTGAACTTGCCGCGATGGAAGATGCCATTGCCAAGGAACGCGCCAATGGCGTTTGCAAGGATTGTTAGTCACACGGGTAGAATTCGGCGTTTTCAAATGGAAAAATGCCATCTATAACGCATATCCATGAAAACTATTTACATCCTCAACGGCCCTAATCTTAATCTGCTCGGTCAGCGCGAGCCAGAAATCTATGGCCATGACACTTTAGCCACCATTGAAGGTTTGTGCCGCACTAAGGCCAAGGCTTTGGGCTTCGAGATTAGCTTCCACCAAAGCAACATTGAAGGCGAGTTGGTGAGCTTGATCCAAGAGGCGCGTGAAAAAGCGCAAGGGCTGATTATAAATGCCGCTTCCTATACCCACACATCGATCGCCTTGCATGACGCGGTGAAAGCTGTTGGTCTGCCCGCCATTGAGGTGCACCTGTCTAATGTTCATGCGCGAGAGGCTTTCCGTCATCATAGCTATATGGCGGCGGCAACGCGTGGTGTGATCTGCGGCTTTGGCCCACAAAGTTATATTTTAGCGCTGGATGCACTGGCGCATATTTTGAACCAAAAGGAAAAGGCCTGATGGCTGTGAAGAAAAAACCCACCGCTCCTGTTGCTCCAGAAACAGGGGAGCTTTCGCTAATCCGCAAGCTGGCACAAATTCTTAATGAAACGGGGCTGACAGAAATTGAACTTGACCATAAGGGCGCCAAAGTGCGCGTGGCCAAGATGATGCAGGCTGCCGCAGTGGTTCATGCAGCTCCCGCGATGGTGCATACCCCTGCTGCCGCCAAGCCCATGGCTGCGGCGGCTGCGAGTGCTACTGAAGAAGTCGCTGGCACACCGCTCAAGTCCCCCATGGTGGGCACGGCCTATCTTCTGCCGGCCCCTGAATCTCCTCCATTTGTGACGGTTGGCGCAAGTGTCAAACAGGGCCAAACACTGTTGATCATTGAAGCCATGAAAACCATGAACCAAATTGTCGCCCCCAAGGATGGCAAAGTGGTGCAGATCAATGTGGAAAATGCACAGCCGGTAGAATACGGCGAAGTGCTGATGGTGATCGAATAGTGTTCGATAAAATCCTCATTGCTAATCGTGGCGAGATTGCCCTTCGGGTTTTGCGCGCTGCGCGCGAACTTGGCATTCAAACTGTAGCGGTTCATTCCACTGCGGATGCTGATGCCATGCATGTGAAGCTGGCCGATGAAAGCGTGTGCATTGGCCCACCGGCGGCTAAGGATTCTTATCTCAACATACCCGCCATTGTTGCGGCCTGTGAAATCACTGGTGCTGAGGCGGTTCACCCCGGCTATGGTTTTTTATCTGAGAATGCAAAATTCGCAGAAATATTGCGCGAACATTCAATCAAGTTCATTGGCCCCACACCGGAAACAATCCGCATCATGGGCGACAAGATTGAAGCCAAGCGCACGGCTAAAGCCTTGGGGATTCCTGTTGTGCCAGGTTCGGAAGGCGGCGTTTCTGATGTTGCCTCGGCGCGCAAAGTGGCCAAAGGCATCGGCTATCCCGTGATTATCAAAGCCACCGCTGGTGGCGGCGGGCGCGGCATGAAAGTGGCCAACAACGAAGGCGAATTGGAACTGGCCGTCAGCACGGCGCAAAGCGAAGCCAAGGCCGCCTTTGGCAATGGCGAAGTTTACATCGAGAAATATCTACAAAAGCCACGGCATATCGAAATCCAAGTTTTGGGTGATGGCCAAGGCAAAGCCGTTCATTTGGGCGAGCGTGATTGCTCTTTGCAACGTCGCCACCAGAAGATTTGGGAAGAAGCGCATTCGCCTGCCCTTAACGCGCATCAACGTGATGAGATTGGCGCACGCGTGGCCAAAGCCATGGCTGAAATGAGCTATGAAGGTGTTGGCACGGTTGAGTTTCTCTATGAAAATGGTGAGTTTTATTTCATTGAAATGAACACGCGTTTGCAGGTGGAGCATCCGGTCACCGAAGCCATCACTGGGCTTGATCTGGTGCAAGAACAAATTCGCGTGGCAGCAGGTGCTCCACTGGTTTACACTCAAAAAGACATTCACTTTTCCGGGCATGCCATTGAATGTCGTATCAATGCCGAAAACCCGATGACCTTCGTGCCGTCGCCCGGCAAGGTGAACGATGTGCATTTCCCCGGCGGGCTTGGGGTTCGTGTCGATTCGGCACTTTATTCTGGCTATCGCATTCCACCCTATTATGACTCTCTCATTGGCAAGCTGATTGTTTTCGGCAAAACCCGCGCTGAATGTATGATGCGCCTGCGTCGCTCACTGTCTGAGTTTGTGATTGATGGTGTTGAGACCACCATTCCATTGTTCCAGAAACTGTTGGCTGAGCCTGATATTATTGATGGGCATTATGACATCCATTGGCTGGAGAAATATCTGGCACGTCAAAAGGCTTGAGCGCCGATGAGCAGCATCACCCCACAGGTTTTGCTGAAGGCTTATTCAGTCGGCGTTTTTCCCATGGCGGAAAGCGCTGATGATCCATCCCTCTATTGGGTCGAGCCGGAAGAGCGCGGCATTCTTCCATTGGATGATTTCCACATCTCACATTCGCTTAAAAAATCGGTGCGCCGTGCGGGTTTTGAAATTCGTGTTGATACGGCTTTTGACGATGTGATCCACCATTGTGCTGAAGTGGCCAGCAACCGGCCGGAAACCTGGATCAACACACGCATCATGAAGCTTTATTCACAGCTGCATAAAATGGGGTGTGCACACTCAGTGGAAAGCTGGCGTGGCGGAAAACTGGTGGGCGGCCTTTACGGGGTTCGCATTGGTGGGGCGTTCTTTGGTGAAAGCATGTTCAGCCGTGAAACCGATGCCTCAAAAGTGGCACTGGTGCATTTGGTAGCACGGCTAAACCATGGCGGCTTCATCCTGTTGGATGCACAATTTTTGAACGATCATCTCAAACAATTTGGCTGCACAACGATGGCCAAGCTGGACTACCGCGAGATGCTGGGTGAGGCAATTGAAACCGTGGCTGATTTTCACAGCTTCCACCAAGATGATGATGTCGAGGCCGTATTGCGATTGGCGATGAGCTAAGCGCGCGAACGAACTTAATTTCAATCCGGCGAGGCTTGATCGGCTTGGGGTTTCTGGCTCGCTGCATCAGGCACATGCTCTTGCGGTGGCGGGGGCGCGTTGGGATCACGGCATGCGGTTAGCCAAACATCATAAAGCGGATGTTCAACCGCGTTCAATCCTGGGCTTTCAGCAAACATCCAACCGGTAAAAATCCGGCGGCGTTTGCCATCATTGCTTTGTTCATCAACCTCAACAAAGGCAACAGTTTTAGGACGTTCGGTGATCGGGCTGGTGTTGCACACATCGGCCTTTACGATCAGGCCACCAAACTTTTTCTCTTCACCGATTTTGACTTCAAAGCTAGTGGTTTGGCCCATGATTTTGTCAAGGCCATCGAAAACCGCAATTGGGTTGGAAATGACTTCAGCTTGAGCAGCAACTGAAAACCCACATGCAACACATAACGCCAACGCAATATGCTTCATGGTTTTACTGCTGGTGTTGCGCCCTGTGTATCAGCACCCTTTGCGTCAGCGCCCTTTGTGTCAGCGCCTGTCGCGTCGGTGCCTTTGCCTTTGGAGAACATCGCTTGGCTGATCAGATTCCACATATCAACGGAACCTTGGGTGTAGGAAATCTCACTGCCGTCTTTCAACTTGCCATCAGAGCCACCCGGCTCAAGGGAAACAAATTGCGCACCCAACAGACCTTCGGAAGTAATCTTGGCGGACGTGTCATCAGATAAATTCACTTCCGGCCGCAGCTGCATGATCAAGCGCGCCTGGTAAGATTTAGGATCAAGGTTCTGGCCCACAACAGTGCCCACCTTGATGCCAGCAATGCGCACATCGGTGCCCACATTTATTCCGCTGATGTTATCAAACTGGGCCGACACACGGTAGCCACCTGATGCCCCGCCATGACCCGTAGCGCCCCAAGCAAAAATCAAAAAGAAAAAGGCCACCACCACTACAGCAGCACCCACAAGGGTCTCGAGGGTGTCTGATTTCATTGCGGCTTCCAAGCCTGATAATCCGCCGCGGCTTTCACCGGCTTGCCGCCTACGGCAATGGAACCGGGAGGATGATAAGCACTTGCCGTGCCCGTCAAATTTTCCTCATGCGGCTTTTGCCATTCACGCGGCACATAATTTTCCTGCGGTGGGGCCACATCGGTGCGGTGATGCAACCAGCCATGCCAGCCGGGGCCAACCTGTGAGCCTTCACTGTAGCCTTTATAAATAACCCAGCGGCGTTCAGGAATGGAGCCCGGAACTGCGGATTTGGCTTTATAATAACGATTGCCCAAATCATCTTGGCCAACATAGTTGCCCTTGCGCCACGTGTAAAAGCGCGTGGCAAGAGTTTCACCATTCCACCACGTAAAAAACTGTTTTAATAATCGCATGTTCAAAGACTCTTTTATCTAGCCCGCAATATGGCGGAAGGTGGCTTTAGTTTCAATCAGGATTTAGGCTTCATAATCACGATCTGGCTGCCATTGGCCTGCTGTACAGGAAGTGTTTCAACATTGGGGTTGGACCTTAATGCGGTCACCAACTTGGCCAGATCTTCAGGCGATGCGGGATGATCGGCCGGAAGCGAATACAATCCCAAATTATTATGCGCCGCTTCTTGGCGAAGCGTGAGCAAGTAAACCCGTTGCGAAGCTCCACTGCCCTCAATCACCACATTGGATTGAAAGGCGCGTAAAACAAAGCGCTGGTCGGGCGCATCTGGTGAAATAAGTGTGGCTGTCACTTTGGCGCGCAGGCCGGCATGAACCAGAGGGCGCGGCGCAATATCGGCAATCTTTGCATGTTCATTGAGGTAGGCCAGCAGATCATGCCAGCCCCAACGGCCCCAGACGTTGTAGTTCTGCGCGATTAAGGCATCTTCCAGTGCCGGCAAAGAACCAATCCATTGCACGGCAAATTCATCTGTCGCATGGCCGGTTAAGTTAATCCGCTGGCCCGGAAGCTTCATCCAACCACCGTTTAGGAAATCGGACTGCGAATAGCTCACAAAGCGATTGAGCGGTTGATAATGCTCGACCTCTTTGTCAAAATTATAGCTTAAGTTAAAACCAGCGGCCATCACAAACACCGCCATTGCGGTTGATAGCAACCACAGCGGACGCACTCTTGTGAACGACACAGTGCTGATCGCGATAGACACCATGACCACGATGATCGAGGCAATAAGTATTCCGCCGAACACGTCGCTGAACCAACTCACGCCCAGATAAAGTCTGGTAAAACCAATTGCGACGACCAGCATCGCAAAGCACGAAATCAACAGTGCTTGGCTCCAGCGTGAGAGGCCCCGTGCACAACAGATGCCCAATGAACCGAATATCGTGCCCGCCAATAAAACATGAGCCGATGGGAAACGAAAATCCATTGTATCTACATTAATGCCTTGCGGAGCCAAGGCGAATGAAAACACGATGAGGATCAGCTTGGCCACGGCAATTGCAACAATTATGCTCCAAGCAGCGCGCCACTTGCGCTGAAATGCCAGCCAAATAATGGGTACCGCCGCGACGCAATAAAGCACCTTCTCATCGCCCAACATTGACAGACGCAAAAATACTTCATCGCCCGGCACTGAGCGTAATTCGGCAAAGAAGTTGAGCAGTGAACGATCAAAATTTCCTACCGCGTGATGAATGACAAGGCCACTGATGAGATCAATCAAAGCTACGACAGCAAGTAAGCCCGTTAAAATCCCTAATGCGAGTAAAATGGAGTTTGGATTTTCAGGTGAAAGCACGTCACCAAATCGGCGCACCGATGCAAAACGGCTGGATTGGGCAAGCCTTGCAAAATATCGCTGAACAGTATGCCTGTGCGGGTCAACCAGACTTGCGATGAGGCGCACTAACCAACCACCTATGGTCAGAACGCCAATCAAGACCAGAAGTGCAACCAGCAACCTGCCGCTCAAATCGCTGGCAAAGGTGAGGGCTTGTCCCAACAAAATGCCTGGCAAAATATGGGCCACTGCCCAAATCACTCCTGAAATAACATTGACCAGGGTGAAAAATACTTGGTTCATTCCAAACATTCCGGCGACACCAGGAACCACGGCCTTGATGCCCGGAATAAAGCGGCCGATGGCGATGGACTTCCCGCCATGCTTGCGCACATAGTCCTCGCCCTTATCTAAAAGAGCTGGAAAGCGGTTGAGTGGCCACATGGTTTTAAGTCGCTCGCCATACCAACGCCCGGCGAAGTATGACAGTTGATCCCCCAGAACGCAGCCTGCTACAGTGGCGGCCAGCACAGGCCAGAACTCCAATTTGCCTGCGCCAACTAAAGTGCCAGCACCCACTAAAACCACAGTCGATGGCATGAATAATCCGATGATGAGCAAAGCCTCCCCAAGGGAAACTCCGAATATCAATACCCATGCCCATATCGGATGCGCCGATAAGCCATTCATCAAGTTAGATATGAAGGTGGAGAAATAATCCATGAATTTTCAGTTTGAATTTTCAGTTGATAATTGGGTCGTTTCGAACGCATAGCTAGTCTAGAACGCCTATAGTTTCCATTGTTGTTTTTGGTGTGGCAGGATGAATATCGCAAGCGTGGCGCTTCTCGTTGCCGCAGGTTTTATGGGTGGTTTGGCCAATGCGCTGGCGGGAGGCGCTTCATTATTTACGTTTCCGGCCCTGCTGGCTTCTGGCCTTTCACCCATCACCGCCAATGCCTCTAACGCCTTTGCGCTGTTGCCCGCCAATTCTATGGCCGCGTGGGCGGACGCAGAGAAGATTCCGTCTCGCAACGCAACAACACTCATAATTCTGGCGTGTTCAATGCTGGGCGGCATTTTGGGTGCGGTTTTGTTGCTTGAAACATCGGCTAGATTTTTTCAGCTGATGGTGCCTGCCCTTATTGGATTGGCCACAGTCATGTTCATTTTCGGCAAAGGGCTGCAGCAGTCTTTGGCGCGATTATTAGGCGCAAGTGAGCATCCAAAACTTTGCGCGTCGCTGGTATTTCTATCGGGCATTTATGGTGGCTATTTTGGCGCTGGGCTTGGGGTGGTTTTAATGGCGGTGTTAGGTGCCACAACTGTGTGGGACATGCGCATGACGAATGCCTATAAAAACATCCTCAATGTTGGGGCCAATGTCATGGCCAATGTGTTATTCGTCACCATGGGCATGATTGCCTGGCATGCCACACTGATCATGATTTTGGGCACCACTGTTGGGGGCTATATGGGTGGTAAGCTGGTGAAGGTGCTGCCTGCACATTTGGTGCGCATTGGCATTTGTTGGTCGGGTGTGGTGATGACCGCAATTTATGTTTACCGCTATTGGCTATAGGCAATGGCTATTGCTGCGGCGAGGCGCGCATTGTTTTCGACCAAAGCAATGTTAGCGCTAAGTGAGCGACCTTGGGTGGCGTCGCTTATGGCTTTCAGCAAATAGGGTGTCGTGTCTTTGCCGATGATGTTGGTGCGTTTGGCTGCATCTAAAGCGCGCAAAATAACAGGCTCAATTTCCTCCGCCAGAATTTCTGCCTGAGCAGGAATTGGATTGGCCACGACCACGCCTCCTTTCAAACCCAGCAGCCATTTGGCTCGCATGAGTTTGGCAACGTCTTTGGGTGTATCCAAGCGCATCGGCACTTTATGTCCAGAGCTTCTTGAATAAAACGCCGGAAACTCATCCGTGCCATAACCAACCACGGGCACCCCTAAAGTTTCCAGCACTTCCAGCGTCAGCGCCAAATCCAAAATCGCTTTGGCACCCGCAGATACAACTGCCACATTGCTTTGCGCGAATTCACTCAGATCAGAGGAAATATCAAAGGTTCTTTCAGCACCGCGGTGAACACCGCCCATGCCGCCAGTTGCAAAAACCGCAATACCTGCCATGTCTGCGAGACGCATGGTGGAGGCAACTGTGGTTGCGCCAGTTATACTTCGCGCCACGACATAGGGAATATCGCGGGTTGACACTTTCATGATTGAAGGCCCGTTTTTGGCAAAGCCCTCTAACTCTTGCGCCGATAGGCCAGCGCGCAATTCTCCGTCAATGATCGCTATCGTGGCAGGCACTGCGCCCTCATCCATGATGACTTGCTCAACCTTGCGGGCCATTGCCAAATTCTGTGGGTAAGGCATGCCATGCGCGATGATGGTAGATTCCAGCGCCACCACGGGCTTGCCCTTTTTCAGTGCGGTTTTGACAGCGGTGGAGAGTTTCACTTTCATGGTCTATTCCAAAGTTGAGGCGTTTGATGCGATCACTTTCGCTGCCATGTCTTGGCCCAATTCTGCCGCTTTGGCGAGAGGCATGCCCGACAGTAAGCCCAAGGCAAGACCAGCTGTGGCGGCATCACCAGCACCTGTAACATCAATGATTCTACGGGCGCGGGCTGGCAAATGAATAAAGCTGGAGCCGTCTGAGACATAAGCGCCTTGGTTGCCTGCGTGGATGACAAGGTTGAAGATGCCGCATTGGTGCAGGAATTTGGCAGCGGCTTGTGGATCGCGCGTTCCTGTCAAGGCCTCCACCTGATCCAGATTAGGTGTGGCCAGAAATATTGGCGTGCCCAGCTTCTTCAATTTTTGTGCTTTGGAAACAGAAACAGGCTCAACAATCAATTTTGCAGCGGCCAGCTTTGCGATTACGGCAAGCGTTTCAACTGGCAAATTGCAATCAACAATCACCAAGCGCGCGGCGGTGATGGCATCAGCGTGTTGGGCAATAATGTCCGGCGTGATGGCTAGCAGGATTTCCATGTCATTGGCGGCAGTGATGAGTTCACCGTGTTCATCAAGGAAGGCAAGATAAGTTCCGGTAACACTTGAGGCCTTAAAGCAGCGCGAAACATCAACGCCTGCAAGTGCTGTGGACTTAAGCAGGCCTTCGCCAGCTGCATCATCACCCACCACACTCAACAGCGAGACTTTGGCGCCCAAACGCCCAAGATTATGCGCAATGTTGCGTGCCACGCCGCCGGGCTTGTGACTTATGTGCGCAGGATTGGACGTTGCCGCCACATGTGCTGCTGCACATCTTGCCTTGATATCTATATTCGAACCACCAATCACCAAAACTTCTGACATGGACAAGTCATAAGCTTTCGCGCAATCGTTAGGCAAGGAGAAGGACCATGAAAACTGGATCATGTTTATGTGGCGCGGTGGCGTTTGAGTTGAACGGGCCACTGGATGATGTGATTGCCTGCCATTGCAGCCAATGCCGCAAGATGACGGGCAATTATTGGGCTTCAACGCACACAGCTGATGCCGATTTGAAATTTACCCGACAAGATGGGTTGAAATGGTATGCGTCTTCCACCAATTCCAAGCGCGGATTTTGCAAGGAATGTGGTTCCACCCTATTCTGGAAAACCAATGGAAGTTCTGTCACCTCCGTCTGTCCGGGCAGTATAGACGGCAAAACTGGCCTGAAGCTGGGCGGACATATCTTCACAAGCGATGCTGGTGACTATTATGTAATTTCCGGAGGGGAATACCGCAAATAGCACTCCTAATTCATTTGTGGGCTGGGGGCGGTGCGGCTAGCGTAAGATTATGAAATCTTCGATTCCTGATTTGCGTGGTCTGCCCCTATGATCCCCAATCTGGTGGGCCAAGACCAACGTATTAGCCTTCCCGCCCTGCCGCGTTGGCTGGGTTTTATTGCGCTGTGCCTTGGCATGGCCATGGCCATTCTTGATATTCAGGTGGTTGTCACTTCTCTGCCGGTGATTGAAAAGGCCTTGGATATAGGTGCCGATCAGATGAGTTGGGTGCAAACCTTATATCTGATTGCAGAGGTGATCGCCATTCCGCTCACCGGCATGTTGTTGCGCGTGTTCACTTTGCGGCGCTTGTTTGTTGTTGGCTTATTGGCTTTTACTTTGGCCTCTATCGACTGTGCCAATTCCAGCGGCTTTGCGGAATTGCTGTTGGGCCGCGTAGCACAAGGTTTTGCTGGCGGTATTTTAATTCCCCTTGTTTTCACCTCCATCTTTCTATTGTTCCCACCCGGAATTCAGCAATCACTGGCAATCACCGTTGCAGGTTTTCTTGCTGTTTTAGCTCCAACAGTGGGGCCGCTGATTGGTGGATGGTTGACCGATCATTATTCATGGCATTGGCTGTTTTACGTTAACGTAGTGCCGGGTATTTTCGGGCTTTGCTTTGCGCTTTACGCGCTGCCCAAGCAGGCCATGCACATGGAAGAGCTCAAACGGCTCGACTATTTTTCACTTTTGCTTTTGGCGGTGGGGCTGTCTGCCTTGCTGATCGGGCTAAAATATGCGCCGCGCTCTGGCTGGCTTGACCCATTTGTGATGGCCTGCTTCGTGTTGGCTTGGGGCAGTCTTTATTGGCTATGGAAGCGCCCTAGCCCGGTGATCATGTTCCATCTGTTGGAAGATCGCTCTTTGCTGTTTGGCTGTATGCTCAGCTTCCTCACTGGCTTTGTGCTTTATGCCAATATCTATTTGATCCCGGTGTTCATGTCTTTCGTGCGCGGGCATACGCCGCTCGAAATCGGCTTGACCACTATAGTGATGGGCCTTTCACAATTGGTCACTGCGCCTTTTGCAGTGCAGATTGATCGGCGTGTCAATGCAAGACCGCTGGCGGCCATTGGCTTTGCGGCCTTTGCGATTGGGCTGTTTATGAATGCCCATCTCACTGTGCTTTCTGATTCTGACGCTTATTTCTGGCCGCAATTGGTGCGCGGTGTGGCTTCAGCCTTTATCGTTTTGCCACCCATCCGTTTTGCTTTGGCCTTAATGCCGGTAGACAAGGTGGGCGATGCCTCAGGCCTGTTCAATGTGGCGCGTAATATCGGTGGTGCCATTGGTATTGCGGTGGTGGATACAATGATGTGGCAGCGATCTCCCATTTATGCCGATCAAATTCACGACTGGTTGAAAAATGCGCCTGATTTGGCGGCAGCGGCACTTGGCATGACGCCTGATGACTTGCCTGCTCCGGATGATGCGATGGGCCTGATGGGCATTATGGAAGATATTGGCCATTCGGCCCTTACCGGTGCATTGAATGAATGTTGGATTCTGCTGGGCGTGGTTTCTTTGCTGGCGCTGCCTGTGCTTTGGTGGCTGGGACCGGTTAAAAGCGCCCTGCCCGTCAAAAAACTGGCTGCAGCAAGAGATAAAGGAGCCTAATGCGCCAAATATCTTTTTTTGAATTGCGTCCCCGAGGGCTTGACAGGAGTCAAGGCTGAATATGGCTTCCTCAACAAAGAGAATTTGGCGTTGGATTTATTTGCTGAGAGTTCTTGAGCTTGCACCCAGAATCGGGTGAGTATCACCCTCATCAACAGCTGTTTATCGGCTGGAGGCACAATATCTGGTGTTAACCACTCGTTAACACACTAGGTATTGACGTTAAGGGCTTGCTGCGTTACGTTCCATTTCCAAGGTTGCGTGGTGGTTTTGCGAGGGCGTTGGTCTTGTAAAACCAAAATCTGTGGGACAACAGTCATCACGCGTCTTGGGGGCGTAATTTCGCCAAACAGAGTTTTTAGAACCGAACACGGAGACATTTCTGTGCGCGTTTTGGCGCGTGCGGATGAGGGATATAGAGGGCATTATGCGGATTGATCGTCATTATACAAAAGCTGGACAAGATGCTTATACGGGATTGGATTTCCGCATTGGCGTAAGCGAAATTAAGAACCCTGATGGTTCGATCGTGTTCCGCTTGGCTGACATTGAAGTGCCCTCATCATGGAGCCAGGTGGCCACAGATATTCTGGCGCAGAAGTATTTCCGCAAAGCCGGTGTACCCAAAGCGCTGAAGCGCGTTGAAGAAGAATCGGTTCCATCATGGCTGTGGCGCACAGTTGCTGATGACGAGGCCCTAAAAGATGTGCCCCTCAAAGAACGCATCACGGGTGAGCGTTCAGCCAAGCAGGTGTTCAACCGTCTGGCTGGCACGTGGACTTATTGGGGCTGGAAGGGCAAATACTTCTCAACCGAAGAAGATGCCCGCGCTTTTTATGATGAAATGTGCTTCATGCTGGCCACGCAAAAGTGTGCGCCGAATTCACCACAATGGTTCAATACTGGCCTGCACTGGGCTTACGGCATAGACGGCCCAAGCCAAGGCCACCATTATGTTGATTTTGAAACCGGCAAGCTGACCAAATCCAAAACCGCTTATGAACATCCCCAGCCCCATGCCTGTTTCATCCAATCCGTCTCTGACGACTTGGTGAATGAAGGCGGCATCATGGACCTGTGGGTGCGTGAAGCCCGCCTGTTTAAATATGGCTCCGGCACTGGCTCAAACTTCTCCATGCTGCGCGGCGAAGGCGAAAAGCTTTCGGGCGGTGGCAAATCTTCCGGCTTGATGAGCTTCCTCAAGATTGGTGACCGCGCTGCCGGCGCCATCAAGTCAGGCGGCACCACCAGGCGCGCTGCCAAGATGGTAGTGGTGGATGTCGATCACCCCGATGTGGAAAACTATGTCGAATGGAAAGTGAAAGAAGAGCAGAAGGTTGCTGCCCTTGTCACCGGTTCCAAGATCGTCAAGAAGCATCTCACTGCCATTATGAAGGCTTGCGTGAATTGCGAAGGCCCAGGCGGTGATTGCTTTGAGATTGAAAAGAATCCGGCCCTGAAGCGCGCGGTTAAAGATGCGCGCCGCAATCAGGTATCTGACAATTATATCAAGCGCGTCATTCAATTCGCCAAGCAAGGCTATGGCGAAATCGAATTTGATACCTATGATTCGGATTGGGATGGTGAAGCTTACCGTACTGTTTCAGGCCAGAACTCTAACAATTCCGTTCGCGTGACCGATGATTTCCTGCGCTCGGTAGAAACTAATGGTGATTGGAACTTAGTGGGCCGCACCAATGGCAAGATATACAAAACGCTGAAAGCACGTGAGTTGTGGGACAAGATTGGCCATGCCGCTTGGGCTTCGGCTGATCCAGGCATTCAATTCCACACCACCATCAATGATTGGCACACTTGCATTGGCTCTGGCGAAATTCGCGCCTCGAACCCCTGCTCTGAATACATGTTCCTCGACGACACGGCCTGCAACTTGGCTTCTTTGAACCTATTGCAGTTCCGCAATCATGCGACAGGCAAGTTCAACATTGCAGCATATGAACATGCCACGCGGTTGTGGACAGTGGTTCTGGAAATCTCGGTATTGATGGCGCAGTTCCCATCCAAGGAAATTGCCCGGCTTTCTTATGAATATCGCACCCTGGGTTTGGGCTTTGCCAACATCGGCGGGTTGTTGATGACGGCTGGCATTCCTTATGACAGCCATGAAGGCCGCGCTATTTGCGCTGCCATCTCAGCCATCATGACTGGTATTTCTTATGCCACGTCAGCCGAAATGGCATCAGAGCACGGTGCGTTTCAAGGCTTTGCCAAGAACCGTGAGCACATGCTGCGCGTGATGCGCAACCATCGCCGCGCTGCTTATGGCGCTGCGGTTGGTTATGAGGGTTTGAATGTTTCACCAGTGCCGCTGGATGAGAATGATCTCTCTGACAAAGATCTCGCCCTTGCTGCACGCAAAGCTTGGGACAAGGCCGTTGAACTGGGTGAGGCCCATGGCTACCGCAACGCTCAAGCCACTGTGGTTGCCCCAACTGGCACCATTGGTTTGGTGATGGATTGCGACACCACGGGAATTGAGCCAGATTTTGCTTTGGTGAAGTTCAAGAAGCTGGCAGGCGGTGGTTATTTCAAGATCATCAACCAAGCTGTGCCCGAAGCACTTCGCACCTTGGGCTATCAAGCCGATCAGATTGAAGCCATTATCAATTATGCTGTGGGTCATGGCTCACTGGCAGATTCGCCAGCGCTTAACCACGCGCAGCTGAAGGCCAAGGGCTTTGGTGATGAGCAGATCAAGAATGTTGAAGGTGGTTTGGCCTCAGCCTTTGACATCAAATTCGTGTTCAACAAGTTTAACCTGGGTGAAGATTTCTGCAAAACCACGCTGAAACTGACTGACGCACAGCTGAATGATTTTGGTTTTGATTTGCTGGCTTATCTGGGGTTCAGCCGTGCCGACATTGATAAAGCCAATATCCATGTGTGCGGTGCCATGACGCTTGAAGGTGCGCCCGGCCTGAAAGATGAACATTTGCCAGTGTTTGATTGCGCCAATGCTTGTGGCCGCATCGGCAAGCGTTACTTGTCTGTCGAAAGCCACATCCGAATGATGGCGGCCTCACAGCCCTTCATCTCTGGTGCCATTTCCAAAACTATAAATATGCCGAATGAGGCAACGGTGGAGGAATGTTCAGCGGCTTATATGCTCAGCTGGAAACTGGCCATCAAGGCCAATGCGCTTTACCGTGACGGCTCTAAGCTTTCACAGCCTTTGTCATCTCAGTTGATTGAAGACAGTGATGATGAGGCCGATGAAGGCGTTGATGCGCTTATGGCCAAGCCAATGGTGGCACGGGTTGAAACCATCGTTGAGCGGGTTGTCGAGAAAATCATTGAGCGTGTGCAAGGCCATCAGGAAAAGCTGCCGGGCCGCCGCAAAGGCTATACGCAAAAGGCCAAGATTGGTGGGCACACGGTGTTCTTGCGCACCGGTGAATATGAAGATGGTCGCTTGGGCGAAATCTTCCTTGATATGAACAAGGAAGGCTCAGCGCTGCGTGCTTTTATCAACAACTTTGCGATTTCAGTGTCGCTTGGCCTGCAATATGGCGTGCCGCTGGAAGAATATGTTGATGCCTTCACCTTCACCAAGTTTGAGCCTGCAGGCATTGTGCAGGGCAATGACTCAATCAAGAACGCAACCTCCATCTTGGATTATGTGTTCCGTGAATTGGCCGTGTCTTATCTCGGCCGGCATGAGTTGGCACATGTGGAGCCCGAGGAAATCAACTTCGGAACCAATGGCCGCAGTGAAGATGATGAAGGCAGACCACAAGTTTCGGCCCAGCGTTTCCTCTCCGCTGGCTTTGTGCGCAAGCAGAACCTCGCCAATGTGGTGGTAATGCCGCGTGCGGCAACGGCGGCGGCCTCACCTGCTCATGCGCTGCAAATGCGTGTTGGCGAAAGTGTTGGTGCCAGTGCTGTTGTTGGCTTGGCCGAAGCTCCGGCAGCCATGGCCTATGAACCTGCTGCTCCTGTTAGGGCAATGGACAGGCGCACAGAAGCGCGCCTCAAAGGCTATGAAGGCGATAACTGTGGCGAATGCGGCAACTTCACCATGGTGCGCAATGGCACATGTTTGAAGTGTGATACCTGCGGCTCAACCAGTGGGTGCTCGTAATTTGTAGACGAAAATTCGGGTCGAGAGTGATCTCGGCCCTTTTCTTGAGCTCGAATATTTCATCCGTGTACTGATTAGTTTGTCTTTTTCATCCGTGCACTGACGAATTTGACAGGGTCAATTATTTGCACTTTGTTAACTACAGCCGGTTCATACACAAGCTGTTGACGGCATATTGCCGAATCACACAAACGGGATCAAAAGACGTTTCAGTTACAGACGTTGCCGAGAAAAAAATATTTTTGTTGACGTCTGTTACGGTAAGTCGGGCCCGCGTTGTGGGGCATAACAAGACAAAAATTATGGAGAGAACTATGGCTGCTAAGAAAGCTGCAAAGAAAACCGCAAAAAAGGCCGCTAAGAAGGTCGCTAAGAAAGCAAAGAAGAAGTAACTTTCTTCATTCAGTTATAACTGAATCAAACCCCGGATGGCCCTCGCCGCCGGGGTTTTTCATTGTGTAAGTTTCATTGTGTACGAGAGTGCGCTAGGGCTTCTTCGCCTCTGGCAAATTCAAACGCAAATGTAATTCACGCAGTTGCTTTGGCGTTGCATCTGATGGTGCGCCCATCAGCAAGTCCTGTGCTTGCTGGTTCATCGGGAACAGCGTGATCTCACGCAGGTTTGTGGCGCCCACAATCAACATCACCAAACGATCAACGCCAAATGCCATGCCACCATGGGGTGGCGCGCCGAATTGGAAGGCGCGGTACATGCCGCCGAATTGCTCCTCAACTTCCGCCTTGCTCTTGCCTGTGATCTCGAATGCCTTGACCATGGTGTCAGGCGAATGGTTGCGGATGGAGCCAGAGGCTATTTCATAGCCGTTGCATACCATGTCATATTGGAAGGCTTTGATGGTGAGCGGATCTTGGGTATTCAGCGCTTCAATGCCGCCTTGCGGCATGGAAAAGGGGTTGTGGGCAAAGTCCACGCGCTTTTCTTCCTCGTCCCATTCATAGAAGGGGAAGTTCACAATCCATGCGAAGGCGAATTCATTTTCATTGGTGAGTGAGAGTTCCTTGCCGATGATGGTGCGGGCATCGCCAGCGAAGCGATAGAATTTCTCTGGGCGGCCCGCGACGAAGAAGCAAGCATCGCCGACGCCAAGGCCCATTTGCTTGCGGATGGCATCAGTGCGTTCAGGCCCTATGTTCTTGGCGATGGGGCCAGAAGCTTCGACAAACACATCCATTTGTGAATCATAGTGGATGCCCGACTTGGCCAATCTAGCGAGTTCACTCGGATCATTCTTGGCGGCAGAGCCGAAACCAAATCCGGTTCCATCGCCTTCGCCACCACCATTCGGGTCAATCTTACGCCAAAATATATAACCCAGCCCCGGTTGACCTTGGCTTTGCGCCCAAGAGTTCATGCGGTCACAGAATGCGCGGCTGCCGCCTTTGGGTGCGGGGATGGCCCAGACTTCTACCTTCGGATCAGCGGCGATCATGCCCGCAAAGACCTTGAAGCCTGAGCCTGCGAAATGTTCGGTGATAGCTTGCATCTCAATTGGATTACGCAAGTCTGGCTTGTCGGAGCCATATTTGCGAATGGCCACTTCATGGGGGATGCGCGGCACTTCAGCACGAACGGTTTTTGTGCCTTTGAATGTGTTGAACAGTTCAAGGATCACAGGTTCCATCGTGGCAAACAGGTCGTCTTGCGTGACGAAGCTCATCTCCAGATCAAGCTGATAGAACTCCCCCGGCAGACGGTCTGCGCGCGGGTCTTCATCTCTAAAGCAGGGTGCAATTTGGAAATACTTGTCAAAGCCCGCCACCATCATCAGCTGCTTATATTGCTGTGGGGCCTGCGGCAGCGCGAAGAACTTGCCAGGGTGAATGCGGCTGGGCACGAGGAAGTCGCGCGCCCCTTCCGGCGATGAGGCCGTCAAGATCGGCGTGGTGAATTCGTTGAAGCCGATGGTGTT
>Ga0209483_1000265_pt1 | contig 48304 bp, 46 predicted proteins | sample NGEPerA_FD_184508 | JGI IMG/M metagenome (GOLD analysis project Ga0209483, IMG submission 184508) | Arctic peat soil microbial communities from the Barrow Environmental Observatory site, Barrow, Alaska, USA - NGEE PermafrostL2-A... | ecosystem: Environmental > Terrestrial > Soil > Wetlands >...
CGCGAGGGCATTGGCGGCAAGGTGATCGTGCGAACCGGTCGCCGAATTCCGGGCGTCGCCCCGGTGGTTTCACTTTCGCACCCCGTCGTAGTCGTTCGGATGGCTGTTGGCGACGCCTACGGCGCGGCCGAGGGCCGCAACGGCGAGCCGGATTCGCGCGACGAATCGGCCTGGCGAACCGAACGCATCGACCGGAGTGTCTGCCAATCGGTCGCCGAATTCTCGTTCGCGACCGCGGCGTCCATGGACGGTCTCGTTTACGGCGGACCAAAATGGACCGTTTCGGCGATCTACGAAGGAATGCTCAAGGAGGAGATGGACCGTGCCGCGAGTCGACACCCCGACGTCGCCTACCATCCGATGCTCATCGACGCGGCCTACGCCGGTCTGATGACCGAACAGTGGGATTGCAGCGTGGTCATTCCCACGCTGAATCGAGACGGCGACTGTCTGAGCGACCTCGTGCTCGCGATGTTCGGCTCGATTGCGGGCGCCGAGTCTGTCCTCTTGGCGTTGGACGATCAGTTGAATCCAACAATCGCGATGGCCGAGGCTCCGCACGGCACGGCGCCCTCGCTCGAGGGCAAGAACGTGGCCAATCCCATGGCGATGCTGCTCGCGTGCGCCGCCGTGCTCGAACACGCCGGAATCCAGGGTGACCAGCGCGCCGCAGAGGCCTCACGAGCACTGCGCAAGTCCACGCTCGCTACGGCGATGGACGGCATTCGTAGCTTTGACCTTGGGGGCGCAGCCTCCACCTCCGAAGTCGTCGACGAGGTCGTGGCTCGGATGCGTGATCGCTGAGTAACTGCTGATTCGTGACGGTGAACTATCGACCGGTCCCCGGCGAGAATGCCCACGAATCGGCGTCTACGGTGGAAGCATAAGAACTGTTGTGATGCGTGGGGCTGGAATGGTGGAGTACGACTGGGTTCCCCTCGAGACGGTGCGGCATCAATGGCGATAATTCCCACCGACCCCGCGATTGATTCGCTCGCCGACTCCGCGGTCGAGAACGCCCGCACCCTTATTCGCGACGCTGAGCGAATGCGCAGCCACTCGGAGAAAGTCAACCGTCGACGATTCTCGCGACTGTTTCGCGACCCTCGCGCTCTGGAGGTCACAATTTCGTTGACCGACGAAGTCATGCGAATCCACTCGGTCAAGAGTTCGATCAATATCTTTCGCCGGGCGGCGGCCAAGGCGTCCGCCGAAGGTTTTGGCGCCTTCCACGCCACCGGTCTTAAGTTGCTCGCCGCCGGTTCCCGACTGGCACCGGCGCCGGTTATCAATGTCGTCGTCCAACAGATTCGTCGCCTGTCGAAGGACCTGATCCTCCCCTACGAAGATGCGCCGCTGAAGAAGCACCTCGAGCGACGACGGCGCGATGACATTGCGTTGAACATCAACGTTCTGGGCGAAGCCGTTCTGGGCGAAGGTGAGGCCGACGAACGATTCGAGCGAGTGCTCGAAATGATTCGACGACCCGAGATCAACTACGTGTCCGTAAAACTGTCTTCCGTCGTGAGCCAAATCATCACGATCGACCGCGTCGGTTCCCTTGAACGCGTCACTGCCAAGATGCGACTTCTTTACCGCGAGGCCGAATTACACGGGACCTTCGTCAATCTCGACATGGAGGAGTACCGTGACCTCGAACTCACGGTGACGGCGTTCAAACGGGTCCTCGCCGAGGCGGAGTTCTCGAACATCGCCGCCGGCATCGTGCTCCAGGCCTACCTACCCGAATCGCACGCCGCCTTCGCAGATCTGGTCGAGTGGTCCACGTCGCGTTATCAACGTTTCGGTGGCGCAATCAAAGTCCGATTGGTGAAGGGCGCCAACTTGGCGATGGAGACGACCGAGGCCGAACTCCACGGTTGGAGCGCCGCGCCCTACCGATCCAAGGCCGACGTCGACGCGAGCTACGCCCGGCTCATCGATGCGGCGCTGCGTCACGAACACGCCGGCGCCGTTCGAATCGGCATCGCGAGTCACAATCTCTTTCACCTGTCTTGGGCCCTCGAAGTGGCCCGATCACGAGGCGTCGAACAACAGGTTGACGTCGAAATGCTCGAAGGGATGGCGAACTCCGAATCGCTCGCCATCGCGAAGACCGGCCAGCGCGTTCTGTTGTACGCGCCGGTTACCCGGCGCGATGATTTCGCCTCGGCGGTCGCCTACCTCGTACGGCGTCTTGACGAGAACACGTCGGACGAGAACTACCTGAAGGCGGCCTTCGATATCAGCACTGACGAGGAGCGATTCGAAGAACAGCGCGAACGATTCACGGCCTCGGTTCGTGAGCGCCACGAGATCTCGAGCGCGTCTCTTCGACACGCGCCGTCGAGTCATTCTGATTCGACGGGCTTCGCCAACGTCGCGGACTTTGATCCAACGTCAACGAAATCCTTCGACGAGATAACGAGTGCCTTTGCGAATATCCGTGCCTTTCCGGATCAACAAATCCCGTTGGTCATCGGCGGAGAGGACATCGTCACGGAGGAGTGTCAAGTCGGACGTGATCCGAGCGCCAACGCCGAGGCGTGGTATCGATACTCCGTCGCCGACGTCGAACGCGTCGACGATGCCGTGCGGTGCGCGGCTCGAGCCCAAGGAGCATGGGCCAATCGTTCGATTGAAGAGCGTCGACAGATTCTCTTCGCGAGCGCGGCCGTCATGGAAGACGAAAGAATCGAGACCACCGCCGTGATGGCGCGAGACGCCGGCAAAACCGAAGCCGAGGCCGATCCCGAAGTGAGCGAAGGAATCGACTTCGCACGGTTCTACGCGACGTCGGCCTCGGATTTCGGTGACTCAACGCCAATGGGGACGGTTCTCGTCGTGGCGCCGTGGAACTTTCCGTACGCGATACCGGCGGGGGGCGTCTGTGCCGCCTTGGCGGCCGGCAACGCCGTCATCTTGAAGCCGGCCCCGGAGACCGTAGCCACCGCGTGGCAGTTAGTACGACAGCTCTGGGCGGGTGGAGTTCCGCGCGACGTCCTTCAGTTCGTGCCGACTAGAGACGACGACACTGGTCGCCGTCTCGTCACTCACGAACTTGTGGACGCGGTGATTTTGACCGGATCGTTTGAGACTGCACTCATGTTCACCACGTGGCGACCCGATATCAACCTCCTCGCTGAAACCAGTGGCAAGAACGCGATACTGATCAGCGCGTGCGCCGACATCGACGTCGCGGTGAAGGACCTGGTGCAGTCGGCCTTCGGTCACGCCGGCCAAAAGTGCAGCGCCGCGAGCCTCGCCATCGTGGTGCGCGACGTCTACGAAGATCCCGCCTTCTTGCGCCAATTGGCCGACGCCGTTCGAAGTCTTCGCGTTGGACCCAGTTGGGAGCTCTCAACCTCGGTCGGACCGATTATCCGCAGCGCCGAACCGGCGCTCGAACGCGCGCTCCATCACCTCGACCCCGGCGAGAGTTGGCTGCTCGAACCCCGTCAGCTCGACACTGCGGGGTTGCAGTGGAGCCCGGGCGTGAAACTCGGTGTGCGTTCCGGTTCGTGGAGTCATCAACACGAGTGGTTCGGTCCGGTGCTCGGCGTCATGGTCGCCCCGGATTTCACCACCGCGATCAAGTGGCAGGACCGAACCGACTTCGGTCTCACCGCCGGTCTCCAATCGCTCGACGAGGCCGAGTGCGAGCGATGGATGGACCAGATCCAGGCTGGCAATCTCTACGTCAACCGCGGGACGACGGGCGCGGTCGTGAACCGTCAGCCCTTCGGTGGATGGCGTCGCAGCAGTGTCGGTCCGACCGCGAAAGCCGGCGGCCACCACTACGTCAACTCACTTCGACGTTGGACGCCGTTGACGAACGCCGCGACGTCACTCGAGATGGCTCACGAGTGGTGGCGTTCCACCGGCTCTCAGGCAATCGATCGAAGCGGGCTCGGCGTCGAGAAGAACTTCCAGCGATATCGTCATCACGCGAAGCCAATCGCCGTTCGCGTCGACGCGACGTTCGATGAAATACAGCGAACATTCATTGACGCACTCGCGCGCGAGGTGGGCGTCGCCGTCACCTTCAGCGCGCCCGGACCGGTCGCCACAGTTCCCGAAGCGGTGATCGAATCGTCGTCCGCGCTGGTCGCGCGGATAGAGGGAATCGACCGGGTGCGATGGCTCTCGAGTGAAACTGCACCGACCGTAGAGTTATTGCAGCGCGGGGTAAGCATCGATCCTCGCGCACTCGCTCAACGCGGCGACGTCGAAGCGGCGCGTTGGCTCCTGGAACAGAGCGTCTCTATCACCCACCATCGATACGGCAACGTGAACGCCGGACCGAAGCCCCAGTGCGAGGGGCTCGGACCCTCAGTGTTCGAGGGCTAAGTCCTCGATACGACGGTCTTGAAGCTTGGCCACGATGGTCGGGTGCTCGGTCGTCTTCATGGCCTTCAGGAGTGCAGAAATGCTGGCGGTGGCGAAGTTGATCCGATGATCGGCAACGCCGTAGGGAATGACAAGAATGTCACCGTGCGCCATCGCCCCGCAGGTGTAGACGACGTTCGGTACGTAGCCGTCTTGCTCTTCGACCGAGGCGGTGAGGAGCGGCTCTTTCAACGCGGCGATCATCTTGGTGGGATCGTCGAGGTCGAGCAGGACCGCACCGATGCTGTAGGTGCGCATCGGCCCGACGGCGTGCGTGAGAACCAACCACCCGGCTTCCGTTTCGATCGGCGATCCGCAATTACCGAGCTGAATGACCTCCCAGTCCCATTCCGGCAACTGAAAGGTCACGGCTCGACCCCAGTGACCGAGCGTGTCCGAGAAACACACCGCGTTCGTCTCACTGTCGTAGCGGGTGAGCGCGGAGTACTTCCCGTTGATGCGACGCGGGAAGATCGCGAGTCCCTTGCTCGGCGCCGCGGCACCGACGACAGGTGAGACGTCGAAGGAGATGAAGTCGTCGGTTCGCAGGAGTTGCTGAGAGATATGCACGCCGTCGAACGCTGTGTAGGTGGCGAGGTACGTGGTCGTGCCGTCGGTCTCGGTGAAGAGGACGAAACGGGCGTCTTCCATGCCGTGCGCCTCGGCCAACATGACCGGCCAGAGGACCCGCTCCGAGATGTCGACGTCCTCGTCGAAGTGCACGCCGTAACTGCACGCCGCGATCGATCGGTGTTGACGGGCAATGGTGTGCGCGTCTTGGCGCGTGTCGAACTCAGAGATCAGAATCTCCAAGCGCGCTTCGAGCTCCTCGATGGAGAACACGATGGGCAACTCGTCGAGGACGTAAGCGGCGCTCTCACCGTCTTGGCCCATCGCCTTCAGTCGCGCGTGAAAGACGTCGCGGTGAAACAAGCCGTCACGCGCCGAGCCGATAATCGGATACGGCTCGCGCGCGTCGAGGGTGATCTCCCCGTCGGCGCCGACGAGACCGGTGCGAAAACTGATGCTCGAACGATGTCCCTCACCGACGCCGCGATAACTCATCACGAATCGCACGGCGCCTTCGGGTACGTCCGACTGATCCGGGTGCACGACCATGCTGGGGTTGCACACCGCGGCGGCTTCGAGCGAATACTCGTGCGTGAAGGAGGCCCCGAGGAGGAGCCAGCGCTCTTCACTGAGGTCCTCTTTCGGGTCGAGACGGTTACTCACGCGCTCGGCGTGTTGACTGAAAATGGCCACGATGTCGCGGTGTCGTCTCGCGAATCGGTGGATGACGTCCTTCAAACGACGCCGTACGTCGGCTTCGGGCAACGTCACGATTCGCTTGACCACATTCGACGCGCGAGATTCGGCGCCGCCGAGTTCTTGACCAGCCACGAAGAGCAACGCCACGACTCGTGACGAGTCTGGGACGATATGGACATCGGTGCGTGACGCGAGGGGGTTTTCTTTCATGTAGAGATAGTTTGGTGCGCGAAGGCCTGCTGACGGGTTGATACCAGCGCCAAAGTTGATTCCGCCCCCTGGTTCTGATTGGCGACCTCGGCGTGAAGTCCATCGAAGCCCCCGCCCGTCTCGGGATCCCACATCATGACTTTGGCGTCATTGTCTGCGTCGAACCACGCGTTCGCCATCGAAATGGCCTCGAGCCACTTCGGCGAATCGTCAACACTCAGCGCTCGGGCGCAGGCGTCGGCCATCGTCGAGACCTCGATGGGCTGCTGATCAAAGCTGGGACCGACGTCACCCGGTCCCGAACCCTGCGCCGGCGTCACCGAAAGATGTCCATCGCGCGTCTCACGCGCCAGAAGCCATCCGAGCAAGTCGAGTCCCCTCGTCACCAAATCCGGTCGCTCGAGGGCGACGCCTACCGCAATCATCGCGTCGGGCAGCAGCGCGTTGGCGTAGTACAGGCGAATTTCGGGCCACGGCCACGCCGGGTCGTCGCGCGCGGCCAATAGGTTGTCAGCGACGTCTGCGAGCAACGAACGAGCGGCGTCGTTCGTCGGATAGGTCGCCAGAACGGCCGCGCCACCCAGGGCGGCAAAGGCCATGGCGCGCGGGTACTGGGAGCGCTGCTCAGCGCCACGTTCGAAGAGCGAAAGCGCGGGACTAGCGATTGAGAACTGCGTGCTGGCCGCCGCGGTTCCGAGTCCCCAGAGGCTTCGTCCCCAACAGTCCTCAGTTGAACCTTCGCTGGTCCACGTTCCGTCGGCCGAGCGACGGTTTCGACAGTCGCCGTGCGGTCCCATCGCGTCACCGACGAACGCGAGCGAACCCTGGGCCAGAGACCGGACCGAGGCATTCGGCCGCGGTTCGCGCGCACTCACGACGAGTACTCGCGCGACGTCGTCGACGCAGTAACCGTGCTCGCGACGAGGTATGGCGTGCTTGGCGTGCTCGAACGTGCCGAATCGATCAGTCAGCCGGACCAAATGGTCAAACCGCGGGCTTTCGCTCATCGATTGGCCGACAGTGGTGCTCGATCGTCGAGTAACTCTTCGCCGAGGGCGGCGTAGCGAGAGGCGATATAGGGCCACGCCAACTCCGGCGCGAGACGTCGGGCCTCACTCGCCATCGCGTTGAGCATGCTCGGTGTCGTCAAAACGTTGCGAATGGCCCCGGCGAGTGCCTCGGGGTCGCGTCGCGGCACCACGATACCGGCACCACTCGAGAGCAGTTCAACCGCGTGGGGGAACGCCGTCGCGATGACGGGACGACCGGCGGCGATCGCGTCAACCAACACGCCGGAGGTCACTTGATCGGGAGAGTCATAGGGCAAGATCACCATCGTCGACTCGCTGATCAGTCGCGCCAGCGACGCCAGAGATCGGTATTCGGGATCGAAGACCACGTCGACGCGGCGCTCTTTGGCGCGCTGCATCAACATGTCACGGTAGACGTCGCCTTGGTACTCCTGAACCTTGGGATGAGTATGGCCCGCGACCACGTAGACCGGCTTCGGTCGAAGGTCATCGACCATTGCGAGCGCGTCGATGGCCCACTCGATGCCCTTGCCCGGTCCGAGCAGTCCCCACGTGAGCAACCTCGGACGCTCCCTGGAGACTTCGAGACGAACCGCGCTCGACACGGCCGCCCCGTGTGGGATCACCGAGATCTTGCGCGTGTCCACGTCGAAGCTGGAGCAGAGCCGGACGCGTCCGGCTTCGGTCATCACCACGACGGCGTCGGCCGCGCGAACGACGGCTTCAAGAACCGATCGTTGGTGGGGAGTCGGGTGCTCCAACACCGTGTGGGCCACGACGATCGTCGGTCGCTCAATTCCTTCCAGGACTTCGACAATCGAATCGCCGTCGAGTCCGTCGTAGATCCCGTACTCGTGCTGGACGATGACGACGTCGGCTCGATTGAGCGCATCCATGGCGTCGATCATCTCGAGTCGGTCACGGATGTTCAACTCGGCGATCACGTTCTTGGCCGGCGCTTCACCGTCGGCTCCGACGCGCACAATTCCCACGTCGTCGCCGTACTCGTACAGCCCGCCCGAGAGCGCCGCGGCGAACGTCGCGATTCCGCACTGCGTTGGTGGGTAGGTCGAGACCATCGCGTACGTGCGCGTCTGGTGGTCGTTCATGGGCTTGTCTTCAAACACGCGCACCTCCTTCGCTCGAATGAATGTCAACGTCCTGTCGGTCATCCGCAATACTTGGCAAATATCGGAATCGTGTCACTGGTCTCCTCTCATCCACGCATCGGTTGCACGGTCGTCAACTCACCTGCGGCATTGCACTTCACGCCTTCGCCGAAGTGAGAACCGCGAGAGGCGATCAGCAGCCGGAGGCGACGAATCAGGTCGGCGATTCGAACGATCGTCGAACCCGGAATCGGCGCCTCTGATGAGCTGACAGCCTGTTTGACTTCCGAACCCAACTTACCCGTATTGAGAGATTTCTGGTCCAAGAACGGAGCGCGCTTGTGAACACTCGGTTTCAGTTCGCGGTGTTCTAGCGCAAACATCATCCAGCCATGTAGTCACTTTGTCAGTCCGATACGCTCCGACTGGCGCCGGAAACGTTAACGCGATAGGGGGGTATCGATGACCAAGGTTGCAGAGTTTCACACCACGGGTATTGAGGACGTGGACGAACTCGTCTTTCACAACCAGTCCGAATGTCCCATCGGCCAAGAGATCCAGAAAAAGGGAACCGCGGCGCCGGGCCAGGGATACTTCCGAACCCTCTGCATCAAGTGCAAAGGCATCGAAGACGGCTGGGAAGCCAATCGGCCGCTCTAGCGACGGCGAGGTGACGCCATCGGGTGCCACGACGCTGACTCGAAGTGACAACTCGAAAGCATTCCTAGATCATGCGTACGGCAAATCCGCGGCACCGAATCCTGACGTCTCTCACCACGAGAAGAACTTTCGTGTGGGGAGTAGCGGCTCTTTCACTGTTGACGTATTCGTTATCTCCGCCCAGCGCCTGGGCCAGCGGTACAGAGCCGGTCGTGACCCCCCGCGTCCAGTTCAAGGTAACGATGATCAACTCGCCGGCTTACTCAAGCCTTCGCATTCGACAGATCATCTTCGCGGTCACTTCTGAGGGCACCACGGTGCGGGTTACAGTGTCGTGCAACAAACTTGCGCATGGCGTGTTTGTGACCGGCGGGACCCGTTCAGAAAATCACTCCGTAGGCGTCGAAGAACTAAGAACTTGCGCCACAGTGGGTTCCTGTGTTGGTAGGTCGCTCTCACCAGAGATCTCTTCGAGAGATCGCCCCGTCGTCTCGGGGAGGACGCTGGTGAGCAAAAAGCCCAGTACTGCGGCTCCTCCGGCGACGTAGAGCAGTCCTCTAAGTCCAATGTGGTCCGCGAGCTGCGGTACCAGGAATACCCCCGCGAAGGCCCCGAGTTTTCCAACTCCGGCCGCCACCCCGTGTCCCGTCGTGCGCATGTTGACCGGGAACAGCTCCGACGGAAGAACGAACGTCGTCATGTTCGGTCCAAACTCCGTGAACAGGTAGCTGACACCAAAGATCGCGATGAAGGGTGCGACGGTCGTGGTGAGTGACGGCACGGCGCCGAGAAGTACGAAGCATCCCGCCATGGCGCCAAAGCCGATGAACTGCAATCGACGGTGACCGATTTTGTCCATCTTCCACACCGCTAACGCGTAACCCGGCACGGCGAAGACGACGAACAGCGCCAGGGTCAGAAAGAGTTTCATCTCGATGCTCGCGGTCGGCGAGACTTCAGTGAGAATGCTCGGAAGCGACAATGTGTTGCCGTAGTACGCGTAATCGAACAGGAACCAGCAGCCCGCGGTCCCTACGAGCATCAGAAGCATCCGCGGATTGGCCAGGAACTGGCGAAGTCCCATGAGATGCTTGCCGTCATCGGACACCACGGTCGCGTCGAGCGCTCCGTCTGCAAATCGGTGTAGTTCCTTCGCCGCCTGATCGGCTCGGCCCTGGACGAGCGCCGTGAACCGGGGTGATTCGGGCATCTTCGCCCGGAAATAGATGACCGCCGCGGCCGGTAGCGCACCCAGACCGAGCAGGATCCTCCACGCCAACGGGTCACTCACGCCCGATGAGAGCAGGACTATCCCGACGAGCGGGCCCACAACAAGACCGACGGCCTGCATTGAGAAGACGAGCCCAACCAGTCGCCCGCGATCAGCGCGGTTGGAGTACTCACTCATCAACACGGCTGATACCGGGTAATCGCCGCCAATGCCCAAACCGAGTATCAGGCGCGCGAATACCAAGAAGAGGAAGTTGGGAGCGAGCGCCGACGCGATGGCGCCGAAGATCATGATGGCGGCGACCGCCGTGTAGACGACCTTGCGGCCAAATACGTCCGCGATCCTGCCGAATACGAAGGCTCCGACGAAGGCCCCGAGAATGGCCACGCCGGTCACCCAACTGGTCTGAGTGGTGGAGAGATTCCATTGGACCTTGACCAGGGCGGCGACGGTCCCGATAACGAAGAGGTCGTAGGCGTCAGTGAAGAAACCCATACCCGAAATCAGCACGGCGCGGCGATGGAATCGGCTCGTCGGAGCGTCGTCAAGTAGCTGGCTCACCGTTCGAGGCACGATGACCGACTCGGCCAATGAAGAGGAGATACCGGGATTCCCCGTGTCGAGGCGCGTCACTACCTCAGAGGACCCAACCGCCTTTAAATCAGTCATTCGCATCCTTGTCGACGTCGTTCTCTTCACTCTCCATCCTGCCAAACCAGATTGAACGCGCAACCAAGCCAGGGTTATCTGAAGGTGAAGTTTCAGTGAACGTCTGGTGCGAGTCCACTTGTTACGGAACCATCGATGGTCCTATAAGAATTGGCGCGTACGGCCTTGCCGGATGGTCTCTTCGATCAGCGTCTATTTATACTGAACTCAACTCATGGTCGAACCACGCGGTGTTCGGGTCACCTTCCCGAATCGCGACTCGGCCAGGGCCTAGACAGTGGAGTCCCAACCGTGAAGTTCAGACGCACCGCACTCCTAGTGGGCCCCCTCAGCCTTTTCCTTCTTTCGCTTCCCGCCGGGGCGACGCCGACCTCCCCCCAGTGGCACAGCGCAAAAGTCGTCGGCCTACCCTCGGGTGCGACGGGACTTCCTAACGGATTCTTGCCCGCCCTTTCGTGTCCTTCGGCTGGGAATTGCAGCGCCGGAGGCTCCTACAGCGAAGGATCGGGAAACGTCCAGGGTCTGTTACTGAGTGAAGTGAAGGGAGTCTGGAAAACCCCGACGAGGTTGCTGCCTCCGTCACACGCCGACGCCAATCCCTCACTCACCATCAACTCGCTGTCGTGCGCGACGGCCGGGAACTGTGCCGCGGTCGGCAGTTTCCAAGACACCCACAGGAGTGGACAGAGTTTCGTGGCCAATGAGGTTCACGGGCAATGGAAGAGGGCCCAAGAAGTGATGCTGCCTTCGGGCGCTGGATCGAGCGCCCAGTACAGCGAAATTCATTCGGTCGACTGTTGGTCGCCCGGTGACTGCAGCGCAATCGGCAGTTATGTCGACAACACTTCGCCGAACGGCTACGCGCAAGGTCTCGAAATCAATGAAGTACGTGGCGTGTGGAGACGGGCACGAAAAACCATCCTTCCCACCGATGCCAACGTGGACCCCTACGTCGATATCAATCAAGTGGCCTGCACCCACGCCGGCAATTGCGTTGCCGTCGGCTCGTACATCAGCAAGGACAACGCCACCGAGGGCCTGATCATCACTGAATCCGGCGGCACGTGGAAACACGCCGCCGCCGCCGTCCTGCCGGGCAACGCCAGCGCGTACCCGAGCGCCATCTTGAGCGAAGTGACCTGTGTCTCGACGAACAACTGCACTGCCGTTGGCACCTACACCGACGTCGCCGGCGACATCGAGGGAATAACCGAGAACGAAACTCACGCCGTGTGGGCGAGAGCACTCGCCATGGTGATGCCGAATGGTGCCGCGGCCAATCCGCACGCGTTCTTTTACGGTTATGGCGGATTGACGTGCCCGTCGATCGGCAACTGCAGTGCCGGTGGTCAGTACAAGGTTGGCACAAGCAGTTACGAGGGATTCTTCATCAACGAGGTGAAGGGCACCTGGGAGCCCGCGACGGAGATGGCGTTGCCCGCGGGAGCGCAGATGGCCGGCAAGAACGGGGGTGTCGTCGCGGTTTCGTGTCGCTCCGCGGGCAATTGCAGCGCCGGCGCCGCGTACCTGGACACTGCGAGCGAGTATCAGGCGCTGATCGTCAATGAAGTCCGAGGCCGATGGGAAACCGGCCAGAAGATCACGCTGCCGACCGGCAACAACACGGTCGGGGTCGACGGCGGCGTCTACGGTCTGATCTGTCACGCCCGGGGACCGTGCACCGCGACCGGGAGTTACTTGAAGACGCTCACCAACTACGAAGGATTCACCGTCACCACAAGTTGATCACCGTCGAAACGGGTGCGGGTTCGACGCCAACTCCGCACTCTCATTCGAGCGATCACGCTGCCCGGCGACGGATGACAGTACTGCGCGATACCGAGGTCACCCGCGACCGAAAGGAACATGAAGGCGTCTTCGCGCGTGAAGCCCCACTCGTCGACCAACATCGGCGAGGGCTGTCGAAAATGTTTCATCCGTTTAACACCTCGTGATAGCGCGCGCTTCACCATGCGGTAACCCAACCTACATACGTTGAAACACGTGGCACGTCGGCGATCTCCAAATCCCCCTTTGATTTCGAGTCGTGCCGCCACTCGCCATCCAGCGCTCGGAGTTCGACGTGATCGTGACTGACACCGAAAGCCGAAAGGTGATTCTCGTCGTCGAGGACGAGGAGAGTTATCAGGACGCCCTGAACATCGGACTCACGGTCGAAGGCTTCGTGGTCGTCGGCGCGACGAATATCGCCCAAGCGCGTCAGCTCATGGTCTCGGCCAAGCCGGATCTCGTGTTGTTGGACATCATGCTGCCCGACGGTTCAGGCATCGACTACTGCCGCGAGCTCTACGACTCGACACGCACACCGGTCATTATGGTGACGGCTCGCTCCAGTGAAGTCGACGTCGTGCTCGGCCTCGAGATCGGCGCCGCTGACTACGTCACCAAGCCCTTTCGCCTGCGCGAACTCATCGCGCGTATTCGCGCGGTGTTGCGCCGACCACTCACGAACACCGAAGACGAGATCGTGTCCTTCGGCGACCTTCGCATCGACTTCGTTCGACGAACCGTTATCCGTCGCGGCGAAGAGGTCGAACTGAGTCGCAAGGAGTTTGACCTGTTGGCTCTGTTTGCGTCGCGGCTGGGACAGGTCGTGACGCGCGAGGTGTGTCTCGACACGTTGTGGTGGGGGCTCGAACTCTCGGACACCCGCACCCTGGACACGCACGTCAAGCGACTTCGCCAGAAGATCGAGAACGACCCCGCCAATCCCCGTCACCTCATCACCATCCGTGGAGTGGGTTTCCGGCTCGACCCCTAACCTTGCCTTCATACAAAAAGGTGATCGAGCCCCCGACTTCAAACTGAAAGACCAGAACGGGGACGAGCGAACACTTTCGACGATGTTGTTGAACGGTCCGGTGGTTCTTTTCTTTTACCCCGCCGCGATGACCAAGGGCTGCACCAAAGAGTCATGTCACTTTCGCGACCTGGCTTCGGAGTTCGCGGCGTTGGGCGCTCAGCGACTCGGCATCTCCATGGACAGTGTTGAGAAGCAGGCGGAATTCACCTCGAAGAATCATCTCGACTACCCGTTGCTCGCCGACGTCGACGGCGTCGTCGCCAAGCTCTACGGCGTGAAGCGCTCGCTCGACGTGTTGAAGGTGAAGCGCACGACATTCGTCATTGGCCAAGACCGCCGCTTCGCCGAGATCATCAACAGTGAGTTGAGCATGAACACGCACGCCGATAAATCGCTTGACGCGCTGCGCGTGCTGAAGGCCTAGCCCGCGATTATTGCCGCGGCCGGGTCGTGCAAGAAGCGACCGATGTGGGCGAGCACCGCCGAGGCCATCGCGCCGTCGACCTGGCGGTGATCGAAGGCCATCGCCAACTCGACAACTTGGCGAACTACGACCTCGTCGTCAACAACCCACGGCGCCTTGGCGATCTGACCTACCGCGAGAATCGCTCCGGTACCGGGCGGCAGAATCGGAATGGCGGCGTCGACGCCGAAAGGGCCGACGTTGGTGATGCTCAACGTCGTGCCAATCATCTCATTCGGCGTGGTCGTCCCCTGGCGGGCCTTGTCGACGAGCACCGTCATCGCCGAGGCCATTCCCACGAGATCGAGCTGATCGGCGCCCTTGATGTTGGGCACGATCAGTCCTCGCGGTGTGTCGGCCGCAATTCCAAGATTGACACTGCGCCGAACGATCACCTCGTTCGCGGCGGCGTCGAAGCTCGAGTTGAGGCCTGGGAAGTGTCGAGCCGCGTCGCACACCGCGAGTGCGATGATCGTGAGTGGCGAGAGACGAACACCGGCCAGGTTTGGCTGTTGCTTGAGCGAGGCCACGAGCTCCATCGTGCGCGTGGCGTCGACGCGTACCCACACCGCGGCGCGGGGCTGCGTGAACGCACTCTGCACCATCGCCTCGGCCATTGAGCGAAGCACACCCTTGACGGGAATGTGCTCTTCCTTGGGACCGGTCGACCATGACTCAAGTTCGCGACCGACGAAGCGTGACGTCGTGTTCGGTCCGGTGATTGGCGCACTCACGCGAGGCGTCGCCGTACCCGGTGCGCCGCTGAGCGCCTGCTCGACGTCGTCGCGCGTAATGAGTCCGTCGCGTCCGGTGCCGGCGAGCGACGAGATGTCGACGCCGTGTTGTTTCGCGTAAAGGCGAACGGGGGGCGTGGAACGCGGGGCGAGCGACGGCAGTGTCGAGACCGAAGATGTTGGGACAACCGGCGCCGCTGCGACCGGTGCGGCTGCGACTGGTGCGTCTGCGACCGGTGCGGCGGCGGGTGCGGGGGTCGGCGAACCACTTTGGCGTCGGTGCTTACGCGTGACGACCGCGTCCTCGTTGGCGACGCCGTAGCCGATGAGAACGGCTTCGCGTCCTTCGCCAACCGACCCCTCTTGCTTATCCGTCGCTGCTTTTGCCGGAGCCGGTTCGGTGGGCGCGGCCGATGCAGCGGGCGCCGTGGTGCCGCTTCCGCCGACTTCGAATGTGATCAGTGGCTTGTGAACTTCCATGACGTCACCGACGTTGCCGTGCAAAGTGAGCACCGTTCCCGCGTAAGGACTCGGCAGCTCCACCGTGGCCTTGGCGGTCTCGATGTCGACCAGTGGCTGGTTCAGGGTCACGACGTCGCCGACCTTGACCTTCCAGGTCACGATCTCGGCTTCGACCAAACCTTCACCGACGTCGGGCAGGAGGAATATTTCTTCGCTCAACTCTCGAATCCCATCACTCGGTCGACGGCGTCGAGGATTCGATCGACCGTTGGTCGGTAGTCCTCTTCGATTCGCGTCGGTGGGTACGGCACGTGATAGCCGCTCACGCGAAGACCCGGAGCCTTCAAGGAGTAGAAGCAGCGCTGCGTCAACTCCGAGATGATCTCGGATCCGACCGACGCGGTATGCGGCGATTCCTGGACCACCACGACACGGCCAGTCTTCTCGAGGGACTTCGCCATCACTTCGATATCGAGCGGCGCAATGGAACGCGCGTCGATGACTTCGATCGACATCCCTTCAACGGCAGCCGTCTCAGCCGCGCGAAGCGCGGTCTTCATCGAGGCGCCGTAGCCAATGAGCGTGACGTCCGTTCCCTCACGGCGCACGACTGCGTCGAAGAGTCCGCTCGGCGGCGTCTCGAGGTCGACCTCGCCCTTTTCCCAGTAGCGGCTCTTGGGCTCACAGAAGATGATCGGGTCATCGTGTTCGATCGACTGCTGGATCATCCAGTAGGCGTCGTTCGGCGTCGAACACGAGACGACGCGTAGGCCGGCGGTCTGCGCGAAGTAGGGCTCGGGACTCTCCGAGTGGTGTTCGATGGCGCCGATGCCACCCTGGAAGGGAATGCGAATGACCATCGCCATGTTGTACGCGCCGTCGGAACGTTTGTGCAGCTTGGCGACCTGGGAGACGATCTGGTCGAACGCCGGGTAGACGAAGCCGTCGAATTGAATCTCGCAGACCGCGCGGTAGCCACGAATCGCGAGGCCGACCGCGGTGCCGACGATGGCCGACTCCGCCAATGGCGAGTCGATGACGCGGTCTTCGCCGAAGTCCTTCTGCAATCCGTCGGTGATGCGAAAGACGCCGCCGAGACGACCGATGTCCTCGCCCATCAAGAGGACCTTGGGGTTCTTCTCCATTGCGCGACGAAGGCCCTCGTTGAGGGCCTTGGCCATGGTCATCGTGGTCGTCGCCATTAGAGCTCTCCCCCGGAGATTCCGAGTTCGATCATCTCGCGACGACCCTCTTCGATCAGCGGGTGCGGCGACGCGTAGGCGTTGTCGAACATCGTGATGGGGTCGGGTCGGCTCATGGCGAGCACGTCCTCGCGCAACTTGAGGGCCATGGTCTCGGCCTCGGCGGACACTTCATCGAAGTCGGCGTTCTTCACCTTGTACTCGTGAACTAACAACGCCTTCACGCGTTCGACGGGGTCGCGGTGCTTCCACACCTCGACCTCGGCGTCGATCCGGTATCTGGTCGGGTCGTCCGAGGTGGTGTGCGCGCCGATCCGGTACGTGTAGGCCTCGATCAGCGTCGGTCCGCCGCCGACGCGCGCGGAGTCCAGGGCGCGCTTGGTGACTTCGTAGACCGCGAGCACGTCGTTCCCGTCCACGCGCACCCCGGGGAAGCCGAAACCGTGCGCGCGGTGATAGAGCGGAATCTTGGACTGGACCGTGGACGGCGTCGAGATGCCCCACTGGTTGTTCTGACAGAAGAACACGACCGGGGCGTTGAACGACGCCGCCCAGACGAAGGCTTCGAGCACGTCGCCCTGGCTCGAGGCGCCATCGCCGAAGAAGGCCATCGCGGCCTCCTCAGCGCCGTCACGCTGGATGCCCATGGCGTAGCCGACGGCGTGCAGGGTCTGAGTGCCGAGCACGACCGAGGGCACCGAGTGGCGGTACTTTTGCGGGTCCCAGCCACCGTTGCTGACGGCGCGAAAGAGTCGAAGCATGTTCTCTGGCGGCACACCGCGACACCAGGCGATACCGTGCTCGCGGTAGGTCGGGAACGTGAAGTCCATTGGGCTAAGAGCCCGGCCCGCGCCAATCTGCGCGGCCTCCTGGCCCTGAATCGGCGCCCAGAGCGCGAGCTGTCCCTGGCGTTGCAGTGACGTCGATTCGTTGCACAGTCGACGGATAATCACCATGTCGCGATAGAAGCCGAAGATCTCGTCGCCGTTCAGGGTTGACTCGTACTCAGAGTTCTCAATGCGCTCGCCTTCGGGCGTCAACAATTGAACTAGTTCTTCGTCGATCATCGACACTCCTCACGGCACTATCCCCGGAATCACACTATCCCCGTACGATGATTAGGTGCCCCGGCTGTTCGTCGACATAAGTCCGCTGCGCACGAACCGCGAGTTCCGATTTCTCTACTCCGGCCAGATGATCTCACTACTCGGCAGTAATTTGACGATCGTCGCCGTGCCCTATCAGGTGTACTCCCAGACGCATTCCAGTCTCTGGGTCGGCCTCGCGAGCCTCATCCAGCTGCCCTTCCTCATCACCGGTGCGCTCTGGGGCGGCGCGATGGGAGACCGCGTCAACAAGCGCGTGCTGATGCTCATAAGCGCGCTCATCCTCGGACTGGCGAGCGCCGGCCTGGCGATCAACGCCCAGGTCCACGACCACCACTTGGTCGTGCTGTTGTTGCTCGCGGCGCTCTCGGCCGGATTCGCCGGATTCTCCGGTCCACTCCGCACTGCGGCGATCCCCAAACTCGTCGCGCCCGAACAACTCGTCGCGGCGTACTCGCTCAATCAGGTGGCGATGAACGCGGCCGTCGTGATCGGTCCGGCCGTCGCCGGTGTCTTGATCGCGAGTGTCGGTCTGTACTCCTGTTACGCCATCGACGCGATCACCTTTGGCGTCTTGACGATCCTGACGTTCCCCCTCTCGCCCTTGCCCTCGGCCGCTGAGCACGCCGGCATCGCCATGTTTCGAGCCATCGGCGACGGCTTTCGCTACGTTCGCGCCCACGCGGTGGTCCAGGCGGTCTACCTCGTTGACCTCAACGCCATGGTCTTCGGGCTGCCCCGCGCGCTCTTCCCGGCAGTCGCGCTCTCGCTGTACCACGGCGGACCCCAGACACTCGGTCTGCTCTACGCCGCGCCCGGCGCCGGGACGCTGCTCATGGCGGTCGTGACTGGATGGATCGCGCGCGTGCATCGTCAAGGTCGGTTGGTCGCGTTGGTGGTGATCGCCTGGGGCGCGTCGATGACGCTCTTCGGACTCGTCCACGTGGTATACGTGGGACTTATCTGCCTCGCTATAGCTGGCACCATGGACGTCATCTCGACGGTGCTTCGTAACACCATCTTGCAGAACGCGATCACCGACGAATTCCGGAGTCGGATCTCGTCGATCCAGATGGCCGTCGTCACCGGTGGGCCGCGTCTCGGTGACGTCGAGTCCGGCGTCGTCGCCAACTACACCTCGACGGAGTTCTCCATCGTGTCCGGCGGCATCGCCTGCATCGTCGGCGTGCTCGTGTTGATGCGCTGGCGTCCAACGTTCTGGAACCGAGAGGTGATCTAACCCGATCGCACCGGGATTGATTTGTGCCGTGCGTTGGTGACAGCGGCCAGTTGACCGCAGGCGGCGTCAATCGATCGACCACGCGTATTGCGCACCGTGGCGTTGACGCCACGAGCGAGGAGTCCTTCGCGAAAGTCATGGACCCGTTGGCCAGAGGATCCGCGCACCAAGTAGCCCGGCGTCGGGTTGAGTGGAATCAGGTTCACGTGGGCGCGAAGCGACGACGCGTAGCGCGCGAGCTCTTCGATATCGCTGTCGCGATCGTTGACGCCGTCGATGAGAGCCCACTCGAAGCTGAGTCGACGTCCGGTGGTATTCATCCAGAACAGACACGCCTCATGGAGCCGTTCGAGTGGATAGCGGCGATTGAGTGGCACCAACTGGCTGCGCGACTCGTTGTTCGCCGAGTGGAGGCTGACGGCGAGGGTGAGCGGAAGTCCGGTCTTCGCCATGCGCTCGATTGCGGGCGCCACGCCCACCGTCGACACCGTGATGTGGCGCGCCGACAGTCCGCGGTACTCGTGCAGTCGCCGCACGACGTCCATCGTCACCAGATAGTTCGCCAACGGCTCGCCCATCCCCATGAAGACCACGTTCGACAGTCGACGAGGTGCGGCAGCGCGGGCCGCGAACATCACCTGTTCGAGGACCTCGCCCGCGGTGAGGTGTCTCGTGAAGCCCGCTTGACCCGTGGCGCAAAAGGTGCAGCCCATGGCACACCCGGCCTGGGACGAGACACACACCGTGACCCGGTCCTCGTACGCCATGAGGACGGTCTCGATCGTCGCGCCATCGAACAGTCGAAAGACCCACTTGCGCGTGGCCCCGAGGTCGCTGGCGACGTCGTTGGCGACTTCGAGGCTCGGGGGAAATCGCTCAGACAATTGGGCCCGCAAGCTCTTGGGGATCGTCGTGATCGCGTCGAGTGCCTGGCCGTCGTTCCATAAGCCGTGCCAGACCTGATCGACCCGGTAGCGGGGTTCGTCCACCAAGAGCGCGGACAGCTCTTCCTTGGAGTACTCATAGACCGACGGCATCCCTCAACGCTACGCCGGGCGCTCGTGGTTCCCGTCGGGTCCCCGTCGAACTCGACCACGGCAGCACTGTCCCAATCTCTGCTTGACTCGTAGACGGTTCAGCCGCCAGCGCTGCCAGACATCAGGAGCATCCATGGAACTCAACAACACTTCGGCCGTCGTCACCGGCGGCGCCTCGGGACTCGGTGAGGCGACCGCGCGCGAACTTAGTGCGCGCGGCGTGAAAGTCGTCCTCGCCGACCTCAATGATGAGCGCGGCGCGGCGCTCGCCAAGGAGATCGGTGGTGCGTACGTGCACTGCGACGTGACCAACACCGAGCAGGTGATTCAGGCGATTGAAGCCGCCAAGGCCATGGCCCCACTCTGGAGCGCCGTGAACTGCGCCGGTATCGGTTGGGCGACGCGCACCGTCGGTAAGGACGGGGAGTACGCCTCGGCCCACGACCTCGACCTCTACCGCAAGGTCATCGAGATCAACTTGATCGGCACGTTCAACGTCTGTCGTCTCGCCGCGACCGCCATGAGCGCGAACACGCCCGACGTCGACAACATGCGCGGCGCAATCGTGAACACCGCGTCAGTCGCCGCCGAGGACGGTCAGATCGGACAGGTCGCGTACTCCTCCTCCAAGGGCGGCATTGTCGGACTCACGCTGCCGTTAGCCCGTGATCTGGCAGTCGTCGGTGTTCGGGCCAACTGCATCCTGCCCGGCCTCATCGACACGCCGATCTACGGCACCGGTCCGCAGTCCGATGAGTTCAAGGCTCGCCTCGGCGCCGGCGTACTCTTCCCGAAGCGTCTCGGCTACGCCTCGGAGTTCGCCACGCTCGCCGTCGAACTCCTCGCCAACAGTTACATGAACGCCGAATCGATTCGCCTCGACGCGGGCATTCGAATGCAGCCGAAATAGCGCTCTCGCGACCCCGCTGCCTGGTGCGCCTGGCAACGTTAAGGTCGACGATGTCCTTGAAACGCTAAGCAACGGGGTTCGCGTGAGTGTTCTGTCGTTCTGGTCTGACCCAATTTGGAAAGGCCTTCGAATCGTTTCATTCGTGTCCGCGACGGTCACCGTGATACTTCTCGTCGGCTACTTCTCCGGGGACCGATCATGGCGCGTCGCGCTGGAGACCGCGATCGTGACCAACATTGCGATTTTCGCGGCCCTTGTCATTCGTAGTTTCATACTTCGCGCGAAGTTGCGTCATACGTCGAAGCCGTAGAAAGCCGACCCACCTAATTTCTAGAACGCGGCCGGGGTGGCACTCAACTGTGACGGCGACCATTCGAGTTGAATCCCTTATTCGGGAAGATTCCAGGAGGTGTATCGTCACGCTTCTTGTTCATTAGGAAGTTTCTGAGGCGACCGGCAATGCGACGCCGTGCACTTGAAGGAGTCGGCACGTCGGCGCCGTGTTCGCCCTCCGGCCGTATGTAGTGTTCTGGGCTCACTCAGACCTCCGTCCGCAACTTTCCAAGATCGGGGTACTGGGACAACGTACCAACCGTCAGCGCGCCATCGAACGTCGACCCTAAATCTCGCGAGCCTCGGCCACGTTCTCGAATCGAGCAAACTCTCCGCGCCAGGTGAGGTGCGACGTTCGCGTCGGTCCGTTTCGGTTCTTGCCGACAATGATCTCGGCTTCGGCCTTCTTGTCGTTCGCGACCTCGCCATACTGCTCGGGGCGGAAGATGAAGAGCACGACGTCGGCGTCTTGTTCCAGCGACCCGGATTCGCGAAGGTCTGACATCATCGGGCGCTTGTCCGCCCGCTCTTCGAGTTTTCGTGACAACTGAGAAAGCGCGATGACCGGGCACTGCAGTTCGCGCGCCAAGATCTTCAAGGACCGGCTCATTTCCGACACTTCGACCTGTCGGTTTTCCGCCCGACCGCGTGAACTCATCAACTGCAGATAGTCAATGATCACGACACCGAGGTCACCGTTCTGCTGGCGAATCCGGCGCGCTCGAGCCCGGACGTCCATCACCGTGAGTGCCGGGTTGTCGTCAATAAAGACCTTGGCCGACTGCAGGTACCCGAATGCTTCATGGGCGCGGTTCCAGTCGGCGTCGCTGAGATCGCCGGTTCGCAGCTTTGACGAGTCGATGCGCGCCGTCGAGGCGAGGATCCTCTCGGCCAACTCTTGACGACTCATCTCCAAAGAGAAGAAGAGCGCCGGGCGTTTCACCACCGCGCCGACGTGGATCAGGATGCCGAGGGCGAAGGCCGTCTTACCGGTACCGGGACGCGCGCCGACGATGGTCATGCTGCTCGGTTGTAGGCCCTGGAGGGTCTGGTCGAGCGACTTGTAGCCAGTTTCGAGGCCGTTGATTCGGCCACGGGTCTCCCCTCGTTCCTCGAGGATGTCAGCTTCGCTGAGGAGCAAACGCTGCAGCGGCGAGACGGTGTCGGTTCGGCCCGCGTCGCCAATGGCGTTGATCTTGCGTTCCGCTTCGTCAATAAGACCCACGACGTCTTCGGTGGCGACGTAGGCCTCGTCGACGATCTCACCGGCGACTGAAATGAGCCGGCGCTGCTGCGCCTTCTCGCGAACGAGCTCGGCGTAGTGCTGGGCGTTCGCGGCCGACGGCGTGTTCATCTGGAGCGAGGAGAGCAGCGCCAATTCGACGGCGATCGCCCCGCGCTCTTGCAGTTTCGCCTGCACGGTCACGTAGTCAACGGGCTCGCCCGCGTTCGCGAGCGCGATGATCGAACTGAAAATCTGTCCGTGCAACGGACGATAGAAGTCTTCGGCTTGAACGGTTTCGTAGGCGATGCTCACGGCCTCTTGCGAGAGCAGCATCGCGCCGATCAAACTCTCTTCGGCTTCGATTGCACTCGGAGGTATACGGCCGCCGTTCGGCGCCTGTCGCGTACGTGGTTCCGATTCAATCTGCGTCATAAGACCTCAATGGTTGCGGTTGGGGACTGTTTGGAACAAGAAGCACAACGTGGGGAAATACCTGTGTCTAATTACCGCCAAGTTGATGATTACAGCCCGGTGTCACATCACCTAGACGCAACACACGCCGAGACGAAGGTCTCGGCGTGCGTTGCAATTCTCAAATGAGTGGCTACTTGGCGGTGATCTCCACGTTGATGGTGGCCTCGACGCCGTCGAACAGCGTTGCCGTCACGGTTGAGGTGCCAACTTCTTTCAGGTGTTCCGTCATGTGGATGGAGTGACGATCGAGCGAGATTCCCGTCGCCGTTCGCAGCGCGTTCACGACGTCGGCTTCGGTCACTGAGCCGAACAGTCGACCGTTCGCACTCGCGCGAGCGCCAATGGTCAAGGACTGGGCCTCAATGACCGTGCGCTGGGCTTCAGCCGCTTCTTTACTCGCGGCGTCGCGCAGGTCACGCGACTTACGCATCGATGACGCCTGGGATTCGGTGCTCGTACTCGCCTTCATCGCCGCGCCCGAGGGCAGCAGGAAGTTGCGGGCGTAGCCGGACTTCACCTCGACGATGTCGCCGCGACGACCAACGCCGTGAATGTCGTTTCGGAGGAGGACCTTCATTCGGCGACCTCCTCGACGAGCTCGACCTCCGCAACGGGAGTGGCGTCAACGTACTCGAGGATCTCTTCGGCCTCGACGTCGGGCGCCTCAGCGTTCACGCTCTCCGCAGCAGCAACAGCAGCGGTCGGTCGGTCGCCGTCTCGCGGCGGACGCGGACCACGGTCATCGCGGTTGCCGCGACCCCCACGACGCTCGGTCACGGTTCGCTGCGTGTAGGGCAGCAGTGCCAACTCGCGAGCGGTCTTGATGGCGTCGGTGACGTCGCGCTGGTGCTGCTGGCAATTGCCCGAGACCTTTCGTCCGCGGATCTTGCCGCGGTCCGAGATGTACTTACGCAGTTGTGCGAGGTCCTTGTAGTCAACCGTTTTGACGCCGTGCTGGCAGAAGGAGCACGGCTTCTTCTTCGCACCACGTCGGGTGTCGATCTTCGGGGCGCGCTTTGGCGGTTTGGGATTATTGATACGTGGCATTAGAAGGGCTCCTCATCAAAGGCGGAACTGCTGGGTTCGTTCGTGCGGGGCGCCGCGGCCGGTCGGTCGCTGGACTGGAAATTGCTTCCTTCGGCGCGCGGGGTGCGGGTGACGACGGCCGTCGCCCACTTCAGGCTGGGTCCGATCTCGTCGGCGTTGATCTCGACGATCGAACGCTTGTCGCCGTTTTCGGTCTCCCAGGTGCGCTGCTCGAGTCGACCGCTCACGATGACGCGAGAGCCCTTCACGAGTGAGTTGGCGGCGTTCTCAGCCATGGCGCCGTAGCCCACGACTTCGAAGTAACTGACGCGCTCTTCCCACTCCTGGGTCTGACGGTTCTGCCAGCGGCGGTTGACGGCGATGGAAATCTTCAACGCCGCCTGTCCGCTATTGAGGAACTTCAGTTCGGGGTCGCGGGTCACGTTCCCTACGACGGTGATTGCGTTATCGGCCATTTCTCTCTCCTTGGAATCTCAAGCGTCCGAACTTACGCCTGCGCCGTAACACGGCTGGCGCTCGGACGTTCATGGCGGCGAAGAATCTTGTAGCGCAGGACTTCGTCGGAGAGGGTCAGGATCCGGTTGAGCTCGACGACAGTCGACGAGTCACCACTGAATTCCACCAAGACGTAGTAGCCCTCTTTGCGCTTGTTTATCTCATAGGCCAGGGGACGCTTGCCCCAACGGTCGATGGCTCCGGGCGTTCCTCCGTGAGTTCGTACGGTTTCCAACGCCCGGTCGAGCGCGATTTGGATCGTCTGGGCGTCGACGGCAGTGTCGAACACGATCATGGTTTCATAGGGCCTCATGGCCGATTTCCTTTCCCTCTGGTCCGACAAGGTCGGGCTCTGCGGAAAACAGAGCAGGGTGTGTGGCACTTCCCCACGCTTGTGGGAACGACAATCCTAGTCGACGACGCCGAAAATGGCTATTCCAAAAGCCCTTCGGGGTTGGGGTAGGCCTCGTCCTCGTTCGGGAAGTCGCCACTTCGCACGTCCTCAGCGAAGTGGCGAAGGGCTTCGGTGATCTCTGGCCCGAGGTTCGCGTACTGACGGACGAACTTGGCCGGAGCACGGTTGGTCAAACCGAGCAGGTCATGGAAAACCAGAACTTGACCATCGGTGTCCGGGCCGGCCCCGACGCCGATGGTCGGAATGTCCAGGGCTTCAGTGACGCCGGTCCCGACGACACTCGGCACGCCCTCGACCACGATCGCGAAGACACCCTCGTCTTGGAGGAGTTGTGCATCCTCGATCAACAGCTTGGCGCTCTCCAGTGTCTTGGCCTGGACCTTGAATCCTCCGAACGCCATCACGCTCTGGGGGGTGAGACCGAGGTGGCCCATCACCGGAATCTGCGCATCCAGCAACGCGCGAACGACACTCTGGCGAACGCGACCACCTTCGAGCTTGACGCTGTCGGCGCCGCTGCGAATCAGTTTCGCGGCGTTGCGTACGCTCTCGCCGAGGTCGACGTGGTAACTCAGCCACGGCATGTCCGCGACGACGTGGGCCTCGGGCTTGGCCGCCGCGACGGCGCGCACGTGGTGACACATCTCGTCAATCGTGATGTGCAAGGTGGTCTCCTGGCCGAGCACGACGTTCGCCATCGAGTCGCCCACGAGGATCAGGTCGACGCCAGCCGCCGAGGCCAGGCGAGCCCCGGGCTCGTCGTAGGCGGTCACCATCACCAGTGGAACAGCGCCATTTCGCCGCTTTCGGACCCGAATCGCTGGCGCACTCAGGGTCATTCGCCGACTTCTTGACGCTCGATCGCGTTCACCCGGCGTGCCCGGCGAGCGCCGGCCGACCACTTTCGCACGAGGTGGTGGAACGAACATCCGACGCACACCTCGACGGCGTAACACTGAACCGGCTCTTGGCGTCGCTCGAGTTTCAACAGTTCGGCGCGCGACGTCGGACAGGTTCCGCCCGAGGGCAACCTCGCGCCAAAGACGTAGGTGACTTCGACGAGTTCGACGTCACTGCAGACCGGACAGGTCTCGCCGGTTTTGCGTCCGAGATTCTTCGCCGCGCGCAAAAGTTCGGGGTGCGCGTCACAGACGTCTTGGTAGCGGATGATGCCGGCGGCAACCTTCGCGAGGAGGGCGTGGCGAACGAGTCCGAACTCGACCACGGCTCCGTTCGCGGTACTCGTGCGGAATCGCTTATCCATTAAGGGTGACCTTACACACCTTTGTTTCATTGGGAAATGACACCACTGTACGTTCGATATATCGAACTGATACTATATTTTGCGTGTTAGACATTGCCATCCTGGGTCTGCTCATGGACCGCGACCACCACGGTTACGAGATACGCACACAACTGCGCGAGCGACTCGGTGTTTGGGCGAATGTTTCCTTTGGATCGATCTATCCGGCGCTCGCGCGCCTAGAGCGTCAGGGCTGCGTTGAAGCGGTTACGGCGAGTGGGACTCGACTGAACTCGCTCTCGACCGGTTCACTCTCGGGCGAACGCGCCTCGTTACGATCACTTCGCACGACGTCGGGCATCGGACGTCGCGGTCGAAAGGTCTATCGAATCACCGAGCGCGGCCGCCGCGACTTCGTCTCAATGCTCGCCGACCCGGCCACGCTGGATGACGGCAAGAACTTCTCGTTGCGCATGGCCCTCGCCCAGTACCTGAACCCGAACTCTCGGGTCGGGCTGCTCGAGCGTCGCCGTGGCGACCTCATTGCTCGCCTGGCCGAAGTGCGCGCCGGGGCGAACAACGAACAACTCGACCCCTACGCGCGTGGCGTCATGGAGCACGCGGCCCAGGGAGTCGAGTTGGACCTCGCGTGGATCGACGGAATGTTGTCCACCGAACGTAGTAATCAAGAGTCCTTTGCGCACGACGCGAAGTAGGAAAGGAGAGCCATGGAGAAGATTCGCGTGGCCATTGCGGGCGTCGGAAACTGCGCCAGTTCACTCATCCAGGGCGTTACCTACTACAAGGACGCCAATCCCGCCGACGACGTACCCGGTCTCATGCACGTGGTGCTCGGGGGCTATCACGTCAGCGACATCGAGTTCGTCGCCGCCTTCGACGTCGACGCCTCCAAAGTGGGCAGCGACCTCGGCAAGGCCATCGAAGGCGGACAGAACAACACGATCAAGTTCGCCGACGTTCCGACATTGGGCGTCACCGTACAGCGCGGTCCAACCATGGACGGACTCAACAAGTACTACCGCGCCGCCATCGAGGAGTCTCCCTACGAGCCCGTCGACGTCGTGCAATCGCTTCGCGAATCGCGCGCTCAGGTTCTCGTCTCGTATCTCCCGGTTGGTTCCGAGGACGCCCAGCGCTTCTACGCCCAGTGCGCGCTCGACGCGGGCGTCGCCTTCGTGAACGCCATCCCGGTCTTTATCGCCTCGGACCCGGTGTGGGCACAGAAGTTCGCCGACGCCAAGGTGCCGATCATCGGTGACGACATCAAGAGCCAGCTCGGTGCGACGATCGTCCACCGCGTGCTTGCTCGCCTCTTCGAAGACCGCGGCTTGACCTTGGACCGCACGTACCAGTTGAACGTCGGCGGCAACATGGACTTCAAGAACATGCTCGAGCGCGAGCGCCTCGAGTCCAAGAAGATCTCCAAGACCCAGGCCGTTACTTCGCAACTCGAGATCTCCAACATGGACCCCGACGACGTGCACATCGGACCGAGCGACCACGTCCCGTGGCTGCACGACCGCAAGTGGGCCTACATCCGCATGGAGGGCCGCAACTTCGGTGACGTGCCACTCAACGTGGAACTCAAGCTCGAAGTGTGGGATTCACCCAACTCCGCCGGCGTCATCATCGACGCCGTGCGCTGCGCGAAGGTCGCCCTGGACCGCGGCCTCGGTGGCCCAATCATCGGACCGTCGGCGTACTTCATGAAGTCACCGCCAATCCAGTACCACGACGACATTGCACACAACATGGTCGAAGAGTTCGCCGACGGTGCGCAGAATCCGGTCTGGCCGTAGTCAAGGCTTCATCAGTCCCCCGACTTTGAACGTGGTCGACACGACAGTTCTGTAAGACCGATAGCGCTATATCGCCTGCTCGGCCCACCATTCGCGCAGTCGAACGGCGGCTTCTTGCGGCGTGATCTCGCCTTCGTCGAGTCGAATCTCCATGAGGAATTCGAGCGCGCGACCGATCGTGGGGCTCGGGGCGATCTTCAGCAGTTCCATCACGGCCACGCCATCGAGCGCCGGGCGAAGCCGTTCGAGGTCTTCGCGTTGGCGCAGTTCGGTGATGCGAATCTCCAGTTCGTCCATGCGCTGAGCGAGCGAGGCGGCCTTGCGCACGTTGCGCGTGGTGGAGTCGCACCTCGTTAGTTCGTTCAACTCATCGAGCAGTGGTCCGGCGTCGCGCACGTAGCGCCGCACAGCCTTGTCAGACCAACCCAACTTGTAAGTGTGAAAACGCAGGTGCAGTTCGACGAGGGCACTGACGTCGTTGATCATCTCCTGGGAGTAACGCAGCGCCGTCATGCGCTTGCGGGTCATCTTGGCGCCCACGACCTCGTGGAACCGGAAGGTCACGCCCTCTTCGGTGATCGCGCGCGTTGCCGGCTTGCCGATGTCGTGGAACAGTGCGGCCAAGCGAAGCACCAGACTGGGCGACGTCTTGTCGACGACGGCCCAGGTATGTCCGAGTACGTCTTTATGACGATGAATCGGATCTTGTTCCAATTGCAACTTGGGCAGTTCCGGGAAGAAGTGCTCGGCGAGACCGGTGCGCACGATGAAATCCAGACCGACCGACGGCGCGGCGCTCATCATCAAAAGGTCCAGCTCGCCGCGGATCCGCTCGGGCGACACCTTGGTCAATCGATCGGCCATCTTGAGTGTCGCGGCTTCTATCGCGGGATCGATCTGCAGTGAGAATCGCGCGGCAAATCGCGCGGCGCGCAACATCCGCAAGGGATCATCACTGAAGAGGATTTCGGGGTCGATCGGCGTGCGCAGCACCCGGTCGTGCAGATCGTTGAAGCCGTCATAGAAGTCGAAAAGCGTCTGCACGTCCGGCGTCCCGGCGTCGAGGGCGACCACGTCGAGGGCGAGGGCGTTGATCGTGAAATCTCGTCGACTGAGATCGGCTTCGAGCGAATCGCCCCATTCGACGGCCGGTTTTCGCGAATGGTCGACGTACGCCTCGGAACGGAACGTGGTGATCTCAATCTTGATGCCGCTGCCGCGAAGGAGCCCGCCGATGGTCCCGAAGGCCCGACCCTGCTCCCACAGTGACGTGCACAACGGCGTCATCAGCCTCGCGATGTCGTCGGGACGCGCGTTCGTGGTGAAGTCGATCTCGAAGTCGTCGCCGCGCTCTTGACCGAGGATGGCGTCACGAACCGAACCCCCAACGGCGTAAAGGGAGAAGCCCGCGTCGGCGAATGCACGGGCCACGGGACTCGACAAATGCGCGAGATCACTAAGTCGGTCGTGGACTTGTTCGAAGGAAGTCACTGCGAACGAGGGTATCGTCAGGTGTCACACTTTGGCGCAAAACTTCCCAGTAATGAATATGAGTGAGTCGGCCAGCGCCTCTAGGTATCAGCCACCCGATGGCTGGATCGTCCAAGGATTCTCTTTCAGCCTCGATCCAACCGAAGACCAGATGGCGTCAATCAATCGGTTCTTCGGGGCTCGCCGTTTCGCTTATAACTGGACCCTCGCACAGATCAAAAATTCGATCGAAGACTTCCACGAGACTGAGGAGTCGAGCGCCCCGCCATCCTTTTACAGCATGCGCAAGCAATGGAACGCCGAGAAGAACACTGTGTGCGTAAACGACGACACTGGCGACGTCTGGTGGCGTGACATCTCGAAGGAGGTCTTCGCCGACGGCGTCCGTGGCGCTAACGACGCCTACTGGCGATGGCAGAAGTCGCGCGCGGGGCAAATTGCAGGCCGGCTCGTGGGCTTTCCCCGATTCAAAAAGCGCGGCAAGGACCGGGATCGATTCTCGTTTACTACCGGCGCGATGAGACTGGAAAACGATCGACGCCATCTGACGGTGCCGGTACTGGGGACGATTCGGACTCACGAGAATACCAGGCGTCTCGAGCGGCTCATTGTGCTTGGTCGAGCAAGGGTGCTTGGGGTCACCGTCTCGCGACACGGGGGTCGGATCATCGCGGCGGTGCGGGTGTCCATAATGCGTCCACAACTGGCCAATGTCTCCCAACCAGATTCTGTGATCGGTATCGACGTAGGCGTGCGACGTCTTGCGACGGTCGCCACAGTTGACAATGTGATCGATGAACTTGCCAACCCTCGAGCTCTTGAAACTCGTTTAAAGGAATTACGTCTACTTCAGCGCCAGCGCTCTCGACGCACCCAAGATTCGCGCCAGTATCGCGAGACCGCAAAGAAGATCGCTCGCCTCCACGCAGAGGTGGCCCATGTTCGCCAGCACACGATCCACGTCTTCACCACCAACCTCGCCAAGACCCACGGCGTGATTGTGGTCGAAGGTTTGGACGTGTCAGCGATGCTGCAACAGAAGGGCCTCCCCGGTACACGTTCGCGCCGGCGTGGGCTCTCTGACGCAGGAATGGGCGAGATCCGTCGCCAACTCCGCTACAAGTGCCCCTGGTACGGGTCCACGTTGATCGAAGCTGACCGGTTCTTCCCTTCTTCAAAGACGTGCCACGACTGTGGTCACGTGCAGCACATTGGCTGGTCCGAGCACTGGATTTGTGAGGAATGTTCTTCTTCGCACCAGCGTGACGACAACGCGGCCATAAATCTCGCCCGATGGGCGAGCCTGGGTTCAGTTGGAGCCCCGGTGAAGCGTGGAGCCGAGCATCAGACTGAGTCTCACTCAGCAGCTGGCGATGACACGCGGAAGGGAAGTTCGACATCTGTCGGGCGGAACAACTCCGTGAGGAGTGCAACCTGAGTGGAATCACTTGAGATCACTCGTTTGCAACGGTACTTGGCGTCCGACTTCACGGTCGCACGAAGGTATCCTGTGCTTGCATGTTCCACCGATTTTCAACCTGGTGCCGGGCGCTCAGCGTCGTACTCCTCTGCCTCGCAACGATGGCGTGGCCCACGGCCGCGCGCGCAGCGGCGACGCCCTCCTTCACACTTCTCCACCAAGACGCCGTGGCAACCGTCACGGCCAAAGGCACCTCGCATTTCGCGCTTACCCTCTCGACGTCGCCCGCGAGCGCCTCCTCGCGCGCTCGAGTGACGATCTATCCGCGCGTCATCGATCGCTCCCAGCTCGCCCCGATCGTCGCCGGCACGGGATCGACACAAAAGTCGCTCGGTACGACCAGCGCTTTTACGCTCAAATGTGCGACCCACGGCCGCTACAAGTTCACGGTGAACCTCTATTCGAGACGACCGGGGACCGCGCGGCGCAGTTGTGCGCCGGCGCCGCGACTTCACTTCCCATGCCCGCCGCAGCGTTGCGACGGGGTCTACCCAATCCGCATCGAAGTGACGACGAGCGGTGCGACGTCGACTCAGTGGTCGCTACTCGCCGTCCAGTCCACTCCGGTCGACCAACCACTGCGCGTTGACCTGGTTGAGACGATGGACCCGAATGCGCGAGTACACGCGAAACGCTCCATCGCCGTACTCCATCTCCTCGCGCACCACCCCTCGTCGGCGATCTCGTTAAGCGCCGACTATCGCACCCTCGACACCGTGGCGCAGCCGGGTCCAGAGAACACCCTCTTTCGCGCCGCTCTTCGCCCAGCCTTCGTCAGTCCCCTCCACGAAGCCGTCGACGCGCCGCCGGCGAACATTGACTTCGGCGGCCTCGCGATCCACGGCTTCGGCGACGAGGTACGACACCAACTTGCGTTGTCGGCCACACTTTTGAAGAGCCTGGCCAGTCGCGACGTCGACAGCCCGGTCTTGCTCAACGGCACGCCGTCACTGCAGAGTCTGAGGGCGTTGAAGCGCGCGGGCGTGCGCGACGTCATACTTCCCGAAGCCGACCTCACGGTCGCGCCATCGGCGACGCTCAACTGGGGAGCGCCGTTTCACGTCGAAGGTGTGGGAGGACTTAGCGTCCTCAGCTCCGACGGACCACTCTCAACGTTGTTCGCCGATACGACCATCAGCGCGGGCCGAAGAGCGGCGCTCACGTTGGGCACGCTGGCGTTCCTGCACTTCGAGGCGCCCGACGCTCCGGCCGCCCGTACTGTCGTTATCGTCGCACCGATCACACAGACCTCTGTAGGGATTCTGAAAGACGTCTTCAACGGCTTCGCGAGCAATCCGTTCATCACGCTCTCGACTCTCACTCCCTCGTTCGACGTTTCGCTCGTCGCCTCCAACGGTGCACCGGCGACGCGGTCCATGCTCGATCCGCACACGGACACGAGATGGTCGTCGCACAACATCACCTCACTCAGGAGTCTGGTGGTCGAAGTGAACTCCTACGCGCCGGCGCTTCGGTCCACCAACATCGGCAATGACCTCACGGTCGCCATGGAGGCGTCGGAAATCACCGGATCGCCGAGTGCGCGTCAGTCCGCGATCGATACCGCCACCAACGCCCTCAAGGGACAGCTGGGTAATTTCTCAGTCGACCCGAGCACCATCACGCTCGCCGGATCGGGCACTTCGATTCCGATTACCTTGACGAATCACGCGTCGTATACCGTCATGGCCAATGTCCATTTGCTGACCAATCAAATCACGTTTCCCAAGGGCAATGACTTGCCAGTGACACTCAATACGCTCACGCAGTCAGTGCGCGTCGCGACGTCGAGTCACACCGGCAGCAGTTTGACGTTGCAGGTCATCGTCACCACGCCGAACAACCGTCTGGTCCTGGCGCGCGCCGCGATCCAGGTGCGGATCGCGGGAACCTCGATCGTCGGGTACTTCTTGACCATCGCGTCGCTCCTCGTGCTCGCCTACTGGTGGAGGCGTTCGTATCGAAAACGACCTAAGGGCCGTCACGCCCGATGAGTGCCCCTTCGACGCACAGCTCGCGCGTCGTCTCCATGGCCAGCGGCACGATGGTGTCGCGACTGACCGGTTTGTTCCGCGTACTCGTATTGGCCTGGGTCCTTGGCTTCACCCCGATCGCCGACTCCTTCAACCTCGCCAACACCGTGCCGAACATGCTCTTCGACCTGGTGCTCGGGGGCGTCGCCGGCGCGACATTTATTCCGGTGTTCGTGGAACGACTCGCGCTCGACGGCGAACGACGCGCGTGGAAATCGATCTCGAGCGTGGTTACCGGCGCGCTCATTGTCCTCGCAACTGCGTCGCTCATCGCGTGGTTTTGCGCACCGTGGATAATTGACGGCTTCACTGCATTTCGACATTCAACCACCACGGAGTCGGTGGCGGTCCTGAGTCAACAGCGCGCCGTCGCGACCGATCTCCTTCGTTGGTTCGTCCCGCAAATCTTCTTCTACGGCGTCATCGGCGTCGCAACGTCGCTGCTCAACATCCGCAACCGCTTCGGCGTCGCGGCCTGGGTTCCCGTTGCCAACAACATCATCTGCATTGGCGTACTCGTCTGGTTTCACCTCGTCGACCCGACGCCGATGCTCGCGACGCTGAGTGGTTCGAATGACCTCATGTGGTTGGGACTCGGTACGACACTGGGCGTCGCCGTTCAGTTTCTCTGTCTGCTGCCCTCGCTCTTTCGCAGTGACCTCTGGCGGCTCTCGTTCCGTTTCAATCTGAAGGATCCGGCGTTGCGCGCGGTGAGCCGTCTCGGCAGCTGGACCCTGCTCGTCGTTCTGCTCAACCAGCTCTCGCTCTTCATCGTGCTGGCCTTCGCGTTCGGCATCGGTGGCGACGGTCCGGTCAGCGCCTACACCTACGGCTGGTCGTTCATGCAGATGCCCTACGCCGTCGTCGTCGTCTCGGTGCTCGGCGTACTTACTCCGCAACTCGCCGGTCTGTCGACCGCCGAGGACTTCGAAGGGTTGAGCGAACGCCTTCGCTTCGGACTTCGACAGTCACTCGTCATCATCATCCCGTGCACGCTGGTGCTCTTGGTGCTCGCGCAACCGATCGTCGCGATACTGCTCAATCACCTGAACGCGCGTCACGACATCGCCGCCGGAACCGTGCTCGCCGTCTTGGCCGCGGGACTACCCGGATTCACGATCTTTCAACTGTGTGTGCGCGGTCTCCAGTCGATGCAACGCGCGCGTGAAGTGTTCTATCTCTACGCACTGCAGAACGTCCTCACCATCGCGTTGTGCGTCGCTATCGGTCGTCATTCGATCGCCGGATTGACCGCGAGTGTCTCAATCGCCTACAGCGCCGCGGCCGTCGTCGCCCTCGCCGCGCTCGCCCGTCACCGCGTCACCATCACGTCGGTCATCTGGTCACGACACGTACGACGAAGTTTTGGTGCTTCACTTGTCGCCGCACTGGTCATGGCCCTGGCTTATGCCGCGCCGACGTGGAACCGCGGCGTTGGACTGGTGGCGCGCTTCTCCTTCGCACTTTTGGCCGGGCTCAGCGCCTACGCGCTCGTCGTCGTGATACTCCAGCACCGCGTTGCGCGCGTCGGAGCGAAAGATGTAAGGCTGAACTAGTTCAAAGGGGGGCCATGGCCCGAATTCGCGTAGTAACCGACAGTGCGTGTGACATTCCTGAAGAGATTGCGCGTCGCCTCAACATTGACATCGTCTCGCTCAGCATCCGTTTCGGTGACGAAGAGTTCACCGATCGCGTCGATCTCTCACCTGAAGAGTTCTGGGCGAAGTGCAAGGCCAGCAAGACGCTTCCCGAGACCGCGGCACCGTCACCGGGTGCCTTTCAGGCCGCGTACGAACAGGCGAAGGCCGATAACTGCGACGGCGTCATCGTGCTCACGTTGTCGGCGTTACTCTCGGCGACGAACCAGTCGGCGGTCCTGGGCTCCGAGGCCGTCGCCAGCACCTTTGCCGTTCGCGTCATCGACACCAAGGCGGTCTCGATGGCCCAGGGCCTGCTCGTCATTGACGTGGCCGAGCTGGCCGCGACCGGCGCCGACTTCGACCAACTGGTCGCGCACGCCGAGTCACTGGTCGAGAAGGTCGGCGTCGTCGCGATGCTCGACACCCTCGAACACCTCATCAAGGGCGGGCGCGTCGCCGGTGCTCGCGCCCTGCTCGGCCAAGTGCTCTCGATCAAGCCGTTGCTCGAATTGAAGGACGGCGTCGTCGTCGAGGCCGGACGTCAGCGAACGCGGTCCAAGGCCTTGGTGGCGATTGCCGAGGTCGTCAAGTCCCACGCGCCGTTGAAACGCCTGGCGCTTATCCACGGTGCGTCGAGCGAGGTGGCCAATTTGGAGGCCCTAGTGGCCGACGTCGCGACACAGAACGCGATCATCGTCACCGACATTGGTCCGGTCGTGGGAACGCACGGCGGCCCGGGGATCATTGGACTGTGTTGGATCGAGGGGTAACCACGCGCTACACCTGTAAGTTGTGGGCGTGAACGAGACGAAGAAACCCAGCGACGGCGACTTTGTCGACAAGGCGCTCTTTCAGTTCGACCACGTTCTGGACATCGTTCATGACCGCGTTCTTCGCCCGATTCTGCTCGCCGGTCGAGCTCTCGCCTTCGGTTTGATCATCCTCTTCGCCGGCATCTTCCTTATCGGGGCGTTGCTTATCGGATTCATCCGCTTGATTGACGTCTACTGCTTCGCCGGTCGTGAGTACCTCAGCTACGTCTCGGTCGGAGCGATCTCGCTCATCGCGGGACTGATTGTCTGGCGCAAGCGTCGCCCGGTCAACCTGAGGAAGTAATGCCTGAACACACTCGTGTCTTGATAATTGGCTCGGGCCCGGCCGGGCTCACGGCCGCTATCTACAGTGCTCGCGCGCAGCTCAATCCGATTGTGATCGAAGGCGAACCCTCTTCAACGACTGATCAGCCCGGCGGTCAACTGATGCTGACGACCGACGTCGAGAACTATCCGGGCTTTCCTGAAGCCGTCACGGGCCCCGAGTTGATGGCGAATATGCGCGCGCAGGCATTGCGCTTCGGCGCCGATCTTCGTGTCAACAAGGTCCGAGTGCTCGACACGGATACGCGTCCGTTTCGAGCGTGGCTCACCGACGACGAGGAACCTAGCATCACCGCCGATACCGTGATTCTCGCGACGGGCGCGCGATCGATGATGATGAACGTGCCCGGCGAAGAGCGGTTGCTCAGTCACGGACTCTCAACGTGTGCGACGTGTGACGGCTTCTTCTTTCGCGGTCAAGACATCGCCGTCGTCGGTGGCGGTGACTCCGCGATGGAAGAGGCGCTCTTTCTCACTCGATTCGCGTCCAGCGTTACGGTGGTGGTGCGACGCGACGTCCTTCGCGCGTCGAAGATCATGCAAGAGCGCGCCCTCGCTAATGAGAAGATCCGTTTCGCGTGGAACACCAAAGTCACAGAAGTTCTCGGTGACGAAAAGGTCTCCGGACTGGCGGTCCAAGATACCGTGACCGGCGCGGATCGAGAGCTCGAGGTGACGGGAATCTTCGTTGCTATCGGGCACATTCCGAACACGACCCTGGTCATAGGACAGGTCGATCTCGAAGAGAACGGTTACGTGCGCACCGGGCTTGGTTCGTTCACGAACATCGACGGTCTCTTCGCCGCCGGCGATGTCCAAGACCACGTCTATCGCCAGGCCGTTACGTCGGCCGGATCAGGCTGTATCGCCGCGATCGACGCCGAGCGTTGGCTCGAAGCGCAGGGTCACTAACGCAGAACCACTCGCTAAAGTGGTTTTCTGGCGCGCGAAGGCGCCACCTTTGGAGGTGCTTATGAGCGAGCAGATCACGACCTTGACCGACGCAACGTTTGACGAAGTTGTGGGTGCGTCGGACAAGCCGATCCTGGTCGACTTCTGGGCCGAATGGTGTGGTCCGTGCAAGATGATCGCTCCAATTCTTGAAGAGTTGGCCGTCGAGCAGTCCGACAAGTTCACCATCGGCAAGCTTGATGTTGACGTCAACGTCGCGACCGCTACCAAGTTCTCTGTCATGAGCATCCCAACGCTCTTGCTATTCAAGGACGGCGAGGTCGTGGCGCGACTCGTGGGCGCCAAGCCCAAGGGCGCCATGCTCCAAGAGATCTCCGCGAACCTGTAGTCCACGCTGTCGAACTTCGACTCGCTCCAACTCGGTGACACGGGTCCTCGCGTACGTGAACTGCACGAGCGACTCGCCTCCCTCGGATATCTCTCGACCGACGACGCGCCAGAGACGTTCGGTGACGGCACGGCTGCGCTCGTCGAGGCGTTCCAACGTTCGCGTGGTCTTCCAATCGCAGGTTTCGTTGACGACACCACCTGGGAGTGTTTGATTGAGGCCGGCTGGCGCCTCGGTCACCGCCTCTTATACCTCTCGCATCCGAACTTGCGCGGAGACGACGTCGCCGAATTACAGGTGCGACTGGCGCAGTTCGGCTTCAATCCCGGTCGCATCGACGGGATTTTCGGCGTTCGAACCGAAGAGGCCCTGAACGACTTTCAACGAAACTGCGCACTCGACGTAAGTGGCACCTTGACGCGCGCCACATTGGTCGAGCTCGTTCGGATGACGTCAACGCACACCACGCGAAGTCTCGTTACCGAAGCACGGGACCGCGCAGGTTTCCACGAAGTTCCTACCGGACCGCTCGTGATCTCCGGTCAAAGTCCCCTCGCTCCCCTCCTCGCGCGAACGTGCGCGCGCGTCTTGAAGGTTGAGGTCCTCGGAAATGAGAGACCTGAGGTCGTCGCGGACTTCGCGAACTCCAACGCCGCCGCGTTCGTGATCTCGCTCCAAACCCTCGAGCACATCGACCGTGTGCACTTCCACTATTGGGCGAGTTACCGCTCGCACTCTCGACGGGGAGAACAACTCGCGAGTCAGATCGCCTCAGCGTTCAGCCAGGGGGCCGACTTGCCGAGGGTCGAAGTCACGGGCATGGCATTGCCTATTTTGCGTGAAACAAAGATGACCACACTGCATATCGAACACGGGAGCGACAAAGATGAGACCCTCGAGGAGCTCGCGGAGGTCATTGCGACCGTTTTGGCCGAAGTTATCCACAGGCAAGCGTCATTTCGCACCCGGAACTAGGGGATTGAGTCCCTTAAAAGCCTTTGTTTAAAGCAAAACCTGAGAAACCCACAACTTCATCCACAAGTTGGGGATAACTTCAACTTGAGGTTTAGATTTAGGGTTGAAGGTTATTTCGGATTCGATATTGCGATGTAGATCCGTTCGAGATCGTCCAGATCCGCAAAGTCAATGATTATGCGGCCATTACGGCCTTTTAGGTCCACGTGAACGCGAGTATCGAGGTAATCCTCAAGCAAATGCTCGAGTTCAGCGACACTCGCGTCGGGTACCGGTCGAAGGCGCGCAGTTCCAATGCCGGGCTTGGCGGCCGGCTCGGGCTCAACAACCGCCTTGGGTTCGAGGAAGGTCTTCACGGCCTCTTCGGTCGCGCGAACGGACATCTCGTTCTTAATGACTCGTGCGACCATCGTCGCCTGCGCGTCGGAATCGGTGATGGCTAACAGTGATCGAGCGTGGCCGGCAGTAATGAGTGATGAGGCGAGGGCCGATTGCGCAGTTTCGCCCAATTGCAGAAGTCGTAACGTGTTCGTAATATTTGCTCGACTCTTACCAACACGCTGCGCCACTTGTTCGTGTGTCAGGTCGAACTCATCAATCAACTGCTGATAGGCCGACGCTTCTTCCAACGGATGGAGGTCAACACGGTGGAGGTTTTCGACGACGGCCTGTTCCAGGGAAAGTCGATCGTTCACGTCGATCTGCACCAGTACGGGCATGAATTCCAATTCAGCCAAGATTGCTGCGCGCCAACGGCGCTCGCCCGCAATCAGTTCATACTGTCCCTCTTCCCCTTCGACCGGACGGACAATGATGGGCTGGAGCACGCCGAGCTCTTTGACGGAGGAGGCGAGTGCCACCAAACTCTCATCATTTATTGCCTTACGAGGCTGGTAGGGATTAGGACGAATCGATTCGACGGGGACGCGTCGCAGCGGCCCTTCGCTCTGGGTGATCGTCGTCGCGGCGGCGTCTGGTGTCTCGTTCTCGGGGATAAGGGCGCCGAGCCCTTTGCCCAACCCTGGTTTCCTAGCCATTCATGATCTCCTCTGCTAGAGCACGATAAGCCTGTGCGCCTTTTGATGTTGGGTCGAAGACAGTGATCGGCTGGCCGAATGAGGGGGCCTCAGCCAATCTCACCGTGCGCGGGATTACCGTGCGACACAGTTCATTTTCGAAGTGCCGTTTCACTTCCCTGGCCACGTCCCCTGAGAGTGTGATCCTCGAGTCGTACATTGTCAAAACGACCTTCGTGATCCGCAGGGTGGGGTTGAGATTTTTCTGAACCAGGTCCACGATGCGCTGAAGTTGGGTCAGACCTTCGAGGGCGTAGAACTCAGTCTGGACCGGGACCATTATCTCCGTTGCGGCGGCAAAGGCGTTGATGGTAATGAGTCCAAGGGACGGGGGACAGTCAATGAAGATGTAGTCGAAATCCCCTTCAACTGAGGTCAATGCCCTCTTAAGTCGAAGTTCGCGAGAGATCACCGAGGTGAGCTCCTGTTCGACGCCGGCCAGGTCGAGCGTGGCTGGAGCGACGAAAAGGTTGTTGTAGCCAGTGGGTTCCACAATATCGACCATCGGAACATCATTCAAAAGGACGTCATAGACGGAGCGTTCGAACTGGCGCCCGTCCACTCCCAAGCCCGTCGTCGCATTTCCCTGAGGATCCAAGTCCACGATTAGGACTCGCTTGTCCCGTTCAGCCAACGCCGCGCCCAGTGAGGTTGTGGTTGTGGTCTTGCCTACACCGCCCTTTTGGTTGGCTACAGCAAAAATCCTCATTGTGGTGGCATCCGCCATGAGCCTCTTCCCGACCTAAGGAATCCCGACACTACGTCGAACTCCTGCCATTCAACTCGCTTTTCTGCAATTCGTCAAGTACCAATGTTTCACGTGAAACATTGGAGTCCAGCGCCAGCAAAATGTTTCACGTGAAACAATCCTCAATTCGCAAACACATACATCACAAGTGTTTCAGCGCCAACTCCACCGCGAGCGCCGTGAAATAGACTCACAATGTTTCACGTGAAACATTAGAACAACGGTCTCTTCCACGTGTTCCAATAGACCTAGGGTACTCGTTCGGAGTGGGGTGAGTCTTCCTCAGGACTTGATAGGCAGCACCGTGGCGCACGCGGCCCTCCGCCACCAAGCCCAAGTCGGCCAGTTTCTCAGAATTCCAGCGATTCCCGTCCGAATATTCGGGTGGTTCGGAAACGATCACCACTCCCCCAACCCTCATAAATTGCGCGCCACATTCGGCTGTCACCGCCGGCGGACCAAAAGATCGTGCGGTCACCAGGTCAAAGGACTCAACGAAAATGGTCTCACAATGTTTCACGTGAAACATTAGAACAACGGTCTCTTCCGCGGTGTTCCAATAGACCTAGGGTACTCGTTCGGAGTGGGGTGAGTCTTCCTCAGGACTTGATAGGCAGCACCGTGGCGCACGCGGCCCTCCGCCACCAAGCCCAAGTCGGCAAGTTTCTCAGCATTCCAGCGATTCCCGTCCGAATCTTCGGGTGGTTCGGAAACGATCATCACTCCCCCAACCCTCATAAATTGCGCGCCACATTCGGCTGTCACCGCCGGCGGACCAAAAGATCGTGCGGTCACCAGGTCAAAGGACTCAACGAATTCGGGCATCCTGGCGGTCTCCTCAACTCGTCCCGTGATCACAGTCCCATTTTCTGGTGCGCCATCCCATTGAAGTACTTCTCCTAGAAAATTCGCTCGCTTCACCATCGAATCGGTGAAGACGGCCGAACACCGCCATCGATCGAGAAGGAATAGACCGGGGAGTCCACCACCACTGCCTAGGTCTATGAATGAGGTGGGTGGTGCGGGTTCTCGTTCTTCCCAGCACAGCGCAAACCCTAATGAATGAGTGAAATGCGGTTCAATCGCATTCGGGCCTAAAAAACCCCGCGCCCTCGATTCCTCGAGGACGCGGGGTAGCCAGTCGTTGATCACCATCTAATTATGACGGCGCCACCACCACAAATCGGCGAGGGTCGTCCCCTTCGGATCGAGTGACGACCTCCGCATTCTCCGACAGAGCATCATGTACTGCCTTACGGTCTGCCGCGGACATCGGCTCAAGCGCACGCTCTTCGCCGGTCTCCACGACTTCAGTGGCCACTTGTTGGGCAAAGCGCCCTAAGGCGGCGACTCGGCGTTCGCGGTACTGCGCTACATCGACGAGGATGCGGTCAGTTCGACCCGGGCTCTTTGCCTGGACCACCGTTCGCGTCACTTCCTGCAGTGCTTGAAGCGTGGTTCCGCGTGGGCCGACAAGGACGCCGAGTTCCGTGGGCGGACTGGCGTTGACCGAGAGTTCGACCGTCTCCTCGTCGAGTTCTTTGACCGTGATCTCAGCTTGAATGTTCATCGACGCCAGTAGGCCTTCGAGGAACTCCTTCGCTATCGATCCCTGTTCGGCCAGCGAAATTCCTTCGGCCATGGTGTCCTCCTTTGATGGACTCTTTGCAGATCGTGGGGCGGCCTTCACGGCGCCTTCGGGTTGACGACGGGCACCGGTTCTTTCGCGGTCTCGCCGTGGTTCAGATTCACTTCTCGGAGCGCGCGGCTTCTCATTGCGCGGAGCGTTGGAACGCGGTCGCTCCTCGCGAGCGCCGGAGCGACGCGAACGCTTGGGTCGCGGTCCGCTCGGGCGAACACGAGCTCGCACTCGAGCTTCACCTCGAACGCGACCGAACAGTCCCGCCTTGGGCTCTTCGATGACTTCGACTTCAGCGTCATCGCGATGTACGCCGAGGTGGGCGAGTGCTCGATCGGTCGCCTCTTCAATTGATTTTCCAGTGGTTTCTACCCAGTCCATGGGTTAACGCGCCTTTCTTTTACGCTTCGCTTTGGAGCGAGACTGTAGTTGCGGCTTGGGGGTTGAAGGTTTGGTCGCCGGTCGCTTCTGTGGTTGAGGCTTACTCGGATCCGGTTTGTTTGGTTGAACCTTGGGCTTGGTGTCATTCGATGGATTGGCACCGGGGATCTCTTCGACGTGTGGCCGATTCGCTCCGTCCTTGTGTTCCTCTTCAATTTCCTCTCGATGCGTGGAAGCTTTTACACCATTCTTTGTAGGATCCGAGAGGCCCGTTCGGAACATCAAATACTGAGTTAATATCCGTATTGATGTTGAAATAATCATATACAACACAACAGCCGCGGGGATGATCATGTAAAAATATGCAAAAATAAGCGGCAGGAATCTCTGCATTGCCTGTTGCTGAGACGGCATCGCCTGACCGGTCTTGCGACTCCGGTTATTTATCTGCGCCATCTGGAAGTACTGAAGTCCAACGGCGGCCAATACGAAAAGGACGAAGGGGATCTGGGCCAGGAATGAACTGTGAACACTGAACAGCTTCAAGTTGAGGTCCATGCCAAAGGCTTTGATCTGTCCGCCCGAGGCGACGAGGTTGTGGTACATCTTTGAACCGGTGGGGATGTAGCGCGGGTGTGAGTGTAAAACGCCGTTCTTCATCACTTGGTTAGCCAGACCCTTGATGACGCCGTAGAGCATGATCAGGAATGGAGTTTGGAGCAACATCGGCAGACATCCGCCGAGGGGATTCACGCCCTCTTCTTTGTAGAGCTTCATCATCTCTTCGTTGAGGAGTTGACGGTTCTCCGCACCCTTGTACTTTTGCTGCAGTTTCTTCAATTCGGGTTGAAGCTTTTGCATCGCCGCCATCGACTTAGTGCTCTTGATGGTGAAGGGCGTCAAAACCGCCATAATCACCCCTGTTAACAGGGCAATGGCAACGGCGTAGTTCGGGATGATGCCGTAGAAGAAGGCCATGATTCGGCCAAGAAGGTCGTAGATCGGCTGGAAGATCGAGCCAATGTCGTGGGCGAATGACTTCATCGCTGGGTACTCCTAACTTCTTTCGATTGGGGGACCAGGTCCACGCCGTGGGGACCGAGGGGGCGACAGCGCGACAGGCGTCGTAGCGCGAATGCGCAGCCACGCCAGACGCCGTGCGTCTCGATGGCCTCTCGGGCGTACTCGGAGCACGACGGATAGAAGCGACACGCTGACACGCGGCCCGCAGTTAGTCGTTGATAAATCGCGATGACCTTGAGAAATGTCCGCGCGGCCGCGCTCGCCTCAGAGCGCACCGGCTCGGTCGAGGGATTCACGAAGGTGATGCTGGAGTGCTTCATAGGAGAGTTTTCCTGTCTCATTACCACACCTGATCAGGTATTTACCAGGTTTGGGTTGGGGGTCGAGTCCATCGATGAGTGCCCGTAAGCGCCGGCGGATCCGATTGCGAACAACCGCATTACCGACCTTTCGACTGATCGCGTAGGCCACGGCGACTGTGCGGATGTCAGGAGACTCAGCGACGAAACTGATTCGAAGTGAGCCACTCTGTCCCCGTCCAGTTGGTGTGGCGAACAAGGCGAACTGCCGTCGGGTTCGAACCCGATCGGGCACGTTGCGCTTAGGCCGTCAGCTGGTGACGGCCCTTGTTGCGACGGGATTTCAGGACGGCCCGGCCGGCACGGGTTCGCATGCGCGCACGAAAACCGTGCGTTTTAGCCCTTTTACGCTGGTTGGGCTGATAAGTACGCTTCACAAAATCCTCTTCTCAAGTGTCTCAATACGCTTCGCGGTACCCCCTGGGGGTCGCTGGCGCATTACTGGGGACAATCTTACCTGACTGGACCAAGGCCCCCGGCGAGGCATTTGAAATAGGTGTATGGTGACTCTCCCAACGGGCACAACGCGGGCTCCAAGGAGTTTTTGCCTGTGGATAATGTGATGTTCGATCTGTGGAGGAAGCGCGTGCAAGGTGGCGAGGAGATGTGGGTTGCTCTTCGTGATTCCTTACGTGGCAACGCTTCTGAGGCCGTTTGGGCCGCGGGACTTAACACACTGCGTCTTGTGGATTACCACGACAATCAAATTGTGATTGGTGCGCCGAATCAGATTCAACTGCTTCGCGTTCAACAGCGCTATCTTCCCTTCATTACCGAACAGGCGCAGTTGTTGGTCGGACATGACGTGCAAGTTTCTCTCACGATCACCGATCCTTCCGATGACTCAGGTGCGCTCTCGTCGAACGAAGAGGAACCCGACGTGACACCGAGCACGGTCGCGTTCGCTCCGAGCGTCGACCGACCAGCTCGGCTCGATCCGCGGATGACCTTCGACTCCTTCGTTCCCGGTTCATCGAACCGCCTGGCCTTCGCCGCCGCCCAGTCAGTCGCTGAAACACCTGGTCGTGCCTACAATCCGCTCATGATTTACGGAAACTCCGGTCTCGGTAAAACCCACCTACTGCACGCCATTGGTAACTACGTGCAGGAGAACTATCCCGGTCGCAAGGTCCTCTACGTCTCGACCGAAACGTTCTTGAATGACTTCATTCGAGCGATTCAAACGAGGACGCAACTCGCGTTGCACGAGCGCTATCGCGAGAACGACGTCTTGTTAATTGACGACATCCAATTCATGGAGACGCGTGGCGAGACGTTCCACGAAGAGATCTTTCACACGTACAACGCGCTGCATGGCGAAGGCAAGCAGATCGTTCTCACGTCGGACCGGTCGCCGCGCGACCTCGCGGGACTTCAAGAGCGCTTTCGCAGTCGTCTTCTCCAGGGTTTGGTCACCGAGATCGATCAGCCGGACCTCGAGACGAGGATCGCCATCCTTCGATCGAAGTCCGAGCGTGAGGGCATCGCGCTCCCGAACGACGTGGCGGAGTGGATCGCGCACCGTGTCCGAGACAACATCCGAGAGTTGGAGGGGTCGATCACGATGCTGCGCGCCTTCGCCAACTTGCGCCAGGAGCCGATCTCGCTCGAACTCGCCAAAGCGCATTTGACCAACCTGGGCCAGGAGCAAGTCGTCCTCAAGCCGGAGACAATTCTTTCGGTCGTGGCAGATTTCTACGGACTCTCGGTCGAGGACGTTCGCGGCTCGAAGCGTCTACGACCGTTGGTGCACGCACGGCACATCGCCATGTACCTGATTCGGGATCTCTTGAACAATTACTCCTATCCCATGATCGCGAGAATCTTCGATGGGCGCAACCACACGACGGTGATCAGTGCCGTGGAGAAAATCAAAGAACAGATCACGGTGAATCCCGAAGTGCTCGCTCAAGTGAATCAACTCAAGCGTCGGCTCCAAGGAGAGAGCAGGGAATAGTTTGTGTGCAACCCTGGGCTCACCCTGTTGATTTCAGGTTGACAACGAACCGGTCGTGCACATCACTTCAAGGTTGAGTGCGTAAGGTTGAAAGAGTTAACCACAGAGTTGTGTGTAAATCGACTTCGTCAAACAGCCTGCTAATCAGGAGTGTTGCGGAGTAATCCACATTCCCACAGACCTACTACTACTAAGACTTCTACACACATAAAAAACACACCGTAATCTCAGTAGCAACGAAAGGCAGGCGAATGAAGTTCAAGTCAGAGCGCGACATTCTCGTTGAAGCACTCAGTGCCGCGAGCCGTGTCGTCGCCACGCGTCTCATCGGGGCTTCGTCGGGTGTCCTACTCTCACTCACTGGGAATCAACTTGTCGTCACGGGTACCGATCTCGACATCACCGTTCGCACGACGGTCGACGTCATTGGGATCGAAGATGGTTCGTCCGTCGTACCAGCGCGGCTCATTGTTGACGCCGTGCGCTCGCTCGAAGCCGGGGCGGTCACTGTTTCCAGTACCGAAGAAACAGTCGAGATCTCTCTCGCTCGCGCGAAATTCTCGCTACGCACCTTCGCCGTCGTCGACTATCCGAAGTTGCCGCCGGTCAGCGGTCCCCAGACGTCCATCGCGGCGGCTGATCTCATCGCCGGCCTGAATCAAGTCGTGCGTGCGGCTGCCAATGACGACGCGCGGCCTCTCCTCACCGGTGTGTTGTTCACGACCGATAACGGTGTGTTGCGGCTCATCGCTACCGACTCGTACCGCCTGGCGGTGCGCGACGTGCCCGAGGTCGAAGGTATCGGCGGCTCCCACGATCTCCTGGTGCCCGCACGGGCCCTCCAAGAGCTCCAGCGCGCCGCGGCGTCACTCGAACCCGGAGCCACCATCGGCGTCACGCTCACCGACGCCGAGATCTGTTTCGTGGTGGACGGCACGAGCATCGCGTCACGACTGATCGACGGGAACTACCCCTCGGTGCTGCAACTCATCCCGGCGAGCTACCCCAACCAACTGCGGGTGGCGAAAGACACCCTGCTCACGTCGCTGAAGCGCGCCAAGTTGCTGGCGAAGGACTCGACGTCCTCGGTGCGACTCACGATGAAGGATCGCTCGGTGGAGATTCGTACGCAGAGCCACGACGCCGGTGACGTGGAGGACAACGTCGACGCCGATTACGGCGGCGATGAGATGACCATCGCCTTCAACCCAAGTTTCCTGATCGACGGCATCGAAGCGGTACCCGGTGACGAGGTCGTATTGGAGATGTCGGACTCGGTGCGTCCCGCAATGGTGCACGGCGTTGAGGACACGCGATTCCGCTACCTTCTCATGCCGGTGCGCGTTCAGTAGACACGGTCGAACGTCGTGGGCCTCCACGAGTTGCGTTTACGGAACTTCCGGCTGTTCGAGGAACTCTCCTTTCAACCCGACACGGAAGCGATCACCGTCCTTCTGTCGCCCAACGGAACCGGTAAGACAACCGTCCTCGAAGCCGTCTACGCCCTCGCCACGGCGTCGTCGTTTCGAACGGGCGCGGCGAGCGACCTCATTCGAAGTGGCGAGAGCGCGAGCGAGGTCCACGGGGTGCTCTTCCAGCGCGAACGGCGCGTCCAGGTCGATCTGACTCTGACACGCGGCACGCGGAATACCACCAAGCGCATGCTCGTCAACGGTCAACGACCCAAGTCGCGCGCCGACGTTGCCGACGCACTGCCGCTCACTATATTCACGCCCGAGGGTGTCGACATCGTTCGCCAAGGTCCCGAGAACCGACGCGAATTCCTGACCAACCTGCTCACTGACGTCGACCTCACGACGGGTGACGTCATCGAACGCTTCACTCGAATACTCAGTCAACGAAACGCACTCCTACGCCAACTCCAGGGCGATCGTCCGACGACATTGCAACAGGGTGAACTGGACGTCTGGACGAGTGACTTCTGCAGCGTCAGCGAAGAGCTCGTCGCGCTTCGGCAAAAGTTGCTCGACGACGTCGCGCCGCTCGTCGCGAACTACTACCACGAGCTCGCGGAAGACGATTCGATCGTCGGCGTTTCGTACGAGCAATCGTGGAGCGGTGACCTCGAACGGGCGCTTCGTGAATCCTTCGACGACGATCGCTTTCGCGGTCACACGACGGTCGGACCACAACGCGACGACGTCGCGCTGACATTGGATGGACGCGATACGCGCCGTCAAGCGTCGCAGGGAGAGCAACGATCGTTGGCGTTGGCGATTCGACTCGCCGGTCATGAACTGGTGCAGAACCGACGCGGTGTCGATCCGCTTTTATTGTTGGACGACGTGTTCAGCGAGCTTGATCCACACCGAAGCGACCGGCTCTTAAATCTGCTCCCAACAGGTCAAACGCTCGTGACCACGGCGTCACCATTGCCGGCCGGAATGAGCCCGGCCGCCGTCATCGATCTCACCACGCTGGTGCCGTGAGATCGCGCGACGAGCAACCGACGAAGTTGGGCGAACTGCTCAACACACTCGCGGGACGGCTGCGAAAAGTCGACCTTCGAGACATCGACGAGATCCGAAATCTCTGGCCCAGCGTCGTGGAACCAGTCATCGCTGAACACTGTCGACCGGAGTTCGTGAAGAACGGTGTATTGCTCGTGAGCGTCCCGTCGGGTGCATTCGCGCAACGTGTCATGAGCGACGCGTCGACGATTCTCGAGGGTTTTTCGCCGCTGGGTGCACGGGCGCCAAAGTCTCTTCGGACGGTGCTCGAGAAGCCCTAAAAATGCGGCAAAGAAGTAGTCGAATACGGCCCTCAAACGGCCGAGAGTTACACCATTTCGGGTAGGATAGAACCGTCGAAAATTTGTCCTCGACCGCGCGAAAAGCGCCTTAATTTTTTCACCGAAAGGAAGCCTTCGTGCCCCAGAAGACCAAGGGACCTGCTAGTTACGACGCTAGCGACATCACCGTTCTCGAAGGTCTAGAACCAGTCAGGGTCCGACCGGGCATGTACATCGGTTCCACCGGTCCTTCGGGGCTGCACCACCTGATTCGAGAGCTCGTCGACAACTCCGTCGATGAGGCCATGGCCGGTGTGTGCACGAGAATCGATGTCACGATCCTCGCCGACGGCAGTTGTCGCGTGAGCGATGACGGCCGCGGGATTCCGGTTGAAGAACATCCCCAGTACCCGGGCCAGTCGGCCGCGGAGATCGTCATGACGACGCTGCACGCCGGCGGCAAGTTCGGTGGCGGGGGATACAAGGTGTCGGGCGGACTGCACGGCGTCGGCGCTTCGATCGTCAACGCGCTCTCAACCAAACTGACCCTGGAAGTCGATCGTAACGGCGAGCACTATCAAATGTCGTTCAAGGACGGCGGCAAACCGCAAGGGAAACTTAAGGTCACCGGACCGGCGCCACGCGGTCGCACGGGAACATCAACCACCTTCACGCCCGACCCGACGATCTTCGAC